>OUNO010267941.1_pt1 | contig 19767 bp, 16 predicted proteins | sample 1779811 | NCBI WGS metagenome assembly OUNO01 (sample SAMEA3914804, study PRJEB12502) | metagenome | biome: forest; material: soil | place: Canada | collected 2010-06-25 | depth 0.3 m | reverse complement strand
TGCGCGCCGAGCGCTCCTCGACGAACGTGCGCAAGAAGCGCCGCAACTGCTCCGGTCCCGTGATGCGATAGCCCGCGCGCGTCGCCAGAGTGCCCGCGTGCAGGCTGATCGAGCCTTCGGGCAGCGCCGCGAACAGGTCTTCGTCCGTGCGATCGTCGCCCGCGGCGAGCACGGCGGCGCCGTTGGCGAAGAGCCCCAACGAATCACGCACGGCCGAGCCCTTGTCCACGTTCTGTGGTCGCATCTCGAGCACCTTGCGCCCGCTCAGGATCGACACGGGTGCCTGCGCGAAGTGCCGCACCAAATGCACGCGCAGCTCGCGCGCCAATGCCACGCCCAGGTAAGGGTCCACGTTGCGGTAGTGCCAAGCCAGGCCCGCGGTCTTCTCTTCCAGCCGCGCGCCGGGTGCGCGTTCCACGTAGGTCTGCAAGATCGAGCGCGCGTCCGCCAGCCAGCCGAGCGCCTTGGGATCGATGTGACTCTTCCACTCCTCGGCTTCGGCGCGCTTCGTCCACACGCCGTGCTCGGCGACGAGATCGATGGGCAATGCGCCGAGCCACGCCGCGAGCGACTCTTGCGCGCGCCCACTCACGACGCTCACGTGCACGCCACTCAGCCGCGCCAGCATGGCGAGCATCTCGAGCAGCCCGACGTCGGGCCGTGCCAGCTCCGGGTTGCGCGCAATGGGCACCAACGTGCCGTCGTAGTCGAGCGCGAACACCACCTCTGCGTGCGTGGCGAGCTCGCGCGCCAAGGCCTCGAGCTGCGTCGAATCGCGCCGCAGATCGCGGGGTTCGGGCGCGCGCTCACCGGCTTCCAACTGCTCGACGAAGCTGCGCGCCCACAGCTCGACCGGGTGCGCGCGCACCTTCTCGCGTAACGCGGCCATGCGTTCGCGACGCTCGGCCTCGGGCATGGTGAGCGCGCGGTCCAAGGTCGCAGCCAGTTGCTCGACGTCGAATGGGTTCACGGTCAGCGCTTCGCCCAGCTCGCTCGCGGCTCCGGCCAGCTCACTCAACACCAGCACTCCGTCCCCGTCGGTGCGCGCGGCGACGTATTCTTTCGCGACCAAGTTCATGCCGTCGCGCAGCGGCGTGACGACCATCACGTCTGCCGCGCGGTAGCTCGATACGAGCTGCTCGGGGCTCACGCTTTGATACAGGTAGTGCAGGGGAGCGTCGTGCAGCGAGCCGCTCGAGCCGTTGATGCGCCCGACCAGCTGCTCGACCTCGGCGCGCAGCGCCTTGTACTCGAGGACGTTCTCGCGCGAGGGCACTGCGATCTGCAAAAGGCGCACTTTTCCGCGCAAATTCGGGCTGCGCTCCAAGAGCCGTTCCACGGCCAAGAGCTTGCGCGGGATGCCCTTCGTGTAGTCGAGTCGATCGACGCCCAGCATCAAGTGCTCGACGCCCTGCGCACGGCGCAGCTCTGCGACGCGTTCGTCCAGTCCCGGACCTTCCGCCAAGCGCTCGAAGTTGGCGACGTCGATGCCCATCGGGAACACGCCGATGGACACGTTGCGGCCGTCGACATCGACGCGGTCGAGCTCGGGCTCGATGCCCAAATTCCCGAGCAGCGCGTCGCCGAACGCGCGCGCGTAGCTGAAGGTATGAAAGCCGATCAGGTTCGCGCCCAGCATGCCGCGCAGCAGCTGATCGCGATATGGCAGCAAGCGGAAGATCTCGTTCGAAGGGAAGGGGATGTGCAGGAAGAAGCCGATGCGTGCGCGTGGCAAGCGCTCGCGCAAGATGCCGGGCAGGAGCAACAAGTGGTAGTCGTGGATCCAGATCGAGTCGTCTTCACCCGCTTGTTCGCACACGGCATCCGCGAAGCGCTCGTTCACCGCGCGGTACTCGTCGAAGTCGCGCACGAACAGCGGCATGCGATCGACGAGGTAGTGAAACAGCGGCCAGATCACGCTGTTGGACATGCCCTCGTAGAAGCGCTCGGCCTCGCCGCTCGACAAGTACACGGGCTTGGCCGAGAACTTCACGAGCTGCTGCTCCAGATCGGCGCGTTGGGCATCGCTGTTCGGTGCGCCGCCGGGCCAGCCCACCCACGACATCTCCTGCTGCTTGTGCAGACCGCGCATGCCGGTCGCGAGCCCACCGTGGCTGTCTTTAATGATCAGTTGCTCGTTACTGAAGTCGACCGAAACGGGTAAGCGGTTGGCGACCAAAATCAGGCGGCTCATATCTCCCGCCCTTTGCAGGACTCGGGCCGCGATTCGCGTCCTGAAATCCGCGAAACTTCCGCCGCTAACGCGCGACGCCTTCGAGACACTTTGCCCCAGCGCCAACCTCCCGCCTGGCAAGTGTGGCGCGTTGCGACAGCGCTGAAATGACGTCGCTAACTGGTGCGGTAGCCGGTGACGAGCGCTTGGGCGAGCTGACCCCAGCCGTCGATGGCGACGAACAAGAGCAGCTTGAAGGGCAAGCTGACCTGCGTTGGATTCATCATCTGCATGCCGAGCGACAGCAGCACGTTCGAGACCACCAGATCGATGACCAAGAACGGCAAGTACAACGCGAAGCCGAGCGCGAAGGCCGCGATCAACTCACTGACCACGAACGCCGGCACCAGGATCACGAAGTCGTCGCGGCCCACTTGCGCGCGCTCGGCGACGGGCCGCGCGGCGCGTGCGATCTCGTAGAAGCGGCTCTTTTCGCGCGCAGACGCGTTGGCGCGCAAGAAGTCGCGCATCGGTTCGCGCGTGGCTTGGGTGAGCTCGATCACCCAGGTGCTCGTGTCTTTCTGCGCACCCGGCTCGAACAAAGGCCGCGCCCGCTCCTCGATGCGCGAGCCCACGGGCGCCATCGCGAGCAAGGTGAGCGCGCCCGCGAGCGCCATGATCACGGTGCTCGAGGGAATGTTCTGTGCGCCGATGGCACCGCGCACGATTTGGAGCACCGTCGAGATCTTCACGAACGCGGTCAGCGTCATGAAAGCGAACGGCAGCAGCGCTGCCAGCGCGAGCACGACCACGAGCGTGATCGGGCGCATGAACGCTTCATCGGCCACGCCCGCGGCAGCGGCCGGCGCTGCGCTCCCCACGCCCGCCCAGAGCGTCGACGCCAGGCCTAGACCGATGCTCAGGCTAAGGCTTCTTGCCGAACGCACGACTCAATACCTCCCTGAACGTCTCGTTTTGATTCGCGCTGCTGGGCAACTCGAGCGAGCCGTCGGTTACCTCACCGAGCTTGGCGATGCCGGCTTCGCTCGCCCCCACCACGTAAACCGTACCGCCCACGCGCACCAGGTAGACCGCGCGGCGGCCGTCGAGCGGTAAGCGCCCGACCAGCTCCAGTGGCCCTGCCGTGCGGCCCATCCCGGCGCGCCGTGCGCCAACCAGCACCAACACGGCCAGAGCCACGATCGCCAGCAGCGTGACGAGCGTTTCCAGCACGTAGTGCGCGAGCGGCGACATTGCGGGGCCGACGTTAACACTGCTTCTCGCGCTTGACGCCCCCCGTCGTGGGGGCTACCAGGGCAAGCCGCGTGGCCCTCGTCGTACAAAAATTCGGTGGTACTTCGGTCGCTAATCTGGACCGGATGAGAAACGTTTCCGAGCTCGCGCTGCGCTCGCAGCGGGAGGGAAACCAGGTCGTTCTGATCGTGAGCGCGATGTCGGGCGAAACCAATCGCCTGCTCGGCTTGGCGCATCAGATTTCAGCCACGCCGGACATGCGTGAGCTCGACTCGCTGGCGTCGACCGGTGAGCAAGTCAGCGCCGCGCTGGTGGCCATGACCATTCAGCAGCTGGGCGGCAAGGCGCGCAGCTTCCTCGGCCACCAAGTGCGCATCAGCACAGACGCCGCGTACACCAAGGCGCGCATCCAGAGCATCGAAGGCTCGAAGCTGGTGCAGGCCGTGCAGGGCGGCAGCATCGCCGTGGTCGCTGGCTTTCAAGGCATCGACCCAGAAGGCAGCATCACCACGCTCGGTCGCGGCGGCTCGGACACGACCGCCGTCGCCATCGCCGCGGCCATCAAAGCCGACGTCTGCGAAATCTATACGGATGTGGACGGCGTCTACACGACCGATCCGAACATCTGCCCCTCGGCGCGCAAGATCGACCGCATCAGCTACGAAGAGATGCTCGAGCTCGCGTCGCTGGGCGCGAAGGTGCTTCAGATCCGTTCCGTCGAAGTGGCCATGAAATACGGAGTGCCGGTGCACGTGCGGTCCTCCTTCAGCGATCGGACAGGTACGATGGTAGTCGGTGAAGAAGGTTTCGAATCGGTGGCGGTTGCTGGCGTCGCTTACGACAAGGGCGAGGCCAAGGTTCAGCTCGTGCGCGTGAACGACAAGCCGGGTGTCGTGGCCAAGATTTTCGGCATGCTCGCGGAGCAGAACGTGTCCGTGGACATGATCATCCAGAGCCCCTCGCGCGGCGGCGGCCAAACCACCGACGTGACCTTCACGGTCGCCAAAACCGACCTGCCCCGCGCCAAGGAGCTGATCGAGAAGACGGCTGCCGAATACGGCAGCGAGCCGGTCGAGTACGATCCCGATATCGTCAAGGTGTCGATCGTCGGCCTGGGCATGCGCTCGCACGCCGGCGTGGCCGCCAAGATGTTCGGTATCCTCGCAGGCGAGGGGATCAACATTCAGGCGATCAGCACCTCGGAAATCAAAATCAGCTGCATCATCGCCGCGAAGTACACGGAGCTCGCCGTGCGCGCGCTGCACGAAGGCTTCGGGCTCGACAAAGTTCCGGCGGCTTGAGTGGGGGAACTTGGTCGGCGTCGCAAACGACGCCGACCTCGAGCGCTGCAACAGGTGTCGGTTAGCCGCTGAGGACTAGTTTCTTTGGTGCTGGCCTTGACCGCATCGAACGCGCCTGGGACCCTCGAGTCTGGTGTCTGACTTTCCGGAAAAGCCAAGGGGGAGCCAACCCTATTTGCCGCCTCCGCCGGCCACGCGGGATGACTCGCCCGAGTCGTTCGACGTGCCGCGCATGGAGCCGCCCCCGGCTTCACTCGAAGCGATGGTGCGCAGCAAGCCGGGCTCTCCGATGCCGTCGGATCGGGTGGTGCCTTGGGCTTGGATCGCCGGGGTCGCGCTGCTCATCGCCGCTGCCGCTTATTATTTGGGGCTCCGTCGCTGAGCGGTAGCGGTTGAGCGCGGTGGAGGCTTCTCGAACGTTCGCGCGCGTCGCGATCCCCGTGCCGCTCGGGCAGGTGTTCAGCTACATCGTGCCGCCAACGCTGCTGGCGGACGTGCGCCGTGGTGCGCGCGTGCTGTGCCCGTTCGGCAAGCGGCGCGTGCTGGGCGTGGTGCTCGAGCTGGGCATGGAAGCGCCGGATATTCCGGAAGACAAGCTGAAGCCGATTCAGGCCGTGGTCGATCCCGAGCCTGTCCTGCAAGACGAGCTCTTGGGTTTTCTGCAGGAGCTCGCGCGCTACTACGTAGCGCCCATGGGTGAGGTGATCGAGCTCGCCTTGCCTGCGGTCGAACGCACCGCGGCCGAGGCGCTGTCTGCGAAGGAATCCTTCGCGGTCGAAGCGCTCGGGCGCATGGTGCAGCGCGTGAGCGCCGTCTCCGGCTTGGCCGAGGGCGTAAAGCTCGGCGAGCAAGCGCGCGCGATCCTCGAGCACCTGCGCGCGCAGGGGCCGGAGACCACGCCGCAGCTCAGCAAGACGTGGCCCAATGCGCGCGCCGCGATCAAGCGGCTGGAAGCGCTGAACCTCGTCATTACCGAGCGCGTGCAAGCGCAGACCGACCCGTTTTTTGCGGAGGTTCCGCGTGACGTGCCGCCCGAGCTCACGCTGCCCCAGGCGGCGGCCGTCGAGCGGCTGACGCAGGCGCTCACCACGCACGAAAAGCACGCCTTCTTGCTGGATGGCGTGACGGCTTCCGGCAAGACCGAGGTGTACCTGCGCGCGGTCCAGCACGCGCTCGAGCTCGGGCGCGGGGCGATCGTGCTCGTGCCGGAGATTGCGCTCACTCCGCAGCTGGTCACGCGCTTTCGCGCGCGGCTCGGCGAGCGCATCGCGGTGCTGCACAGCGGTCTCAGCGACTCGCAACGGCACGCCATGTGGCGCGCGCTGCGACGCGGCGAGCTGAAGGTGGCCGTGGGTGCACGCTCGGCCTTGTTCGCGCCCGTCCACGATCTCGGATTGATGTGCGTGGACGAAGAGCACGACGGCTCGTTCAAGCAAGAAGACGGCGTGCGCTACCACGCGCGAGACATGGCGCTCTTGCGCGCGCATCGCGCGGGCGCCGTGTGCATCCTGGGCTCGGCCACGCCTTCCTTGGCGAGCACCGCGCTCGTAGCGAGCGGTCGGCTCGAGCTGTTGAAGCTGCCGGCGCGCGCACGCAGCACGGCCGTCTTGCCGCAAGTCGAGATCGTCGATTTGCGTCACGTGGGGCCGGGGCCGGGTGGCGATCGCCTGATCAGCTTGACCCTCTTTCGTGCGCTCGAAGCGTGCTTGGCTCGCCGCGAACAGGCCATTTTATTCCTGAATCGGCGTGGGTTTTCACCCAGTCTGATCTGTGGCTCGTGCGGCGAGATCGTGCGCTGCCCGAATTGCTCGGTCTCGCTGACCGTGCACCGCGCCCACGGCGAATCCCTGCAGTGTCACTACTGCGACTACTTGGTGGCCGTGCCGCAGCGCTGCGGCAAATGCGGCGCGAGCAAGCTCGGTGAAGAGGGCTCGGGCACCGAGCGCATCGAGCAAACGCTGAAACAGCAGTTACCCCACGCGCGCGTCGCGCGGCTCGATCGCGACGTGGCCGCAGGTGCCAAGAGCGAGGCGGTGCTGGATCGCGTGCGCGCGGGCGAGATCGATATCTTGGTCGGCACGCAGATGGTGACGAAGGGCCACGATCTGCCGAACGTGACCTTGGTGGGTGTGCTGAACGCGGATTCCGCGCTTTCGATGCCGGATTTTCGCGCCTCCGAGCGCACCTTCCAGCTGTTGGTCCAAGTGGCTGGGCGCGCCGGCCGCGGCGATTCACCGGGCAAGGTGCTGATTCAGACGCGCCAGCCCGAGCACCCGGCAATCGCGTTCGCACTGCGCCATGACGTGCCGGGTTTCTTGCAGCAAGAGATGCACGATCGCGAGGAGCTGCGCTTCCCGCCCTTTTCGCGCTTGGCGATGGTGCGCTTCGACGCGCTCGACGAGGGGCAAGCGCTGGCCGAGTGCGGCCGCATTGCCGAAATCGCGCGCGCTGCCGTGCCCGGCGGTGTCGAGGTGCTCGGCCCCACGCCAGCGCCGCTCGCGCGGCTACGTAACCGATACCGCTTTCGCTTCGTGTTGCGCGCGTCCGACCGCAAACCACTGCGTGATGCACTGCTCGCGGTTGCCCGAGCCAGCGTGCACCGCCAGGTTCGCATGGCGATCGACGTCGACCCCGTAAATATGCTCTGAGCGACCGGAAATCTCGGGCTATGCTCGCGGCCGTCCATGAAGCGCGGCACCGTTTTTGGGTTCTTCGGAGTGGCTCTGCTCGCGCTGCTCGTCCCACGTTCGGCACACGCGTTCGAACGTCAGTGGCACGTTGGCGGCGGCGCCGGCATCACCGCTTACCCGCATTATTACGGCGTGGGCCCCGCGCTCGGCCTCAACGGCGCCTACGGCATCTCGGACGTGTTCGACGTGAAGCTCGAGCTCCTCGGCTCGCTGAACAGCTACACCGCGCCGATGTCGGACGTGCGCGAGCACGCGACGCCCTGGTCGGCCGTCGCCGGCTTGTCGTACAAGCTCGATATCCTGCAGTGGATCCCGTACGGCGCGCTGCTCGTCGGCTATCAGCACATCGGCGGGCGCCTGCCCGAAGGCGATGTCTATCGCCGCAATGACGCCATCGCGGCCGTGGTGCTCGGCCTCGACTACGCGGTCTCGCGCGACTTCGGCCTCGGGGCCTCGATTCGAACCGACTTTTTGCTGACCAGCAACGAGCACGGCGAAGCCTTCACCCCCATGCTCCGGGCGGAATATCATTGGGGGTTCTGAAACCGCGGCTCCTGGTCTGGCTGCTCGTTGCAGCCTGTGACCGCGGAGCGCACGGTGCGCCTGCGGCAGGCTCGGCTGCGCCAGCGCTGGCGCACGCGGCCCCCGCGCCCAGTGCTTCGGTCACGGTGGCCATACCTCCCGCGCAGCCGTATGCGGCGTTGGTACGCGCCGAGCGTTGGGCCGACGCGCACACTGCGCTCGAAGCATTGCCCGAGGGTCAGCGCAATGAGCCGGAGTTACGCTTCGTGCGCGCTCGCGTCGCGCTCGAGGTCGACGATGCGCGCGCGGCATTGACGCTGCTCGACGGCTTGGAGAGCACACTGGTGCCGCTGTCGGCGCAGATCGCCGCGCTGCGTGCGCGCGCCCAGCTGCGCGTCGGACCGTTCGCCGAGGCCGCGAAATATTACGAGCTGCAAGGCGACACCGAGTCGTTGCTCTCCGCAGCATCCGCATATCAGCAAGACATTGCGCTCGGCAAAGCGCGCTTGGCGGTGGATCGCGTGCTGGCACGGCTCGGCAAGTCGAAGCACGCACGCGGGGTGGAAGTGCGCGCCCGCGCCTTGCGCGCTGCCCTCGCAGCACAGACCGGCGACAAGGGCACTGCCCTGGCCGACAATCGCTGGCTCGCCTTGGCCGCGCCCCTGCGCCCCGAGAGCGACGCGGCGTTGCAAGCCCTGGAGCGCGCAGGCGGCACGAGCCGCTTGTCCAAGTCCGAGCACCTCGATCGCGCGAGCGCCTTGGCCGAAGCGGGCCGCGTCGATGCCACGGAGCTCGAGCTGTCGCTGATCGCCAAAGCCCCGGGAACGCCCGTCTCCGTCGGGCGCGAGACCTACCTGCGCGCGTTCGCGCTGTACGCCTCGCGCGCCAACTACACCAAAGCGGCGGAGTTGTTCGAGCGCGCCGCGCGTGAAGATCCGGGCAGCGCGCCGCAGGCCTTCTTCTATGCGGCGCGCGCCCTTTCGCGCGGGCAATTGGACGAGCGTGCCATCGCTGGCTACGAGCGCGTCAGCCGCGCGTTCCCGAAGAGCACCTGGGCCGAGCAGGCGCAATACCTGTCGGCGCGGCTGCGCTTCATCGCCGGTGAGTACGTCAAAGCCCGCGATCTGTACGACAAATATTTATCGGCTTTCGGCAAGCGCGCGCGCTTCGGCAACGACGCCAATTACGAGCGCGCCTTGTGCGGGCTCGAGACCGATCAGCCCGCAGCGTCGGTGGCCACGTTCGAGCACCTCGCCGCGCGCGCGACGGACCGGCGCAGCAAAGCACGCCTGCGCTACCTCGAAGCGCTCTCGCTCGCGCTCAGCAATCAGAAAGAAAAAGCCGTTACCGCGTTCACCAGCGTGGCGCAGAACGAGCCACTGTCCTTTTTCGGCTTGGCTGCGCGGGCCCGCTTGGGGCTCGTCGGCGCGCCACAGCCCGCATTGATTGCCGACAGTCCCGCGTCGCCGCGCGCGCCGCTCGCCCTCGCGCTGGCACCCGCGGTTGCCACGCTCAACCGCGTCGGCCTCGCGCGCGACGCCGAGCGCGAGCTGAGCCATGACGAATTCGGCTTCAGTGGCAAATACGCGCCGCGCTCGAGCGAGGCACTGTGCGAGGCCTACGGCTCATTGGGCGTCGCCCAGCGCCGGTACCGCGTCGGCCAAGACGTGGTGCGCGGCACAGCGCTCGACATCGCCCCCAGCGCCGCCAACCGCTGGGCGTGGGAGTGTGTCTACCCCGAGCCATACCTCGATTTGGTGCAAGCCGCGGCGCACGGCGAGAGCCTCAATCCCGCGTTCTTGTACGCCGTGATGCGCCAAGAGAGCGTGTTCGACCCGAGCGCCGGCTCTCCCGCCGGCGCCTGCGGCTTACTGCAATTGATCGCGCCCACGGCACGGCGCATCGCCGACCAATTGCACGAGCCGTACGTGGACGGTTCGCTCTCGAACCCCGACACCAACATCCGCTACGGCGCGCACTACCTCGCCCAGCTCAACGGCTACTTCGCAGGCGACGTCGCGCTCATGGCCGCCGCCTACAACGCCGGCCCCGACGCGGTCTTCCGCTGGCTCAACGCGCCCGAGAAAATCGGCATCGACGCATTCGTGGCGCGCATCCCGTTCGAGGAAACGCGCACCTACGTCGAGCGCGTGCTCGGCAACTTCGCGCGCTATCAATATCTCGCTGGCGGCTCGAGCGCCGTTACCCCGCCGAGCCTCGAGATCCCGCATCCGCCAGCGCGGCCGAGTGACGTGTTTTGAGCCACTGACCGCTACGGTTGCAGCAACGTTAGCAGCCCGACGCGATAAGGGAGCATGCCGGTTGCTGTGACTGGGGCGATGGTCACGCGTTGCATCGCGTCTCGACGCAGCCTTCGGCGGCACATCGCGCCCAAGAGGCGCGGGCCGCCCTTGGCCGCCGAAGGCTGCGACGGGATGGCCCGCACTGGGTGACCATCACAGAAAACTCCGTTGGACCCGCGTGTGCTCGCGACGTTGGCGTGAGCGGGGCGCGAGCTTCAGTTGGCCGGCTTGGCCACCCGATAGATCAGCTGGTCGACGCCGTAGGGGTCGGCGGTCGACGTGCCGTCTGGGGCATTCCAATAGACGTACTGCGAATCGAGCACGAACTTGCGTACCGCGTTGGGGGTCAGTGCTCGCGGTGCTTCGCCAGCGGCGCAGCCCGCGAGAGGCCAAAACAGCACCTTGCCCGTGATCAAGTTCTGGTAGCCGCTGAAGCCATCGGAATCGAGCCAGTACAGACCTCGGTCGTCGACCCAGAGCTTTTGCTTGGGTGTGTCCGTGCTAACGAGGGCGGTTGCCGCTCGGTCGCCGCAACCTTCGAGCGGGCAAGTCATGATCTTCTGTCCGGCTTCGATCCAGTACAGGCCCGTCGCGCTGACCGCGATTGCCGGCTCGGCGTAAATCAAACCGGACGGGTCGGGCCCGGTGAGTGTTAGCTGCTGCGCGGCCGCGGAACCGTCGATGGGGGCAGAGTAGAGGTGGCTCTCTTGGCCCGAAGTGGCCGTGTCGTCATTCGTTACGGCCCACCAATAGAGGTTCGCGCCGAGTACGGCAATCGTGCCCGTGCTGGTCTGGCCGCGGACGACGGTTTCCGGGACCTCGGGGCAGCCGGTCAACCGACAGCGAAAAATATCGAAGGTGGACGACCAATAAAAGTAGCTCGCGTCCGTGACCGGAGCTGCCGCGGAACCGGTTCGAATGAAATTCTCCGGAGCTCCGCCGCACCCTTGTTTCGGGCAGCGAAGAATTCCGGAGGGTAGCCCCGTCTTGTAACTGTTGGCCTCGGTGGCTGCGCCGAAGAATACGTCATTAGCCGTAGTGTTTACTGGGCCTGTGCTCGAACCGTACGAGACATAGGTCGCGTTGCAGTTGTCGTACACGCAGCTCTGCAGATTGAAGGTGTACGTGTCGCTGAAATAGATGCGCTCGTCGTCGGCCCAAAAATCGATCATTTCGTGTCGCAAGCGGGTCGCTGAAACTGCAGGGCCGCCGTTTACGCTGGCTGTCCCCGCCGAGCCCGCTTGATCGAGATCGAGCGAACGCCCGGCGCAAGCCAGCAGCGAGCACCCGACCAGGCACGAGAACCAACTCGAGAATGCTCGAGTCATTTGCTCACCCGCTTGATGCTTGCGGTGACCGCGACATACCCCAGCGCGGGATCGATGAGCTGAGTGGTGGTCGCAGTGTACAGAAAGGTGTCGTCCATCGCGACCGCATCCAAGGAGTCGAGCCCCTGCGCGAACGGGGTTGGCTCACAATGCTCGAGTGAGCAGCGCGAGATCGCGTAGCCCTGATCACGCGTATCGTGCAGAAAGTAGAGTTGCGATTGGTCGATCAAGACGCCGCTCGGTGAGCGAACGTCACTCGTCACCAGCTCGGGCAAGCCACTGCACCCCTCCAGCGGGCAACGGACGATCGAGCCGCTCAGCGAGCCTTGCGCCCAATAGATGTTAGGTGGGGCGACGGCCAGGGCCGCCGAGTGGTAAGTGACGTCGGGGTAGGCGCCTCCGTCCGGGAAAATAGGGAGTATCGGGAGCTTGTCCGCGATGGTTTGGATTTCGCCGCTACCGTCCGAGCGCGCCCGCTGAATTTGGGCGAGCTGGGGGCGCTGCTCTGGGCCGGGCGCGAGCCAGTACACATAGCCGCCCTGGCTCACGAGCCCCCCGCAGCCTCGGTCCAGACCAACGATCTGGCTCGATGCTCCGTCCGAGAGACGAACACGTTGCACGCCGAAGAAGGTCTTGTCGAAACCGGACCCGCACACGTAAGCGCTCTCGCCGTCGAACGCCGCGCCTGCCACGGGGTAAAGTGGATCGAGCGGCATCGTCCGGGCGGAGACGTCGCAGCCGGCGACGCTACAGGCTTCGAGCTGAAAAGTTGATGGTCCTTTGACGAACGCAAGGTCGAACCAGAAGATCTCACCGTTCTGCACGGCGAACGCCTTTGCGAACGGCGCCCAGCCATTCTCTGGCGTGCCCTGCACGTAGGTCACGAGCGAATCGACGCAGTGATCCTTGTTGCAGCTGCGTAGCGCAAGCGCTGGACTAGGACCGCCTGATGGGCGAAGACCGATCCAGTACACGCGCGCATCGTCGACGGCGATTGACACGATCTGTTCGTCGATCACACCGATCACGTCCGGATCGTTGCTCGCGGTCAGGCGCGGGCCGGAAGATAGCTCGACCTTCGATGAGCACGCGAGCGCTAGGAGTGCCACGGCGATGCCTGTTCTTTGCGACATGTCCCCTCCTTCGAGTTAGTGCTCAGCGGCCGATTCCGTCAAAGTTGTGGTCCGGGGGTCGGCTTCGGGGCCCGATAGACCACCGGGTTGAACGTGCCTCCCGCTGTGGCCGTCAGATCGGCGTTCCAATACAGATAGTGCGCATCGAGCTGGAATTTTCGCGCGTTTTCCGCGGTGAGCATCGCCGGCTCTTCACCTGACGCACAACCGGGGAGCGGGCAGAACCGAACGACCCCAGTGGTTGGGTACTCATCGGCAGCGACGACGTAAGGGTCGATCCAATACAGACCCAACTCGTCGACTTGCAGGCTGCGCTTCGACGTCGGCGTATCGACCGCGACCATGGGTGGCTTGCCGGCGCAGCCAGCGAGCGGGCAGGTCACGATCCGCGTCCCCGCGTCGATCCAATACAGCCCGCCCGCATCGACGGCGATGGGTTCGCCCTCGGCAGTTGCAATCGGACCGCTGGGTGTGAGCTCGGTGGGCGGAGCCGAGCCGTCGCGCGGTGCTGCGTACAGATGAGTTTCGGTTTGCGCAGTGGGCCAATCGGGGGAAGCCGCTGCGATTGCCCACCAGTACACGTTGGGTCCGAAGACGGCGAGTGCGCCGTTGCTGGTGTACCCCTGGGCAACGAGCTCGGGCGGGTCGGTGCAAGCAGACAGGGCGCAGCGATAGATATCGAACGAGGAAGACCAGTACAGAAAGTCCGCATCCACGATCGGCGGCGTGGGGAACCTTGCCGCGTCTTGCAAGAAGAGCGCGGGCTCGCCTACACAGCCGAGCTTCGAGCAACGCAGCAGGCGCGAGCCGCGCGTGCGGCCACCCGGCATTTCGGCGAAGCCAGCGAAAAATACGTCGTGTTCACTCCAAGCTAGTGGCCCGGCGCTCGAGGCATAGGTGGCCAGCGTGTGACTGCAGTCATCGTACGCGCAGCTCTTCAGCACGAGGGTGTCGTAGTCGGTCCAGTAGATGCGCTCGCCGTCGACCCAAAAGTCGACCGCGGGCGAGCTCAAGTGCAGCTCGACGACGTTGCTCGCGGGGCCTGGGCTCGGCTTTTCTCCGATGCCGTCGAGGTTCACCGCCCTGCCACTGCACGCCGAGAGCCAGAACGTGAGCAGGCACGCGAACGGAGAGCACCGGTTGAACGTGCTCATTTCGGGACTCTTCGAATTCGCGAGCTGCCGGACTTCCAGTAGACGTCGGGGTCCACTCGTTGAGTCGTGGTTGCCGTGTAAAGATAGGCGTCGTCCGTCGCGAATGCCTCACTCGAAGCCATGCCTTGCACGAGCAGCCTCGGCTCGCAGTGCGCGGTGGCGCACGCCGAAATGGCGTAGCTTTGGTCGGGCATGCTGTGCACCCAATAGATGTCTGCGCCGTCGAGCATCACGTTCACGGGGGAGTGCACCGGATCGACGATTGTCTCGGGCGCGGACGAGCAACCGCTCGCCGGGCAGCGCGCGATCGAGCCGCGCAGCGTGCCCTGGGCCCAATACATATCACTCGCGTGCAAGGCAAAAGGGCTAAAATGGTACTGAATCCTGCCGTAGTAGGGGGAAGGCACGCCCGGTACTTCGAGGTCTCGAGCCAGATCTTCTACCGGGCCCGTGCCGTCGATCCGAGCTCGCTGGGCCCGCGAGAGCTGCGTCGCCCCGCTCGTGCTCGGGCTCATCCAGTACAGATAATCCCCGTACACCGCGAGTGGGCCGCAACCCAGCTCGACGGAGCCCAGCGTGATCGGCGGGTCACCAGACAGCGGAACGCGAATCACGCCCTGGCCGTCGCCGATATCCGTACAGAGGTACGCCGAGTCTCCCGAGAACGTGCCGGTCTGTACGGATCCCAGAAGGTCGAGCGAGACCGTGTGCGGCTCGACGTCGCAGCCGGCGACGTTGCATGATTGAATTCGCAAACCGGGGCCGCCAGTCCCGTCCGAGATCCAGTACAGCCGGTCGCCGATGACGCTCAAACCGAAGCCATCGAATCCGGTCCCGTAGGTCAAGAACGAACCAGCGCAGTCGCGCTTGTCGCAACCGTGGAGCGACGAATGGGCGATCGAATCGGAGATCCAGTGGGTGCCGATCCAGTAAATTCGCGAGACGTCGGTAACGATGGAATCGACCTGCTCGTCGATGACACCGAGCTCGTCCGGGCCGGTGCCCTTCGTCAGGCGAGGGGACGTAGAAAGGTCGACCGAGGAAGAGCAGGCTGAGGTCAGCAAAGCGCTGACCAAGCTCAGCTTCCCGAACCAGGTGACTGCCCTACCCGCGCGTTCAAACGATGAATGCGCCATTAGAAACGCACCGCCAGCCCAGCGCCCAAAGCCACGGAAACGAGAGGCGGCTTCCAGACGTCTTCGCCGCGCAGGCGCAGTGTCACCGGGGTGAGGGACTTTTGAATGTCGCTGTTCAGCAGCAAATAGAGCGGTCCGGCGAGGCGCGGCTGAAGCTCCAGCCGTGCACCGAGAGCGAAGTACAAGCTGCTCGCGATGACGGGCTCCGGCACGCCGAGACCCCGAGACTGCAAAGAGCCGACGCTGATCAAGGCGCAGCCGGCGAGCCAATCCTTCGTGATGCACGGAGCAAGCAACGCCTCGTTGAGTGAGGCGCGAGCGTAGCCGCCGCTCGGGGCCGCGCGCTGTGCAGGAAATTGATGGGCAAACTCCGCGATCAGCTCGAACCAGCGACGGTGCAAGCCGAGGCCAACACGGAAGCCCGCGGCGAGCGAGGGCGCGACGCCGAGCGACGCGAAGGCGGCCGCTCGTGCCGTCACCGCGCGCTCGCTCGCCGATTGGGGCGACGGGGCAGCAGTGCGCCTGCTCTTGGCCGCGGTCGTGGCACGTTTGGGTTCGGAAGCGGGCTGCGCTGAGTCGCCTGCAGGCTCGGGCTCGGGCTGGGCTTCCTGATGCGTTGCTTCGTCCGCTCGTGCCTTGGGCGGTTCCGGCGTTGCAGGCTCTTCGTTCAAGGCTGCGCTCGGATCGAGTGCGATGCTGATGGCGAGCGCGAGCGACGCGACGAGCTCATCACAGTGTGCAATGTTTTCTCGGAGCGTGCGTGAGCCCACGATCACGCCCTGCTCGTCCACGAGGCTCATCTGAGCCTGCAGCTCGTCATTCTGGTCCGTGATTTCGACGACCACGGTTTGGCGCGCAGCGGGAAAAAAGGGATCGTATCCGAGGCGTTTGCTGACTGAGCCCTTCAAGGCGTCGCGGTCCGGGCATTTCGCAGCCCGCGCGCTGCGCGCGTACTCGAGCCGCGTTGCATCGCCCGGGCCAGCGCGGGAACGCGTGCTTACGAGCGTTGAGCCTGCGATGAGCGCGGCGCAGAGAGCAACACGAATCACGGTGCAGACAACGCCGAGTCGATCACCGGCATGAGGAAGCTATGCGGATACGCCGCGCGGAACGCTTCGGCGCGGGCGCGCGCTTCATCCGTGCGGCCGAGCGCGAGCAGCGCGCGGACGGCGAGCGCTTCACGCTCTTCGCTGAGCCGGCCTTGCGGGAACTGGCGCGCGTGCTGTTCGGTCTGTTCGAGCACCAACGCCGGCTCGCCACGTGCGGCATCGGCGCGAGCAGCGTCGAGCAGCGCGCGCTCTCGAGCGAGCGTCGAGACCGCGCTCTTGGTCGAGTTGGCCGGGGCTGCCAGGTTCGACCTGACGCCACCCGCGTGGATCGCCGCACGCGCACTCGGAACTGGCCCGACCAGCGGCGCTGCCTTTTCCGGAAACGCCGCAGCGCTCGACAGCACCGGCCGATCCACATAAACCACGCGCACGTCTTGGCGGTGGAACGCGCCGTACAACGCCGCGCCCGTCGCGCCGCCGATCAACCAAATCGCTCCGCCAATCAGCAACGCTTTCGAGCTTGCGATGCCGGCAACCAACGGCACGGCCGCGGGTGCCACGCTGGGGAGCGACGTCGCTTTGCTCAGCGCGGCCGCCGCGCCGGCAGCACCCACCGCGGCAGCGCCCTCGAGTGAAGCGAGCAGCGCGCCGTACACGCGCTCTTTGACTTGCGCGTCGGGCTCAGGACCGGGACCCAAAGCCTGCAAAGCAGCGAGCGGCTTCACGAATCACCTCGCTGAGCGCGCAAGCGGCGCACGGCGGTCTCATACTCTTGGCGCGCCAAACGGAGCCGCGAATAAGCCGTATTGAGCGGGATCTCCAAGGTCTCGGCGATCTCCGGAATGCTGTGCCCCTCGACCTCGTGCAAGAGCAACACGGCGCGCCGCTCCAGTGCCACCCGCGTGAGCGCGAGCTCTGCCAGCTCCAGCTCTTGACGTGTGATCAGCTGTTCGTCCGGCGCGGGTTGCGAATCGATCGGCTCCGGCCCCACGATGGACAGCTCGACGCGGTGGCGCGCCAACGAGCGGTAATTCGACGCCGCGTGATAGGCGAAGCTGAACAACCAAGGCCGCATCGGACGGCGGGTGTCGAAACTCGACAGCTGCCCGTGCACCTGCAGGAACACCTGCTGCGTCAGATCTTCTAGATCACGGATGGCCACCCCCAGGCGCTTGAGCGCATTCCACACGTAAGAGAAGTGCGCTTCGAAGACGGCGCGGAACGGCGGCGGCGACGACGCTGTCGTGCCTTCCCGTTCCAACGGCGCCCGCGCTCCCATCACCCCCGATTATTGGCCAGATTCTGTTTCCGTCACGAATTCGCTCGCCCGGACCCTAGGCCGACGTCTTGGATGCTCAAAAGCGACCGACGTTGCTGGCCGCCTCGCGCCAAAGCGCGCTCCCAAGCGGCCGAGGGCCATCTCCCGCCCAATGCGCGGCAAAGGCATCGCGCAGCACGAGCTCTGCCTCTTTACCGCGGGGTGAGAAGCCCCACTCCGCTTCTTGCGACATGTCGTCTGGATCGGCATACAGCCGCCACACGAAGAAGCCCGCGAACCACGGCTCATCGATGAACGGCGAGAGCAGCGCGCGGTACGCGTCGGCCTGGGCGGCCTGATCCGGTTCTACGTGGCTCATCTTGTCTGGCCATTCCCAGGGGCGGATCGCTGGGTCGGGTCGCGTGGTGTAGCCGAACTCGTTGAAGAAGATCGGCTTCTGCCAAAACGCGGCCAGCTTGGCCAAGCGATCGCGCACGCGCATGCCGCCCTCGCTCAGCTGCTCGAAGCTCGCGCCGTCTTTGTCCGCCAGCGGGAAGAAAGCGTTCAAGCCAATCACGTCCAAGTCACCCAAGATCACGGTTTGCTCGATGTCGTCCCAATTGCCCGCGTACGTGAGTAGGCCGGGGTACGCCTTGCGCACCTCGCGGAGGATCGGTTCGAAGGAGCGCGCGTGGGCCGTCGTCAGCCAACTGCGCAGCTCGACTCCGACCGCGAGCATGTCTGCCTGTGATTCGCGCGCGACGCCCGCCCAAGTCAGCAAGAACGCGGCATAGTTGTGGCTCCACTCGTCCCACGCCGCGTCCGAACCTGGGTCGAGCTCGCCGCGCCACTCACCGCTCTCGACCCACAAATGCGGCACGATCAACACGCGCAGCCCGAGCGCATGCGCCTGCCGAATCGCACGCACGATCGCGCGGCGATTGTCGGCGAACGGCGCCTCGAAGCTGAGCGAGATGCCGGTGCTTTTCGAGTCGTTCACGCGCGCGAAGGGCGTGAGGCTGATCCACGTGGAGCCCAAGCGCTTGGCCTCGAGCAACGTGCGCTCGAAGGGCGGGCTGCCATAGCCGCGATTCGGGTGCAGGCCGCTTTCGATGGGGCCCACGGTGAGGCCGCGGATCGTACCGCGGGCGCTCTCGCTCCAGGCCCGCTCTCCGAGCGGCAACGGCGCAGGTGCCTCCCGGTGAGCGGCGCGCGCGCTGTGCGGTTCGACTACCAGCGTAGCGAGCGCGCCGAGCAGCAGGCCCCCCAGCGCGCTCAGCCAGCGCCTAGCCATAGAGCTTTCGGAACAGCTCGCTGAGCCGCTCGTCCGTAATGCTCAGCAAGTCGGGCAGCACGAGATCCGCTCCGTGCGCGTACAGCTCGGCCTCCGGGTAACTGTGACCGACCGCGATGCACGGCAGCCCCGCCGACTTGGCGGCTTCGATGCCCGCCAGCGAATCTTCGATCACCAGCGCGCGCTGCGCGTCGCCGAGCGGGATCAACTTCGAGAGCGCTTCGATGCCGATCAGGTAGCCATGTGGGTCGGGCTTGGAAGCGCGCGTGTCCTCGGCCGGTACGACGCTGACGATCAGCTCACGCACACCGAGCGCGGCCAGGCCGAGCTCGATTTCGTCGCGCAGCGCGCCGGACACGATGCCGACGGGGCCAGCCGCGGCGCGCCGCCGAATCAGCTCGCTCGCACCCTCGAACAGCGGTAGCGAGACCTCGGCGCGGGCGCGGTACAGCGGGCGCTTGGCCTCGACCAGCTCGGCGATCTGGGCTGCATCGAGCGGCCGCCCCGAATCGAGCAAGATCGCGCCGAACGCGCCCACGTCGTCGAAGCCCAGGTACTTCTGCCAGTAATCGGCCTCGGTCAGGGTGATGCCGAGCGGAACCAGCGCGTCCTGGAATGCGGCCAGGTGGACGGTCTCGTCATTGGCCAGCACTCCGTTGTAGTCGAACAACGTGGCGGGGAACGTTGGAGCGAGGTTAGCGGGGGGCATCTCGGAAAACGCGGCTAATTGAGGCTAGATGAGATCTGGCTGCCGGCCTCGGTGCGGTTGCATTGGGGGGCCGGCTGTGTCAGGTTCCGCGGCCGTAAAGGACCGAATGAGTCGTAACACATGAGTAAGGGCGATCTTCTGGAAATGGAGGGTGTCATTCAAGACGCTCTCGGCGGCGGCCAATACAACATCAAGGTAGATCAGGGTGGAGCCATCGTTCGCGCTCAGCTCTCGGGTCGTATGCGGCGCCACCACATTCGCGTGCTCCCTGGGGACCGCGTGCGAGTCGCTGTTTCGCCTTACGATCTGTCGCACGGTCTGATCGTTTACCGCGGCAAGTGAAGCCGGGTGGGGCGCTGCCGCGCCGCTACCTGCTCGTTCACTGGCTGCTCGCTCCGGTCGCGCTTGGGTGCTCGCGCGCACCCGAGCCCGGAGACCAAGAGCGCCCGAGCTCGTCGACGTC
>OUNO010088993.1_pt1 | contig 19828 bp, 15 predicted proteins | sample 1779811 | NCBI WGS metagenome assembly OUNO01 (sample SAMEA3914804, study PRJEB12502) | metagenome | biome: forest; material: soil | place: Canada | collected 2010-06-25 | depth 0.3 m | reverse complement strand
GATCTCGCCATCGACCGGCGAATGCACGCGGTGGTAGTCGCCGGGCGCGAGGTACACGACCGCGAACTCACCGCCGCTGTAGCGGGCGGCATCCCGCGCATCGCCGATCAGCTCGCCGACGTCGTAGTGCTGACCCTTAACGAAGATGCGCGAACCGGAGTCCACACGGCCGCACGAGGACAGTTTGCCGTCGGCGGGGCAGACGACCGCGTCCGAGCTGACGTGGCGCGCGCCTTCCTTCAGCGGACGCGTGAAGAACGCATCGAAGCTCGCGTAGGGCCCGGGCTCGGGCAGCGCTTCATCGAGGTTCACGCGATAGGCGCGCGAATACGCGCCCATGATCGCGCGCGAGACCGGTGGCGAAAGCGGCAATTCGCACAATTGCCCCACGGCCCGACTGATTCGGACACGCGGAAGAGCGCGTAGAAGCTGAGCCGCTGCATATGTCGCGAGACCCACGAGAAATCCTTTAAACTTCGCAGAGATTCGAGCTGATTATCCTAGGCGTTCTGGCGCCCGGCGGTCAATCACGCGGCACGTTCCGCGCTGCTTTACACAGCTCCAACCACGCGGCGCGTGTGGGCAAGGGTGGTTCTGTCGTGGTCGCCGGCGGCGGGCTGCCCGCCGCCGCTCCCGTGCTCGACTGCGGGTGATCGGTAGACAGTGAGCGATCGGCCGGGACTGGGCGGTTGTCGGGGTAGCCTTCGCAAGCGACTTCATCGGAAAGCGGATCGGCGGATAGCCCGAGGGTGAATGCGTTATCGGCGTCCGACAGCTGAGCGCGTCGCTTGAACCCGCGGCCGGCCAGCGCAAACCAAGGTCCGTACAGGGCGTCAATTTCCGCCACTGTGCCAAGAGCGCGCTCTGCCCCCGCGTCGTCACCGGCCGCGTACAAACCCGCAGCGACACGGGCGCGCACTTGTGGGACCCGTCCCAGGGACGGCAGGAGCGGTTCGACCTCGGCCGCGGACTCCCGGCCGTGCGCGCGCGCCGCGAGCAAATCGGCGAGCCGCACCCGACGCCCCGCGTCGGCTTGCCCGCGCGCGGGGGGCGAGTGCGTGGGCTCGTCACTCGGTTTCAGCGGCTCGCGCAAGGAGCGCTGCCAGCGCGCGTTCCATTCGGACAAGCCGTAACCGGTCGCGCTGAGCAGCGCCGCTTCTGCTCCCGCCGCGCCGTTGCCGCGCAGATCGGCGAACAACAGGCGTAACGCGGGCTCGCCGTTCTTCTCGATGAAAAAATGCATGAAGCTCGTGACCTCGGCGAACGCGATGCCTGCGGCTTCGGGCGTGGGCAACATTGCGATCGATGGCCCGAGCTTGTCGATGCCCACCGAGCGACCGTCGAGCGCCGCGTTGCGCGCCGTGGTGTCGGCCCAATCCGGGCGATCGAACGGACGCGCTGGGCGCCAGCGCACCTCGAAGCGCTTGGCCAAGCCCTCTTGCATCCAGAGCGGCGCAAAATCGCGCGTCGAGCGCGTGACGAGGAGGTGCGTGATCTCGTGCGCGAGCGTGTCTTGCCAGGGGTAGCCCTGAACCGGCGCACGCGGCGAGAGCATGATCACGCGGCCCCAGCGCGCCACGGCCAAGGTGCCGGTCGTTTCGGCCGCCTTGAGCGGCAAGCCGGACACCGCGGAGAGCGAAAACAGATCCCGCACCAGATCGATTCTCAGCGGCCGCGGGATGTCGATGCCGATCTCTTTGGACACCGTGTCGCGTGCGTTGGCCGCTACCTCGAAGATGAAGGGGGCCAGCGCGCGGTCGGCGTCGTCTTGCAAACGCAGCCAAATTCCGCGCTGTTTGTCTTCCATCACGAAGCCAGCCGCCGTCGCGCGCGCGCAGCTCTTGGCGAGCTCCAGGAGCTGTGCCGCCTCGCGTGACTCACCCGCGATCGGCCCCGCCAAGATCGCTTCGCCGCGATCGCACTCGCCGAGGTACACCGCGAGCCGCGCGCGTTCCAGCGTCATGGCCGGCGAGTCGACGTGGCTGTGCTCGAGCAGCTCGGTGGCGCGAGCCGTGTCGATCTCGGTGATCGCGTTGGCCACGCGATCGACCGGATTGCCCAAGCCGAAGTCGAACGCTGCCGGCGCCGTGGCCACGACACCGAGCAACGCGGCACCGAGCAGAACCGTGAGCCGGCGCTTCATTGCAGCAAGCCCTCCGCGTAGCGGCGTACGGCGTCCGAGAGGCGACCACGCGCTTGCTTGCTCAAACCGTCGAGCACGCGGCGCCGGAAATCATCGGCGTGGCCCGAGCCGTCTTTGGGCACGTCTGCGTCTTGGCGCATCTGCTTGCCCTTGGAGCTGGACGAATCCTTGGGCGACTGCTGTTGCGATTGGTCTTTGCCATCGCTGTCGCCCGATCCAGACTCTCCGCTGTTGGTCTGCTCGAGCAGGCGCTGCGCGTCGCGCTGCAATTGCAAGCCTTGCTCGCCGTGGCCTGCGCCCAGCTCCTTGGCTGCGTCGTGCATCAAGCCTTCTGCTTTACCCAGGGCCTCGGCCAAATCTTCCGGCAGCGCGATTTCCCCGTGATTTCCGCGACCGGAGAGGTTCGCGGCGCGGTCGGCCAGTGAGCGCTCGCGGCCCGACGAGTCTTGCAAGCCGGCTTCGGCTTTCTCGCCGGCGCTCTTTTGGGCACGAGCCAGGCTCTGCTCGGCCCAGGCCAAGTCGCGATCCAGCTCGGCGCGCGCGTCGGCCAAACCTGCGTCGTCGAGGCCTTCGAAGGCGTTCGAGTCCTTCGAGCGCTTGGCCGCGTCGGCCAGCTCCGAGCGTGCGTGGCGGCCGCTCTCGACCGCATCTTTGAGCGCCAGGCGGGCCATGTTTTGAGCCATCGACTGGGCGTGCTCGCGGCCGAGCGCAGCGGCGGCGCGCGCCGAATTCGGGTCGTCACCGAATTGTGGCAGCGGCGCGGTTTTTTCGCGTAGCGCGGCGGCGCGCTCGGCTGCTTCTTGTTTCAGGTCGCCTAGGTCGACGGCTTTCTCGGCATCGGACAAGTTGCGCTCGACACGATCCAGCTCTTGCTGATGCTCCTCGGCGAGGCGCTCGAGCTCGCCGACCAGCTCGTCGAACTTCTTGTCGGCGTCGGAGGCGTGCGAATCGGCGCTGCCTTGCGAGCCCGCGCCCGATTCGACGCTGCCGCCCCCCGCGGTGCTGAACGACGGGCTCGGCCGGCGCAAGCGCGCCGCCAAGTGCCGAGCGGCGAGCTCGGTCGAAAGCAAGTTACCGCTCTCCTGCGCGCGGCGAATGCGGCGAATTTCGCCTTGTGCCACGCTCCCCACGTCGCGCCCGAGCGGCCCAAGCACGACCAAGTGACTCGCGCCCACGCCGAGCACGCCCATGGCTTGCTCGAGGCGTGCGAGGCCCGCTTTGCGGCGCTCGGTCTCGAGCGCTTGCTTCGCGCCCTCCGCCGCTTCTTCGGCGGCGTCACCCAAATGCTTCGCCACGCCCTCTGCGTCGCGGTTGCCGAGACCACGCAGGGCAGCGTCGACCGCGAGCAACGCGTCTTCCGTGCGCCGCATGGCAGACGCGGGCGTCGGCAAGGCGCGCTCCAAGACGCGCGCTTGGCCGCCCAAGAACGCGCGCTGCCCCGGCGCCATCGTGATGCCGGCGAAGCGCTGCTCGAGCAGGGCGCGCAGCTGCGCGGCCACGGCCTTGGTGCTCGCAGCGTCGGCCTGACGACGGTCGGCTTCGGACACGCCTGCGGGCGGTGTCAGCTCGGATGCGAGCAGATCCGTGAGCGCATCGCGCACGGCGTGGAGCGCGGCGTAGCGCGCCGCTTCGGGCTCGCCCACGGGCACGGGATTCATGGTGATGACCGCGCTTTTTCCCCATTTGACGCCCGCGGTGGCGTCGTCGTCGCGCGCTTCGATGCTCACCTCGACGGGCAAGAACGTGCGCCGCAAGAACGGGTCGCTGGACTCGATCGCGTAGGCGCCGCGAGTCAGCTTGGTCTCGCCATCGAGGCGCGTGAGTGGCCGGCGATCTTCGCGGCCACCCGCGCGCAGCACCAGATCGACCTGACGTAGGCCGTGGTCGTCGATGGCCTCGTAGCGCAGCTCACGGCGATCGAAATCGCGCAGCTCGATGCGCTCGGGCGCGCCCTCCAGCTCGACCACGGGGGCCGCGTCGGGCACGGCTTCCAAAGTGACGCCCTCCGGCTCGCGGATCAAGACTTGGCCGAAGCGCGCGGCCACGCGCAGCTCGGCGTCTCGATCGAGCACGTAGCGCGCGACCACGCCGCCCGAGCCGTCGTCGACGAATGGCACTTCGCGCGTGCCGTCGGTCAGCACCAAGTGCCGAGCGGCGAGCAGCGGCGCGCCGCGCACCGTGACCGCGCTGCCGCGTGCTTCTGCGCTGCCGAGCCCTGGAAAAATAGAGCGATCCGGCGCGCGCAGGTAGGCCGGAGGCTGCACCGTGACGCGCACCAAATCGAGCCAGGTCATTGGCATGGGCGCGAGGCCGTGGCGCGCCACGAGCACGTCGAGCCCTTCCAGCACGCGGCTCGGCTCACGCCCGAGCGCGATGGCTGCGACCATGACCAAGCCGAACGCGACCATGCGCAGAATGCCCGCGCCGCGCGCAGCATGCGCTTCCACCGCGCTCAAGGGTGCGCGCTCGAGCTGCCGCTGAAAGTGGAGCCGCGCGAGCTCGACCGAGCCCACGCTGGGGTCACGTTCGGCTTGCTCCGCGAGCGACGCCGCGCGCAGAGCGCGTTCGCCGAGCGCGCGATCCACCGGCACGAGAACGCGGCGAATGGTGCGCCGCACGTCGGCGAAATCACGCCGGTCGCGCGCGCGCTGCACGAAGATCTGCGCCACCGCGAACACGAGCAAGAGCGCCGCAGCCAAGCGCGCCCAGGGTGTGCCGAGGCGCGCCATCAGTCCCGCGGCGATCACGCTCGCGACGACCAGCGACAGGGTGAGCCAGCGCGCCGGCGCGCGGCGCGGCGCGCGAAAAGCGACGCTCAAGCGCTCGGTCAGAAGTGGCGACGCAGCCAAAGTCCGGGGAGCTTATCACTCCCTTGGGGGCCGCCCATGCCGTGACAAACCGGAAAATGTCTCTATCCTTCCAGAGAATGAGATGACCGAGGTCGACCGGCTGAAACGCGTTTTGCTGTCGCTACCCGAGCTCGGGCTGCGCACCGGCTGGCTGCGTGACTACCTGACGACGACCTCGGATTCCGAGCGCGCAACGGTGCTGAACGCGCTGTGTGAAGACAACGAGCGCGCCGATCCTCATGCGCGAGAGGCCATGCTCGTGGTGGCGCTACTGTTGGCGTCCGTCGGCGAGTGTGATTTGGTCGATCAGCTGCGGGCCCAGGCCGAGGCGCGGCATTTGCTGAGCCTGGCGCGGCTGGTGCGGCGCGCCCCGCCGCCCGTCGTGGTGGAGCGCCCCGCCCGCGATCTACCGATCCCCGACTACGGCACGGGCCGCGAGCTCACGGTCGGCGAGCGCAAGAGCCTCGCGCGCAGCCCCAATCGTCGCGCCTTCGACAAACTGCTCAAAGATCCGCACCCGCTGGTAATCCGCCAATTGCTCGAAAACCCACGTCTCACGGAGGATGACGTCGTGCGCATGGTCACCCGCCGCCCTGCGCGTCTGGAGGTGCTCGAGGCCGTAGCCCAACACAGCCGTTGGCTGAGCCGCCCGCGCGTGCGCCTATCGATGCTGTTCAATCCGGGCACTCCGCCCGCGATCGCGATGCCGCTCTTGGCCGTGTGCACCCGCAACGAATTGGTGGAGTTGCTGCACCACTCCGAAGCCTCGGGTGTCCTACGCAGCGCCGCGCTGGAGCTGCTCGAACGCCTCCCGCCGCTCCGGGTCTCCGAAATACCGGCTCCCACGCTGCAGTGAGCACTCGTGGAAACGGAACGCGACGCCGAAGGCTACGCCGTCACGCGCCTGAGCGCGTGACCACTAGAGCCCCATCTCAGTAAGCTCAGTAAGCTCTAACCCTCTTCTTCTTCGTTTTCCCACTGCAGCACCGCGCCGACGCTGATACGCATTGCACACTCTTCGCAGAGTGGCGGCTCTTCGAAGCGGTACTCGTCGCCGCGCGACCAGAGGAACAAACCGGAGCCAGCGGGCGAGCCCTCGAAGTGGCGCTCGCAGAAGTCACACTGGTAGCCCTGCAGCCGGCGCACCTCACCCGGAGAAGGCGGCGTGTGCTCGGCCTCGGGCTTGATTGGGGTCTCGGTGGGCTTGATGGCCATTCGAGTCGACTATAGCACCGTCGCGGCCGTCGTCATTGCCCCAGCTGCAGCGGCGCTCGCGTTGGGTCCGTCCGCAACGCCGCACGAAAGGGCAAGCATTTCCACCACGTCCAGATTGCGAACCGTCTCTTCTTTGGACTGCGATTTGATGCCGTCGGTGAGCATGGTCATGCAGAACGGACACGCGCTGGCAATCGTGGTGGCGCCGGTGTCGAGCAGCTGCAACGTGCGCTTGACGTTCACGCGGTTGCTATTCTGCTCTTCCATGAACATTTGCGCGCCGCCCGCGCCGCAGCACAGGCCCTTCTTTTTGTTCGCGCCTTCGGCCTCGACCAGCTCTACCCCCGGAATGGCCTGCAGGATGTTCCGTGGTGAGTCGTAGTTGTCGTTGTAACGTCCGAGGTAGCAGCTGTCGTGATACACGACCTTCGCGCGCACGGGTTTGGTGGGCGTGAGCTTCTTCAGCGCGACCAGCTCGAGCAGGTAGTCGCTGTGGTGGATGACCTCGAACTTGGCGCCAAAGTCGGGGTATTCGTTCTTGAGCGTGTTGAAACAATGCGGGCAAGTGGTGAGGATTTTCTTCACCCCGCCCTGCGCTTTGTAACCGTTCAAGGTGGCGGCGTTGGTCTCGGCGAGCATCGAGTACAGGTACTCGTTGCCGGCACGGCGCGCGGGGTCACCGGTGCACGTCTCTTCTTCGGCCAAGATCGCGAAATCTACCCCGGCGGCGAGCAGCAGCTGCGCGGTGCTGCGCGCGATCTTTTTGGCGCGGTCGTCGTAGCTGGCGGCGCAGCCGACCCAGAACAACACTTCGGCGTCCGGCTTCTCGGCGCACGTTTTGACGCCGAGGCCGTCCGACCAGCTCGCGCGATCGACGCGCGCCAGGTTCCACGGGTTGCCGTTGCTCTCCATGCCTTCGAAGGGCTTGCCGAGCTGACTCGGGAACTCACCCTTGATCACGACCAGGTTGCGCCGCATCTGCACGATCTTGTCGACGTAGGTGATGTTCACGGGGCACTGCTCTTCGCAGGCGCGGCACGTGGTGCAACCCCAGAGCACGTCTTCGTGGATCACGTTGGGCACGAGATCGACCGGCTTGTAGGGCTTTTTTTCGGGCGCCGCTGCTGCGCTTGGCTTGGCGTCTTCTTGGGGGGGTGCCTGGGGCGCGGCTTCGGCCGAGGGCTCGCTCGGCGCGGGTTGTTCCGAGCGATGCACAGCGGCCTGGCCAACCTCGAGGAACTCCTCTTGCCGGCCGTACAGGTGATTGCGCAGATCGAGCGTGAATTGCTTGGGGCTCAGCATTTTGCCGGTAGTGAACGCCGGGCAATTGTCCGAGCAACGCCCGCACTCCGTGCAGGTGTAGAAATCGAGCATGTCCTTCCACGTGAAGTGCTCGATGCGCGCGTAGCCGATGCGCGCGCTCAGCAAGTCGTCGCCCTCGGTCGCTTTTTCGACCGCGCCCATCAACGCTTCGGTCGTGGGCGCGAGCGGACGCAGCCGGCCACGCGGCGTGGTGTCGCCGAGGAACACGTTCGGGATCGCGGTGATGATGTGAAAGTGCTTGGTGTACGGCAGCAGATTCAGGAAGATCAGCACCAGCGTCGAGTGCGTCCAGAAGCCTGCATGGGCGAGCACTACGAGCGTGCTCGTACCGAGCCCCGACAGCGCGAGCGCGAACAGCGAGCCCGTGGGGTCACCGAAGTGCCAATGCAGCGCGCCTTCGGCGGGCGCGAACGGCGCGATGATCGTGGCCATGGCCGAGCACGGGAACTCGCCCGCGCCGCCCCCGCATTCGCTCGCGAAGCGATGCGCGAGCACACTGCTGGCACCGACGTACGTAAAGTCCGCCAGCATCATCACGCTGATGATGCCCAAAATCACGAACGCCTCGTTGCCCAGCGTCATGCGCTTTTGCGGGCGAATGGCGCGGTAGTAGACGAACACGGCCACGCCCACGAGCACGAGCGTCGCGAACACGTCCTTGAAGAAGCCGTAAATCGCGCCCAGGGGCAGGCCCAGGAAGGGCTCCCAACCCAAGATGAACAGGTTGAACGGGGGGTAAAAACCGCGCCCCCAGAGCATCAACGTGTTGAGCAAGAGCACCACGAAGCCCAGGAAGATCAGCTGATGCGCCAGGCCCGCAGCCAGGTAATAGCGCATCTTCTTTTGATAGAAGGCGAACGTCCAAACCAAGCCCAAGCGCTTCGGGATCTCGGTGAGCCGGCTCTCCCACGTCGCGTTGCCGACCTGAAGCAGGTTGAAGCGGCGCCAGGCACTCACCGCAAACACCGCGTTCAGGGTCACGATGATGAGGGCCATCCCGAGCGGATTCATGCCGCTAACTTAGCCCACGAAACCTTCGAAATGTAAGTATTGCGAGGCCGGCCAAGAGCACGATTGCCACGGCCGCGGCGACCAGCCAGCCCCGCTTGGTCGCGGGTTTGATGCTGCGCAACGACAGCCGCTGATGCGACGCGGGCGGCTCGGGCGGGGTCACGCGCGTCACCCCCGCGTCGGCCGCCTCGGCGAGCTCGACGCGTAGTAGCAACAGACCGCGGGGCAGCGCTTCACCATGCTCGGGCGGAAGGCCACCCTGCTCGGGAATGCGAATCACTACGCCGCGCGCCTCGCCCGGTTCGGCCTTGCGCGCGGGCAGCGTGACCGTGAGCACTTCGGCCAGCTCGTTGCGGCCGCGCAAACTGATCGCGCCCGAGCGCTCGCACAGATCACAACCGCCGCCGTCACACGCCGCGCAGGACAGGTTACGCGGCAGCTCGAACTCGACGACCTCGCCCGACTCGAGCCAAGCCCGAGGCACCCGAATGCGGTGCACCACATCCGGACCCCTGGGGGTATCGAGCGTGCGTGTGGTGACTCTCGCTAAGACTTCGGACACTAAGAGTCAGAATAGCGTAAATCCCGTTTTACGTCATGACGCCGCCGCCACCCCGCCGCCGGGCGCGGAATTTGGAGCAAATCGTGTCGCTCAACAGGGTCCCTGCGAGGCCGCTCCTCGCACTCGCTCTCCGGCCTCCGTGCACCCTTGCCGCGGCGCCCGATACACCGTACGCGAGTGTTCATCTCGGGATTCGGGCTTCACCGCCCTTAGGAGTAGCGCGTGGAACAACTGCTTGGCCTCTGGCACATGATCTCTCACCTCGACACGACCTTGGTCGAGTTGTCCAAATCGATGGGGCCGTGGCTCTACGTCCTCTTGTTCGCGATCATCTTCTGCGAGACCGGCCTGGTAGTGACGCCGTTTCTGCCCGGTGACTCGTTGCTGTTCATGGTCGGCGTGCTGTGCGCCGGGGGTGGCATGAGCATCGGCGTGATCTTGCCGATGTTGCTCTTGGCAGCGGTGTTGGGCGACGCGTCCAACTACACGATCGGTAACCTCGTCGGCCCGAAGGTGTTCACGAGCAGCACGTCCAAACTGCTCAATCGCGATCACTTGCTGAAGACGCAGGCCTTCTACGACAAATACGGGGGCAAGACGATCATCATCGCGCGTTTCATTCCGATCATCCGCACGTTCGCGCCGTTCGTCGCGGGCATCGGCAAGATGCAGTACCGGAAGTTCTTCTCCTTCAACGTGATCGGCGCCGTTGCGTGGGTCGGCACGATCTTGCCGCTCGGCTACATTTTCGCGGATCTGCCATTCGTAAAGAAGAACTTCCACCTGGTGGTCTTCGCGATCATCGGCATCAGCATCCTGCCCGCGGTGATCGAGTTCTTGCGCGAGCGCGCCAAGCTGGCCAAAGCGGCGAGCTGAGCGGGCGGCGCACAAACGCGAAAAGGCCGGTCGATACGACCGGCCTTTTTCGTTTTGTCCGAGGCAGCTCGAGAGGTGCGCGCTCGGACCGCGCAGACTAGCTGCTACGGTTTTCGGGGAGCTGCTTCTCTTCCGGCGCCTTGGCAGTGGGAGCCGGATGCTCTTCCCCGTCTTCGCTCAGGCCCTTCTTGAAGGAGCGAATCCCTTCACCCAGACCCTTGCCCACGCCGGCGAGACGACCCGGCCCGAACAGGAGCAGGACGATGACTAGAACGATGACCCAGTGAACGGGGCTAAAAGATCCCATGGTTTTTCTCGGGGGTTGCCGCTGCTGCTGAGCGGAGCGGCTGTGACGTGTCTCCGTACAATAGCATCAGCGCCAGAGCAAGCCATACGACCGGCACTGTGGCGTCTTCGTTGGCGCCTCCGACCCCAACGAAAGCCGTGCAAGATCGTTCCTCACAGCTTGAAGACCAGCTCTTGTTCGGCCTCGGGTGCGTCGAGGGAGACGGTCTGCGAGTAGGTCTTTGGACCTACACGCGCTCCAAAGGCGACGTGCACCGGCGGGTTCTCGCCACCCAGCGATTCGAGGCGGATGCGCACGCGGTATTCCCCTCTTAACGGATCGCCGTCGCTCAGGTACACATTTTCCAGGTTTTGGCCGCGGCACTCGTTGTTGCGACCGGGGCAATCCCGCTCCTTGACCAAACCGCTGCGCGCGGGGCGCCCCACTTCCACGAGCTCACCGCTCGGGTCGACCACGCGCAAGTCGACGTCCGCCCGGGCTTCGTCCCAGGCCACGGCGAACTGCACCAGCCCCGTACGCAGGCCGCAGCCTTCGTCGATGATGCCGTTGCAGTTGTCGTCTGTGGCATTGAAGCACAGCTCCGGCCCGGTCGGCGTGCACGCCTTCTGGGCCAGCCCGCTCGGCACGCTGGCGAGTAGCGCGGGACCGTCACCGCTCGCCGGCACCGCCCCTGACGGGCCGGCCGCCGGCTTACAGGCGCAGAGCGTGCCCTGGCTCAACGCGACGCTCGCGAGGAGCCAGAGCAGCCAGGGGCGCGTCACTTCTTCTGATCGTCGGGGATGTTCACGCCCGTCACGACCTTCGGGTTCATCAGCTCGAAGTACGCATCGCGCGCTTGCTGACCCGCGGGGCCGCTCTCGTCCCGTAGCGACAAGAGCACGCCCTGCTCGGACATGAACTTGAGCGCGCGGATTGCGCCGGCGCGCTTGGCTGCGTCGTCGCCCTTGGCCATGGCGTACAGGCGTGAACGCAGCACCACACGAGTGAACGAGTGCGGGCCGTTGTCGAAGATCAGGTTGTCGAACTGCTTCATCAGCATCACGCGTGCCCACTCTTGCTGCGTGGAGCGAATGCTGAGCTTGCTGATGGCCTCGGCGTTGTCGACGTAGCGGAAGAGCAGGCCGGACTCGAGGTCTTCTTGCGACCAGTAGCCGAAGCTCCGGTACCAGAGGTCACCGAGCTCCTCGAGCGCTTCCTTGCGCTTGCCCGCGTACATGGCGACGGCGCGTGTGGCCGTCTCCGGCGTTCCGCCGAGGATCAAGGCCAGCGCGGCGTCGTTCAACATCGCGTCGTCCTTCATCATCTCGAACAGTTGGGCTGCCACGCTGTCGTCGAAGCCGCCCTTGGCGATGGCGCGCGCCACTTGGTGGCGTGTCTCGACCGCCGACTGCGGGTTCATCAGCGAAATCAGCGCACCAGCGGTGCCCGGCACGGGGCGCTGAATCAGCGCTTCGAGCAAGCAAGCACGGCGTACTTCATCGGGCTTGTCGTTGCCCTTGTAGTCGGAAATCTTCTTCGCGATCTCGAGGAAGTCCTCCTTCTCGGCCACCCAGGCCAGAGCCGCGCACGCTTGGAAGCGCGACTGCTCGTTGTTCTTCGGCTCTTCGATGTAATCGAGCAGCGGCTTGAACGCTTTGCGATCGCGCCACTCCGACAAGCCGTCGGCCGCGCCCACGCCGATGGCGCGGAGGCTCATGCCCAGGATGGCGACGCCACCTTGCATCAAGCCGTCCATGGTGACGTCTTGATCCTTGGGGCGGCGCGTGAGGCTCTTGATCAGCACGTCGAACGACGGCGCGTCCTTCAACCAACCGACGTAGCGGAGCGCGCTCTGCGCGACGACCCACTCTTCCGGCATCGGCGGCTGCTGGCCCTCTTTGGGCAAGGGCTCGTTCGGGTTCGACCACTTACGCAGGTTCGTGATGTCCTTGGTCGACTCCATCGCTGCCAGCGCGCGCAGGCCGTTGGCGTGTGGCGAGGGCATCTCGTGGATCCAGAAGATCACGCCGTCTTCCGCTTGCTCGGCGATCACCTGGCGCTTCTCGGGGTGCAGCACCGCCAGGTCTGCGATCATGCGGGCCGCGACGACGCGCTCGTTGTCGTCGCGTTTGAGCATCATTTCCCAATCATTTTGATCGGTGTAGAGCTTCAGCGGATCCATACGCAGGCGCTTGGCGAGCGTCGGAACGCCGCGAATGTCGCCGATTTGCGCGAGCGCCACGGCGGCCCGAGTCTGGAAGTGCATGTGCGGCTTGCTCTGCAGATACGCGTACAAGGCGTTGCCGCCCCGCGGATCGTTGAGCTTGTCGATCATGTCGAAGATTTGCTTCTTCTGGTAGTACGCGAGCGCCTGATCCTCGGTCACGACCGAGCTCAGCGCGAGCACCAAGCCGTCGGTGCCGACACCATCACGAAGTGCTTCCAGGAACTTGTTGCGGCTGTCCTTGTCGGCCGTCTTCAGCGCTTCTACGAGTGGTTCGCGCGCGCGTGGCTCGCCGATCTTGCCCAAGCCGGGCGCCGCCTGACGCGAGACCTCGGGGTCTTTGTCCTGCACCAACTTGATCAGGGTGTCGGTCCACTTGGGCTCCGCGTTCTGCGAGAGGATGGTGGCCACGAGCTGACGCACGGCGGCGCTGTCGTCGCCCGCCATACTGGCGAGCTTATCGAGGCTCACGAGCTGCACCATGCGATCGGGATCGAACGCCGTGCCGCCGCCCAGCCGTTGCACCTTGGACAACGTGCCGGCGCGGTACAGGACCATGATGTCGTCGAACGCGCGCGGCTCGCCGAGCACCACCAAAGCCCAGGCAATTTGCGGTTTGGCGCCCGGACCCGCCTTCTTCAGGGCGGCCAAGAGCGCGTCGCGCCCCGCTTCGCCCATGGGGCGGCCGTACTCGGCGAGGGCCAACGCGGCCATGCCTTGAATCGGTTCCGAAGGCACGCTCAGCGCGTCGATCGCGAGCTTCACGCCTTCCGGATCTTTTGCCCAGGCCAGCTGCTTGAGCGCCTCGGCGCGCACCTCTTCGCTGGCCTCGCTCGCTGCCCACTTGCGCCAGTCGGGGATTTGCTCCGGCTTGGGCTTGACGAAGATCATCTTCTTCGTCTCTTCGCCTTGCTCTATCGTGAGCTTCTCGGAGTCTTGCTTGCCGCCGATCAGCATGAACGCCGCGAAGCCGCCCACCGCGAGCACGCCGACCAAGATGGCCATTGGCGCGAAGCGGCCCTTCTTGAAATTGCCGTCGCCGGAATCGAAGCCGGCTGGAACGCCGCCTCCGGGCGCCCGCGGCATGGCAGGTCCATCGTCGTCAGGCGGCCACTTGGCGAGGTTCACCGCCGGCAACGGCGAGCGGTTCGGAGCCGGGGTCACAGGCAAATTCGAATCGAGCATGGATCCTCCCGCGGGACGCGGTGCTAGTGAGCGCGACCGGGCCGCCTATGGCGCGCGATCGGTGCAATTGCAGCTCGCCGCGAACTTAGCCCAAGCGGAAAAAAGGGGGGAGAGTTCCCGTCATCCTTTGCACTCGGTTCGGAGACGTAACGTTCGAATTTCACCGGAAAATTCTCCCAGAGCTTCGATTTGCTGGCTGCGCGGGCCGAACTCCGGGCAAGGTCTGCGCTTCGATGAGTGACGGGCGCTCCTGGCTGAAGCCGATCGCGATTGCCGTGGGCACGACCGCCCTGGTCGCCCTGCTGGCTCGACTGCCCGATAGCCTGTCTGCAACGGCGGTCGGCTTCGGTTTTTTGGCCGCGACGTACTGGCTCGTGCTGCGCTCGGACGACACGGACAAGATCGCGCGCTACGGGCTGTCGTTTGGGGGGCTGTTCGATCCTGCGCCGCTCTCGGCAACGCGCATCGCGCGGGACGGCCTGCGCGCGCTGCTTTGGGCGCTCTTACTGGCGTCGATCTTCCTGCCGCCGTTCTGGCTCGGCTTTCGGTACTGGTGGCACATCCAGCGGCCGTTTCACGTGCCGCACTTGAGCTCGTTGGGCGGAGATTTCTCGGGTCAGCTCTTGGTCATCGCGCTGCCCGAGGAGGCGTTCTATCGCGGCTACCTGCAGTCGGCGCTCGACGAAGCGTGGAAGCCGCGCGTGCGCGTGCTCGGCGCACAGCTCGGACCGGGGCTGCTCGTGACCAGCGCGCTGTTCGCGCTCGGGCACTTGTGCACCGAGTTCAACGCCGCGCGCCTGGCCGTGTTCTTTCCCGCGCTAGCCTTCGGTTACCTGCGTTCGCGCACGCGCGGTGTCGGCGCGGGCATCGTATTCCACGCTTTGTGTAACCTCTTTGCTTCGTATCTCGGGCAAGGTTACGGTTTTGCGCGGTGAATCCCTCGTCCTTGCTCGATCAATTGGTAGATCTCGCGCTGCGCGAGGATTTGGCCGGCGGCGACGTCACGACCGAGGCCACGGTGGCCGCCACGGATCGCGCCATCGCGCGTGCCGTCGCGCACTCGCCGCTGGTGGTGTGCGGCGGTGACGTTTTCGCGCGCGTGTTCTATCGCGTCGACCCCGGGGTGCGCGTCGAGCGCGTGCTCGCCGAAGGCACGCTCGCCAAAGCGAACGACGTGCTCTGGATCGCCGAGGGCGCCACGCGCTCGCTGCTCATGGCCGAACGCACCGCCTTGAATTTCGCGCAACGCATGAGCGGCACCGCCACGGTCACGCGCCGCTACGTCGACGCGCTGCCGGCCGATGCGATCACTCGCATCGTCGATACGCGCAAGACCACGCCGGGCCTGCGCGCTCTGGAGCGTTACGCCGTGCGCACGGGTGGTGGGCACAACCACCGTGACAACTTGGGCTCGGCCGTTCTGATCAAAGACAACCACATCGTGGCGGCCGGCGGGGTGCGTGAGGCCATCGAGCGCGCCTTCAAGCACGCGCCGCACACCAGCCGCATCGAAATCGAGGTCGAATCCCTGGAAATGCTGGACGACGCGCTGGAGGCGGGCGCCGACGTGGTGATGCTCGACAACTTCGCGAACGACCAGATCGCGGTCGCCGTGGAGCGCGCGCACGGCCGCGCGCTGGTCGAAGTGTCCGGCGGCATCACCCTGGAACGCATTCCCGGCTTGGCTGCCGCGGGTGTCGACGTGATCAGCGTGGGTGCATTGACGCACTCTGCCCCCGCAGCCGATATCGGTCTCGACATCGAGAATGCCTGATGGCCTTCGACGCCGATCGCTTCCGTGCTCAAGCCCGTGAGGTGAAGCCGAAGCTCGGTCGGCCCTTGATGTACATGCCCATCACCGGCTCCACGAACGACAACGCACTGCTCGCTGCGCGCTCGGGTGCCCCGCACGGCTCCCTGTTCGTCGCGGACGAGCAAACGGCTGGCCGCGGTCGACGCGGGAACACCTGGCTAGCGGCCCCCGGCGAAAGCTTGCTGTTCTCGGTGTTGCTGCGGCCGAAGCTCGAGCTCGAACAAGTAAGTGCGCTCACCTTGGCCGTGGGGCTCGCACTGCGCGACGCAGTGGCGCCGTTGCTCGTCGAGCTCGTCCAGATCAAGTGGCCCAATGATCTGTACGTGAACAAGAAGAAGCTCGCGGGCATCTTGGTCGAATCGCAAATGCAGGGCGACCGCCTGCAAGCGGTGGTCGTGGGCATCGGTTTGAACGTCGCAACCCGGGATTTCCCGGACGAAATCGCGGCGCGCGCCACCTCGCTGGCAGTGTTGGGCGCGACCGAGCTCGACCGCGAGCCGCTCTTGCAAACGGTGCTGGGCGCGCTCGCCGAACGCTTGGACGCCTATCAGCTCAGCGGCGTGGCCGGCATTTTGAACGAGCTGAACGCGGCCGATGCCCTGCGGGGCGAGCGCGTGCGCGTCGACGGGCAGAGCGGCATCGGGCGCGGCCTGGACGAGCAAGGGCGCCTCTTGCTCGAAGACGAGCAAGGTCGGACCCACGCCATCCTGAGCGGCACCGTCGAGCTACTCTGAGCGCGCGCCGCGCTACTTGCGTTGATCGAGCTGCGGGTCACTCGGCAGCGCGCTCGAGGCGCTCGGCGCAGTAGCAGCGGCGGGGGCGGCGTTGGTCTCGTTGCGCAGCACGGGCTTCGCCACTGACGGCGCGGCGACCGTTGGGGCCGGGGCGGGCGACGACGTGGGCGCCGCAGCCGAGGCTGTCGGCGTGCTCACGGGCACGGCCTGCGCGCTCGGCTCCGCGCTGAGCGCGAGCGCTGACGTGCGCCGCGCGCCGACCCAGAGCCACACCGCGAGCGACGCCACACCAAACAGTGCCAACACGCAGCACACCAACGCCGCCTGCCAATAGCGACGCTTCGTGCCGACCTCGCCCCGCCCAGCGGGAACAGGCGACAGCTGCGGACGGCGCGCACCCCGCGAGCCTTCGGGTTGCGTGTGCGCGCCCAGCGAATCGACCACTCCGGGCGCCGTGAGCTCGGGACAGGCGGCGAGCAAAGCCTGGCGCATCGCGCGCGCGTTGGGCCAGCGTTCTGCGCGATTGAAGGCCAGCGCGCGGTCGACGACGCGGGCGACGGGCTCTGGCACCGACGCGTTCACGCTGCGCAAGAGCGGCGCTGGCTTCGTTGCCGCGGCCACGATGACATCACGTGCGGTCGTCACGTCGTGCACCAGGCGCCGCGTGAGCAACTGGAACATCGTCGCACCCACGGCCCAGATATCGGTCAGCGCGTCGACTTGATCCGCGCGACCTGCGGCTTGCTCGGGAGCCATGAACTCCGGCGTGCCCACGGCCGAGCCCGCTTGCGTGATCACGCTGACGCCCAAGCGATCGACGCGCGCCACGCCGAAGTCGAGCAGCTTCACTTGCCCGTCGCGCGTCATGAAGATGTTCGCGGGCTTCACGTCGCGATGCACGACACCATTCTCGTGCGCTGCGGCCAGCACGTCGAGCACCGACGAAGCGAGCATCGCCACGGCCGGGACGGGCAACGCGCGGCCCTCGTTGAGTGGCGTGACGAGGGGGTAGCCGTCCAGCAGTTCCATGACCAGGAACACGGTTCCATCCGGGTCTTCGCCGTCATCCATGATTGCAACCGCGTTCGGATGGCGCACGCGATTGGCGGCGTAGCCCTCGGATTGAAAGCGCTTGCGCGCCACGCGTTCGCGGGCGAGAGCCGGATGCAGCACCTTGATCGCAACGCGCCGCCCATTGCGATGCACGGCCTCGTACACCGAGGCAGTACCGCCGGTACCGAGCAAGCGCACGAGCGTCCAACGCTCGCCGAGCACCCGTCCGACGAGCGTCACCGGCGCGTTCGGCGCCGCTTTCTCGATCAAGAGTGTGCGATCCATTCCTTCCCTGCGAGCGCAGCGTAGCCCGGGTTCTTGACGAGGCGCACTGCGCGGTTCATATTGCTCGCGGGTCAGTCATGAATTTCAGCACTTTTGGAATGCCAATGATGTCGATGCACAGCCTGTGCAGGGCGTCCCGCATTCCATTTGCTTCGATTCACTGATTTCTCATTAGTCAGTCCGAAGCTCGAACGGGCCGCTCTCGAAGCGGCCCGTTTTGCTTGCTGATTCGGCAAGGGCTGCTTGGGGGGCGGCGCGCGAGAGCGCAGCCAAAACCGCTATTTCCCCGGAAAGACGAGGTTCCCCATGAACGCTCAGCCGCCCCTCTTTTTGACGTCCGCGATTCCGTACGTGAATGCCGAGCCACACCTCGGCCACGCCCTGGAGCTCGTGCAAAGCGACGCGCTGGCGCGCTACCAGCGCGCCCAACGGCGCGACGTGCGCTTTGCCAGCGGCACCGACGACAACAGCTTGAAGAACGTGCGCGCCGCTGCGCTCGTCCACACGACACCCGCCGATCTGGTCGCGCGCCACGGCGCCGAGTTTCGACGTTTGACGCGCGCGCTGAACGTCGTGCACGACGATTTCATTCACACCGCGAGTGACCCGCGCCACGTCCCCGCCGTGCACGCGTTGTGGCGTCGCTGCGCCGCGGCCGGTGACATCTACACCAAGAAGTACCGCGGCCTGTACTGCGTCGGCTGCGAGCACTTCTTGCGCGAGTCCGAGCTCGTTTCGGGTGCCTGCCCGGTGCACCCCGAGCCGCTCGAGCTACTCGAAGAAGAAAATTGGTTCTTTCGTTTGTCGCGCCACGCTGAGACGCTCCTGGCCGCCATCGACGCTGGAGCCCTCCAAATATTGCCCAAGGAGCGCAAGAACGAGGTCACACAGTTCATCCGGGGCGGCCTCGACGACTTCAGCGTTTCGCGCAGCCGCGCGCGCGCTCAGGGCTGGGGCGTGCCCGTGCCGGGAGACGACTCACAGATCATCTACGTGTGGTTCGACGCGCTCGCCAACTACCTCTCGCTGCTCGGTTTCCCGGACGACCCGCTGCTGACTCACTATTGGCAAGGCAACGGTGAACGCTGGCACCTGATCGGCAAGGACATCTTGCGCTTCCACGCCGTGTACTGGCCGGCCATCTTGCTCAGCGCGGGGCTCGCTCTGCCCACGTCGCTCCGCGTGCACGGCTTCGTCACCAGTCAGGGACGAAAGATCGGCAAATCCTTGGGCAACTCGGTGGACCCATTCCGGCTGGCTGCGCGCTACGGCACGGACGCCGTGCGCTACTACCTGCTCGCGCATTTACACACCACGAAAGACAGCGACTTCCGCGAAGACTCGTTGCGCACGGCTCATGATTCCGAGCTCGCGGGCAAGCTCGGTAATTTGCTGCAGCGTGTGTGCGCGCTATGCGTGAGTCACGATCCGGTACTCGACGCGAACGACCTGGATGCGACGCTGCTCCAGGTCATCGAGAGTACTCGGCGCGACCTGGCGAACGCCGTCGACGCATTCGCATTGCACGATGCGCTGCGTGCGATCTTCGAGCTGGTCGCGGCCGCCAATCGCTACGTCGATGGCACGGCGCCCTGGCAGCTCGCGCGGCGCAGCGCGGAAGCCGGCTCGGCAGAAGAGCGAGCGGCGGCGCGCTCCGCGCTCGACCGGTGCTTGGCAAGCTTGGTGCACGCGTTGAAGACGATTGCCGAATTGCTCGCGCCCTTCTTGCCGGATACCGCGGACGCGATTCGAGCCCGTTTGAGTCCGCGGCCCAGCCTCGGCGCGCCGCTTTTTCCGCGGCTTCCGCCGTAGCTCAGCGGGCGGCAGCGTTGCTGCGCGCGGCCACGGCGTCGCTCAGCGCATACAGCATCAGGCCGGCGACCAGCCCGACGAGCCAGCCCAGCACGATCCAAGTCACAATCAGCGCGGCGGGCGAACGCTTCGCCAGAGCAGCAGCCCGACCGGAGGTCGGCGAGCTGAGCGCCGCCGCCTCGGCGTCACTCTCGATCAGGGTGGCGTCCAAACCAGCGCTCGCATACACGCTTGCCAAAGCGTCAGCTGACGGCTGCTCGTCACGCGCGGCGCTGATCAACGACAGCGAGAGCTCGCTGCCGCTTTCCAAGTGCGTCGCAAAGTCGTCTTGCGCTTCGCGCAGGCGTGTCTCGACCGTGGTCGGCGGAATGCCGACCACGACGGCGATCTCGGCCAGCGCCAGCTGCTCGATTTCACTCAGCACGAACACGACGCGCAGCTCGAGCGGCATCTGCTC
>OUNO011323057.1_pt1 | contig 19861 bp, 19 predicted proteins | sample 1779811 | NCBI WGS metagenome assembly OUNO01 (sample SAMEA3914804, study PRJEB12502) | metagenome | biome: forest; material: soil | place: Canada | collected 2010-06-25 | depth 0.3 m | reverse complement strand
CCACGCGTCGAAACCCGTCTCGGCGTCCGATTCATCGGGCTCGAAAGTCTTCGATCCATCCGGAGTCACTTTGGCCTCGCCATTGAGAGTGGGATTTCGTCACCGTCCAGAGAAAGCCAGCAGCAGCCAGATGCTGGTGGCGGTCGCGGCGATGCTGATCAGCAAAGTCTGGATCTTCATGGGATCAGCTGGGGATTTGATAGGTCCAGGCAAACATCAGCAGCTACAGGCTCGCTGCGGTGAGCAGAGAGTAGGTGACCACAACAGTAGACAACTTCATGGCGTGGCTCCTGAGAGCGTGATGGGCCCTTGACGTAAATCTGAGGCTCATCAGACGGTTTGATAACTCTGAGCATTTGCAATGGGCTATTTGGAATTGGCGAACACTGCGGTCATCGGCGCCTGCCTACCGGCGGAGCGCTGTTGTCGGTCACGGTGAGGTTGGCATCCCACCAGCCGCCGCCCATCGCCACCAGCAGTTGCGTCGTGTCCTGGTAGCGCTGGGCCTGGGCCTGGACATAGCCGAGCCGCGCCCGCTGGTACTGGCGCTGGGCGTCGAGCAGATTGAGGAGGCCGACGCCGCCCCTGGCGTAGTTGATGCGTTGCAGCCGCACAGATTCGGACGCCATGTCGCGCGCGTGCTGCTGCGCGACCAGGAGCGCCGCATCGTGGGTAAGGGCCTCCAGGATGTCGGCCACCTGGCCAAAGGATTGCAGCACCGTCTGCTGATAGTCGGCGGCGGTCGCTTTGAAATCCGCCAGGGCCGCGCGTCGCTCGGCCCGCCGCGTGCCGCCGTCGAAGAGCGGCTGGGTCAGCCCAGCTGCGATGCTCCACACCAGGCCGGCGGGGTTGAACAGGGCGGCCCCGTTCAGCGATGAGGCGGTGATCCCGGCCGAGAGGGTGATGTTGGGGTAGAGTTGCGCCGTGGCGATCCCGATCCTGGCGCTCGAGGCGTGCAGCTGGGCTTCAGCGGCCAGGATGTCAGGACGCTGATGGACGAGTTCCGACGGCAAGCTGACCGGTAGCTGGCCCGGCAGCGTCAGCGTCGCCAGATCGAAGTCCGGCGGCGACCAGTCTCCCGGGGCGCGGCCGGTCAGGACGGCCAGGGCGTGCTTGGCCACGCTCAGCTGCTGATTGAGCGGGGGCTCGGCCGTTTCATCGGCGGCCAACTGGCTCTCGGCGGTGACCACGTCGCTGTCGGGCACCTGGCCGGCCTGGCGCTCCTTGCGCACCAGCTCCAGAGTCTGCCGGTCGATATCCACAATATCGCTGACCGCCTTCAGTTGTGCGCGGATCGACGCTGCCTGGAGCGCCTGGGCCACCGTATTGCCGGTCAGGGTCAGGTAGGCCGCGTCGAGCTGATCGGACTGGAAGTCGGCCAGGGCCGATTGCTGCTCGACCCGCCGACGCAAGCCGCCGAACAGGTCGAGGTCGTAGCTGGCGGTCGGCCCGACCTGGAACAGGTTGAAGTTAGGCGGGAGAGGGAAGGCCCCGGGCGCCAGTCCGAACGTCGCCGCGCTCTCCTTCTGGCGGGAGAAATTGCCGTCGAGGGTAAGCTGCGGGTACTGGGCGCCGCGCGTCGCCGCGACTTCCTCCCGCGCCTCCGCCAGCCTGGCTTTGGCGCTCTCCAGCGTCGGGCTGCCGGCGATCGCCTGTTTCACCACCCGGTCGAGGTCCGGCGAGCGGTACAGGGTCCACCACTGCCCCGCCACCTTGGTCCCGAGCGCCACGCTCTGTCTCGGGGCGGCCGATCCGGCGTCGGCGCCGGACGGGCTCGTCTCGCCCGGCGAGACATAGAGAGAGGTGGAGGGCGCCGCCGGCGGCTTGAAATTTGGACCCACGGTCGTGCAACCGGCGGTGGCCAGCACGGCCGCCATCAATGAGATGCCTAGACGCCGCATGTCTATTCCACCGCCATCGTGGAGGGTGGGGCGCCGCCGGCAGGCGGCTTGCGGAAGACCAGCAGCAGCGGGATCACCGCGAGCGTGGCGATCATCAGCAGTTTGTAGTCATCGACGTAGGCGATGATCTGGGCCTGCCGCGTGACCATCGCGTCGAGCGCGGCTCGGCCGGCGGCGGTGAACGGGTCCCAGAACCTGGCGATCGTCGGGTCTTGAAGCACAGGATTGAGCGCGGTGACATGCTCCCCGATCGTGGCGTGATTGACCTGGGTGTTGGTGATCAGCAGCGCATTCACTACCGAGATGCCGATGCTGGAGCCGATATTGCGCGACAGGCTGAACAGGCCGGCGCCTTCCGCCCGCACTCCGGATGAGAGGGTGGAAAGGGTCGCGACGCTGAGGGGTGTGAACAGGAAGCCGAGACCGAAGCCCTGGATCAACGCGACGACGACGATCGTCGACTGCGAGACATCCGGCGTCCACCCGGTCCTCATATGGAACGACCAGGCCGTCAGCCCCAGGCCGAGGCCGAGCAGCACGCGTGTATCGACCCGTCCGATCAGCCGGCCGGCGAGCAACATGGAGGCCATGGTGCCGACGCCCTGCGGCCCGATCACCAGACCAGCGGTGACCACCGGATAGTTCATCAGCTCCTGCAGATAAGGGGGCTGCAGGGCCAGGGACGCGTAGTAGGTGAGGCCGACGATGGCGATAAACAGCGTGCCGGCCGCGAAATTGCGGTCGCGGAACAAGGACGGCTTCACGAACGGATCGCGGGCCGTGAAGGTGTGGACGAGGAACAGATAGAACGCTGTGGCCGCGACGACGGCCTCGGTGACGATCTCTCTGGAGCTGAACCAATCGAGCTGTTCGCCGCGGTCGAGCATGACCTGAAAGGCCGCGATGCCAAGGCTCAGCGTGCCGAACCCGAACCAATCCAGCTTTGCCGTAGCGTTCCGCGCTGATTCCTTGAGGAACATCGTCATGCCGACGAAGGTCAGCGCGCCGATCGGCAGGTTGATGTAGAACACATACCGCCAGCTGTAGTTTTGGGTCAGCCAGCCGCCGACGATTGGACCCAGAATCGGGCCGACCATCACCGCGACCCCCCACAGCGCCATCGCCCGTCCCTGACGCTCAGGGGGATTGATGTTGAACAGAACCGTCTGCGAGAGCGGGACGAGGGCGGCGCCAAACACGCCTTGCAGGATCCGGAACAACACGATTTGCACCAGGGACTGGGCCAGGCCGCAGAGCATGGAGGCGGCGGTGAACCCGGCGACGCAGACCAGGAACAGGCGCTTCAGCCCAAATCGCCCGGCAAGGTAGCCGGTCGGCGGCGTCATGATCGCGGCGGCGACGATATAGGAGGTCAGCACCCAGGCGATCTGGTCCTGAGTCGCCGAAACGCTGCCCTGGATGTACGGCAAGGCCACATTGGCGATGGTGGTGTCGAGCGACTGCATGAGGGTGGCAAGGATCACGCAGGCGGTGATCGCCGCCCGATTTGCGCCCTCGGGCGCGCCTGACCCGGATGTTGACGACCCAGACATCACCGACTCCGCCGGGCGTGACCGGACATCGGGGCCAGAAAGCGTGGCCAGCCCCGCCTATGACCGGTGTCGACGGCCACCTCGACGCTCATCCCGGCGCGCAGCGGCGGCAGGCTCCCATCGCTCGTGTCGACCCGCACCCGCACCGGGATACGCTGGACGACCTTGACCCAGTTGCCGCTGCTGTTCTGAGCCGGCAGAAGCGAGAACTGCGCCGCCGCCGCCGGGCTGATGCTTTCGACGACGCCGCGCCACTGGACGCCCGGATAAGTGTCGACCCTCACTGTGGCCCGCTGCCCCGCGCGCACGTAGGTCAGCTCGGTTTCCTTGGGATCCGCGTCGACCCAGACATGATCGGCAGCGACGAGATTGAAGGCGGTCGTCGAAGCCTGCAGATACTTGCCGCGGGCGATGGATGGCACATTGGTCGCTATGCCCGCGAACGGCGCCCTGACCACGGTGTGAGCCAGTTGCCGCGCCGCCTCGTCGCGTTGCGCCACCGCGTCGGCATAGCGCGGCTGACGCTCGACCGGAATCTTCGGATCGCCGCTCAGACCGGCCGCCACTGAGGCGAGATGGTCGCCCAGCGAAGCCTGCTTCTGTTGTGCGTTCTGCAGATTTCGCCGGGCCGCATCGAACGCCGATTGGGACGCCACATGCGCGGTCAGCAGGTCCTGCTGGCGGCTGAGTTCGGAAGTGTAATAGGCGACGTCATCCTGCGCCTGTGTGATTTGCGCCTGCACGTCCTGATAGTCGGCGCCCAGCCCATGCAGATCGTTTCGGACCGTGCCGATCTGAGCCTCGGTGCGTTGCAGCGCGAGGCGGAATGGGAGATCGTCGAGCCGGTACAGGACCTGGCCGGGCTGGACGTGCTGGTTGTCCGCGACGTCGACCTCTTTGACGATGCCGGAGACGTCGGTCGAAATGCCGACTTGGTCGGCTTCGATGTAGGCGTCGTCCATCGAAATCACCTGGCCGCCGGTGACGTACCAATAGGCGCCGGCAATCAGCGCCACCGGCAGAAGCGAAAACAGCGCCGGGCGCAGCCAGCGCCGGGGCGAGGCGCGTGACGTCCGCTCCGGAGCGGCAGGCGCCGCGGCCTCTCGTCCGCACTCATCTTGCGGCTTGTCCGGGGCCGACGGCGTTGCCCGTTGGCGAACCTCGATGGAGTCCTGGGAGCTGGTCATGTCTCGCGCCTAGTCGATGATTGCCCAGCGGCGCTGACGCACCGGAACTGCCGATCCCGTTCGCCGAACGTGATCGAGCGCGGAACTGGGCCGCCCTGCGTTAGATTCGCGACTGGCCACCATTTTGATAATGGCAAGTATTGGAAATGGGCTGTGTGGGCCTGACGAAGAATACCTCCCTCCCCTCCATGGAGAGGGCCGAGAGGACGAAGCCGTCCGGATGGTGATTTAGGCCACCCCCTCGGGCTTATCGGGCCACCTCCCCCTCGAGGGGAGGGAAGATAATGATTTCAACTGCATATACCCCTTCCCTTTTGGGGGATAGGATCGGGCGCCGCGTCCAAGGCGACGAGCACCGCGACGGGGCGACCCCGACCCTGCAGCGCCGGGTCGTCAAGTTTGACGGCGACGTCTTCGAAAGTCGCGCCGCCGCCCAGATCGAAAAGCATCTCCGCGTCCCGGAAAACGAAGCGCAGGCGCCCGCCCAGATTCGGGCCTGACGGGCTCGGGCCTGACGGATGGTGGTGCACGGGGATCTCCTTTGCTCGCATCGGCGTCGCGGTGGGCAACGCTGGTGGAGCTTGGATCCGCGCCGGCGGCCCGATAACCACCGATGTTGCGAAGACCTAGGTTGGCCGCGGCGAAGAATGTCGCCCTCGGCGCAACGGCCCCCGCGGCCACTCTTCGCAAAAGCCAACTGAAGTCTTCGTCTGGGCGGCAATAGTGAACGACGTCCCGGGCCGCCACCTCTCGTCCATGACCGTTGGCCATCACGACCATCGGCCCGTGATGGAGGCCAAAAATGAAGACGATCTTTGCTGCGCTCGCGAGCGCAGCTCTATTGGCGGCGCCCATGGCGTCCATTTCAACCCCCGCCGCGGCGCAATCGCACGGCGGGGGGTTCCACGGCGGCGGAGGATCGCGCGGCGGCGGCTTCCACAGCGGCAGCGGCTTTCGCGGCGGCGGCTTTCGCGGCGGCGGCTTCCGTGGCGGCGGTTTCCGGGGCGGCGGTTTCCGGGGCGGCGGTTTCCGGGGCGGAAATCATCGCGGCCGGGACGGCGTAGGGTTCCTGTTCGGGTTCGGCGACCCTTACTACTACGACGACCCCTACGGCTATGACGACGCCTACGGCTATGACGACAGCGGCCCGGCCTGCGGCTCATGGGCCTGGGACGCCGCAAGCGGCCGCTACTATTGGAACCCTTGCTGATGTTGGCGGGCTTCGATCGGCTCCGCGCCAGGGCATCGCTAGGAACAAGGGGTTTCAGGACGGTTTGAAGGGATGGGTTAGCGTCCAACTTTGCAATCGGAGTGAAACATGGTGGCGCTAGCTCTAGGCACTGATCTGGCCTTCCCCCTCGCCGGCCAGATCGGGGGCAGAACGTCCCCGGCCACTGCCCTGGTCGGGCGTTTTGCAACCCAGCGTCGGGACTACGCGTTACCCATGTTGATCTGGCAGAGACCCCGCGGGATCATGCTTTTCCTGGGACGGCCCGGCCTCGGTCGGGCCGTTTCCTTTTGGAAGCCGCGGCTCAAGGGCTGGGTTCGGACTTAGTTTCGCGGCAAAGCGCCGCTATTCTGCCGGCGCTGATCCTCCCCCAGTCGATCAGCTTTGTAAGCGTGAGATGCGTAAGCGTGCGATAGACGGCCCGGCTTCGGTCGGGCCGTTTCTCGTTGTGCGCCCAGCATGGGCGCATTCTTGTGGGTGAAAGTCCCATCGTGAGCTGATCATGGCGAGCGAAGTGAAGCGCAACTGCGTGAGGGTGACCGAGCGTGGAGAGGAAGCGTGGAGCGAAGCTGCGGGCCGATGAACAAGAACTGGATATGAGGCGCTGCTGAGCAGGGCGAGCGGGCAACGAACCGCGAAGCTCTGGTGATCAAGGCGAGGCGGCGTAGATTCAGCGGTCGTGCAGTGAAGGAGTGCGGTCTCACCTGGGGAGACCTCGCCTCGCGCCTGAAAGGGCGACGGCGTCGAGCCGGAGCGAGGAGTCAGCCGAGGTCGTAGTAGTCAGCCGGGGCGGCTTTTAGCCAAAACCATCGACGAAGGACCGAACGAGAAGGAGTGTTACGCGCCATGTCGATGTGGCGAGCACTGCGTCAGATGCCTGCGCAAGCAGGGCGGCCCGAGGAGGAGCATGGTGAAGCCGTGCGGGCCTCGGACAGCGACGAAGCTCGCGACCCGCGCCATGAACCGCAGAGCACAGGCTCAGCGCTGCTTATGGCGGCGCTGACAAGAGAGAACCTGCAACAGGCGCTCAAACGAGTGCGAGCCAACAAAGGCGCGGCTGGCGCCGACGGCCTGGATATTGACCAGACCGCCGAGCATCTGTGCACAGCGTGGCCTGCGATCCGCGAGCAACTGTTGTCAGGGACGTACCGGCCCAGTCCGGTGCGACGGGTGACGATCCCTAAACCGGATGGAAATGGCGAGCGCGAGCTGGGCATCCCGACGGTGACGGATCGCCTGATCCAGCAAGCGCTGCTGCAAGTGCTGCAGCCGATCCTTGATCCCACCTTCAGCGAGCACAGCTACGGCTTCCGACCGGGTCGAAGTGCGCATGACGCCGTCCTTGCGGCGCAGTCATACGTGCAATCGGGCCGGCGGGTCGTGGTGGATGTGGACCGGGAGAAGTTCTTTGACCGGGTCGATCACGACATCCTCCTGGGCCGCCTTCAGAAACGCATCGCAGACGCCGGAGTGATCCGGCTAATCCGAGCCTACCTGAACAGCGGGATCATGGACGATGGCGTGGTTCAGCAACGCACGATGGGGACGCCGCAAGGTGGGCCGCTATCGCCGTTGCTGGCCAATGTCCTGCTCGATGAAGTGGACAAGGCGCTGGAACGTCGAGGCCATTGCTTCGTGAGGTACGCCGACGATGCGAACGTTTACGTCCGCACGCGTCGCGCTGGCGAGCGGGTGATGGCGCTGCTTCGGCGGCTCTGTGGCAAACTGCACTTGACGGTCAATGAGACCAAGAGCGCCGTGGCCAGCGTGTTCGGTCGCAAATTCCTCGGCTACGCCTTCTGGGCAGCCCCGGGAGGCGTGATCAAACGCAGGGTCGCCAACAAGCCCATAGCGACGTTCAAGCAACGCATCCGGCAACTGACCCGCCGTAACGGTGGGCGCAGCCTGCAGGATGTTGTGGGTCGGCTGCGAACCTACGTCTTGGGCTGGAAGGGCTACTTCCGACTGGCGCAAACACCAGGGGTCTGGCGAGAGCTCGACAAATGGCTGCGTCACCGGCTGCGAGCGATCCAGCTCAAGCAGTGGAAACGCGGCGACACCATGTACAGGGAGCTGACGAAGTTAGGCGCTAAGCCCGAGATTGCGCGACAGGTGGCTGGTAACAGCCGTCGCTGGTGGCGCAACAGCGGGATGCTCCTCAACTCGGTCCTGCCCCGTCTCTCATGACCTCAACTTCTTGAACCGCCCGGTGCGGACCCGCATGCCGGGTGGTGTGGCAGGGGCGCGATCTACCAAGATCGCCCCCTATGCCGATTCAGGAGGCATCCACAAAGGAGTTCCAGCGCGAGCGTCTGAGCGCGCCGCACTGAGCCGATCGAGCCGGTTGCCCTCAGCCCTGCTTCACCGTCGAGGCCTCGTAGATCTCGTCGATAGCGAGGGCCAGCGCCTGGTCGAATTGGACGTCGGTCATGGAGACGCGCAGATCTTCCAGCAGGGCGCGTGAGAAGCTAGCGATCATGTGGTGGTTTTGAGCGAGGCGTGCGCAGGCCTGCGTTCGTGTGTAGCCGCCGGACAGCGCCAGGACCCGGACCACGTCGTCCCGTTGCGCGAGGCCCGCATAGAGGTCGGGAACACGCGGAAGCGTAAGTTTGAGCATCACCCGGTTTCCGGCCGGCAAGGCGTCGAGGCGCTGGCTCAGTTCCGCGAGCAGCAAGGCTTCTGCGCCGGCTTTGTCGGGGGCGTTAATGGAAACCTCCGGCTCGATAATCGGCAGGAGGCCATGGGCCGCGATCTGGACCGCCAATTCGATCTGCTGCGCCGCAACTGCGGCCACGCCGTCTGGGGACGCCGCGGTGATGGTGGAGCGCATCTTGGTGACGAAGATGCCGTGCGCCTTCGCTCGCTCCAGGAGGGCGTCCAGCTTGGGGATCGCCTTCATCAGGCTGACGCCGCCGCTGTCTGGCTGCAACCCCTTGTCCACTTTCAGGATGGGCACGACGCCGGCGCCCCACAGATAGGCGGCGGTGGGCTGGCCGCCAACGGCTCGCTCCATGGTGTCTTCGAAGAGGATCGCGGCCAGGACCTTGCCGCCCGTGAACGACGGCGCAGTCATGACGCGCTCCCGCATCTGGTGGACGAGGTCGAACATCTCATCGTCGTCGTCGTATTGGGTTTCTGCAACGCCATAGAGCTTGAGCGCGCTCGGCGTCGATCCGCCGCTCTGGTCCAGCGCTGCGATGAAGCCGGGCTTGCTTGAGAGTTGGCCCAACATCTGCGGCGGAATCATGGGGGCTTCTGGTCCCTTGGGGGCGGGCTCGACCGAGCAATACTGATAGGCGAGTGAGTTCGAATCAACCGACGCGACACCGCCGCGCGGCTCGTTCCTGCGCGCCTCGCTCCATTTCATCGGTAGGGGAGGGCGTCGCCAGGGCCTCAACGGCGGCCGGCCGCCTCCCAGTTCAAATCGGCCGCTTCCCTCGGATGCGAAATCAGCGACAGGTGGCTGGACTGAATCTCGATTGTCCTGGCCGACGCGCTTGGCCATGAAACGCTCGAGATCTGGGTTGATCGTCCGGTCCTCAGTTGAGACGGCATAGAAGCTGGGTTTCGACCGCCAGGCGGCGTGCTTGGTCTTGCCGGTGAGCAGGGCCCCGTGGAACGGCGTTTGCACCGCGTAGAGAACCTTCGCCTTCGCCTCCGGCACGTCGCCTGCGAAATCGCGCAGGAACGCGGCCTCGCTGGGGCGCCCTTCGTCGCCGTCGAAGACCGTTCCGGCCGAGGCTGGCGGGGTTGGAAACCTCTTCGCCAGCGCGGCGTAGTCTTCGCCCGCATCCGGCGCCCGCGCCGCCACATAGACCAGCGTCGAAACCTTCGGATCGACCCCGGCCTCAGTGACGATCATGCCGGAGAAGGCGTGCCCGACCAACACCGTCGGTCCATCCTGTCTCGCCAGGACCCTTTGCGCCGAAGCCACGGCCTCATCCAGCGTCGTCAGGGGTTCTGTACCGACGTCACGTTGAGACCCCCGGCTTGCAGCCGCGGAATCATCTGCGACCAGCACGACCGGTCGGCGAACAGCCCGTGCAGCGGGACGACGTTGCGAGCCCTGGCCGCCTTGCCGACGCCGGCGACAGCTGTGGCAGGAGCGAAACCGCGGCCGCGAGACCGAGTCCGGACGCAAAAGTACGCCGGTCCATCATCGGTGCTTCTTCGGCGCCCGCAGGCCGTCCGCTCCAAGGCTGCCCCTGGCCTGATGTCAGGCCAGGTCGTAGCGGTCGGCGTTCATGACCTTGGTCCAGGCGGCGGCGAAGTCGCGGACGAACTTCGCTTGAGAATCCGCACAGGCATAGACTTCGGCCAGCGCGCGCAGTTCGGCGTGCGAGCCGAAGATCAGATCGACACGGGTGCCGGTCCACTGCGGTTCCCCGGTCTTGCGATCCCGGCCTTCGAACGCGTTGTCGCCGTCCGTGGCCGTCCATTCCGTGCGCATGTCGAGCAGGTTGACGAAGAAGTCGTTGGTCAACGCGCCCGGCCGCTTGGTGAAGACCCCGTGCTGGGATCCGCCGGCATTGGCGCCCAGGACTCGCAGGCCCCCGACCAGGACCGTCATCTCCGGCCCGCTTAGCCGGAGCAGGTGGGCGCGATCCACCAGGGCTTCTTCGGGCATCATGAATTGCTCGCCGCGCCCCCGATAGTTGCGGAAGCCATCGGAGAGTGGCTCCAGCGGAGCAAACGAGGGCGCGTCGGTCTGTTCCTGCGACGCGTCCATCCGTCCCGGCGCAAAGCTAACCTCTACCTCGGTCCCGGCGTCACGGGCGGCCTTTTCAATGGCCGCCGAGCCGCCGAGCACGATCAGATCGGCCAGGGAGACCTTCTTGCCGCCTGCCGCCGCGGCGTTGAATCGCGCCTGGATCGCTTCGAGCGCCTGCAGCACCTTGGCCAGTTCAGGCGGATTGTTGACCTCCCAATCCTTCTGCGGCGCCAGGCGGATGCGGGCGCCGTTGGCGCCGCCGCGCTTGTCCGACACGCGGAATGTCGAGGCCGAAGCCCAGGCCAGCGAGACCAGTTGCGCCACGGTAAGGCCCGAGCCGAGGATCTCGGCCTTGAGCGCGGCGATGTCGTTCGCGTCGACCAGGGCGTGGTCGACGGGCGGGACAGGGTCCTGCCAGATCAGGGTCTCCTTCGGCGTGAGGGGGCCGAGGTAGCGCTGAATCGGGCCCATGTCGCGATGGGTGAGCTTGAACCAGGCGCGGGCGAAGGCGTCGGCGAACTGGTCCGGACGCTCATAGAAACGCCGCGAGATCTTTTCGTATTCGGGGTCGAGCCGCAGCGCCAGATCCGTGGTCAGCATGGTCGGAACATGCTGCTTCGAACTGTCGTAGGCGTCGGGGATGGTCTCAGCGGCGTCCTTCGCCCGCCATTGGTAGGCGCCGGCCGGGCTCTTGGTCAGCTCCCACTCATGCTTGAACAGGTTGTCGAAGAAGTGGCTGCTCCACCGTGTCGGTGTCTGGCTCCAGGTCACCTCGGGCCCGCCGGTGATGGCGTCAGCCCCAAGGCCCGCGCCGTACCGGCTGCGCCAGCCAAGCCCCTGATCCTCGATCCCCGCGCCTTCAGGCTCCGGCCCGATTAGTGAAGGATCGCCGGCGCCATGGGTCTTGCCGAAGCTGTGGCCGCCGGCGATGAGCGCGACGGTTTCCTCGTCATTCATCGCCATGCGAGCGAAGGTCTCGCGGATATCCATCGCGGAGGCGAGGGGATCGGGCTTGCCGTTCGGCCCTTCGGGATTGACGTAGATCAGGCCCATCTGCACGGCGCCCAGCGACTTGTGCAGCTGCCGCTCGCCGCTGTAGCGCTCATCGCCCAGCCAGCTGCCTTCAGGGCCCCAATAGAGCTCCTCGGGCTCCCACGTGTCCGCCCGACCGCCGGCAAAGCCGAAGGTCTTGAAGCCCATCGACTCCAGGGCGACGTTCCCGGCGAGGACATAGAGGTCGGCCCAGGATATCTTGCGGCCGTATTTCTGCTTGATCGGCCATAGCAGGCGCCGCGCCTTGTCGAGGTTGGCGTTGTCCGGCCAACTGTTGAGAGGGGCGAAGCGCTGCTGGCCGCCTCCGGCCCCGCCGCGACCGTCCGATACCCGGTACGTGCCGGCGCTGTGCCAGGCCAGGCGGATCATGAGGCCGCCATAGTGGCCGAAGTCGGCGGGCCACCAGTCCTGCGAGTCCGTCATCAGGGCGTGGAGATCGGCGATCACAGCATCCAGGTCGAGACTCTTGAACGCCGCGGCATAGTCGAACGCCTCCCCCATCGGATTGGAGCGCGGTGAATGCTGGCTGAGCCCCTCGAGGCGAAGAGTCTCCGGCCACCACTCACGGTTGGTCCTCCCAGCGTGCGCCACGGGGCATTTGGTCCCGGTATCGTCTGCCATGTCTGTCCTCATCAGTTGCGCGCGCATGCCGCTTGCGAGGGCACGCAGCGGGGTGAAACCCCCCTTGATCGCGACCTATAGAGAAGGCGCAGTCCGCGCCTTTGTAAAATCGATTTTTGGCATCGACACGATCGACTGCGTCTATGGGTCCCCAGGCGGAGGCGGCGCCTCACTGGGCCGCGCGTCAAACCAGAAGACCGCCGCCGTCGATGGCCAGAGTCTGGCCGGTCACGAACGTCTGGCGCATGAGGTATAGATAACCGGCGGCGATTTCCGACGCCTCGGCGACGTGTCCCACCGGCAGACGTCGCGCTTCCTCGGCGTAGAGGCTCTCCCGCGCCGCCTCGGCCATTCCGCGCCAGAGCGGCGTCTTTACGACCCCAGGCGAGACGATGTTCACGCGCACCGGGGCCAATTCCACGGCCAGGGCGCGGGTCAGTCCCTCCATGGCCGCGCAGAGGCTGGCGGCCACCGCCCACCCAGGGCCTGGCCGCGCCCCGGCGACGCCGGAGGTGAGCACCAGCGAGCCGCCGCTCCGGATCCGGCCATGGGCCCATTTGGCTGCGGTATAGGCGCCCCAGTAACGCAGGTCGAAGAAGCGGCGCGCTTCAGCGACGTCGGTCTCCTCCAGTCGGGAGAGCTTCAGCGACTCGCCAGCGGTGTAGACGAGATGGTCGAAGGGACCGATCTCAGCGAAAAACGCTTCGACGGCGCCGCCGTCAGCGAGGTCCAGCGAGCGTCCCTGCGCGCCGGCGGGCAGCGTCGCCAGCGAGGCCTCGACCCGGGCGATGTCGCGGGATGCGACCACGATCCGCGCGCCTTCCGCCGCCGCGGCCTGCGCCACCGCCAGGCCGATGCCGGATGTTCCGCCGAGGACGACGATCCGTTGGTCGTTCAATGTCATGGCGAGCTCCTGTGCCGCGCCTCGAGTTTCGCCCCCCGCGAGACTTGCTTCCAGCGCATCTTTGTCCATTAATCCATGATCTGGAGTCATCGATGACGTTTGACGCGCGCTTGCTTTCCGGCGTTGGCGTGATGGTTGCGGTGGTCGAACAGGAGAGCTTCGCCCGCGCCGCCGACGCGCTCGGCCTCACGCCGTCAGGGGTTAGCCGCGCCGTCGCGCGGCTGGAAGCGCGGGCGGGGGTCAGACTGTTCCACCGTGGCCCGCGGGCGGTCGTGCTGACCGACGAGGGACGACGGTTTCACGCCGAGGTCGCCCCCTCATTGTCTGCGATCGCCGAAGCGGCCGAACGGGCGGCCGGCGGGGGTACTGCCGTCAGGGGACGGATCAAGGTCAATGTCGATCCGTGGTTTGTCCGGGTCGTGCGGGCGCCCTGGCTGCCCGAGTTGCTGGCCCGCCATCCCATGCTCTCGGTGGAGCTGATTGTAAGCAACCACAGAGAGGAGATGATGAGGGGAAGGGTTGATCTGGCCGTGCGCTTCGGTCCGCCGGACGCTCATCGCGCGCAAGTTGCTCGAGACGCGCATCGTGACCTGTGCGGCGCCGGCCTACCTGGAGCGTCGGGGTGCGCCACAAACGCCGGCGGACGTCGGGGCGCACGAAGCGCTGCTGTTCCGCGACCCGCAATCGGGGCGGCCGTTCACCTGGGAGTTCCATCGCCGGAGCGAGGTGGTGGAGATTGCGGTCGATGGCCAGCTGGTGACCGACGATCCGTCGACGGCGCTGGCGGCCTGCGAGGCCGGCCTCGGCCTGTTCCAGAGCTTGGAATTGGGGCTGGCGCCGTGGCTGGCGAGCGGGCGGCACGTGCAGGTCCTCGAGGCGTGGGCCGAAGAGCGCTTCGCTTGTACGCCTACTATCCGTCGCGTCGATTTGCGCCGGCCAAGGTTCGGGCCTTCCTGGAGTATGTGAGCACCGCCTGCGCCGCGGCGCTACGGCGCTAGCGGCGCCAGGACGTGGCCAGGAACGAAAGGTTCCAGGACGGGCTCAAGGGGTGGGTTAGGGTTTAGTTGGGCTCGTCCTGCGGAGCGCCGCTTCACAAGATCGACCAGGCCACTGAGGCACGCTTCCTGGCCGGCGAGTTGTCGTCGCAATTCGGTTTCGTTTTCGTGCTTACCGTCTTCAAGTCTCTGCTTGAGCGATTCAATATTTGCTCCGCGCCACCCACTCATCCGCTTCCATAATGGTCCTTCGATCCCTCGATTGAGGGAAGGTGAACTGTGAGCTCTGTTGAAACGGAAGTCTCTTGCTCATTTGCGGGCGTTCCCCCGCGTTTAGAGGAGCATCGCGAACACGAAGGCGCCAGCAATGAGCGCCGTAAGAAACACACGCACACCAAGCCACTGGCGCGCGACCAGCCTAAGCCACACGACGCCCACCCCTAAACAATACCCCAGGGAAAGCATAGCGTCGGATCGTTCCTGCATCAATACTTGGGGTTGCAGACCACGTCGCTTGGGGTTACAGAATCGACGCTGATCAGGCGGTAACCTAGCTAATCAGCGTTTGGCATAGCGTGGACGGCCCGGCTTCGGTCGGGCCGTTTCCGTATCGGACAATGGCCGGCCGCCCTGAGGTGACCCCGGGCGGAAGGCGCACTTTGCGCTTGCCGCCAATGATCCTTTGCCGCCCATTCGGGCTTGCGAGCACACCAGAGACAACAAGGTCGATCCATAAGCGCAAGGACATATTCAAGCGCCTCATTGGACCGCCACCGAACCGCCGCTGCCGACTGGAATTGGAACGAGGGCTGCCGACGATCTATGTTTCCACCCGCTGGAGGCGGGAGGGGGGCTAGCTTGTGTTGGACGTGGGCCTGCAGGGCAGCCGCATCGCGATCATCGGCAATTCAGGATCAGGCAAGTCAACTTTGGCGCGCGCCCTGTCGGCGCGACTGACCTTTGCGCACGTCGAGCTGGACGCTTTGAATTGGCGGCCCGGATGGAAGAACCTCAGCATTGAAGATCCGGAGCGATGGGCTCGTGTCGTGGCCGAAGCCATTGCCGAAGACGTATGGATTACCGACGGCAACTACTCGCAAGTCGCCCTACCGCAAATCCTGCCCCGGGCAACCGATGTGATCTGGCTTGACTACTCGCGAGCCGTGATCATGGCGCAGGTGCTTCGCCGTTCATTCTTGCGGGCGATCTCCGGCCAGGAGCTGTGGCCGGGCACGGACAACCGGGAGGATTTCCGCCGATGGGTACGGAAGGATCATCCCATACGCTGGGCGTGGGACACATACCAAAGCGGCAACGAACGACGGGAGGCGCGCTTTTCCAGCCCTGCCCTGACCCACGCCCGAAAGCATCGATTCAAGACACCACGCGAGACGCGGCGCTGGCTGGCCAACATTGCGCCGTGCTGACCCGGGCCGGTAAGCGGCGGACTGAGCGGTGGACGCGGCTGGGATTGAACCAGCGCCCTGGAACGCGGACTACCGGGTTTGTGCGAGGAAGCGGACCCTCTGAAGGCCCGGGAACTTCGGCCCCGCTCACATCTTGTGGCTGAGGTCGGTGGCGGCCGGCGCGGGCGAGCCGTCGGACCAGCGCCGAACCGGAATGAACAGGACTGTCGGTTCGAAGGCCAGTCCCTCCGCGCCGACGACCGGCGAGGCCTCGAGGCCGGCCCCCCAAGCCGCGGCCTGGCCGTGGGGGATGAAGAACATCACGTGCGGCAGCCACGGACCGCCGCTGGCCGGGTCGCCGAGATTCCCCTGCCGGGACAGCATGAATGAAAACGCCCCGGGCCCCGGCGCGACGATCCGGTGGACGGCGAAGGCGGCGCGGCTCTTGGCGAGGATCTCGGCTCTGCTGAGCCCGGCTAGCACCCATTCTGTGCGCTGCAGGAACATTGGCAGGACGGTGCGCACCGCCGCCGGATTGAAGCAGTTCGGCGCGCGGATTTTCGGGTCCCAGAACACGGGGTCGTCGAGACCGGCCGTCCACGAACGCTCGATAAAACAAACGAACCCGTTCGAACCCTTGACCGCCGCCTCGTACCCGTGCCGGCCGAGCACGAGCACGGTGGCGTCGGCCGAGATCGACGGCGGCGCGGCGGTGCGGGCCAGGGCGATCTCCGCCTTGGCGTCGGCCATCCGGTAGCGCTCGGCCGGCGCCATCACCGGATAGGAGCTCGCCCCCTCGGCGCGCGCCGCTCCCCCGAGCAGCAGGATCGACAGCATCACAACAGCTCTCATGGCGCCCCCCATAGATCTCCGGGCCAATCCGGGCCGGCCAACGGCGAATATCTGCAGGAAAGCACCAATTCGGCCGCGCGTCAGCCACTACCGCGCTGATGGCGACAGCACGCGGGCGACCTTTCCCTTGCCTCCCGCCAATCGCCCTCGATAAGGTCGCAGAGGTCGCATCAGCATGTCCGACGTCTTCATCTCCTACGCCCGCTCGACCGAGACCCCGGCGAAACAGATCGCCGAGGCTCTGCGTCGTCTGGGCTACGGCGTGTGGCGCGACGACGAGCTGCCCGCCCACCGGCCCTACGCTGAGGTGATCCAGGAGCGCTTGGTGGCGGCCAAGGCCGTCGTGGTGATCTGGTCGGCTGAGGCGGTGAAGTCGCAATGGGTCAGGGCCGAGGCCAATGTCGCTCGCGCGGCCGGGACCCTGATCCAGCTCAGGCTGGATGACACCGTCCCGCCCCTGCCGTTCAATGAAATTCAATGCGCCAACATGACCGGCTGGACCGGCGATCTGGACGCGCACGACTGGAAGAAGGTCGTCGCCAGCGTCGCAGAACTGATCGGGGAGATCGCCGCCCCGCCCACGCCAGGCCCGGCGGTCCGCAAGCTATCGATCTGTGTCCTGCCCTTCGCCAACATGAGCGGCGATCCCGATCAGGAGTATTTCAGCGACGGGATCAGCGAAGACATCATCACCGACCTCTCCAAGGTCTCGGCCTTGTCGGTGGTCGCCCGCAACACCGCCTTTGGTTTCAAAGGCAAATCGCCAAACGTCAAAGAAGTGGCTCACCAGCTTGGCGTCAGTCATGTCCTCGAAGGCAGCGTGCGCAAGGCCGGCGGGCGGGTGCGGATCACCGCCCAGCTCATCGACGGCGCGGCCGGTGACCACCTATGGGCCGAACGCTACGACCGCAATCTCACCGACATCTTCGCCCTGCAGGACGAGATCAGCGAGGCGATTGTCAAGGCGCTGAAGCTCAAGCTGCTACCCGAGGAGAAGAAGGCTATCGAGCGGCGCGGCACCAACGACGTCGAGGCCTACAATCTCTACCTCATGGGGCGGCAGCTTTATGTTTCCGGACCGGAGGGCCACGCCCGGCGGGCTTCAGCGATCGTTCGCCTGTGCACGCGCGCCACCGAGATCGACCCCGGTTATGCACTGGCCTGGGCGCTCATGGCTCACGCGCAAATGATCTTGCGTCAGTCCCTGGGCAAGACAGGCGATGACGGATTGGCAGCCGCTGAACGGGCGCTGATGCTGGACCCCAACCTGCCGGAAGCCCATGCGGTCAAGGCCAGAATCCTGGCCGACAGCGGTCGTCATGACGAGGCGTCGGCCGAAATTGACTTGGCCCTCGCCCAGGACGCCGAGTCCTACGAGGTGATCAGATCAGCAGCATATTTGAGCTACCGGCGGCAACGCGTTGAGGACGCGATACGCTACTGGGAGAAAGCGACAAAGCTCATGGAGACGGACATCAACTCGCCAGCCATGTTGATGTCCTGTTACGTCGCCGTGGGAAACTCGGAAGCGGCTCGGCGCTCTGCGCAGATTTCGCTCTCCAGAGCCGAAAAAGCCCTGGCCCTGGACCCGAGCAATGGAGCCGTCACGGCCTACAGCGCCTATGCTCTCGCTACGTTGGGCGAGGCCGAACGCGCAAAGGAGCGGATGAGCCGGGCACTGCTGATCGAGCCCGACGACTGGAATATGCGCTACAACTTTGCCTGCGTCCTGCTGATCCACCTGGACGAGCCGGATGCCGCTCTGGATGTACTCGGGCCTGTCCTGGAGAATGTGGGCGCTCGCCATTATCTAAGCCACCTCAAGGTCGATCCGGACTTCATTCGTCTCCGCGATAATCCGCGCTTCAAGGCTATGGTCGCTGAGGCCGAGACGCGACTGGCGGAGGCCAATCCGGCTCATGGGGCTGGGGTCTAAAAAGTCCGCCCAAAGTCGAAAGCGGTCCTGGCGGCATGGCCCGGATCGACTGTGAAGCGAGCCCGGCTTTGAGACCTTCGCTTCCTGCCGTAATTTCGGCCGATGGCGTCCGAACTCCCGCTCCTGACCTTTCCCGATGCTTCCGCTTTCGAGGACTGGCTGGCGGCCCAGCCCGAGAACGCGCCCGGCGCATGGCTGAAGTTCGCCAAGAAGGGCGCCCCGGAGACGACCCTCGCCAAGTCCGACGCCATCGATTGCGCGCTCGCTCACGGCTGGGTGGATGGACAGATCGGTCGCGTCGATGACCATTTTTTCAAGACGCGCTTCACGCCGCGCAGACCCAGGAGCGCCTGGTCTCAGGTGAACCGGGAACGCGTCGAGCGGCTGCTGATCGCGGGCCGCGTCAGGCCGCGAGGGCAGGTTGAGATCGACCGGGCCAAGGCCGATGGGCGCTGGGAGTCCGCCTATGCGCCCCAATCAAAGGCCGAACCCGATCACGATCTGAAGGCGGCGCTGGACGCGCAACCGGCGGCCCTTAGGTTCTTTGACGCGCTCGACTCGGCCAACCGATACGCCGTGCTCTATCGGGCGCACCAGGCCAGGACGCCGGAAAGCCGCGCCGCGAAGGTCGCCGAACTCGTCGCCAAGCTCGCCCGCGGAGAGACGTTTCACCCCCGGCGCAGCCGTCGCGAGCGGACGGATTGAAGCGTGCCGGCGGCCACGGGCTATGAGGCGATCACTCGGTCGGAGGTACCCTCACACACGGTCGAGCTCGCCCGGAGCCTGATCGGCAAGGTCGTGGTGCGGGTGACGCCTGAAGGCGTCCTCAGCGGGCGTGTGGTCGAGACCGAGGCGTATCCGGTGGGCGATGCGGCGGGCCATGCCTACCGCGGCCAGACGCCCGGCAATCGCGCCCTCTTCCTCCGCCGCGGGCATGCCTATGTCTACCTCGCCTATGGCGTCTCCTACATGCTCAACGTCTCGAGCGAAGCCGCTGGAGTCGGCGCCGGGGTCTTGATCAGGGCGCTGGAACCGCTCGAGGGTATCAAGACGATGCAGCGAAATCGGCGGGTCCAGACCCTGCGCGATCTGGCGCGGGGGCCGGGCCGTCTTACCGCCGCCCTCGGGATCGATCGCCGCCTGGACGGCGCCGACCTGTGCCGCGCGGGACCCTTGTGGATTGCGCGCGATAATCGCGAGGCCCTGGAAATCGGCACAAGTACGCGGATCGGACTGTCACGGGAAGCCGGCCGCCCTCTGCGTTTCTACGCCCGGGGCGACCCCTTCGTCAGCGGTCCGAAGGCGCTCAATCGTTGAGCTGGATCGCCCACCTTATGGGTGCACGACTTAGCATTACAGTTGCGCTGACGATCGAGGTCTGAATCGATGGGTGACCATGATTCGGAGGTCATGGGATGTCGAGCGCATCGATCGAGACGACACTGGAGCTTTGGGCGTCATCCCTGCGGGATGTGAAGGGGCGGATGCGGCCGTTGTTCGGTGACGTGCGGGTC
>OUNO011321676.1_pt1 | contig 19949 bp, 13 predicted proteins | sample 1779811 | NCBI WGS metagenome assembly OUNO01 (sample SAMEA3914804, study PRJEB12502) | metagenome | biome: forest; material: soil | place: Canada | collected 2010-06-25 | depth 0.3 m | reverse complement strand
CGCCGCCGCCCCCGCCGCCCATTGCTGCGCCGAGGCCGGTGCTCGAGAGCTTGCCGGAATTGCCGGCCTCGGACGCGGCGGCGCATTGCCGGATCGTACTGCGCGAGTGCGAGCGCGCGGGCGATCACGACGGCGCTTACCGCGCAGCGCAAGTGCTCGAGGTGCTGGGCGAGGCCGACATCAACGAGTCACTGCTGGCCACGACGCATCGCCCCGAAGGCTTGCAAGCGGTGCGCGGCGCGCTCTCCTTCGGCGACTGGCAAGACCGGCTGAGCCGCGGTTGTGACGACCCACTGACCAGCGCCGTGCTGCGCGCGCTCGGGCCCGCGCTCGCCCGCGTGGGGTTTCAGCATGCGCGTCGTCTCCGTCGCGAAGTGCCGCTGCCGGACGAAGCGCGCCAAGATCCCGAGAAGAGCACCACCACGCTGGCCAAGACGCTGTATTGGACCTCGCGCTTACTGTGCGTGCCGGCCGCGGATTTATTCGTGTTGCCCGAGCTCTCGGGGACGCTCGGCCTGGTGCCTGGTCCCGAGCAGCCGCGCGTGGCGTGTGCGCGAGCGCTCGGTAGTGGCTTCAATTTGCCGCAATTGGTTTGTCTGTGGGCGCGTGAGCTGTCGTTCGCGCGCATCGAGCAAAGCGCGCTCTGTTACTTCCCGGACGCCGAGGATCTGTCGCACTTGCTCTTGGCCGCGCTGGCGATCGGTGGCGCCACGAGCATGCGGGCGATCGACGGTGAGGCCAAGCGCTTGGCCAGCGGCTTGAAGCGCGAGGTGCGCGGGGCAGCGCTCGACGAGCTGCGCGCCGCGGCCGCTCGCTTTCCGATCTCCGAGGTGCCCGCGCGCGCCGCGCACTTCGTGCGCTCGGCCGAGCTGGTCGCGGGCCGCGTGGCGCTCGTGGCTTGCGGCGACCTCGAGCTGGCACTGGCGCTCGACCAACGCTTCCCGCGCGCCCAGTGCGTGACGCAGCCGGCCGAGCGCCGGGCGGATTTATTACACTTTGCGCTCAGCGCGGAGCTCGGGCAGATCCGACGCGCGCTCGGCGTTGCCCTGGCCTGATTGAGGTCTGGGTTGCACTCGGCGCGGAGTGTGGCAAAAAGCGGGAACTGGTTCCGGAAAACGCATGCCCCAACTCTTCACCGCGGCTCCCGTACACATTTGGCTCGCTCGGCTGCTCGTTGCCGCGCCCTTGCTGTTCTCGCTCGGTTGTGACGCCGGCTCGTCGTCCAGCGACGCGACTGCGGGCGCGCCCGGCGCGGGCGCCTCGAGCTCCGGCGCGGGCGCACCGAGCTCCAGCGCAGGTGCCTCGAGCGCGGGCGCGCCGAGCAGCAGTGCTGGAGCCAGCAGCGCCGGCGCTGCGAATGGCGGCGCATCGGGCGGTACGGCGGGCGCGAGCGGGCAAGCCGGTACCGGCGGCACGCCTGTCGCGGGTGATTCGCTGGCCGCGAAGTACGCCGACATCTTCCCGATCGGCGCCGCGGTCAGCTCCTGGCACCTCGACAACGTGCCCGGGCCCCTCGCGCAGCACTTCAACCACCTCACCGCCGAGAACGCGATGAAGGTGCAGGACATTCACCCCGCCGAAGCAACCTACGACTGGACCGAAGCCGATCGCATTGCCAACTTTGCGCGCGATCACCATTGGAAGATGACCGGGCACAACTTGCTCTGGCATCGACAAGCGCCGGATTGGATGTTCGCCGGCGTGACCGCGGGCGATACGGCGAGCCTCGAAGTGCTCAAAGGGCGCCTCAAAGCGCACATCAGCGCGGTCGTCGGTCGCTACGCAGACGTGGTCGACAATTGGGACGTGGTGAACGAAGCCATCAGCGACACCGCCGACAAGACCTACCGCGACGGCACCGAAGATTCCAAGTGGTACGCGCTCTTCGGCAGCGAAGAGTACATCTACTGGGCATACCAATACGCGCATGACGCGCTCGAAGCGCTCTCGCCCGGCAGCTCCAAGGGCAAGCTGTACTACAACGAGTACACCGTCACCGTGAAGGTCGACAAGATCCTGAAGATGTTCGCTTGGCTCGAGAGCAAGGGCATTCACGTCGACGGCATCGGCTTTCAAAGCCACGAGAACATGAGCTGGCCGGCACCTGCGGATCTGCAGGGCGCGTTCGATAAGTTCGTGACCGCCGGCTACAAGATCAAAATCAGCGAGCTCGACGTGACCGTGTACAGCGACTACGCTACAGGCCCGTTCGTGCCGCAGCCCGAAGTGCCGTTCACGGCCACTTTGGAAGCCGCGCAAGCCAAGCGCTTCGCCGACTTGTTCGCCGTGTACCGCAAGAACAAAGCGAACATCACCAGCGTGACCTTCTGGGGCGTCTCGGACGACAACACCTGGCTCGATGACGATCCGGTCGCCGGCCGCAACGACTATCCCTTGCTGTTCAATGACGCGCATCAGCCGAAGGCAGCCGTGGCCGCGATCATGAATTTTTGATTGATGGTCACTGAGCACGGCGCAGCGCGACTCGGCCTTCGGCGTCGCGTGGCGTTGACGCGAGCCGCCAAGTAGCCGAAATCTCGGGCACAGCGGGTCTGAGACGCGAAAACGTCACGCAAACGGCGCCGCGCTGGTGCAGTCACTCGATAGTGCGCAGTGCATGGCTTTGTCGCGTTTGATGCTGGTCGGACTGCTCGCGCTCGGTTGCAATCACGAACCGCCGCTCGAGGTCGCGCAGATCGATCTGCAACGCATGCAGGGCAAATGGTTCGAGGTCGCTTCGTTGCCCCGCCTCACTCAGCATGACTGCACCGCGACCACCGCCGAGTACCAGGTGAAGTCGGAGACCGAGATGCTCGTGATCAACGAGTGTCACGAGGGCTCGCTCACGGGCCCGCTCAAGCGCGTCGCGGCGCGTGCCGTCGCGAACGATCCGTCGCAGCCCGGCAAGCTGTCCTTGAACTTCGGCTACGCCTACGGTGACTACTGGGTGATCGATGTCGGAGCGAACTATGAATACGTCGTCGTGGGGCACCCCACGCGCGATTATCTATGGATCCTGAGCCGTGACCGCAGCTTGCCGCGCGCGACGCTCGAGGGAGTGCTCGAGCGTGCTCAGAAGCAAGGCTTCGCCACCGGTATGCTCAGTTACACCAAGCAGTAACCAGGCCCATTCTCGCCGCTTCCGGGCCAACCCAGAAAAATCTTCAACGCTCGGTCACATCGGCCGAGCGCGTTTCGTCATGGCTAGGACCGCAGCAAACAGCGCGGTCACTCCACCCCAACTCGGAGAAGAGCCATGCAATCTCGAATGAACAATCCCGCTGTCGTATTGCCGGACGCCATGCAAGCGCTGTTCGCGTTGGACAAGGCGACCGACAAGGAGGGCCTGCCTTTCGTCACGCGCAAGCTGGTTCACTTACGCGCGAGCCAAATCAACGGCTGCAGCGCGTGCGTACTGATGCACAGCCACGAGCTGAAAAAAGCGGGCCAGAGCGACGACCGCATCTTCTCGACAGCCGCCTTTCGCGAAGCGCCCTACTTCGACGACGCCGAACGCGCGGCGCTTTCGCTCACCGAAGCGCTGACCCGACTCAGCGACCGCCCGGATGCGGTGTCCGACGAGCTCTGGAAGGAAGTGAGCAAGCACTACGACGAGGCGTCACTCGCCGCCTTGATCGTGTGCATCGCGAACATCAACGTTTGGAATCGTCTGAACGCGGCCGTGAAGCAGGTCGCCGGCCCCTGGAAGTGACGCGCACGGCACGACGCCGCGGGCATCGCCCCGCGGCGTCGCTCGCCCGCACTCACGCCGAAGCGCGCTGCGTGGCCCGGCTCGCCGAGTCTTCGGCGAAGGCTTCCAGCATGCGCTCGGTGGTTCGGAAATCGACGCAGCCGTCGGTGATGCTCTGGCCGTAGCAGAGGTCCGCCCGGTTGCCGGTCAGCTCCTGCTTGCCGCCGACCAGGTTGCTCTCGATCATCACGCCCAAGAGGTGCGGCGAGCCGCCGCGGATCTGCGCGCCGATTTCGCGCAGCACCTCGGGTTGCTGCTCGTGATTTTTGCCGCTGTTGTCGTGGCTGCAATCGACGAGTAGGCGCACGTTGGTCTTGGCCTTGCTCAGCGCTTGCGCGGCCAGCGCGACCTGCTCCGGCGAGTAGTTCGGACCCGCGCTGCCCCCGCGCAGCACCAAATGCGTGTGCGGATTGCCGCGCGTGCGCACGACGCCCACGTGGCCGTTCGGATCCACACCCAGAAAACTGTGCGCGCGCGAGGCGGCGATCATGGCGTTGATGGCGACGCCCAAGCCGCCATCGGTGCCGTTCTTGAAGCCTACGGGCATCGATAGACCGGAGGCCATCTCACGGTGCGTCTGGCTCTCGGTGGTGCGCGCGCCGATCGCCGTCCAGGACACGGCGTCGGCGATGTACTGCGGGATGATCGGGTCGAGCATCTCGGTCGCGGCCGGCATGCCCAGCTCCGCCAGCTCCAGCAACAGGCGGCGCGCGCTGCGAATTCCTGCGGGAATGTCGTTGCTGCCGTCGAGCCGCGGATCGTTGATCAGCCCCTTCCAGCCCACGGTGGTGCGCGGCTTCTCGAAGTACACCCGCATCACGAGCAGCAGTGTGTCCGCGTAGCGCGCCTTCAATTCCAAGAGCTTGCGGGCGTACTCGAGCGCGGCATCGGGATCGTGAATCGAGCAGGGCCCGACGATCACCAGGGGCCGCGTGTCTTCACCGTGGAGCACGGCCTGAATCTCTTGCCGCGCGCCAAAGACCACACGCGCAGCGGCCTCCGACAGCGGCAGCTCGCTCGTGACGTCGTTGGGGCTCTTGAGCAATGTCGTATCCACGATTCGGAGGTCTTTGGTTTCGGGCATGGGCTTCGAGAGGGGCTGGGGGTGGAGGCACTTTTCGCGGATGTTGAGGTACAAAAGCGAAAAACCCCCGGGCGCCGCGGCGACCAGGGGTTCATTGCTTTCTCGAGTCTGCTTTCAGAAGAGAAGGCTGGGCCCTGACGCCGCGCTTACCGCGGGCCAATAGCCAAAGCCAAACGTGAAGGAATGAAAGCGGACGGAGCGCATCTGGACTCCGCACAGCATAAGGGACAGCACGCGCTCGCGCAAGTATCGTTCTGCCGCAGGGGTGAGGACGGCGCACCGAGCGCGCTGTGCTAAGGCGCGGGAATCGTTTTCGAAGATGTCGAACGGACTCAATTCGGGGCAGCGCGCGTCCTCACAATTGCTGAAGCGGCTCTTGGCGTTGAGCTGGCAGTACCGCCGCGAATGCCTGACGGTTTTCGCCTTTCAGATCGTGTTGCTCGGCCTGGGCATCTCGGGGCTCGGGCTGAGCGGGCTGGCGATTGACGTCACGCGCGCAGCCCTCACGCCCGGAGCGCCTCCGCCTCACTGGCCGTTCGGTCTTCTGCCGCCCAGCACGTGGTCACGGTCTCCCGCGCACGTGCTGCTAGCGATCAGCTTGCTGGTGCTGGCCATGGCCGCCACGCGCGGCGCGCTCAATTTTTGGTACTCGATCGCGGTCGGCGAGCTGATTCACTTGAAGCTCGTGCCCGAGCTGCGCACGAAGGTGTTCGACAAGCTGCAGCGCTTGAGCTTCCGTTTCTTCGACGAGAACGCGAGTGGCTCGATCATCAACCGCGTCACGGGCGACGTGCAGTCGGTGCGGTCCTTCGTGGACGGCGTGCTCTTGCAGGGCGCGATCATGATCCTCTCGCTCGCGGTGTACGTGGTCTACATGGCACGCACGCACCTCACGCTCACGTTCGCGTGCATGTTCCTGACGCCGCTGCTCTGGATCGCGACCTCCCTGTTCGCGCGCTGGGCACGCCCGGCCTACGCCAAGAACCGCGATCTGGTCGATCAGATGGTGCTGGCGATGTCCGAGGGCATTCACGGCATCCAGGTGACCAAGGTATTCGGGCGTGAGCGCGCGGAGCTGCAGCGCTTCGTCGAGAAGAACCGCTTGGTGCGCGATCAGCAGCAGCGCATCTTCGTCAATGTCAGCCGCTTCAGCCCCGGGGTGCAGTTCATCACCGAGCTGAACATCGGCGTATTGCTGTTGTACGGCGGCTGGCTCGTGGCCCATCAGTCGATGACGCTCGGTGATCTGATCGTCTTCGCCGGGCTCCTGCAGCAGTTCTCGAGCCAGGTCGCGAGCATGGCGGGCATCATCAACACGCTGCAGCAGAGCTTGATCGGCGCGCAGCGCGTGTTCGAGGTGCTGGACGCGCCCCTCGACGTGGAGACGCCCGAGGAGCCGGTGCGGCTGGCCGAGATCCGCGGTCAGATCCGGTTCGAGCACGTGACGTTCAACTACGGCGAAGGGATTCCGGCGCTTGCCGGGATCGAGCTGGACGTGCCCGCGGGGCAATGCCTGGCGATCGTCGGCGCGACGGGCGCCGGCAAGAGCACACTGCTCGAGCTGGTGCCGCGCTTTCACGACCCCACCGCCGGCCGCGTGCTGATCGACGGTGTGGACGCGCGCGAGCTCGAGCTCGATTTCTTGCGTCGCAACATCGGGGTCGTCTTCCAAGAGAGCCTGCTGTTCAAGAGCAGCATCGCCGAGAACATCGCCTTCGGTAATCCGCAGGCGTCGCGCGAGCAGGTGGAGCGCGCCGCCAAGCTCGCCGGCGCGCACTCGTTCATCTTGGCCATGCCGCGCGGCTACGACACGGTGCTCGAAGAGGGAGCCGTGAATCTATCCGGCGGCCAACGCCAACGGCTGGCGATCGCGCGCGCGCTGATCCTCGAGCCGCCCATCTTGCTCTTGGACGACCCGACCACGGCCATCGATCCCGAGACCGAGCACGAGGTGCTGGAAGCAATGAGCAGCGCCACCGCGGGCCGCACGACGTTGATCGTCGCCAACCGTTTGGCCACGCTGCGCCGTGCCGACGCCATCGTCGTGCTGCAAGACGGCCAGATCGTCGAGCGCGGCACGCACCAGGAATTGATGAAACACGGCGGCATTTACTACACCGCTGCCGCCCTGCAGGCCGCCGATCGCGAGAGCGTTGCCTTGCTGGAAGGCTTTCGGGGTGCGCCGTGAGCAAGAAAGCGCCGCCGTCCCGCAACGAAGAGCAACGCCCGCTCGACTTCGCCGTCATCCAGCGACTCTTCCGGTACACGAAGCCCTACGCCGGGCTGCGCAATACGCTGATCTTCCTGGTCGTCACGCGCGCCATCCTCACTCCGCTCGTCACTTGGTCGATCGCGGCCGTGATCAGCGGTCCCATCACGCGCCAAGATTTGCACGGCACCGAGCTCGGCGTGGCCGGCTTCTTGGGGCTGGCCGCGATCACCGAGATCGGCTTCGTGTACCGCGCGCGCTTCGCGCTCCGTCTCGGCGAAGCCGTGGTCCACGACCTACGCAATCAGATCTACGCGCACCTGTTGTCTTTGCCGATGGCGTTCTTCAAGCGCACCCAAGTCGGGCGCTTGATTGGCCGAGTGACGTCCGACGTCGATTCCGTGCGCGTCGGGGTGCAAGACGTCGCGTTCGTGAGCACGGTGCAGGCCGGCAATTTGGTCGTCTCGGCCGCATTCATGCTCTATTACGACTGGAAGCTGTTCTTGGTCGTGGCCACGATGGCGCCCATTTTGTGGGCCATGATCCGACATTTTCGCGATAAATTGAGCCGCGCGTACCGCGCGCAGTCGGAGAGCTTCAGTCGCGTGACGGCCACGCTCGCCGAGTCGGTCAATGGCATCCGCGAGATCCAAGGCTTCGTGCGCCAGGACGTGAACGGCGGCCTATTCGGGCAGCTGATCTACGATCACTCGAAGTACAACATGGCCTCGGCCCGTAGCTCGGCCGTGTTCCTGCCGCTGCTCGAGTTCAATGGCCAGCTGTTCTTGGCCATCTTGCTCGTGGTCGGTGGCTATCAGGCCCTCGGGCACGAGGTCGAGCTGAAGGCGCTGATTCAATTCTTGTTCCTGTCCAACGCCTTCTTCGGGGCGATCCCGAACCTGGGCAACCAGTACAACCAGGCGCTGACCGCGATGGCCGGCGCCGAACGCGTGTTCACCCTGCTCGACGTGCAGCCCGATTGGCAGGACGAGCCGAACGCCGTCGCGCTGCCCCCGATCGCGGGGCGCGTGGAGTTTCGCGACGTGTCCTTCGGCTACGTGCCGGGCCAGATCGTGCTCTCGGAGCTCGACTTCGTTGCCGAGCCGGGCATGACCGTCGCGCTCGTGGGCTTCACCGGCAGCGGCAAATCCTCGATCGTGAATCTAGCGGCCAAGCTGTATTTGCCCACTTCCGGGCAGATCACGATCGACGGCCACGATCTCCGCCAGGTGACCTCCGAATCGCTGCACCAGCAAATTGGCAGTGTCACTCAAGACAACTTCTTGTTCAGCGGCACCGTGATCGAGAACATTCGCCTGGCCCGGCCCAAGGCCACGGACGAAGCGGTACGCGCTGCGGCCAGCGCCTTGGGCGTGGCCGATTTGATCGAAGATCTACCGGGTGGGTTTCAGGCAAAGGTCGGGGAGAAGGGCAGTGGGCTCTCGCTCGGGCAACGCCAGGTCGTGTGTTTCGTGCGCGCCATGCTGGCCGACCCGCGCATCCTGATCTTGGACGAAGCCACGAGCTCGGTCGATGCAATGACCGAGGCGCGCTTGCAATCGGCCCTGGCCAAATTGCTCGCGGGACGGACCAGCTTCGTCGTTGCGCACCGGTTGAGCACGATTCGCCACGCGGATTTGGTGCTCGTCCTGGACCAGGGCCGCATCATCGAGCGGGGCACGCACCCCCAACTCTTGACGCAGAATGGTCGCTACGCCGCAATGTATCGGCAATTCGTCAGCTCCGTAGAACAAGCAAGTTGAGCGACGGCAGGCTTGGACTGAGACCGGTCCCAGCGCTTTCCTCGGAGCGAACACTTTTGCAGCCGGGTTGCGAGAAACGCCTGCAAGTCGCCTGCAAACTCGCACTGACGACTCCGAACTTCGTGGACGATGGCCGCGTCTTGAGTCACACTCTTCATGGAACCAGTTCCATAGCCCCATCGGTGAACCCATGCAGCAAGATGTCCAAGGGAAGGTCGATAGCCGTGCGATGCGCGAGGTCAATCGTTCGATTGTCCTCGACATCATTCGCCGCGGGGGTCGCGTTTCGCGCACCGATCTGGCGCGGCGCTCCACGCTGACGAAGCCCACGGTCTCGGCGATCGTCGAAGACTTGCTGGCGCGCGGCATCGTGCAGGAAGTCGGCTTCGGCAAGACGGTCGCGAGCGGCGGCCGCCGTGCGCGCCTGCTGGAGTTCAACGACGCATCCGCCGCCTACTTGGGCATCTGTTTCGGAGTGAGCAGCACGACAGTGGGCCTGGCCGACGCCCGCGGTGAAATCCGCGTGCGGCGCGAGGTGCCGACGGTCCACGGTGATCCGGCCGCCACGGTCGCTGCCGCCACCGCGCTCGCACAAGAGGTGTGCGAAGCCGCGGGCTTCCCGCGCGATCGCCTGCAGGGTGTGGGCGTCACGGTGCCCGGCATGGTGAACGCTGCGACGGGCCATGTCGCCATGGCCCCGAACTTGGGCTGGACCGAAGTGCCGATTCGCGAGCTGTTACTGAGTGCGCTGGGTGTCCCGGTCGTCGTCAACAACGTAACCAGCGCGGGCGCGATCGCCGAGGGCCGCGTGGGCGTGGCCAAGGGCGTCGCTTCGTTCGTCTGGGCCTACGTGGGCAACGGCGTCGGCGCAGGCATCGTGATCGACGGTCACGTGTTCTCCGGTACGCAAGGCTTCAGCGGGGAGATCGGCCACTGCTCGGTCGTCGCCGACGGCCCCGCCTGCACCTGCGGGATGCGCGGTTGCCTAGAAACTCTGGTCTCCGAGCCCGCCATCGTGCGAGCGGCCAGCGAAGCGCTGGCGAGCGGCGAGGCCTCGAGCCTGCGTGACGCGAGCCCGCTCGACGCAGCCGCCGTGGCAGCCGCCGCGCGCGCGGGTGACGCACTGGCGCTGCGCGTCTTCGGGCGTGTCGGCGAGCACCTGGGCGTCGGCGTTTCGTACCTAGTCAACATCCTCGATCCGCAGATGATCGTGATCGGCGGCGGCGCCATGAACGCGGGCGATCTGCTGCTCCAAGCCACCCAGGCCTCGATGGCCCAGCACTCCCTCAAGGGCTCACGGATCCCGGTCGTGGTCAGTGCGCTCGGCGACGAAGCGGGCCTGATCGGCGCCGTATTCGCGGCCATGGATCAATCCGTGCGCTCGTACCGCGTGGTCGCCACCGGCGAGCGAGTCGCGGTCGACTGACCGCGTAGCCTAGGGACTCGCCGAGTCGTCCCCGGTTCGCGCTCGCCAGCCGAGCGCCGACGCGCTATGGGGGTCGCCCGTGAAGCGGCTCGCCGGCAGGTATCGTGAATGGGCCGTGGCCGTACTGCTGGTGGGCGCGGCCGCCTTGTTTGGCAGCTTCGTCCATCGCATCTACCCGATCGACGAGTGGCTGTTCTGGCGCTACGCGGCGTACTGGGTCGCGTCGTTGGCCTGTGCGACGGCCTGCTTCGGCATCGGCGCGCGCACGCTGCGCGCGATCGGTGTTCGTGGTCTGCCGACGCTCGAGCTGTTGGCGATCGCGTTCGGCGTCGGTCTGTTCGAGTTCGAGCTGTCGATGTTCATCGCCGGCTTGCTGCATTTGTACCGAGCAGCGCTGTTCTTCGTCCTGCCCATCGCCCTGATTGCGTTGACGGTGCCGGATCTCAGGGCGCTCTGGGCGCGGCTCAGCCAGCGTCGGCGCCTGCTCGGTCGGACGGCGCGCCCGCTCGGAGCCGTCGGTCTGATCGCGCTCGCCTTCGGCTTCGTCGGCTTGCTCGCGGTGTACTTCCTGATCCTGTCGCCCGAGAACGTGCAATTCGACTCGCGTTGGAAGCACCTGGCGCTGGCCGAGGACTACGTGGCCTACGGCGGCGTGCGTCGTTTGGATGAGGGCTGGGTCTTCGATTCGCGCCCGCACTTCACCAGCTATCTATTTTCTTGGGCATTTCTGCTGCCCAAGAGCCGCCTCTTCGACCGCATGGTGCTTTCAGCGCACCTCGAGTTCGTGACGTTCCTGGTCACGACCTTGATCGGCATTCCGGCGCTGGTGCGGCGTTTGGTACCGCGCGCCGATCCGCGCGCGGTTTGGGCCGTGCGCTTCTTGTTCCCCGGGGTGCTGCTGTACGACAGCAGCTTGGCCGTGGGCGCGGATCACTTCGGCGCGATGTACGGCGTGCCGATTGCGCTCGTCACCCTGTTCGCTTGGCGGGAGCTATCGCCGCGTTGGTGCGCGCTGCTTGGTCTGCTACTCGGCGCTGCGGCCATGGTCAAAGAGACCACCGCGATGATGCTTGCGCCGGCGCCGGTGTTGGCGCTTGCGGCTCGCCTTCTCTGGCTCACGTTCGTGCGCCCGACTGCGACTCCCGGTGTCTCGCGCTTCGCGGTCTGGCGCGGTCCGCTGACCGCGATCGCCGCGGGTCTGGTGTGCAGCGCGCCGCTCTGGCTGACCAATTGGATCTCCCACGGCGACCCGGTGTACCCGGTGCTGAACAAGTACCTGCACGTGCGGCCGTGGACCACGGAGTCGGCCTATCGCCTGAAATGGGCCTACGAAGAGGCCAACATGTGGCAGCCGCCGCACACGTTCGCCGGCCTGCTGACCTCACTGAAGGCGCTGTTCACGTTCTCGTTCATTCCCAACGACTGGGGGCGGCTGCATGGGCGCACCCCGGTGTTCGGCTCGCTCTTCACGTTGCTCCTGCCCTGCCTCGTGCTGTGCCGCGGCCGGCTGCGGCTGTGGGGCATCGTCCTTTGGGTGCACTTCGCGATCCTGTGTTGGTTCTGGGTGCACCATCAGGATCGCTACCTGCAGGGCATCTTGCCGTTGATGACGGCGGCCACCGCGGCGCTCTTGATCCTGGCTTGGCGGAGCGGCGTTTTCGCGAGCGCCGCGCTCGGCTTGCTGGTCGTGCTGCAGGTGGTGTGGGGCGGCGACGTGTACTTCTTCCAGACGCACTCGATGGCCAAATCGCCGCTCAAGAAGAGCATCGATTTGCTGAGCTCGGGCTTCGAGGGCAACTACGACAAGCGCTTCTACATTCAGGGCCAATTCCAAGCCGTAGCGCGTGAGCTACCGCCGCATGCGCGCGTGCTCGTGCACGACGAGAACAGCCACTTGGGCCTCGAGGCGCAGTCGATCATGGACCGCTTCCCGTTCGAGTACGGCATCAGCTATGGCCTCCAGGAGAGCCCACGGGCCGTGTATGACTTGCTGCACGGCCTCGGCGCGACGCACCTCTTGTGGGCAGCGAAGAGCAAGGGCACCGACTCACTCGCGGGCGATCTGATGTTTTATGCGTTCCTGCGCTCGGCGCCGTCCCTCGGCTCGTTCGGAGGCTTCCGCTTGGCGAAGATGCCCGATGCGCCGCCGAGTGGCCCGTTCAACGACACCGTGGCCGTGTTCGCGTGCGACGGCTCCTACCCGACCGGCCTCTATCCCGTGTCGAGCTTGCGCGTGCCGGTCTATGGCCCACGCCAGACGGATTTCCCGGGCGCGCCGGTTCAGGAAATGCCCGCAGATTGGCCGGCCACTTTGGCCGAGTCGGCGCACATGGCTGCCACCGAGGATCGCTGCTTCAAAAACGAGGGGCAGCTGACTCGTCTCGGCTTCGAAAAAGTCGTCAGCCGCGGCCGCCCGCCAGCGACGCGCGGTCAGCTGTATTCGCTCTGGTTCAAGGGCTAGCGCTTACGTCTGCGCGTAAGCGCGCTCCGAACGTTCGCCGAAGGCCATCGGCTGCGAACCAATCGCGCGCGCCGCGCATATCCCGGTACACGATGGCTCGCTTCGAACTGGGCGCGATGGCTTTGCTGCTGATCGGTTGTGGAGGCAACGTCGCCCATGCTCCCGATCCGGGTGACGCCCCGCCGATTGCCGGCGCCGGCGCAGCCAACGCTGCGGCGGGCAGCAGCGTTGGAGGTCGCTCGGAGTCGATGGACCCGGGCGGCCCAACCACCTCAGGGGGTGCCCCGGCTAGCGCTGCGGGTGCTTCCGTCGGCGGCGCCGCAAGTGACCCGGAGCCCGAGGCAGGTGACGGCGGCAGCGATGGGCCGAGCGCCGAGCCCGTGCGCACGCTGGTCGATCTGCCAGCCAAGCTTCGCGGCTTCATCTCGGGCGTGCAATACGAACCGGACGCGGCAACCACGCTTTACTCGGCGCAGGCCGACTTCGAGAGCAGCCGCGGCTCGTGGGACGGCTGCACGCAAGTCACGCTCGGTCAGTGCTGGTATTACGACTGTCCAGACGGCTCCTATCCGTTTCGAGTCATCGGTGGTTCGACCTTGCAGAACGCCGGCGACCTATTCGCCGCGGCCAGCGAAAACTCGACCACACCGGTCCGGATGCTGCCGTTGCCCGACTTTTTTTACGAGACCGACGTGGGGCCGGCGCTTTGGCCGCGCGATGGCGGCACGGTGAAGTTCGTCGCCAGCGGCGCCGCCGTGCCTGCATTTTCAATCACGGTCTCGACCCCTCCGAGCGTCACCCTCAGCACGGTCAACGGCGCGCCCGCCCCCACGACCAACGTGGACGAAGACGGCGACCCGCTGCCCGTTCCGATCCAGCGCAGCGATGGCCTGAAACTGACGTGGACCGCGCACGGGAAGGGCACGGCGCTGCTCATGTTCTGGGGCTTCGAGGCGCATCGCTTTGCGGCCACGTGTGAGTTCGATGCGGCTGCTGGGCGCGGTGAGCTGCCTGCGGCGCTGTTGAAGGAGCTCGAGCCGGGCTCGCTTTACAACCTGACATTTCGCGGCTCTAGCCTCGCCCGCACGACGGTCGGTGATTGGGAAATCGAAGCGCAACTCTCCGCCGTTGGCGGGCCGATGTCCCCGTATCTCCGTTGGCCCGTCGACCTCCGCTGAACGCGCGGCCCAATTCGAGAAATAACGCTACTCGGCCTGCAACGTTTTGTGTCGCCGGGCATAGGGCATGTATCCGCGGTCACTCGGGAGGATCCATGCGCTCACTCGTCGTTCTTGCTTTGCTCGCTCTGCCATCGCTCGCGCTCGCTGCGCCCGCCAAACCGAAGCCCCTACCGGTGCCGGTTCCGAAGGGCGTGAACAAGCCGAGCACGCCCACCCCGCCGGCTGCGACGTCCGCCGCGGGCCGACCGCTCGGGACCAGCCACAACCCGCCGGTGATTCTCGACGAGGCGACGGCGTTCCTGACTCTGCGCACGCGCAGCGACGAAGGCTACGACTTTCGCGCGTCGATCGAGCTACCCGCTCTCAGCTCCAAGACCGACACCGCGCACATCGATCTCAAGCAGAACGGCAAGATCCTGGCGACGGCGAAGTGCACGCTCGACCGCGCTGGCAATTACACCAACGGCAACTGTGAATACGGCGGCACGCCGCTCAAAGCAAAAGGCGATCTAGAAGCGGATCTGATCTACTGGGACGATCAGAGCGAGAAGGAATACCTGGTCCGCACCTTCAAAGTGACGGCGTATCACTTCTCGGGCCAGTGGGAGACTTGGCAGATTTTCCCAGACGATCTGCTGGCTGCCGGCTACGCATACATGGGTCACGACAACCGTGAAGACAGCACCTACCGGCGGGTCGATCTCTACATCTGGTTCTCTACCGGCGATTATTTGAACGAGGGCACGCTGCGCTGCACCGTCAACGGCTCGAAGAAGCTCGCGGACATCTCGCTCAGCCCTCAGGGTGGCGGTGACGAAACGGGCACCATCGAAGCCGACGTGCAGCCGAAGAACGGCGAGCGCGTGACCTACCGCTGGCAACGCATGGACCTGATGGCGGAGCTGCTCTGGGGCAAGCGCGAGACGCTTCGCTACGACATGCCCAAGACGCAAGCCAAGGACTCGGTGTTGTCCGACAATCCGGGCAAATGGGAGTGTAAGTTGCGCCACGACGGCAAGGCGATTCGCACGCTCTCGTTCGTGGTCGACAACAACGGCATGATCTTGCCTGACGAGATTCAGAGCGGAAAAGGCGCGATCACGATGATCAACAACCGCGTGGTGCTGATCGATTCGCGGCTCACGCCCGACTCACAGAGCTTCGACAAGCGCATCAATCCGGCGGCCATGAAGAAGAGCATGGGCTTTGGCTTGCCCTGGCCGACGCACCCCAAGGTGCAGACGATTCAGGCGTCGTACCCGCCGAAGTTCGGGCAGCCGGATCCGAAGTAGCTGCTCTCGGAAATCGGAAGCGCCGCATCCGAACGGCGTCCGCGCCGTAGACCATGCGATGATGCGACACATTGCTTGGCTCGCCTTGCTCCCCGCATTGGGCTGCGGTGGAAGGGCGCTCTCGAACGACACTCCGCGTGAGACGGCGGGTGCGAACAGCGGTGGCGCGCGCCCAATCGGCGATGACGGGTCCCCCGTGCCCGCGGCAGGAGCGCACGGCGACCCCGACTCCTCCGGCGCTGGCAGGCCGAGCTCTGGTGGCAGCGACGCTGGGGGCGGTGCGAGTGCCGGCGGTGCGAGTGCTGGCGGTGCGAGTGCTGGCGGTGCGAGCGCGGGCGGTGCTGGCGGGGGTTCGGTCATCACTCGCACGCTGATCGACGAGCCGTTGCGGCCGCGCGGCTTCATGAGCGCCACCCAATACAGCGACGGGGACGCCGCGACGATTGCGTACGACATCCAAGCGCAATTCGAGGTCACTCGTGGCCGCTGGGACGGTTGCACGCGTGTGCAACTCGCTGCTTGTTGGTATTACGAGTGCCCGCCGGGCTCGGCCCCGTATCTGCCCAGCGTGCCGCTCGTGGACGGAGGCGCGCTGTCCTTGGCAACGAGCGGCGTCGCGGCCAAGCAAATCAACGTCGGGCTCTTGTACGATTTCCTGTACGAAGCCGTCGCGGTCGGACAGCTGTGGTCGGCCAGTGATCAGCTGCTCACGTTTTCGGGAACGGGCAGCACGGCGGGCCAAACGCCCGCGTTCGCGCTCACCGTGCAGAGCCCCCCCATCGTGACGCTGCAAACACTCGATGGGCAACCAGCAGCGCCGGTCGGCATGAGCGTCACGCGCAGCCAGGGTGCGCAGGTGCACTGGTCGACGTCGGGTTCCGGCGTGGCACGCTTCACCATTCTCGCCTTCGAGGGCAAGAGTTTCGCGGCCGAGTGCGACTTCGACGCGAGCGCCCAATCCGGCGTGATGTCCCCCGAGATCTTGCTGCGGTTCGAACCCGGTCGCAACTTCCGCGTGCTCATTCGCGGCCTGAGCAGCGCTCATTCCGAGGTGCAGGGCTGGGCGTTGGAAGGGGGGCTTGCTGGCTATGGCGGTCCCCTCTCGGCCTTCGACCCAGCCGCGCTCGAGCTACGCTGAGCGAGCGTGCGTTACTGTGTCGCGACGGCGCTGAAAGCGTAGTGATGTCCCGAGCCGGTCGTCGCCTGGAAACGCGTGAAGTGCCCGTTGTCGATGTCGACCGACATCGCGACGGCTAGCTGCGGCTGCGTCAGCGCGACCGGTCCGACCACGAGCGGTCCGTCTGGGCTGGCCTGGCTAATCTCGCTGTACCAGAACGAACCGAGATCGCCGCCGAACGAGCTACGGAAGTAATGCATCACGTACGTCTGACCTGGGGCGTATTCGTCGCCATCCGAGTCGGTGAGCTGAAGCTCGTAGTTGGCGTTTTCGAACTGCGGTGGGTAGGCGGGCAGGGGTAGCCAGTGCTGCCCATCCTCCGCGCGCAACCAAGCCATCGGGTAGGGCATCCAGTCGCTCGCTCCGTGGAAGCGCCCCGTCATCCGCGTGCCGTCCGCGGAGACGACCGTCTCTGCGAGGTAGTCGTAGTTTTGGAAGTGAAAACCAAACATTGCCTTGCGGCCAGCAACGGTGCCCGACACCGCACCACAGTAAGTGTCCCAGGTGGAGTCTTCCCGAGGCGGAACACCTCCGGCGCAGCCGTCGCCGGTGAGCTGAGCGCCGTTCTGAACGAGCTGGACCCCCACCGGGTCCTCGAAATCGAACATTGCCCAGCGCCCCGCGATGTCTGCCGGCCGCTCACCAGGGGCACCCGCCGCTGATCCCCCCAAGCCGGCTGTGCCCGAGTTGCTCGCTCCTCCGGCGCCTGCTCCGATCGCGAGCGACCCACTGGCGCCGGCAAACGCGCTTGCCCCCGCTTGCGCCAGGGAACCGCCCGTCGCGAACGCGCCGGCAGCAGCGCTGGAACCACCAGCACCACCACTGGGGGCGCTCGACTCCAATGCGTGGCCGCCACAGGCCACGAGCGCGAGGCAGCACCCGCCTATCCCAACGATGTCGATGGTTCCCACTTTGCTTTCGTGTCCCCCGTGTCGATGATCCGTTCGCTGCAGCTCGACGCGGCGCTCAGTCGTACAAGTCTATGGGCAAATGGAGCAGCGTCGACAGCTCACTGAGCGCTTGCCGGTTCTGATCGAAGAAATCCGGGTCGCCCAGATCGGCGGGGGATACGCGGTCGCGATAGTGTCGGACAATCCATGCGCGCACGGCTTCGTAAAGTGCGTCGTCCAGCAACACCCTGGCGGGTATCGCCGCCACTTCGTCGTTCGTGAGCGGCACGCGCAGGCGCAAGCACGCAGGGCCTCCGCCGTTTCTCATCGAACCGTTCACGTCCACGTAGTGAACCGCGCGCACGGCGTTCTGTTCGCCGACCACGCGCTCCAAAAACGCACGCGCGGCAGGCGTGTTGCGGCTCTCCTGCGGCGCAATGATGGCCATGCCGCCCTCCGGCAGCGTGACCAGCTGCGAGTTGAACGGGTAGGCGTGCACCGCGTCGGCGACGGGGAGCTCGGCGTTCGTGGCCACGATCAGCTCGAGCTCTTCACCCAAGCGCGCTTGCAGCTCGGCGAACGGCGCCGCGCCGGCGAAGGCCAGCTCGTGTGCGAGCAGCACCTGCTCGTTGCCGACGCACAGCACGTCACTGTGAAATGCCCCGGCGTCGATGCCCTCGGGCGCTTGGCGCAGCAACAGCAGCTGATCTTCGCGCAAGCCGTGCAAGCGGGCGCAGGCGACGCTCGCCTCACGCGTTTGACGGGCCGGAAACGCACTCGGCAGCGCGCCTGCGTCCGCTGCGCGACCCCAGCCGAACAAGTGCAGCACGCCGCGCGTGGTGGCCAATCGCGAATGGTTCGCCGCGCCCTCGTCGGCGAACAGCGCGCCCGCGGGCAACGGGTCGTGCACCACGAAGCGTTCGCTGTCCGCGAATATCGCACGCAAGGTGGCCGTCGTCGTCTCGGCCTCCAAGCTGCGATGGAACATCGAGGACAAGTTCGCGGGCGTGAAGTGCACGCGTCCATCGGCCGTGTCACACGAGGGCGCGACGGTCGCGGCGTTGGCTGCCCACATCGACGAAGAGCTGGCACAGAGCGCCAGCAGCTCGGGTGCGACACGCAGCGCACGCGGCAGCACGTCGCGGCTGGCTCCGGCAAAGCCCAGGCGATGCAGCGCGCGCAAGCTCGGACGCAAGGGCGGCGGAAATAGCGCTTGGCCCACGCCCAGCTGCGCCAGGAAACGCGCTTTCTCGAGGCCCTGCAGCGCCGCGCTCCGCGGATCGCCCGCAAGCCCCGCGTGCTTCGTGCTGGCCAGATTGCCGTAGCTCAGGCCCGCATAGTGGTGCGTCGGACCGACCAAGCCGTCGAAGTTGTACTCGCGCATGCCGGCCCCCGAAGTATGCTCGATTGGTCGTCGTTTTCGAGTCTCCAGTGAAAGTCAGCGCCTTTCGTCCTCTTGCTTGGTGTGCGCAGCGCGCGTCCGAGCTCGGGCGCGTGCCAGTTCTGCTGGGGCGCGTGCTTCCGGCCGCGCGGCACGCCGCCGCGTCGGGTACCGCGCCGTTTATCGCTTGGCTCGAGCAACGAGCCGCACGCACGCCGCACGCGCTGTGTTGGGAGCTGGACGACGAACGGCTGAGCTTCGGCGAAGCACGCTCGTTCGTGCGTCGGGCAGCGCGCGTGTTGGTCGACGCGGGCGTCCAGCCAGGTGACGTCGTGGCGCTCGTAGCCGGCAATTCTCCGGCGTACTTGGGCCTGCTGATTGCGGCAAGTTACGCCGGAGCATCGGCCGCGCTGATCAACCCCGAGCTCCGCGGTGAGCCGTTGGCGCACGCGCTCGACTCCGTGCGTCCGAAGGTCTCGCTCGTCGAGCCCGCCGCGCGCGACGCGATCGAAGCCTTGCCGAACGGCGCGGGTCCGCTGCTCGTATTTCGCGCGGGTGAGCTCGACGCTCGCATCGCCGAAGCGCCGGAGCTCGACGCGCCGCGCGCCGATCCGAACGGCGTGTTCGTGTACATCTTCACTTCGGGCACCACCGGGCTGCCCAAACCGTGCCGAGTGCGTCACGAACGCGCTCGAGCCGCGGCCACGATCTTCGGTAGTATCGCGTTCGAGTTTCGGCGCGGAGACAAGCTGTACTGCGCGTTGCCGCTGCATCACTCGAGCGCGCTCTTGATCGGCGTGGGTGCGGCGCTCGTGGCGGGCGTGCCCGTCGCGCTGCGCCGCAAATTCAGCGCCCGCGAGTTCGCGAGCGATCTGGTGCGCTACGGCGCGACGGCCACGCTGTACGTGGGCGACGTGTGCCGAGCGCTCGTGCATTCGCCGGTCACCCCGGCCGAAAGCGAGCTGCGGCTGCGCGTGGCCGTGGGCAATGGGCTCGAAGCGCAGGTCTGGTCCGAGTTCCAGCGTCGCTTTGGGCGGCCGCAGATCCGTGAGTTCTACGCGTCCACCGAGGCGCCCGCGGCGATCTTGAATCTGACGGGCAAGCTCGGGTCGCTCGGCCACGTGCCGTTCGAGCGTCGGCGCGGCTTTCGTTTGGCGCGCCTCGACGCCGAGCGCGCCGAGCTCGTGCGAGACGCGCAGGGCCGCGCGCACGACTGCGCCGCGGACGAGCCGGGCGAGCTCTTGTTCCGCGTGTTCCCCAGCGCCGAGGCGCCGCAGGGCGCTTTCGGCGGCTACACCGACGAGGCCGCATCACAGGCGCGCATCGCGCGCGAC
>OUNO010005534.1_pt1 | contig 19956 bp, 19 predicted proteins | sample 1779811 | NCBI WGS metagenome assembly OUNO01 (sample SAMEA3914804, study PRJEB12502) | metagenome | biome: forest; material: soil | place: Canada | collected 2010-06-25 | depth 0.3 m | reverse complement strand
CCCTGCGAAAACCCGCCAGACTTCTTTTTCATTTTTTACAGTGGGCAGAGCCTCGTTCTCTTCCTTCAGAACCAGGGGGAGCGCGCCCTGTTTTGCCGAAATCGCTTTGTGATAGTGACGGACAAGCTTGTAAGACAAGACATTCGGAAAAACAGGACCGACCATGAGCTCATACACGCCGAGGTGGGACCAACTCACTCGTGGAACTCTCGAGTCCGAAACGATGACAATGCGAAGTCCAGGATCCCGCTCGAGCCCGCCCCGCTCCACCCGATACTTCCGAAATGCGTCGAGAAATTGCCCCACTTCCGCATGAGACTCCACTTGGTCGACTGAAACCAACAGAACGCAGGGTTTTGCTTCAAGCAGAAGGGAAAAGTAGTCAGGATCAAGATTCAGGGGATAGATGGAAAAAAAGCCATCTTGAATGGCCTCCGCCGAGTCGAAGTCCAAACTCGACAAAAGAGGAGTTTGGACAAATAGCGAAAGTCGTCGCATTCTTTTTATTATAAAGGACGGGGTGAACAGTGTCTGCCAGGGAAAAAACTTTTTTAATTATCGACCAGAACAGGGAAAGTCTTGTTTTGATTCGCAATTTTCTTGAGTCCTTTGGCCTTTCCAATATTCATGAATCCTGCCGCCTGAAAGAAGCCTTCGAAATCCTGAACGAGCATTCAATTGATTGCGTTGTATGCGCCTGGGATCTCCCTGAGGCGACCAGTGGATTTCCACTTTTGAAGCTTTTAAAACTTCCGGAATCCGAACAAAAACCCGTTTTCATCCTGACTTCGGAATCCAATTCCTTCGACAAGGACAAACTCATTCAAGCGGCCGAACAACGGGTGGACGGATTTCTGCTGAAACCGTTTTCACGCGACACGCTTGAAAAGTTACTGAAGGAAAAATCGCTACTCTAACTTACTTCACGGGCGACGGTGTCGGTGCAGGAACAAAGAACAAGGGTTCAGTCGGAGTTGCAACCGAAGTCGCGTCGATATCCAGTCCCATGCTCTTGTCGATATAGCCCACCTTGGTCGGCCACGGGAGATTGGAACTCTCGCCATTCAGGATGTCGATCGCCTTGGAGCGGCTCCAGGTGTCCATTACCGCTGGATCGTAGAAGTGAATGAGAAATCCGTTCCTGGAAAAATCCTGATCCCACTTCGCGCCGAGCGCGAGAAGGATTTTCAAGAAGCTCACGCGAACACCGGTCAATGCACCCCCCATGAACTTGCGGGGCATGATGAGGGAGCGCATCCAGACGTCATCAAATTCAAGTGGTTTTACTCCGGCGAGTTCAGCAAAAGCTGCACCGAAAGCGGCGCAACCGGAACCCTGTCCATATCTCGGTCTCGCGTTCAAGCCGGCGTAGATCTTGTCGTACCCGCGAGCCTTGTACTCATCGATGAAGCCGACGAGGCGTTTGCAAGTGCTGTCCGAAATTTGAAAACGCATGAAAGAAGTGCGACCCGTTGCCTGCATCACTTTCAAATCTTTTTCTGTTTCTTCAGTGGTGTCGAGCCTGCCTGGATAATTCAGGATCATGACCGAGAGTCCCACTCCATGCATGAGAAGTTCATTGGTCTCTTCGTTCCCGGTAACATCGGTTGCACCCGTCGCAAAGTGAGTGCCATCACTGCAAGTGACTTCTTCATAGAGGTGACCAATGGCGTGTCTGTTTCCGCCTGGCACCGAAACGAACTGGTTGTGAACCACAGTATCCGCAAGCTTGCTCGGCGTATCCCAGTTAATCGGTTTCGGAGGCGGCACGAAGTGAAGAATCATTTCGCTCGCAGCATGAGAGACGCCAGTGAAGGCCGACAGCATCAGAAGAATCAGAGTCATAGGCCTGCATTTATCCCTCAATTACTCACGCCTGACCATGAGAAAGTCACCTACCGCGCCGTGCGTTGCGGGCGCAGGAACTTACCCCTTCGTCATAAAAATCGTTTCAATCAAACTTCTTTTCCCTTAAAGTCTGGGAACATTTCATGCAAACAACTGCGTCACTCACCCGGCATTATCTTCGTTGGCTTCCACTCAGTTTTCTCTGCGGACTTCTCGCGGGAATTTCTGCCACGGTATTCCTTAATTCGCTCGCGTGGATCACAGAATTTCATGAGCAACACGCGTGGGCTCTGCTCGCCTTCCTTCCCATCGGTGGTTTTTTAATCGGACTCCTCTATCACTACTTCGGAAAAGAGGCTTCGGGCGGAGGTCACCTCATTCTCGACGAAATTCACGAACCAAAAAACATCCTTCCTGTTCGCATGGCCCCTCTGGTTTTGATCGGAACTCTCGTGACCCATCTTTTCGGTGGATCCGCCGGACGCGAAGGTGCCGCAGTTCAAATCAGTGCTTCACTCTCAGCTCAACTCAATCACTTTTTCAAGGAACTGACCTCGGATGAGAAAAAGATCCTGCTCATCGCCGGTGCAGGTGCCGGATTCGCAGCCGCCATCGGAACACCGTGGGCTGGCGTACTTTTCGGAATGGAAGTTGTCTGGGTCGGAAGACTGAAACCTTTCGCCGTCGTCGAATGCATCATTGCATCTTTCACTGGATGCTTTGTCACTCACCTGCTTCATGCTCATCACAGCGTCTTCCCTTCGTTTGAACTTCCTGATTTCCAGATCTCCGTTTTTGCTTCCGTGATTTTAGCGAGCATCTTGTTCGGACTGATTGCGACTCTCTTCGTGAGATTCACGCATTTGATCGAAAACCTGAACCGCCGTTTCATTCAATGGCCTCCCCTGAGACCTGTTTTCGCGGGCTTCATCCTGATCGGGCTTACTTACTGGGTGGGAAGCCTTCGTTATAACGGACTCGGAATCGCCGAGACTCAGGACGCAATCCTTCATCCGGCGAATCTTCGCGATCCTTTTTTGAAAACACTCTTTACCAGTCTGACCGTAGGTTCCGGGTTCAAGGGCGGAGAATTCGTTCCACTCGTCTTCATCGGTGCAACACTGGGAAGCTTTCTTTCTGTCCTTCTCCCTGTATCCTGTGCGCTTCTTGGCGCTTTAGGCTTCGCCTCCGTTTTCGGGGCTGCAGCCAATACGCCGATCACTTGTGCCGTCATGGCGATGGAGCTGTGGGGATGGAAGATCGGCATCTACGCCTTCCCGGCTTGCTGGGTGGCCTACTACTGCTCCGCGCACAGCGGGATCTATCACACTCAGCGCATCAGCAACCGCAAAGATGAGGGAATGATCGGTTTTCCACGCCGTACTTTCAGTTCTTTCCGCCGGAACAAGAAATAGATGGCCCTGGCCCGGATCTTTGTTAAAATCTAAATCTAAGGAGACTTACTGTGGTCTGGAACGTATCGCCCATCCTGCTTTCGATCGGCCCTCTCACGATTCACTGGTATGGATTCCTTTTCGCCATGGGTTTCCTGCTTGCGTCCCGTATTTCGGAGGTGATGTTCAAGAAGGAAGGCCACTCAACCGAAAATTTCGACAAGCTCGTCTTCTACATGATTGTCGGCACGCTCCTCGGAGCTCGTCTCGGCCATACCTTGATTTATGAACCCGAAATCTACCTTCACGACCCGATCCGAATTCTCAAAATCTGGGAAGGCGGACTTGCGAGTCATGGCGGAACGATCGGAGTCATCACCGGAGTTTATATCTGGAAGCGCCGATTCTGGAGAGGGAACCTTTTATCCCTTCTCGACATCGTCTGCGTTCCATCCGCACTCGTCGGTGCGCTGATCCGTCTCGGAAATCTTTTCAACTCCGAGATCCTCGGTCGTCCAACTGACCTTCCGTGGGGTGTGATCTTTTCCCGCGTAAATCCGCTCCCGCGCCATCCTTCGATGGTTTATGAGAGCATCGCCTATCTCATTACGTATCTGATTCTGAACATGGAATACAAAAAGGAACTGCTTCGCAAAAACGGTTTCATCACCGGAACCTTTTTTGTTCTGATTTTCACCTTCCGCTTCCTGATTGAATTCACGAAGGAACTCCAAGTACAGTCCGAAGTGGGCCTTCCAATGGATTACGGACAGCTGCTGAGCATTCCGTTCGTTATCTTAGGGATCGTGCTCATGGTTCGGGCAAAAGAATTGAAAAAAGGACGGTCAGCGTTATGAACGAAAAAGCAAGCATCCGCTATGATGGGTCGAAAATCGTCTTCTGCATTTTTCTGATCTTGTTTTTCCCGATTGCCGCCCTTCTCTTTCTTCTGAATGCACGGGTTTGCCTTGAGAATAAGACTTACTTTCTCAAATACACGGGCTCCCATTTCTGGGTCTTCTTCTGGACGATCTTTTTCGTTCCGATCGCTATTCTTCTTGTTGTCCTGAACGGGATTTCGTTGAATCAGGAACTGAAGGCGTGATAGTTTTTTTTCATGTCTAAAAACCTGATCCTCGGTCTTTCTTTTTTTCTCGCCACAACCTGTTTTGCGCGTTCTGAGCTCAAGATCCCTGACATCCTGGACGCCAGCGCCTTAAACACCAAAATGGATCCCTGCCAGGACTTCTATCAGTTCTCGTGTGGCAACTGGATTAAGAATACCGAGATCCCTGGCGATAAAAGCATCGTCATGCACCAGAGCACGGCGCTGATCGATCAGACGGACAAAAATCTGAACAAGCTTCTGGTGGCGATGGAAAAGAACGATCCAAAGCTCAAAACTCAGGCTGGCGCCCAGGTTCTCGATTATTACGATTCGTGCATGAATTATGTAAAGACGGCTCCGACCTCGATGAAACGTCTGAAGGATGAAATCGAAGCGATCGAAAAAGTTAAAAACAAGAGCGAGCTCACGCCGCTTCTCGCGCACCTTCACTTGCTTGGCACCAATGCATTCTTCACCTTCGGCTCCGGACAAAGCCTGAAGGATTCCACTCAAGTCATCGGCTTCGTCGATCAGGGCGGGATGGGGCTTCCTGAACCAAGTTACTACCTGGAAAAGGATCCGAAATCAGTCGAGACCCGTGCGAAGTACCTTGAGCACGTCACCAAAATCTTCAAACTTCTTGGCGCAAAAAAAGAAGCTGCGGAAAAAAATGCAAAGACTGTTCTCAAGCTTGAAACGGATCTTGCGACCCATGCCTTCTCATTTGACGACCGTCAGGATCCGGCAAAGATCAATCACCCGGTGACCCTTGCTGAATTGAACAAGACCACTCCGGCGATTGACTGGGCCCTCTACTTCAAAATGCTCGGTGCTCCGGAAAGCGCGCTCAACCTGAACGAGCCTGCATTCTTCAATCAGTTGAATGCCACTCTTCAAGCCACTCCGATCGAAGAACTCAAAACTTATCTCATCTGGCACATCACTCACCGAAGTGCGAATGAGATCAATCCTGCATTTGAACAGGTAACGTTTGATTTCTGGTCCACCTACCTTCGCGGCGAAAAGAAAATGAAGCCCCGTTGGAAGGAATGCACCCAGATGGTGGAAAACCGCCTGGACTATGCTCTGGGCGAAGTTTACGTAAAAACCGTGGACACAGTCGCAATCAAGGTCAAGATCGAATCAATGATCGACTGGATCAAACAAACCTTTAGAGACGATCTGACCGATCTCTCGCACGGAAAAGATGCATGGCTCGATGAGGCGACTGCGAAAGAAGCCCTTCATAAGCTTTCTCTTCTCAGTCAGAAAGTGGGAAGTCCCGAAAAGTGGCGTAACTACGACTCACTCAAAACCGGTCGTGAGTCGTATCTTCAAAATGACTATAATGTGGTCACCTTCGAAGCCCGCCGCGATCTCGCGAAAATCGGAAAGCCGGTGGATCGCGACGAGTGGAACATGATGCCTTGGGTGATCAACGCCTACTACGACCCTCCGAAAAATGAATTCGTTTTCCCGTTCGGCATTCTTCAGCCGCCTTCCTTTGATCTGAAGGCAAGCGATGGCGCGAACCTTGGCTCTTTCGGGGGTGGAACCATCGGACACGAGCTCACTCACGGCTACGACAACGATGGTCGTCAGTACGATGCGAACGGAAATTTCAAAGACTGGTGGACTGAGAGCACGAAAAAGCGCTACGAGGAAAAATCCGAGTGCTTCATCAAGCAGGCCAATGCTTATGAGATCAAGGAAGCTAAATTATTTGTGGATGGAAAGAAGACTCTTCCAGAAAATCTCGCCGATCAAGGCGGAGTGAAACTCGGCTACGCAGCCTTGATTCACGAGCTGGGGAAACGCGCTCCTTCCAAACCCTGGATTGGCAAATACACCGAAAACCAGCAGTACTGGATCGCTTACGCTCAGAGCTGGTGTGCAAAACCAAGAGCGGAAACCCTTCGGGTTCAAATCAAAACCAATCCCCATCCACCGGCTGAATTCCGGGTTAACGGTGTCGTGATGAACCGTCCGGAATTTGCGAAGGACTTCGGCTGTAAGGAAAATGCGCCCATGGCCCCGGTGAACCGCTGCTCGATCTGGTAGTCTGGTACGAACATTGAATGTTCCCCACTTAAAAAGGGAGCATCTATGAGCACGATTAAAACCAAGGAAGGCGTCGAAATTTTTTATAAAGACTCAGGCAGAGGAGAGCCCATCCTGTTTTCTCACGGCTGGCCTCTCTCGGCAGACGCCTGGGACTCACAAATGCTCTACTTTGAGCAGAAAGGCTACCGGGTCATCGCCCATGACCGTCGCGGGCACGGCCGATCCTCGGACACTTGGGACAACAACACCATGGATCAGTACGCCGATGACCTTGCGGAACTGATCGAGCACCTTGACCTGAGGGATATCACCCTCATCGGCCACTCGACCGGCGGAGGCGAAGTCACCCGCTATATCGGTCGTCACGGAAGCAGCCGTGTTTCGAGATTGATTCTCGTCAGCGCAATTCCCCCGCTCATGCTGAAAACAAAAACCAATCCCGAAGGACTTCCGCTCGAAGCCTTCGATGATATCCGGAAGAACGTCTATGAGAACCGCGCGCAGTTCTTTCTGGATCTTACCCAGCAGTTTTACAATTTCAACCGTCCGAACGCTCATTTGAATGAAGGGATTCGCCAATCTTTCTGGCTTCAAGGAATGGTTTGCGGGATCAAATCCGTCTTCGACTGCGTGAAACAATTCTCGGAAAGTGACCTGACCGAAGACTTGAAAAAAATCGATGTTCCCACCCTGATCATTCATGGTGACGACGACCAGATCGTCCCTTTCCGGGATGCAGCTCTTAAATCGGTTGAAATCATTCCAGACGCGGAATTAAAAATTTACGGCGGTTCCGCACACGGTCTTGCCCAACTCGAAGTCGATCGCTTCAACACCGACGTACTTCGCTTTGTCCAATCCGGCACCACGAGTGAAATCCAAAAGAAAGCGGCTTAAGCTCGAGCGCGATCGATCTCATTTTGAAGGAAGTAATTCAGAATGGTTCGAAGCACGACAATCGCCGCAAGCTGGCCCAGATCATTCCAAGTGGGTGAAACGGCTGTCCTTAAAATGTCAGCCGCCACTTCCAACTCAAGTGCAAGGGTCAGCCAGCGCCCGAGCTTGAGTCGAATTTCCTCTTTGGTGCCCGGAGGCGAAAACCGCTGCCTGACAAAAACGAGCGCGGACTCGATGATCGCCTGAAGAGCTGCAAGCCCGATCAGAATTGCGGCACCCACCTCAATTCCACTCGCAAGCCAGGCGCTCCAATTTTTAACCAACTCCTCCATATTCACCGGGATCTTGCAAATGCCGAGCCCGAGCTCGGCACGAAGCTCATCCATCAAGCCTCCACAGGCACGCTTTCTGCTCCTTTAGTAGAGATTCGTTATTAAAGGGGACATATGGCAAACACAGCAAAGAATCTTTACCCGGTACTTGAGACACCTCGTGGCTTTCCTGATCCGGACATGATCGAGCGCGCATATGACGAAGCCGACTTCAATCGCGCCGTTCAATCCTACCGATTCTTTTATCCAACCGTATCCTTTGCCTCGGTCTATGCAGGACCTCAGAAGATCGGCGCCGTTCCCAACAAGGTCTTCGGAATTCTGAAAGGAAATCCAACCCAGCTTGTTTTTACGGCAAACTCCGACACGCCTTACGCGACTGTTCTTCTGGACCTGACCGATTCACCTGCAGTCATCGAACTTCCTCCCGGGCCCCTCATCGGTGTGGCCAACGATCTCAATCAGCGCTGGGTGATGGACCTTGGAGTTCCCGGTCCCGATGCTGGAAAAGGCGGAAAACACGTGATCATTCCTCCGGACTACAAGGGAGTGATTCCCGAAAATCATTTCATCGGCCATTCCACCACCCGACGTCTCATTCTGGCAGTCCGGGTGATTCCGGAAAACGGTGATATCGAGGCCGCAGTCGCCCGGATGAAGGACATCAAAATCACACCTCTTGCGTCGGGGGTGCGATGGGGAGAGCAGCAGTGGGTGGACATCTCGACGACTTTTCAAGACACCACTCCGCTTCAGTACGAGAACAACATCCGGTTCTGGGAAGTGCTTCATGAAGTAATCGATGCTGAACCGGCGTTTGAGGGCTATCGGAACCAGTATGGAGAATTAGCGGCTCTTGGAATTGAAAAAGGAAAACCCTTCTCTCCGGATCCGCGCATGAAAGGCATTCTGGAACGCGCCGCAAAGTCAGGCGTCGAACAAATGCGGGTTCAGGCTTTTGCCGACCGTCGTCCGGAACGGGTGGTCTGGAAAGACCGCCGATGGGAATGGTTGTGCCTGCGTCCGGATACCACCTCTTTTGATACCCCCAACTTCACGGATCTTTCCGCCCGCGAAAAATGGTTTTATCAGGCGATTCTTGAATCTCCGGCAATGACCCGGAGAAAGGTGGGCAGTGGTTCGGTCTACTGGCTCGGTCACCGGGACAAGAACGGCACTTGGCTTGATGGTGACAAGACCTACAAGCTCACAGTCCCACTTCCAGTGCCGGCAAAGCTGTTTTGGTCGGTCACCGTCTACGACGCCGAAACCCGTTCTGAAATTCAGACGGACCAAAAAAATGCGGCACTTCGTTCATTATTCGAAGTGAAAGACAAACTGAAGCAATCTTCCGTTGATCTGTACTTCGGCCCCACTCCACCCAAAGGCCATGAGAACGAGTGGATCAAAACAATTCCAGGGAAGGGCTGGTTCAGTTACTTCCGTGTCTACGGACCGGACGCGGAAGCACTGAACGGCAAATGGAAACCCGCAGATTTCGAACGGATCTGAATTAAAAAAGAGACGAATTCATTTCCCTTTGAATTCGTCTCTTTTTATTTTCTAGCAACACACTTCATTACTGCACGGAATAACCTTTACCTTGCAGACAAGCTTTCTGAGCTTTTTCGTAACTGGCCAGCTGTTGTTGATCTTTAGCCTGACCTTGCTGAGCTTGCTCGGTAGCCGCTTTCTCCTGCTTCCGTCTCCGGATCGCGCCCCCCGTTGCACCGACACCCGCACCGATTGCAGCGCCTTTACCAGCGTCACCACCGATTGCCCCTCCGACTACACCGGCAGTCGCACCCTTCGCGGCCCCTCTGCCTGCGCCTGCTTTAGGCTGGCCCTGAGTCGTTTGAGACTGCTGCTGTGCCATCGCCTCGGGAGTCACCCCGGTTTGCTTCTGAGCCCATTGGGAGCAGTAGCCTTTATCTTTCATTTGCTGTTGTTCGCTTTAAATGGAGAAGAATCTATTTCCGGACATAGCCGATCAAGCTGTTGATCTTGTCATCCGGGCTGTCACAGAGACGGTTGAGCGTATTGTAGAGTCGCACGTTTTTTGTGTGACAAAGGTAGAGCGGCTGGAACGAATCATCGACCAGGCTGTTTACGAGATAGAGACCAGTGGATACACCGGATGCTCCGTAACCGTCGCAGACAGCGCTTGCCGATAGATATTGAAATGGCTTCTTGTTCGTCGTTTCGAGTTTACACCGATAAAGAAGAGTCAGTTCCTTCAACCGGAAGTTTTCCGGATCACGGACACCAGAGCCAAAACTTTTTCCATCGATTTCAACTTTATCAAAATGGATCTCATTTGCCTCCCTTTCGCCCTTGAGAGACTGAGTGGGACTGGGAGACACGTCCTTCTTCGTCGCAACCGGATTCTCAACCACTCCGGAACGAGGAAGAAACTGTCCAGACAGGCTGCTCAAACGCCAGGTCACATACAGTGCAAGGCACCCCGCAAGAATGACAATGAGTTTGCTCAAATCCCCCTTCTTCATTCGACTTGAACTTCCTTGTTAAAGACAAATACATCTTTGTCCTGGCCACAATGATCGGCGGCCGGACAAACATAGTGTCCGCTGTTCACGGTAGCCGCACAAGAAACCGTGGTTTTCTCTTTTTTCCCTTTTTCTTTTTCACAAAGAGCCACACCAAAGCAGAATGGACGATCCATGGCATTTCCGCCGGAGACCACAAACGGGCCCTGATCATAAGCCTTTTCGCAATTAATGGATTCGCGGGTTGCAGCAATCTCGCGGTTGTATTTCTGATAGGTACCGATGTCGTTCCTTGCGACAACCGCAGGCGCTTCCTTCTTGTGACATTTCTTCTGGAAAATCGGAGCAAGATCATTCAGATGATCGAGATTGACTGAGCCGTCTGCGCCGGGCTTGAGTTGGAACTCTTCGGCACAAGATCCGGTCTCGCCGAGCAATTTCACGAGGTCCGAAAGATAATGGGAGAAATATTGTTTTTCCTGAAGAGCCGCTTCCAGATTTTTCTCAGAGGAAGACTCTTTGAGTTTCTGGTAGGACAAATCCAGATCGTCCTTTTCCTTTTTCAAGGTCTTGAGCTGGTCCTTATACTGATAGTAAGCATTTGCCGGATCAGCATTCACGAGCGGGAGAGTTCCTCCGCTGTCGAGCGTCTTTGAAATGGTAATCGCTTTGTTCTCGATCGCGGCAAATATGGCGTACTTCGCCTGCCCGACTTCCCGCATGCTGATGCCCGGAGTTTTTTGAACACGATAGAAAGTTTTGAACTCCGCACCGTTCGGATCAATGAAGAAGACCCGTTCAAAACCTTTGCGGCTCTTCACGGTGACATAAGCCCCCTTGTTCGCCTGATTGATGAAGGCGATGAGATCCTGATCGTTCAGGATCTTCCTGGTCGTTCCGTCATCATAAACACAGTGCAAGGCCTTTTCATTCTGAACCGTACACATCATCTCAAGGGGTGGCTTGTAGGCAACCTTCTCCTGGGAGAAAGAGGTGGACGGCCAAAAAGCAAAAAAGGTCATTCCGGTCCTGAACAGCTTTGTTTTCAGATTCATTTTATCCATGTCCCAAGCTCCTAGTTCGAAAAGTTAAAACTGTATTTCACACCGAAACTCGCGTTGAAGTTAAGGTTCGACATGCTCCACGTCCCCTGATCCTGAAGCGAAGTGAAGTCTGCACTCTGGCTGAACACGCCGAGACCAAACAGAAGCGAAGTTTTCCGGGAAATGGCATAAACCATGTCTGCACTCACAAAAATATTGTGGTCTGAGTTCATGGTGAAGCCGGCCGCCTGCCCCTGTTTGAGTCCGAAATTATACCCGGCCTGAACGTGTGCGTTCAGGGTGTTGTTCAAGCGGGCGATGAAAAGAAGATTCGGACCAATGCTCATGTCTCCGAGCTGGGTGAGAGCGAGGTTTGTATTGTCGACAAATTTCAGAACCGGATAATTGTCATATCCGACCATGACCCCGGGACAGAGCTTGCGATCCGCATTTCCGAGATAGAAACAGTAGTTCACTGCTCCGTTGACGGAGACTGCGGTAACCGAGGAATCTTGAAGCTGGAAGGTCACAAGGTCAGTCGCAGCCGAACTCACGTGCTCCACTCGCATGTTTACGGTCGCAATCAGGCGCGGAGAAAAATACGCCCGCACCGAAGCATCGAAATCGAGAAGAATGGGATTGGAAAAATTGAACTTGGTTCCGATTGAACTGAGCGACTGAGTCAGACTATAGAGGCCGGGATTGATGCCAATCCCCCCTTCAAAACGTGGATAATCGAGAAGAACGCGGGTTCCATCGAGACCAAAAACAGTGGCGGGCCTGGGTGACACCTTCTGAGGCGCGACTGCTCCCTTGGCAGGAACAGCACCTTTCTGTGCCGGTGCCCCCGCCTTCGGACTCTCCGAGGCAATGGAACGTGAGCCCCGCACCGGTGTTTGCTTCACCTGCGCAGGGCTCATGGCAGCTTTCGGCTGTGGCGTGATCGTGAACTTCAAATCCTGGGCCGGGGATTCACAAGTGGCCAGTAGCGAGAGCATTAGAAATGAAGTGAGGAAAGTTTTACTCATTATTTAAGCACCTGACATTTGAAGGAAGGAGTCGTCCACGTACCGCAGGCGCTGGCTCCGTTCACACAAGAAAGAATAATCGTGATCGTGCCCGTCCCGCTCACATAGCCGTTCCAGATATAACCAGCAACCGGAGAGCTCGGAGTACAAACCACGTTATCGCCGACAGCGGCACCGGTAATGGTAATTGTGGTTCCGTTCACGTTGGAAGTATTGGCAGCTGGAGTAGTAACGGTGGTGAGAGACGTCGCGGCAGAGGTCCAACCCATGCGGACCGGGCTGATCAGCTGATAAGCTGAACCGTCATACATCACAGAGTAAGTGTTTCCGGCGATCAACTCGCCTCCAGTCAACGCCTGCCCTACATACTTCACTGCGGTTGCAGTCAAGCTGTTTACCTGAAGGGTGGTCGCTCCGGTGTTGGTCAAACTCGTTCCCACCTTGAAAGTCACCATCTGACCTGCAGTGAGGGTTGCAAGAGCCGGAGCGAGAGTCACCGTTTGCGCGTTCGCGGTTCCTGCGGTCGTATAACCTGCGTTGACGCCCACTTGCGAGGTGAACGCGGTTCCACCCACAGCGAGGGTGCCGGTGGCACCTCCTACAGTGACAGCACTTGCAGACCCACCCAGGGTGACAGCACCCGTTGAAGTTTTGAAGAGACCTGTTCCGCCCGAGAAGTCGAAGGCACCAGTACCCGCAGTAACTGTAACGCCTTTAGCAGCGGCAAAAGTGACAGCACCGTTCACATTCACTGCCCCCGTGCCGGTGGACAATGCTCCGGTTGAAGAAGCCATGTTCAGGTTTCCTGCACCGGCTGCAAAGGTAAAATCTTTACCCGCGGCAATTGTGGTGGCGCCATTTAACGTACCTGCACCTGAACTCGTTGCAAATGTTCCGGTGGAAGAACTCTGATTGAAGTTTCCTGCGCCCGCTGCAAAGATGAGATCTTTTCCGGCAGCGAGTGTCGTCGCACCGTTCAGAAACACAGCCCCCGAACCCGTTGCAAATGTACCGGTGGAAGAACTCTGGTTAAAGTTTCCTGCACCCGCTGCAAAGATGAGATCTTTTCCGGCTGCGAGGGTCGTCGCACCGTTCAGAGTCACCGCTCCGGTACCGGTCGTGAAAGCATTTGTACCTGAAATCGTGGTGGCACCGTTGATCGAAACCGCTCCGCTTCCCGTTTTGAATGTTCCTGAAGACCCGGACTGGTCGAAGTTTCCAGTCGCTCCGCCATAAGAAATGTTGGTCGCAGTTGGAACCGACACACCACCCGTTACCGAAGATGCTGTCGTCGCAGTCGCTGCGTTTCCGGTGATGCTGATCGCATAACTTCCGGCATTGATCACTGTACTGTAATCCCCTGCAGTCATTCCGGCTGCGGTCACCGCGCCTGCCGCAACGGCTTTGGACACCATGCAGGTGTTCGCGATCATCGCAGTTGGAACCGCTTGAATCGCGATATTGTTAAACTGAGAGGTGTAAGAGGTTCCGCCTGTAAAATCGACTGCAACATCCACCATCAGTGAAGTCGTTGCATCAGAACCTGAAACATCGAGAAGCGATGGCACGAGCACGACACTGCTGTTGTCAGCCCCGGAAAGCACGGTCGAGAAAACTCCGCCCGTCAAAGTGATTGCAACCGGACTTTTTGTCCACACCGTCGTGTTCGTCACCCCGCCCGTGTGAATCTTGAACTGGGCGTTGTAAGTTCCATCGGGAATCGAAACGCCGGTGCTTTGCTGGAGCAAGCCCTGGAAGGCGATCCGGTTATTAATGAAGTTTGCCGCATGAGCCGCGCTGCCAAACAATACCAAAGTGATCATCAGGAGTTTGAATCCCGGACTTTTTTTAGTGCACATATTCAAGTACTCCCGTTAACAGTTTATGTCCGTCCGTAGCGCTCTTTGGCTCGGTAGCCATGAGATACGGCGAACTCGTGATGGAAGAAAAGGTGTGAGTGGATCCGTTTGAATCCGCAAGTGGTGAGGAAATCGCCGCTCCGGTGGTGTCGAAGGTTGCGAGGGTCGCGCTTGCCAGATAACAGATTTTGATCGAAACGCCCGGAGAAGTAAGTCCGGAAAGGGTCTGAGCTTGGAATGTGAAGGTTTTTGTTTCTCCAGGAGTCATGGTGTAGGCAGCAGTAAATCCTGGATAGGAATAAGTGATGATTCCTGATGAATCGTTTGAAATGATTTTGTTGGTGCTTGTCGAAGAAACGGTTCCTTGAATCAGAATCGCACCGGAAGTCACTACAGCACTCGTCGGACTCGTAATCACCGGAGCTGCCGGTGGCTGGGTGTCGACGACAACGGTGTGAGTCCAGTCGTTTCCAGTAAATTCGACTCCGTCGCCTGAAACCGGAGTCAAGCGAACGCTGTATTGGCCATCCACTTCAGCATCGGTACCCGTCCAGGAGAAAGCACCGGTCACACCGCACTTCACAGTTCCTGTTTCTGCTGCACCGACATAGATGTTCACAGACGCGACTCCGCGACTGCATCTTCCGGTATAAGAGAACTTGTTGGTAGCGGTATAGATATTCTTGTTGCTGTCAGTAGCCCACTGCTCCGGGGTCTGACCTTGGAACGTTTTAATTTTAAGGTGAACAGACGGAGCGCCGGCTCCGTTGATCCCGGATTCGATTCCAGCAAGGTCCGACGCGGTGATGACTGCCTTACAAGAAGTCAGCATCAGTACGGCTGCGGCGAATAACATTTGTGAATGAAGTCTCTTAGTCACATCTACCTATCGGACAAGCTATGCCTGTCCTATAAATAAAGTTTAAAGAATTGCCCCCCAAAGTTCCATCTTATTTACATATTGTGTAAGTATTTTAGACGTCTTAATAAGGCCAAAACAGAAACTTAACTATTTATTTTCATATAGTTAAGTCATTTTTTAATGATTACCATTTGTTCATTAAAAATGTGGAATAATTCCATCATTTCCTAGTCACTTTTCTGACTAAAAGATAGACTACATCAAGCCATTCTTAAGGCTAACTTCAGGACCACAGACCCAGACGGGCCATCTCTTCAGACGGAAGATCTCTTTAGCCACACTCCCAATGACCGCAGAATCAAACCCGCGGCTCACAGAAGACATGGCGATGAAGTCCACGTTCTCCTCCTGAGCGGCCTTTTGAATTGAGGCTGCCGTATTCAGAACGCCGTCCTGAATCAAGGATTTTACCTTAAAACCCCTCTCCTGAACGCTCTTCACGAGCTTCTCCGCTTCGTTTCCGGTCCATTGCTTCTGCTCAAGCCAGTAACTCTCGGGCAGGTAATACGGAATCCCGATGATTCCTGTGCTGAAAATGGCCCCCGGAGGGGACTCTGCGTGGAAAATAACCACTTCGCAGGTTGTGCCTGCCATCTCTTTTAAAAAAAGATCGAGAGCGACTTTGGAAGCGGGGGAAAAATCAGTCGGGAACAAAACCTTGTTTGCATGAGGCCGTTGATCCTCATGTTCTGTGAGAAACAGAAGCGGCACTTGGGATACCGCGAGCAGACTTTCGGCAAAACTACCGAGAACGAGACGGGCTGGACCCGAGCGTCCATGAGAGGAGACCGCAATCAAATCGGCCTTCTCCCCTTTTGCGAAGCCGGCCAGTCTCAAGGCTGCGGCTCTTCTTGAACTCGATTTTTCAATCAGAATGGAAGACACCACGTCCGGCCCGAGATCGAGGGATTTCACAAAATCTCCAAACTCATGCTCCGTCGTGACCGGCTTTACATTCGAATGACCGAAAGAAACGTAAATCGCTTCCACCCGGGCTTTCCGATCGCCCGCCCATTTCTTGAACCAGGAGAGGCTTCTCCGGGTTGGACGGAACTCTGAATCACTGGGATCGAGGGCTAAAAGAATTTTTGTCAGTTGCGAATTCATAGGGACCACCTTCCTTAACCAGATGCAAGGCAGAAGCCAAAAAAGGTGGCCCCGCGATGAATTTCAGAAACTTCCGGATGAGTCTTACTGAGTCGGACCGTTTGGATTCGAGTTAGGATTTGAGTTGGTATTAGGCACGTTTGGATTCGTTCCCGGCATCGAGTTCGCACCATTTGGGTTGGTGAGTCCTGCCGCGTTTCCGCCGTTGTTATTGTCGACCGGTTGACCTGCAGGTGCACCTGTTCCGTAAGGCTGATTCGCGCTTCCGCTATCAATAGTCGTCGGGGCACCTTGCCCCTGAGTGACCACTCCACTCGAAGATCCCGGATTCGCGCCTCCGCCGGATGCACCGGTTCCCGCTCCGATATTTCCAGTTGAACCGGATGCAGTGTTTACACCTCCACTCGCAGAAGTGCCAGATGCAGAGTTACCACCGCTTGTGGTGGTTCCTCCGCCGGATCCGACACCGATCGAACCTCCGCCTGCGGAGCCCGCACCGGTACCGACACCGGCGGCATTTGCAGAAGAGATGATTGCAAGAGTTGCGAGGAAAGTGACAAATGTTTGAGTCGTTTTCATAAATGCTCCTTTGGCTGGGGTTACTATTGCATGAAGCGACGCAACTCCTGGGCCAGCTTGTTGATACGGCCGTGTTCACTTACCTGATATCAGCCTGCGCGACGTTCATTCCAGCGTTCGCGGAGCGAAGCCCGCTCTGCCGGCACTCGTTCGCTTTTCAAGGCACCGAGAAGCTCGAGCCCGATTGGAATCGACGCAATCGTCCCCACTCCGACCAAGGTCCTGCCAATCGCTTTCCGTTCGTCTGAGCTGAATCGTTCACTCAGCAACATTCCGATTCCCGCCCCCAGCATGAGCCGGGTTACCCCGACCATTCCCAATTCAGGCAAACTGATCGTTATTTCTCTTTTTTTCATAAAAACCTCCTGATTTAGATTCTCCCCGGAATGGAATCACCTGGGTTGTTTATAATGAATAAAGAATACTGTGTCTCAGCAGACATCTGCCTATACCGTTTTCATTTTGATAAACTATTGAATGGGAGCAAACCGGTTTGCGGCAGGGGAAATTCAGGCATTTTATTTTAACTTCACTTTTGAGTGTTTCGATTCTGAACACTGGCTGTCTCCGCATGCGCGAATTCCTTCCTTTGTCCTCGACTGCGTCCACCGAAGTGGATGACACCGAAGGATCCACCTGTCCAAAAACCATGCGACACGCAAGCCCTTTTGCCGGTGGTGATGGAAGCGCGGGAAATCCGTGGCTCATTTGCAATGCCACCCAGTTTGAACAGATTGCGAATCACCTTTCTGGAAATTTCAAACTCGCAAGCGATGTCGATTTCACCGGTAAAACTCACGATGTACTTGGATCCGATACGAATCGTTTTACCGGAACCCTGAACGGTGATGGCTACGCGATCAAGAACTGGACGGTCAACTCACCGAACCAGGTTGATACCTCCCCGATCGCCTTGTTTCATACCATTGATGCCGGAGCCGTCATCAACAACCTGGATCTGAAAAATTTTGATCTGCAGGGAAATAACTTCGTTGCGGGCCTCGTTTACACTCTTTTTGGGACCGTAAATAACATGAAAATTTCGGGCAGTTTTAAAACCCGGGCTTCAGCGGCAGGAATTGCAACCTATGCCTTTGGCAGCACCATTCAAAACTGCACCACTCTATCGGGAATGACTGTATACAGTTCGGGCGATGGTTCGAACTTGAGAGATTTTGTAACTCCGGGTCAGGGATCAGACATGGGGATTGCAGGCTTTGTTTCCATGGCAGCGGATTCTTCAGGCCAGGTGAACACCTTCGATAACTTGATCAATCACGCCACCATTACCTGGAATCCGTCGGGCTACACTCTGGCCGGCTGGGTCCACACCGGAGGCATCATCTCCTATCCCCGCAGTTCGAACATCACCAACGTTACAAACTACGGTGCGATTTCAGCAGTCGACGAGGCGGGCGGAATCGCAGGGCTTTTTGAAAACTTCGACTGCATCATGGATCACGCTCTGAACTTCGGAAATGTCACGGGTCGGGATTGCGTTGCAGGGCTTGCCGCGAACGGAACCTGGGGTGCGGAGATCCATAACTCCTGGACCGGTGGCACCATCACAGGCCGGGATGCTGTCGGTGGAATTTACGGGTGCGGTGGAGACTCGGGCGGCGTTGTCGCCATTAATTCAGCAAGCCACGCAAACGTGCTCGGCCGAAGCAAGGTCGGCGGAGTCGCGGGACACTTTAATGGAACCATGACTGACGTCCTCGCGATGGCGAGTGTTACCGGAAATGACTCCGCGGCTTCAGACTACATTGCAGGCGTGTCGCCTTTTACGGGTGGAACGATCAGCAACGTCATCATGAATCAGAGAAATTTTTCGATCTTTAACGGATCCTTCACTCAGGCGGATATCGCGTTTATCGACCATTACGGCTCCACGATCAGCAGTACTTTTTACGTAGCTTATGGAACTGTACCTGGCTGGGGCAATACCTATGCGAGTACCGGAGTTGCTACAGGATCCATGACAAACCCGGCTCAATACGCACCTCTGGATTTCAGCGTGACCGGCCCTTGGGCGATGGGATCGAGCACTGTTTATTTCGACGGAACCACCCATCCGCTGCCACGCTGGATGTGTGCGCTTCCGGACGTAACCTGCCTCTAAATCTATTTAAAAAACTAACACTAAGTAGTTGAAACTAAAGACTTTGATTTTATTAGACTATTTTAGTCAGGTAAACTAAACTAATCTTATGCTTTGGGGTAAGTTTTCAAAATTTTCATATCTCACAGTCATTGCGATCAGCTTGAGCGGCTGTTCAGTGAAACTCTTTCATCCGATCCAGGCCTTGCTTAACTCAGGCCATTCCAGGGCCCCCGCTTTAGTCACCCCTCCTCCCGTTGTAAACGGTGTCAACAGCACCTGGTTCCCGGACGGAGATGTTGAAACCATGAAGCAGGTGGGCAATATCCTTTATCTCGGCGGCGACTTCAAAAACATGGGCCACCTGGGAAGTGCCGCAGTCTTTGTGGATACAACTACAGGCGCCCGGTCAACGACCATGACTCAACCTGCTTTCTCATCTTCCGTAAATTTCACCGTCATGATTTCCGATGGTGCCACCGGTTGGTATGCCGGAGGCTCCTCTTCACCTTACGGAAACGTGGTTCATATTCTTTCGGACGGAAGCATTGATTCCACTTTCATCGGTCCCTCGGCAGCCGGGACTGTTTATTCACTCCATCTTTCCGGATCGGGAAGCACACTTTATATCGGTGGTGCTTTCGCGACCGTCAACGGAAGCGCCCGACATGGAGGGGCCGCAGTGAATGCGGTTACAGGAAGTCTTCTCGCCTGGGATCCGAACGTCGCAGGCGGCTTTGCTGACATCATGGCAATTGGCGAAGGTTCATCCTCGATCTACATTGGGGGTGCATTTTCGACCGTGGGAGGAACCACACGAACCAATCTTGCAGCAGTTGATCCCACCACCGGGGTCGCGACTTCATGGGATCCCGAACCTGATGGTTATGTCACTGCATTTGCTGTTGTCGGCACATCAGTCTACGTCGGTGGACGGTTTTCAAACATCGATAGTCAAACGCGAAGCTTGCTTGTGGAATACAACGACTCCACCGGGATTCTCACTTCGTGGGACCCTGCTCTCGTCGGAACTTACGGCATCACCACAATCATTCCAAATGGCTCCACACTGTATGTCGGCGGAACCTTTTCGCAGGTTGGAGCGGACAGCCGTTCAAATGTCGCCGAAATTGACAGAACCACCGCCCTTGCAACCAGCTGGGATCC
>OUNO010038851.1_pt1 | contig 20008 bp, 14 predicted proteins | sample 1779811 | NCBI WGS metagenome assembly OUNO01 (sample SAMEA3914804, study PRJEB12502) | metagenome | biome: forest; material: soil | place: Canada | collected 2010-06-25 | depth 0.3 m | reverse complement strand
GCCTTCCTGCTGCACGACGTGTTCGACTTCACGCACGACGAGATCGCGCCGCTCGTGTCGCGCACGCCGGCCGCATCTCGGAAGTTGCTGGAGCGCGCGCGCGACAAAATGACTGCAGGTCGTCGCCTGGTGACCGCCTCTCGCGATGAGCATGAGCGTCTACTCGGTGGTTTTCTGGCCTCCGTCGCCGCGGGCAACGTGGCCGGGCTCGTCGAGCTGCTCGCCCACGACGCCGTGATCGTCACGGATGGCGGGGCCTCGGGCCGAAGCGTCGGCCAACGCCGAAACCTGCAGCAGCCGCTGCAAGGCGCAGCCCGCGTCGCTGCCTTCGTGGTCGCCGCCGCGCAGAGCGTGCAGCTCGAGGTCGAGCGACGCGAGCTCAACGGACGCCCCGGGCTGGTCTTCTATCGCGGCGACGCGCCGTTCGCCGCGCTCCAGCTCGCGGTTGCAGACGGCAGGGTTCAGCAGGTCTTCTTCCATGCTGATTTATCGCGGCTCGGGCACTTGGGGGCTCGGGCCATGGCACGCGAATAAAACGAGCGAACGTGGGCGCACGCGCGTTTCAAATCGAGCATGCTACGCGCATGAAGCGCGGGCACGCCTATCCGCCGGATCTCGCTCGGTACGTGGCCGAGCATTGGCCAAGTGACACCCAGCTCGAGCTAGCCCAAGACCTACTTGGCGAGGCGCTCTCGGTGGCGTTCGAAGCGTCGCTGACCTCCGAGGAAACCAGGCCCACTCGCTTTCGACTGCTCCTCACTCCTGCCGATGCGTTGCCCGAAGGCGGCGCTCCAAATCAAGGCGTGCTCCGGCTGCGCTTCGAGCAGAGTCGCGCCTTCCAGGCCGAGGAGCTGCGCCGCCTGAGCCCGGCGACGCCCTTCGAAACTTCGCTCATCGGCAGCCACGTGGAAGATGGCAAGCTGCGCATTTGGGGGATCGCCCATTCCGGACCCGCCTGGCTCGGGCCCACGTGGGGCGGACGCAGTGTGGTGCCGACCTGGACCCACGACCCGATCATCCACGTCACGGGTCCCGGGCGGCTTGCGGTGCGCTGCGCGGGCAAGCTCATCGGCGCGTTGGAGGGGAGCAAGCTCGTCGACGCGTTGCTCGACGTGTTCGATTCGCAATGGCTGCCAGCGATGTTCGCCGGTGAACGGGAGATAGTTCGCGCGGAGCACGCCGCCCTTCAAGCCAATACCCCCTCGCCGACTGCGGTCGAGCATTCGCTGATCGCGCGGGTTGGTCAGCACATGTTGAGACGAGCCATTCAGCTCGTACGCGGCGCACGTCACGGTGGCCTGATCCTCGTACTCGATACGTCCGCTGCCGCAGGGGCAGGTCGGTTCGACGCCTTGCGCCTCAAATATCGACTCGTGCTGGACGAGCCGTCGCACCGCTATCGAACGCTTTTGTTCGCAATTCTGGAGAGCGTTGCTGCCAGTACGTCGAAGCCTTCGGTTGGCTGGCCCGACTTTGCCCAAGACTCGCGCTTGGACTTGGAAAACCTGGAGCAAGCGGTGTTCGAGCTGAGCCGGCTGATCGCGAATCTAGCGGGGATCGACGGGGCCGTCGTGCTCGACAAGCGGCTCGGTCTGTTGGGTTACGGGGCGGAGGTTTCGGCCGAGCTGCCCGCACCAGCCCGCGTGTGGCGTGCCCTCGATACCGAGGGCGAAAAACGCGAGCTCGACGACATCGAGAACGTGGGCACACGCCACCGCGCGGCCTACCGCTTCGTTCACGATCATCCGAGCGGGCTTGCGATCGTCATTTCGCACGACGGCGGTGTTTCAATCGTCGCCAATCACGATGGCGAAGTCATCTTCTGGGAGCAATCGGTCAGTCCTTGAGCGGTCGTGCGCGGTCGTCGCCCCTGCTCGGCCGACCTCACTTCGATAGCGCCATCGCCAAACTGAATGCTCAACTACTCAGGCGAACGATGCGTGGCGTGCGCAGGCCGTCACCGTCTGCGTCTGCTTCGACGCGCGTGCGGTAGGCGCACCAGATTTGGCTGCTGTTGGGTGTGGTGTAGCCGGGGCCCAACTGAAGCTCCGGCCAACCGAGCACATCCCGGAGCGCGGCGCGCGCGTCCTCCAGGCTGTCGTAGGTGGCTTGTAGGTCGCCATTGCTGGCGTCGCCCACGTTGCGGATTGCAAACTTCATCGCGCAGCACACGTGCAAGCAGCGCGCCGTCGAGCCCGGGCCTGAAATGATTCGCCAGACCGCGCAGCAGCCCCCGAAACGTGCCAGTCCGGCCGCGCCAAACTGGCCACAGCGAGGCAAATTGCCAAACGTTGACGGCGCCGCGAGCAAGAAATCGGCCGCAAACCCGGGCTGAACAAACGCGCCACCTCACGCGCAGGCCAGCGCGCCGGTTTTCGCCGCGCGGCACTGCGCGATCGATGAGCTTCGGGACTATGCTGCCGCGCTTTGGAGCAGCGATCATCGATGCGGGATTCGGCGCGGCAATCACTGAGCGAGTGTCACGATTGCGGCTTGGTCCAGCGTCTCCCCCGGGCCGAAGAACAGGCTGCCGTGATCGCGTGCCAGCGTTGCGGCGCAACGCTGCGTCAAGTGCGAGCCAGCAGCCTGGTGCTGTGCACCATTTGCGCGACGTCCGGTCTGCTTCTTCTCTTGCTCGCGCTCTCGCTGCCCGCGGTCAGCGTTTGGATGCAGGGCGGACGCTACGGACGAAGCGACATCCTGACCGGGCCGATGCGCCTGCGCCAGAGTGGCTTCTGGGAGCTGAGCTTGGCGACGCTCGCCACGCTGATCGTGTTACCGCTGACCAAGCTCGTGACCGTCGTGGCCATGGCCGTAGCCGTACGCTTGGGTCGCGTTCCCCGTTTGCTCAAGGCAAGCTTTGCAGCGCTGCCCACGATCAGCGAATGGGCCATGGTGGACGTGTTCTTGCTCGGCGCGATGATCGCGCTCTTCCGACTCAAGGTATGGATGGTGGTGTCGTTCGGGCCGGCCCTCTTCGCGCTCGGCGGTTCCGCCCTGTGCTCCATCGCGGTCGATGCCAGCCTCGATCGCTTCGTCTTCTGGCGGCGCGTCCCATTGCTGCCCGCGGAGCAGGCGAAAGCGCCTACTGGCACGGCAATCTGGCTCGGCTGTGGCGGTTGCGGGCGGGTCGCGCGCTTGCCCGATCGCGCCACGTGCCGGCGTTGCGAGGGGCGAGTGCACGCGCGCAAGCCGGACACCGTGCGCCGGACGGTGGCGTTGCTCGTGGCAGCGGCGCTGCTGGCGATCCCTGCCAATGTGCTGCCCGTGATGACCATCACCAAGCTCGGTCGCGGCGGCCCGAGCACCATCTTGGGCGGAACGGTGGAGCTGACCCAAGCCGGGCTCTGGGGCCTCGCGCTGCTCGTGCTCGTAGCGAGCGTGCTCGTGCCGCTGTTCAAGCTCGGCGCGCTGTCTTATCTCTTGGTATCCATCCGACGAGGCTCGCGTAGCGGGCTCATGTTTCGCACGCGGCTATTTCGCGTGGTGGCTTTGATTGGGCGCTGGTCCATGATCGATATCTTTGCAACGATGATGCTGGTCGCGCTCGCCCGCTTCGGCTGGCTCGGGAGCGTGCGGCCGGGGCTGGGCGCGAGCGCCTTTTGCGGAGTGGTGGCGCTCACGATGTTGGCCTCCAAGTCCTTCGACCCGCGCGCCATGTGGGACGCCGCAGGCCTGAACCCCCCGCTCGAGCCCGAGGCGCACGACACAAACGAAGACGACGCCGAGCCTGGCTGGGTGGCCGCGTGACACCCGAAAAACCGCCCGAAGCGGAGGCGCACGTACGCCGCCACGTGGGCTTCTCTTGGATCTGGCTCTTGCCGCTGGCCACGGTAGTCCTGGTCGGTTACCTCGTGATCAAGCTGGTCAACGATCGAGGGCCGATGATCTCGATCACGTTCGAATCGGCCGATGGCCTCACCGCGCAGCAAACGCAGGTCAAGTACAAGGCGGTGACCTTGGGCACGGTCGAGCAAATCGATCTGGCCGATGACTTGGACCACGTGGTCGTGAGGGTGCGCATGAGCGAGAAGTCGGCTGCGCTGCTGACCGACAAGGCGCGTTTCTGGGTGGCACGCCCGCGGCTGGGTGGCGGCCTTGCCGATGTGGAAACGGGGCTCGAAACGCTGGTCTCTGGCGCCTACGTCGCGGTCGATCCTGGAGCCAAAGGCGGCAAGAGCCAAACCGAGTTCACCGGCCTCGAGAAACCGCCCAGCGTGCGCTCGGACGAGCCAGGCAGCGTCTATTTCCTACGCGCGGAAGCGCTCGGCGGCCTGGGCGAAGGTGCCCCCGTGTTCTATCGGGACGTCGCCGTGGGTGAGGTGCTGAGCGCCGATCTGGACGAGAAGAGCGCCACGCAGAGCGTGCTCTTGCGCATCTTCGTGCGCGCGCCGTACGATCGCAAGGTCGTACCGGAAACGCGCTTCTGGAACAGCTCCGGCATCCGCGTGAACACCGGCGCGAGCGGCTTGCGTGTGGAGCTGCAGTCCATCAAATCGTTGCTCTCCGGAGGCATCGCGTTTCGGGCGCCGCAAGAAGCCGAGCAACATGCCGCGAGCCCGTCCGAGTCCAGCTTTCGACTGTACGCCGACGAGCCACAAGCTGCCGTCGGCTTCTACAGCGTGGGCATCCCCTACGTCAGCTACTTTCAAAGCTCGGTGCGCGGGCTGAGCGAAGGCTCCCAGGTGCAAATGTTCGGCAAGCAGCTGGGCTCGGTCATGAGCATCGACTTGGTGAAAGATCCGCGCCCCGGCCACCACGGCCAGCTCGCGGCGCGCGTCGCGTTCGTGCTGCAACCGGAGCGCGCGCTGAACGAAAGCGACCGCCAGACGATGCAGCCGGATGGCATGCGTGCCTTGGTGCGCGACCAAATGCGAGTGGTGCTCGCTAGCAGCAGCCTGCTCACCGGCCAAAAGGAGCTGTCGCTCGAATTCGTGCCCGGCAGCAAGGCGCCGCTATTGAGCGAAGAGGCGGGCGCGTTGGTGCTGCCGAGTGAAGGTCAAGACCTGCAAGATTTGAGCGCCTCGCTCAGCCAAATTCTAAACAAGGTAAACAGCATTCCGTTCCAAGAGATCGGCGACAATGCGAACCACGCGCTCGCCTCGCTCGATCGCACGGTGGGCGGCCCCGAGCTGCAACGAGCGATCGCTTCACTCGACGAAGCCTTGAAGGAGGTCAGCGGCTTGGCTCGCGAGGCCAAGACCGATCTCGGCCCGGCGCTGGCGCGCTTGCCACGCATCTCGGAAAAGCTGGAGAGCGCGGTAGACCAAGCTCAAGCTGCCTTCGGCCAATCCGGCTACGGCTCCGATTCCAAGACCCAGCGCAGCCTCGAGCGCATGATGACGCAAGTGGGAGATGCCGCGCGCAGCATTCGCCTGCTCGCCGACTACCTCAATCGCCACCCCGAGTCCGTCGTGAGCGGGCGCAAAGAGAACGAGCCATGAATTTCGCGTCACTGACACGCTTTCTGGCGCCCGGCGTCGCGCTCGCGTGGCTCCTCTCTGCCTGCGCGGGCTCGCCCGACCCGGTGTTCTACGCGCTCTCTTCGCAGAATGGCCAACCCCTGCAAAGTCCCGCGTTGCGCATCGAAATGCGGCGCGCCGGGCTGCCCGGCTACCTCGATCGCCCGCACATCGTGCGCCGTTCCAGTGCCGAGCGCCTCGAGCTAGCGGCCGACGAGCGCTGGGGCGCACCGCTCGACGCCATGGTCAGCGCCACCTTGGCCGATGACCTCGCCGAGCGCTTGCCGAGCTGCGTCGTGTTCAGCGAGTCGGGCTCGATTTCGACCACCGCCGACGTACGCGTCGAGGTCGAGATCGCGCGCTTCGAGCTGGATGCCGCGGGCTCGGTGCAGCTGCAAGCGGACTCAGCCGTGCGCTGGAGCGTTGGAACCGACGCCGTGCGACTGCAGCGCCACTCTTTCAGTGTCCGACCGTCGAGCGCGAAAACCCCGGACCTCGTTGCGGGCATGAGTCGTGCTTTGTCGCAGCTCGCCGATGCCATCGCCCAAACAGTGCTTCAGGGTGCGCCGACTCCGACCGTCGATCCGGCCGCAAAAACGAGCCCAGAACGGGTCGAGTAAGCTGCGCCCATGAAGACCGCTTGGATCGCTGGTGCCTCGGGGCTCGTCGGCTCAGAGCTTCTGCGGATGCTATTGGCTGACGGCGATTACTCAGCAGTCATCTCGATGGGACGACGGGCGCTCGGCTTCCAGAACGCGAAGCTGACGGAGCGCGTCGTCGATTTTGCAATCCTCGACGTGGGCGGCCTGGCGGCACCAGACGTCGCGTTCTGCACGCTCGGAACCACGATCGGCAAGGCCGGCAGCCAAGCCGCGTTTCGCGCAGTCGATCACGGTGCGGTGCTGGCGTTTGCCCAGGCGGCTCGGGCCGCGGGCGCCAAGACATTTGCGATCGTGAGCAGCCTCGGTGCCGACGCGAAGTCCCGAATCTTTTACAGTCGCGTGAAGGGTGAGACCGAGGCAGATTTGCGCGCCTTGGGCTTCCCGTCGTTGGCGATTGCGCAACCGTCGTTGTTGCTCGGTGATCGCCGCGAATCGCGCCCCGCCGAGCGCTTCATGATCGGCGCGTCGCGCGCGCTCAGCGGCTTGCTTCAGCCGTTTGCGTCGCGTCCCATCGAAGCGCGCGTCGTGGCGCGTGCGTTGCTCGCGGTAGCGCGCTCGCCGGCAGCCGGCGCGGTGCTCTATCCGTCGGGCCAATTGCAGACTTTGGGGGTATGACCCAGGCATGCAGCTCGCGGTCGCCCCTCCGCTCCTGCCCATGTTGGCCAAGCGCGTCAGCGCGCTGCCGACGAGCGGCTCCTGGATCTTCGAGCCGAAGTGGGACGGTTTCCGGACCCTGATCTTTCGTGATGGTGACGAGCTGCTGCTGCAGAGTCGCGATCAGAAATCGTTGAATCGCTATTTCCCGGAGCTGATCGAGCCGTTGAAGGCGGGGCTCCCGCAGCGCTGCGTGTTGGACGGCGAGATCGTCGTGGCACGAGGCAACGCGCTCGATTTCGACGCCTTGCAGTTGCGCGTGCACCCAGCGGCCTCGCGCGTGAAGCTGCTCTCGAACGAGATCCCCGCGTCGGTGGTGTTCTTCGATCTGTTGTGCGAGGGCGAAGCTGATTTGCGCGCTGAGCCGTTCGAAGCGCGGCGAGCCCGTTTGGAAGCGCTCTTGAACAGCGCCCAGCCGCCGCTCTTTTTGACTCCGAGCACGACCGATCGCGCGTTGGCGACGGATTGGTTCGCGCGCTTCGAGGGCGCGGGGCTCGACGGCGTGATGGCAAAATCTCCGAGCGGCGCGTACGAGCCGAACAAGCGCGTGATGTTCAAGGTCAAGCACGACCGTGAATGCGACTGCGTGGTGGCCGGCTTTCGTTGGCACAAGGGCGGCGAGAACGAGGCCGTGGGCTCGTTGCTGCTCGGCTTGTACAATGACGAAGGCGCGTTGCAGCACGTGGGCGTGTGCGCAAGCTTCACCCTAGCCAAGCGCCGCGAGCTCGTGAAAGTCCTCGAGCCGTACCGCAAAGACGCGCTCGAGAATCATCCCTGGCGCGGTTGGGCCGAAAACGAAGCCGCGGCAGGCGGCGAGCAACGCATGCCCGGCGGCAAGAGCCGCTGGAGCCAGGGCAAAGATCTGTCTTGGCAGCCGCTACGTCCGGAGCTCGTCGTCGAGGTCGCCTACGACCACATGCAAAGCGGTCGCTTCCGCCACACCGCCCAATTCCGCCGCTGGCGCCCCGACAAGCCCAGAGCAGATTGCAACTACGCCCAACTAGAGGTCGTCCCCGCGCAGGAGCTATCGGAGCTATTTGGCGGCTAACCCTCGGTTTTTTCGGTCTTTTTGCGGCGCGGTTTGGTCCACGCCCCGCGGGTGGGGTCGTCATCGGGGTCGGGGGTGCTTGGGGCGGGGCGAGCGGGCTCGGGGATGTGGCGGAGGTTGATGCGGATGCGGGTCCAGGTGGAGGAGCGGCCGCGCATCGAGTCGATGAGCACGTCGTCGACGGCGAGCAGGGCGGCGGCTTCGGGGTGGGCGAGCTTCCAGCGTTCGAGGCCGGCGAGGGCGGCGTCGCGATCGGGCGAGTTGGCGATGGTGATCAGCGGAGCCTTACTGCGGGCCGCGCGCGGCTTTGCGACAGCGTCGCCATCTGCCGTCGGCTTGACCTTGGCGCGCGACGGCGCGACGCGCGTGCCCTCGCCCGCCATCTTTCGAAAATGGGGCGGCCAAGGGGCATCGCCCAGGCCTGCCGCCTCGTCGCGCGCGGCGAGCTCGAGCAGCGCCTCGAGCGAGCCCGCGCTTCGATCCATGGCGGCGTGCGGATCGCCCTGTGCGGCGAAGCGCGCGGGCACCGTGAGCACCGTAAAATCAGCCGGATTGCAGTCGGGCACCTCCGACCAAGCGAGCGGCGTCGAGACGCGCGCGTCGGGCAGCGGGCGCACGGAAAACGCAGAGGCCGTGGTGCGGTCCTTCGCGTTTTGGTTGTAGTCGAGGAACACGCCGTGGCGTTCTTCCTTCCACCACTTCGAGCTGGCTAGGGCTGGCACACGCCGCTCCACCTCACGCGCGAGCGCCAACGCGGCGCGCCGCACCTCCAAGAACGACCACAGCGGCGCAATGCGCACGTTGACGTGCATGCCGCGCGAGCCGCTGGTCTTCGGGTAACCTTCGAGGCCATGCTCGGTGAGCACCGCACGCACTTCGAGCGCCACCCGCCGCACGTCCTGCCATGAGACACCGGGCCCCGGATCGAGATCCACGCGCAGCTCGTCCGGGTGCTCGAGATCCGTACGTCGCACCGCGTGGGGATGCAGCTCGATGCAGCCGAGGTTCACGATCCAGGCCAGCGCCGCTGCGTCGTTGATCACGAGCTCCTCCGCGGTCCTTCCCGAAGGGAACGACAGCGTCGTGGAAGTGAGCCAATCCGGCCGCTTTTCCGGGGCGCGCTTCTGGTAGAAGGGCGGCGCTTCGGCGCCATTCACGAAGCGCTTCAGGACAATCGGCCGCTCGCGAATGCCGAGCAACGCGCCCTCGGCCACGCTCGAGTAGTAGCGCACGATGTCGAGCTTCGTGAGCCGGACCTGTTTCGTGAAGTAAGGCTTGCCCGGGTGCGTGATGGTCACGCCGCGCCCGGCGATCAGCAGCTCTTCGCTTTCGTCACTCATGCGCTCACCTGCCCCGTGGGATGCACGAGCGCCCGGAAGCGCTCGGCCGACTCGGTGTTGAGCACCTCGGCTCGGCGCAGTCCGCCGCGCCGCGCCATCAGCACCCCGTAGCGCAGCACGCCGAAGCCGCGCGTGGAATGCGCATCGACCGAGATCACGAACGGGATATTTCGCTCTCGTGCCGCCGGGATCCATGCGGGCGGCAGGTCCAGACGATGTGGGTCGGCATTCAGCTCGATCGCGCCGCGCGAGCCGGCCAATGCGTCGAGCACCGCGGGCACGTCGCAATCGATGGCGGCGCGATGATTCAAAATCCGCCCCAAGCCATGGCCCCAGATCTTGAACAGCGGAAGCGAGAGAGCGCGCGTCAAGCGCGCGGTCATGGCCGCGTGATCTTGGCGATGGCGCGCGTGAATGCTGGCGATCAGCACGTCGAACCGTTCCAGCACGCTGTCCGGATAATCCAAGCTCCCATCCGCCAAGATATCGGACTCGGTCCCGCGCAGGATGCGAATCGGCACGCGCTCCTGGGCCGCGGCAATCTCGTCCCATTGCTCTTTCAATCGTTCCAGCGATACGCCGTGCGCGTAGTGCGCGCTCGGCGAATGGTCGGTGATCGTCAGGTATTTCATGCCCAGCTCGTGCGCGGCCAGCGCCATTTCGAGGATGCTGTTCTTGCCGTCGGAATACGTGGTGTGGCAGTGGACCATGCCTTGAACGTCTTCGACTCGCAGTAAATCATCGAAGCCGCCGGCCGCGGCACGCGCGAGCTCGGCGTGGCCGACCCGCAACTCGGGCGGCACGTACGCGAGCCCGAGCGCCGCATACAGCGCTTGCTCGGTCCCGAACGCACGCGCGTCGCGGCCGTCGAGCGCAAAGCCGCGCTCGGCCGCGCGAGCCCGCAGTGCATCCACATGCAGCGCGCTCCCCGTCGCGCCGACCAGCAAATTGCCCCAATTTGCGGCACTTCCCGAGTGTAGCCGCAACTTCAGGCCTTCGCTCAAGTGCCCGAGCGCGCGCTCGGGCTCCACCCGCAGCACCTGCCGCAAGCTCGACAATTGCCGAAGCGCGCTCTCCGCCTGCCCTTGCACCGCGAATTCGAGCTCGTGCACCGTCTCCTCCCCGCGGCGCAGTGCACCGACCAGCTCGACGCGGGCAACGCTCTTCGAGAGCTCCTGTTCCAACGCCGCCGCTCGCTCCAAGCCGCGCGATAACAGAGTCGGAAGCGGCGCATCCTCACCGCGATTGAGCCAGCGATCGCAGGCCTCGAGCAGCCGCTGCTCGGTCTTCTGGCCGAAGCCGGGCAACGGGCGCACGCGCCCTTCGCTACATGCCGCGCGTAGCTCCGCGACCGAACGCACGCTCAGGCCGTCAATCAGTACGTGCAAGCGCCGCGGCGTCATGCCGTCCACGCGAATCAGCTCGCTGGTGCCCTCGGGCAGCTCGGCGCGCAAACGGCTCAGGAACTGCGAGCTTCCGGTGTTCCACAGCTCCTCGATCTCGCGCGACAGCGTGGCACCAATGCCGGCCAGCTCCCCGAGCCGCCCTTGCTCGACCAGCGGCGCCAGATCGCCCACGGTGTTCACCACGTCGACGGCGCGCTGGTAGGCTTTCACCTTGAATTTGGGCGCTTTCGCGAACTCGAGCAGTGCCGCCATTTCTTGCAGAGCGCTCGCAACCTGGCCGGTGTTCTGCACGACGGCCCGATTGTAGCCCGGCCGCGCCGAGTCCGCGACGCGCGCGCGAGGGCGCGCTAGAACCAACGTGTGCCGCTCGTGTATCTGCCCAGCCCCGAAGCGCTGTTCGCGTGGGGCAGCGATTGGGAGAGCGGCGAGATCCGCATTCTCGCCCCGGGCACGGCCGCGCGCGCGCTGCTGCTCACCCCTGAAGGCTTTCGCGAGGTCACTGGCCAGCGCTTCCCTTTGACCGAGGCCGTCTCGCAATTGGCAGCGGTGCCGGCCGCCGTGCTCGAAGCCCTGCCGAGCTCGTTCAGCATCTGGGCCCTCGCGAGTAAGCTTGCCATCGACCTGATCGCGCGCGAGCGCGTGGCACCGACGATTGCGCGCCGCGATGCACAAGTGGAGGCGCGCTGGGCGGCCGCCTTGTCGGCCAGCGAGGACGCCGAGCGTGTCACCCTGCTGGCACGGAGCATGTCGCCCGCGGCGCACGCCGTGCCGGTCGCGCTGCACGCCGAGGCGGCAGCTTGGGCGCCCGATGCGCTGCTGCGTGCATTCCTCGACGCCACCGTCGATGCCTGGCTCCGCTCCACGCGCGGCGCGCCCGCGTTGCCCCGCGCGGCCAATTGGGACAGCCGTTGGCAAGCCGCGCTGAGCGGGCCGCAACGCAGCTTCGAAGCGCGCGGCTTCGGCGAGCGCACGTTGGCGAGCGATCTCGAGCGTTGGAGCGAGCCAGCCTTGGGCGGACGCGATCGGCTGCGCGCGTGTTTTCGGCTCGAGCTACCCGAAACCGGGCGTGCGCCGTTCACGCTGCGCTTCCTGCTGCAGTCGCCCGACGATCCGAGCTTGCTCGTGCCTGCCGCGGAGGTGTGGGCGGCGCCGGGTCGCAGCTTGGCGCGGCTCGGTCGCGAATTTCGCGATCCGCAAGAGTCATTGCTCGAGGCGCTGGGCCGCGCGGCACGCCTCTATCCGCCGCTCGCGTCGGCATTGGAAAGCGCGAAACCCGAGTCGTTGGCCCTCGATCCCGCGGGCGCCTGGACCTTCCTGGGCGAGGGCGCGTCCGTGCTCGGCGAAGCGGGCTTCGGCGTGATCGTGCCCAGCGAGCTGACGCGCGCGGGCCAGCGCCGTTTACGGCTGCGCATGCGCGTCGGGGGCAAGGCCACCAAGGTGGCTGGCGCGGTCAAAGGCGCAGCCGGCCTGGGCATGGAAGAGCTCTTGACCGTCGATTGGCAAGCAGTGATCGGTGACCAAACGCTCAGCGCGCGTGAGCTAGCGGAGCTGGCCCAGCACAAGGCGCCCCTGGTGCGCTTTCGCGGCGCGTGGACCGCGGTCGACCCGCGCGAGCTCGCTGAAATTCAGCAACGCATCGCGGGCGGCTCGACTCGGATCACGATGCGCCAAGCCGTGCAGGCCGCGCTCGCCGGCGAGAGCGAAGCGGGCACGCTCGCCGTCAGCGTGTCTGCCTCGGGACAGCTCGCGCAAATCCTGGACAGCTTGCGCAGCGGCGCCAACGCGCCGATCGCCGCGCCCAGCACACTGCGCGCCACGCTGCGACCGTACCAAGAGCGCGGCCTTGCCTGGCTGAGCACGCTCGGCTCGCTCGGCCTGGGCGCGTGCTTGGCGGACGACATGGGCCTGGGCAAGACCATTCAGCTGCTGGCCTTCCTCCTGCGCCGCGCCCAGGAGAGCCCGCGCGATGCACGGCCGTGCCTCCTCGTGGCGCCGACTTCGGTGCTGGGCAATTGGCAACGCGAGGCCGAACGCTTCGCGCCCTCGCTCACCGTGGTGCCGCATTATGGGGGCGATCGCGAGCGCGCCGATGCAGCTCGTATTCCGCCGCACGGGCTCGTGCTCACGAGCTACGGCGTCATGCGGCGCGACGCGGCGTTCCTGTCTCAGATCGAGTGGGGCATGGTCGCGCTGGACGAAGCGCAGAACATCAAGAACTCGGCCTCCGCGACGGCCCGCGCGGCCCGCTCACTGCGCGCGAGCCAGCGCTTCGCGCTCACCGGCACTCCGGTCGAAAATCGCTTGGCCGAGCTGTGGTCAATCCTGGAGTTCGCGAATCCAGGCCTGCTCGGCCCGCTCGAGATCTTCCGCCGCAACTTCGCCGTACCCATCGAGCGCTACAACAACGAGCAGGTGGCCGAGCGACTGCGGCGCTTGGTGGGCCCGTTCATCTTGCGGCGGCTGAAAAGCGACCCGACCATCATCACTGATTTGCCGGCCAAGAACGAGGCCAACATGGTGTGCACGCTGACGCGCGAGCAGGCCACGCTGTACAAAGCCGTGGTCGATGAAGAGCTGCGGCGCATCGCCGATAGCGAAGGCGTGGAGCGGCGTGGTCGCGTCCTCGCGCTGCTCACGTACACCAAGCAAATCTGCAATCACCCCGCGCAGTATCTCGCAGAGAGCGGCCCCCTGGCCCACCGCTCGGGTAAACTGGCGCGCCTGGGCGAGATGTTGGAAGAAGCGCTGGCTGCTGGTGACCGGGTGCTCGTGTTCACTCAATTCAAGGAGATGGGCGAGCGTTTGACGGCGCATTTGCGCGCCACGCTCGAGGGCGGCGTGCAATTTTTGCACGGCGGCACGAGCAAGAAAGCGCGCGACGAGATGGTGCAACGCTTCCAAGAAGATCCGCACGGGCCGCGCATTTTCGTGCTCTCGCTCAAAGCGGGAGGCACGGGCTTGAACCTGACCGCCGCCAGCCACGTCTTCCACTACGACCGCTGGTGGAACCCCGCAGTCGAAGATCAAGCCACCGATCGCGCTTATCGCATTGGCCAAAAGCGCAATGTGCAGGTGCACAAGCTGCTCTGCGCAGGCACCGTCGAAGAGAAGATCGACCAGTTGCTGGTTCAAAAGCGCAAGCTGGCGGCCTCCGTGGTCGGCCAAGGCGAGCAATGGATCAGCGAGCTCGACGACCGCGGCCTGCGCGATCTGTTCTCGCTCTCCAGCAGCGCCGAAGTCGCCGATCTGGAGGTCGCTTCGTGAGCAAATACCGGTTCTGGGAAGACGGCGATCGCTACCCTTCGCGCAAGCAGCCCGCGCCCGAGCACGGCATCAAGGTCAAGAAGGCCGGCACTTCGTGGTGGGGTCAACGCTGGCTCGACGCGCTGCAGGCCGCGCTGGGCGCCGATTCCGGACGTCTATCCCGCGGCCGAACCTACGCGCGCGCGGGTCGCACCCACGATCTGGAAGTGCGCAAAGGCAAGGTGCACGCCCGGGTCACGGGCTCGCGCGCCGAGCCATACGAAGTGAGCATTCAGCTTCGAGCGCTGTCGAAGGAGACCTGGCAGCGCGTGATCACCGGCATGGCCGCCAAAGCGCAGTTCACGGCCGAGCTGCTCGCCGGGCAAATGCCGCAAACGCTGGATGAAGTGTTCCGCGCCGCCGACAGCAGCCTCTTTCCGCTCGACCGCGCCGATCTGAGCACGAGCTGCACGTGTCCTGATTGGGGCGACCCGTGCAAGCACGTGGCCGCGACGCACTACGTGCTCGGCGAAGCGCTCGATCGCGATCCCTTCTTGCTCTTCGAGCTGCGCGGGCGCAGCAAGGAGCAAGTGCTGGAAGCCTTGCGCGTGGCGCGCACCGGCGCAGCGCTCACCGGCGCGGCGCCGGCGACGAAGGCGCGCGCTGCCAAAGCCGAGCCGCGCGCCACGAAGCGCAGCGTCGCCCAGCCCGCTCCGAAGCCGGCCCCCATTTCGGCCGCCGACTACGACAAGCCGCGCACCGCGCTCCCCCACCTGAGCTTCTCCTTCGACGCACCCGCGTCGCCGGGCGCGCTGCTCCGCCAACTGGGACAGCCCAGCGCCTGGTCCAGCGCCGCCTCGCCTGCCGACACCCTGGCCCCTTTGGTCCACGCTGCCGCCGAACGCGCGCGCCAGATCGCGCTGGCTACAGCCGAGCCCGCGCCGAAACCCGACGACGACGAGCCGAGCGACCGCTGACCGAGCGCCTCACTTTTCCAGCGTAAAAACGGCCTTGGCGCGGGCGTCGGCCCAGTACACACAGTGCTCGTCGAGCGCGACGTCTCGAAGACTCGTGCCTGGAACGAGCAGCCTGACTTTGCTCGAGGTGCGGTCGAGCTGGTTCAAGCCTTTGGCGGTCACGAAGTACACGCTCTGCGGGTCGAGCTGCATGGCGTAGCCGCTGTCCTGCACGTTGCCAATGGTGGTAACGGGGCCGCCGCTCGCCGAGACGCGGTTCAGCGTCGTCGCCGGCAGGGGCGTCGTGGTGCTGAAGAAGAGGTCGAAACCGTCCGTCGCCAACGCCGAAACGCAGCTCGTCTCGGTGACGAGCTGCGGACTGCCGCCGCGCTGGGGCAAGCGCCAGATCTGGTCGCAGTTCGACCCATACAAATCGCTCCGATCGGTGCCGTCCCCGACGAGCTGTGATGGCGAGACGTCCTCGAGCAGCGCGTTGCTGTCCAGCGCGCTGTCCGCGAGCTGGTACACGTTCGAGTCGGCCGCGTAGAAGAACTCGTCGCCCAGCGCGAGCATCGCGGCGAACGTGAAACTGCCCTGCCACACCGTGTCGGGAGCCTGCACTTCGGTCAACGCGAAGCGCCTCACCTGCGTGCCATTGGAGCCACTGCCTTCGGACCAGTACACGAAGTCGTTGCTCAGGCTCAGCGTCTGGGTCAGCACCCCGCTCGAAGGCACGACATATTGCTGGAGGGTACCGAGATCGATCAGGGTCACCGCTCCGTCGCGCCCGGTAGCGTCGTTGCGCGAGATGACCGCAATGTTGTTGCCCTTGACCGCCAACGCGCGCGGGGGGTTCGCCAAGCGCGCCAGCAGTTTGGGCGCCGTTCGAGCGCCAAAACAGGCCGCGCTAGTCGGCACGGGATCGGGCGGCAAGGGGTCGGGATCGCTCGGGGTGGGCGTGGGCGCCATGGGCAGCGGGTGCGGCGCGGGCTGCGTCGGCTGCGGAGCGGGCTCGCTCGGCAGCCGATCCATGCCTGGCGCGCTCGAGGTCACGGGCGGCGTGCCGCTCGTCGACGGCGCTGCTTCCGACGGCGACGACGACGGCTCGGGCTGCTCGACCAACGAGCGCCCACCACAACCGACGCAACACGCGACCCCCAGCGCCGAGCACCAGCCTGCAGCGCACACGAAACTCACCCAACCCTGGCCCATCCGCCCGCTGCCCATGAGCCATTTGTTCCGCATTCCGAAGCGCTGTCAACACACCGGGCCAGCAAGCGGTGAACGTTCACAATTCACAATGCTCGCTGCTGCGGCGCGGAGTGAGGTGCAGCGTGCGCCCGGTGATCGCCCCCAATCCCTGAGGGTCAAATGTCTAGGATGCTTACTTTTCCAGACATGGTTGAGAAAGATCGACAAACTGGAACCGGTTTCACAAAGTGCTTGATCGCGCGGGGTGGCTGAGTCACTGAAAGAGCATGCTGCGCAGGTTGCTGACGGGTATCGCTATCTTTGGGCTCGCCGGCTGTGACGCGGGCTCTTCATCCGGGACCGACGAAGGCTTGGCACCGCAGAGCCTGAAGGGCTGCACGCTCGACGCGGGGGTGAGCGCGAAGACTGCGCCAGGCGGCTATTTCACGAACGGCGCCACGGTGTGCAAGGCAGACGGCACGCCGCATCTGTTCCACGGCATCGATCGGCCTTCCATGGAGTGGGACTCGGCGGGCGAGTGGAACAACTCGAGCGGCATTCCGCGTTCGGATTTCGAGGCCATGGCCTCATGGCATGCGAACGTGGTGCGCATCGCTTTGAATCAAGATTTTTGGCTTTCGGGCGCCGCGCTGTACGACGCGAGCTACTCGGGGGTGGTCGACCAAGCCGTGAAGGACGCGGAAGCGTCGGGCTTGGACGTGATCTTGGACCTGCATTGGTCCGACCGCGGCAACCTCGCGGTGTCGAACATTGGCGGCGGGCAAAACAAGGCGGACCACGCCGACCAACAGCCGATGGCGGACACCAACTCCAAGCAATTTTGGCTGGAAGTGGCGAACAAGTACAAGGGCGACGGCCACGTGTTGTTCGAGCTGTACAACGAGCCGCACGACATCAGCTGGCAGACCTGGCTGCGGGGCGGCACGGTCGCCGAGTACCAAACCGTGGGGATGCAAGATCTCTATGACGCGGTCCGCAGCACGGGCGCGGACAACGTGGTGATCGCGGGTGGGCTCAGCTACGCCTTCGATCTTTCGGGCGTCGCTGGGAACGCGATCCAAGGCTACAACATCATGTACGCCACGCATCCGTATTACCCGCAAGACCCCGCGGGCGCGTGGGACACGAAGTTCGGTTACCTGGCAGCGCGAGACATCGCACCCGTGATCGCGACGGAGTTCGGCGACCACACCGCCAGCTGCAACGGCGATTGGAACAACCAGCTCGTCGCCTATTCGGACAAGCTGCACATCTCGTTCACTGCCTGGGCGTGGTGGGCCGGTGACTGCAATTTCCCGTCCCTGATTTCGGATTGGGACTACACGCCCACCCTGCAGGGTCAGGCGATCAAGACGGCGCTGCTCGCGTACCCCGATGAGCCCGCGGGAAATCCGAGCGCGGCTGGCACGGGCGGCACGGGCGGCGCCGGCGCGGGCGGCAAAGGCGGCGCCAGGCCGCTCGATGACGCGGGCGCAGCCGGCGAAAGCGGTGTCGGCGAAGGCGGCAGCGCGGGCGACCTCTCGAACTGAGCGCGCTCCGCGCCCTTCAGCGTGCCACGCAGCTCGCGTTCACCTGATCGATGGGGCCGTAGTCGATCAGCAATTCGTTGCCACGCGCAGTGCCGATCAGCACGAAGGCATAGTAATCCAAGGTAAACAGGTGCAGCTCGGGGCCTTCGGCGAACGTGCCGTCGCCACGGCCGCGCAGTGGGAGCAAGCCGCTCGTGCGTTGCAGCTCGATGTCCATGTTGCCGTCGGCGTCGAGATCGGCAGCCAGCCGCGCGCCGCCCGGCATGCTCGCGCCGAGCTCGAAAGTCCCGTCGGCCTGCCCGAGGTAGACGCTGGCGTAGCCCTGGAAGTTGAGCAACAGATCGCTGCGGCCGTCACCGTTGAAGTCGGCATCGCTCATCAATTGGCCGCTGAGCGATTGCGACCAGACCCAGCCCGTCCCTTTGCGTGCGTACACGTGCACGTCCGAATAGGTGTCTGCGAACACGATCTCGGCGCCGCCCGAGCCGGCATGCGCCACGCTCGCGCGCGTGGGGACAGTGCGTGAGTCGAGCACGATCTCGCTCGGCGCGAAGCCTTGCGCGCTGCCCAGCCAGGCAAAGCGCCCCGGATCGCTCTGCACCACGATGTCGTCGATGCCATCGGCGTCGAGATCGCCGGTGGCCATCAGGTGGAGCGCGCCGTTCAGTACCCGCTTGGGGGGCGCGAACGAGCCGTCGCCTTGGCCGAGCAAGATGTTCACGCTGCCGGTGCGGTCCAGAGTCACCAAGTCGACCGCGGCGTCGTCGTTCATGTGCGCCAGCCGAAACTCGGAGCTAAAATCGGCAACCTGGGTGATTGCGCTGAAGCCGCTGGCGGTGCCCAGTACGACTCCGATGCTGCTCTCCGATACGAACACCAGATCGCTCAGCGCATCGCCATTCAGGTTGGCGGCCTGCAGATCGTCGACGTAAAAATCCGGCACTTGGGCCACGCAATCGAGCTGATCTTGCGATTTGCACTGGTGGTCCAGGCCGTTCGTGGCGGCGACGCACACGGGCGTGTCGCTCGGGCAGGCCTTCTCCGAATCGTGGTCCTGCCCCTCGCCGCCCTCGCAGGTCATGTAGTGATTCGTGTCGGTGCACGGCTCGGGGCTGCCGTAGGAGTCGTAGTGCCCGTCCGAGCAGCTCGTGCCCATCAGCACGCCGCAGCCCTGCTGCGCCGAGGCGAGCAGCAGCGCGCACGCACCCACCATGGCGCAAACCAGCCACGAGTGTCGTCGCCCTGCGACAGGCGCAGGTCCATGGTGTGCGGTTTGCGCCTCCAGCCCCTGAAATCGTCCCAATCCGTGTACCATTTCACCCCGCTTCAGCAAGCGCCGTGCCGGCCCCGGCGCCTCACTTGCGGAGCAACGGATCTACTCCACAAACAGGGATAGAGCCCGAGGAATCCATGAACCAACTGAAGAGCATTGCCCGTCGCCTACTCGCCAATCGCGGTTTCTTACCTGACTTCTCGGACGCCGCGTTGGCACAGGCCAGCGCCGCCAGCGCGCCAGAGCCGAACCGCGCCGAAGGGGTGCATGATCTGCGCGAGCTGCTCTGGGTGTCGATCGACAACGACGCCTCGCGTGATTTGGACCAGCTCTCGGTCGCCGAAGCGCTGCCCGGCAATACCACGCGCGTCTTCGTCGCGATCGCCGATGTCGATGCCGTCGTGAAGCGAGACAGCGCGATCGACCAACACGCGCAAACCAACACGGTCACGGTTTATACCGCAGCCGCGACGTTCCCGATGCTTCCCGAGCGGCTCTCGACGGACATCACGTCGCTGAACGAGAACGAAGCACGGCTGGCGATCGTGATCGACTTCGAAGTGCGCGCCGACGGCACGCTCGGCAAATCCGCTGTCTACCGCGCGTACGTACAGAGCCGCGCCAAGCTCGCGTACAACTCGGTGGCCGCGTGGCTGGAGGGCGCGGCGGGCGCGGCGGGCGCGCCGGCCCAAGTAACGCCGCCCATCGCCGAACAGTTGAAAATGCAGGATCGCGCGGCACAATTGCTGCGCAAACAGCGCTTCCAACACGGCGCGCTGAGCCTGCAAACGCCGCACGCCGAGCCCATATTCAACGGCGATCAGCTGACTGATTTGCGTTCCGAGGTGGGCAACCGCGCCAAAGAGCTGATCGAAGATTTCATGATCGCCGCCAACGGCGTGGTCGCGCGCTTCCTGAGCGACGAGCGCTTCCCGTCCGTGCGCCGCGTGCTGCGTTCGCCCGAACGCTGGGCGCGCATCGTCGATCTCGCGCAACGACAGGGCGGCGCGCTGCCGACCCAGCCGGACGGCGCGGCACTGGCGCACTTCCTGACCGAACGACGCGCGCGCGACCCAGAGGGCTTCCCCGAGCTTTCGCTGTCCGTGGTCAAGCTGCTCGGGCGCGGCGAATACGTGATCGATCTGCCCGGCGAGAAAGCCCTCGGGCACTTCGGGCTCGCCGCCAGCGACTATGGGCACTCCACCGCGCCCAACCGCCGCTTC
>OUNO010004590.1_pt2 | contig 20066 bp, 20 predicted proteins | sample 1779811 | NCBI WGS metagenome assembly OUNO01 (sample SAMEA3914804, study PRJEB12502) | metagenome | biome: forest; material: soil | place: Canada | collected 2010-06-25 | depth 0.3 m | reverse complement strand
CGACCTCGGAGAGCAACTGCGCGGCTTCGTCGCAGGCGTTGAGCACTGCGACGCCACCCGGCGGCAGGGTCATGAACAACTGCGCCTTGCTCGCCAAGTAGTGCTCGGGTGAACCGTGCGCGTCGGAGTGATCCAAGCTCAGGTTGGTGAAGACGCCGATGCGGCAGGGCCAGGCCTTGGCGAAGCCCATGGCCAACGCCTCGCTGGTCAGCTCGATGGCGGCGTAGCGGCCGCCGCGTTCCAGGCAGGTTTGCATCGTGCTCAAGAAGCCTGCGTAATGAGCTGGGACCACTAGGCGCTCTTCATCGAGGAACGAGCCGACGGTCGTGACGCGGGCAACCGGACGCGCCAGCACGCCGAGCAACGCGGCGACCAGGGCGGTGGTCGACGTCTTGCCATTGGTGCCCGTGATACCCACGCTGAGCAGCGAATCCGCCCAAGGCGGAGCCGCGGGAGGTGGTCGAACGGCGGTCATGCGGGCCCTCGCCACTAGGTGTGATGTAGGCGACCCCCGGCGTCCATGGGGCGAAATCGCCGTGAGGGAGAAATTCCGCGGTCGAGGCGTAAAACGGCCTGATCGGCGTGGTCTGCGTCACACTTTTCGACGCTCGCCCGATGGTGAACAGCGAACATGGTGATGCCGGCTGATGTACGGGGCGTGGATCGGGGAAGCCGGCTAGCCGATCCGCGGCTGCGGCGTGACGTGGAAGCCGTGGTTCGACGGCGCGTGCGCGGCGACGACGCGGACGACGTCGTGCAGGCCGCGCTGGCTGACGTGCTCTCCGCCGCCCGCGTCCCGGACGACGCCGAGGAGTTTCGCCGCTTCGTGTTCGCCGTCACGCGCAACAAAGTGTTCGATCACTTCCGACGCCGTGCGCGCGAAGTGTCAGAGGACGAAGCACACGAGCCGTCGGCTGCCGAGGAACCGCTCTCGGCGCGTGACATCTTGCGCTGGGCGGAAGGCAAGCTGCCCGACTCGGACGCCCAGCACACGCTCGAATGGATGCTGCGCGAAGGAGACGGTGAGAAGCTCGAGCAGATCGCGCGCGATGCGAACGTGCCCGCGCCCCGCGTGCGCCAGCGCGTCTCGCGCTTGCGCCGCTTCTTGCGTGAGCGCTGGGCGGCCGAGCTGATGTTGGCCGGGCTCGGGGCGGCCTTGCTCGCGCCGGTCGCGGCCTTTTACTACCACCGCTGGTTCCCTGCGGAGGAGGCCGCCGAGCATCGCCCCGAGCTGCGCCCCGAGCCGCCGCAGACGCCCGAAGAGCGCGGGCGCCTGGCGCGCCGCGACGCGCTGCGCCGCTGTGACGCAGCCGCCCCCGAGCAATGCTTGCAGTGGCTCGACCACGCGCGCTCGCTCGATCCCGCGGGCGACTCGGCCGCCGAGGTCATCAATGCCCGCCGAGCCGCCGCCGCCCGCCTGGCGCCGCCAGCGCCCGTCCCGAGCAGCTCGTCGAGCGCGACGACGCCCGCGAGCTCGAGCACCGGCAGCATTCCCACGGAGCCCAAGCCCAACCGTCGCTACGCGATCCAAGGCAGCAAGGACAACCCCGGGAGCCCACGCCCCGCCTCCACCGAATCGAGCCTCGTGCCGCCACCAAGCAAGGGCTCGAGCGAATTCGGTACCAAATAACGCGCGCTCAGCGCGCGGGCAACGCTCCGATTCGGTACAGACTTCCCTCGGCGCCCGAGCCGGGCCTTCGTTTCAGCGGCACGGTGCCGTTGTCGCTCGAAACGTAGAGTGCGCCGTCGATGGGAGAGATGGCGACGCCCACGGGGCGCACAGGAGACTCTCCGTGTTTGCCGTCTGACCAAGACCATTCGCCATCGCGCGGGGTGCCAGCCGAGCCGCCGCCGAACACGACCTCGTACGGGTAAGTCGTGCTGGTCGCGTTCGAGAAGGGCATCGGGGCGTTGCCCTGAGCGTCGAACGGTACCCAGATCACTTTGTAACCGGTGCTCGGGTTGCGATCCCAAGAGCCATGCAGTGCAATGAATGCGCCACCACGGTAGTGCGCCGGCAGCGCGCCCTCGGGTCCATCGAAGAAAGTAATCCCCAGGGGTGACGAGTGCGCCTGCATGAAGGTCAGCGGTCGTTCGGCGTGCGAGGCACACCAAGCGTCATCCTTCGGGCTCTGCGTGCTTGAGCTGAGCGGGTTTTGGCTGGACCACGCGGCGCTCAGCTTGGTGCCCGGCGTCACGAGCGCGCCGCGATCGACGACGCGGGCAGCCGCGAAGCAGAACGGGTAGCCGTAGGCTTTGCCGCGGGCAAGCTCCACGATTTCCTCGCCCGGGTTGTCGGCGTGGATGTCCTCTCCGGCGCGCCGCAGATCGTCGATGCCGCTGAGCACGCCGATCATGCGCCCGCGGGCGTCGCGAGTGAATCCCGTCACGTTCCGCACGCCACTGACGAATACTTCGCCGTCGCGCCATTGAAACGGTTTACCGCTGACGAACTTGGCCAACTCGAAGCGCTTCACGACCGAGCGCTCGCGGTCGTACTCGGCCGGCTCGGGCACGACGGCGTTGTGCTCCGAGCCCGAGTCGACGTACATGAAGCCGTCGTAGACGTGCACCGGGTGAAACGGGTGGTTGCCACCGCCGGGTTGGCCGACCATGACGTCTTCACCGGGGCCTCCACGGTCGAGCTCGGGCGCGTACTTCCAGCGTTTCACGCCCTCTTTGGTGCCCGCGTACAAGTAACCGCCTTGCACGTCGAGGTCGCAGTTGTTGCCGTTCTCGTTGCCGGTATTGGCCCACTCCGCGATCTCGTCCGCCGAGAAGACTCCGTCGTGGTTGGCGTCCCGATAGCGGCGGATGGCGCCGGCGATCGTCACACCGAATAGATCACCGTTCGGCGCGAAGGTGATCTGCCGCAGCTCGCCTTGCTTGCTGGCGACCACGCGCGCGCACAACCCAGGGGCTACGAAGTACTGATCGACTGGCAGCGGCGTGCCCCGACAGGGATCAGCGTGAGCGCCGTCGTTTGCCTGCGGTATAGGTGCGCTCTGCTCGACGGGTGCGGCGCCTGGTGCGCCCCTGCCACGCGCAAAGCGTTCGCATCCGAGCGCGCTCAAGGCGCTCACGACCAACAAGACCCAGCCATCACGGACCGTCAATGCGCGTTCACTCACGCTCGTAGGTGCCGACCAGCTCACCCCAGCCCAACACGTGCCCCTTCATTTGCTCGACCAAGGCGTCGCGTTCCGCGCCTTGGCCGAGCTCCAGCGGCGTATCCAGCGCGAAGACCTGAAAGTGATAGTGATGCACGCCGTGACCAGGCGGCGGCGCTGCGGGAGCAAAGCCCGGCTCGGATTTGCCGTTCTGGCCCAAGCGATGATCGTGCTGAGTCTGCGCGTCGACGGCGTCGGTCTCGGGCGGAATGCCGTACACCAACCAATGCACGTACGGGCTCAAGAAGGGCGCGTCCGGATCCTCACACACGATCGCCAGCGAGCGCGTCTGTGGAGGGACAGCGTTGAACGCCAACGGCGGAGCCGCGCCCACGCCATCGACCGTACACGAGATGGGCAGCGCCGAGCTCGGCTCGAAGGCAATGCTCGTCACCTGGATGCTCGGCGCGATGCCCTCGGCGATCTCATGCCAGGCGAGCTTTGCCTCGCCCGCGCGAATGCCTTGAATCGCATGGCCCGCGGCCACGCTCACTTCGTGGGTGATGCTCATACCGAGGCGTTTGCATGAAGCGTACCGCCCGCTAGGCACGCGAAAATCCAGCGCTTCGCCCGAGCTCAGGAGGCGCCGAGCCGCGACGCTTTTCGTCCCATGTGGCGCGCGTGCAAAACTCAGCCGAGCTTTGCTTGGTAGGCGGCTTCGTCGAACCCGACGAGCGCAACGCCCTTGCCGAGCACCACGGGCCGCTTGATCAACTTGCCGTCTTTGGCCAAGGCGTCGATGGCTTCGGCCTCGCTCATGGTAGCGAGGCGTTCACCAAAGCCGCCCTCGCGGTAAGAGGCACCCGAGGTGTTGAACAGTTTCTTCAGTGGGATGCCCGCGCTCTTCAGGGCTTCGCGCAGCTCCGCTTTGGAGGGCGGGTGTTCCACGATGTGAATCAGCTCGACCGCCACGTCGTGTGCTGCAAGCCACTTGATGGCCTTCTTGCAGGTGCTGCATTGCGGGTAGTGGAAGACGCGAAGTTTGGGCATTAGTTCTTCTTGGGTGCGCCGGCGCCGGCGTCGGCATCGCCCGCAGCCAGGGTGGCCTCGAGCTCGGCGAGCAACGGTGAATCTTTGGGTACGACCTCGGCCAGCTTGTCCAGGTGGTGCCGGGCCTCGGCCTTCGCACCTTTGCGGAAGGTCAAGAGCACCAAGTATTTCCGGGCTTCGACGTGCTTCGGGTCGATGCGCAGCGTTTGCAAAAAGCCTTCACGAGCGGCCAGGTAATGGCCGAGCTTGTCGTTGCACACAGCGGCGCTGAACGCCGCTTCGGCGTCGTTCGGGTTCGCTTTGAGGACGGCTTGGTAGTGCGCTTCAGCGGTCTTGAAATCGCCCAGCGCCAGCTGCGCGCGTCCGATCAAGCGGTCGGCTTCGGCGCCACGACCCAGGTCGAACGCTTTGGTCGCGTGCTCGTTGCACTGCTTCATCTGGTTGTCGTCGTAGGCGAGGCGTGCCAGCGCTAGCTCCGCGTAGGGGTTCTTGGAATCGGCTGCGATAACGCGATTGGCAGCTTGTTTGGCAAGGTCTCGGTCGCCGGCGCGCGCCAGCGCTTCCGCGCCCTCTCCTTGCAGGACCGATCCATTCTTGCAGGTCTTTGGAGCGGCGTTCAGCAGCGGCTGTACGAGCGCGTGTAGATCGGCGTCAAGACAGGCTCGCGCGGCCGCTTCAGCGTACGCGCAGCGATCGCCGGCAGCCGCAGAGCGCTTCACGCTCGCGATTGCAACCGCGGGTTGCTTGGCAGCGCCGAGCGACTGAACGAGCGCGGAGTCGTCGATCTCGGTGTGTTGCGATTGAGGCTTTTGGCAGCTCGCCCCGAAGATCAGCAGAAGCCCGAAGCAGGCGGCAAGGGAACCCCGTGACAGTTTCACGTGCATCGCCGCCAACCATACACGACCGGTGCCAGCGCAGCGCCCAAGGTTCGAGGTCCCGCTCGGGCCGCCGCGCTTTCAGCGAGAGTGCGTTACTGGACTTTACAACAGATTGCCGAGGCCGTCGTCGTCGCCGCTGCGGCGGTCGTGCACGTCCACTTGTCTACATAGCCGCCCGGGCAGATCGGCTGGATGGGCCCGGCTGCCAGAGGAGTAATGATGATCGCGTTGCAGTAGCTTCCCTTGTAGCTGGCAAGAAGCGGCGCGTTGCTCTTGCAACCACCGCCGGTCATGAACTCACCACTGCCCGTGCAGGCTTGAACAGTCGACGCCGTTGAGCCGTCTGTCGTGTAGGTCGCGCAGCTGAGCGCGGGCGTGCCGCAGGTTGCCGTACCATCAGCGGTGAAGCCTTTGAGGTATTGCCCAGCCGCACAGGGGGCGGGGAAGCCGGTGAGCCCAGTGAACGGCGTGTTGACGGCGCTCTGCGCAGTCACCGCAGAGCCTGCCAATAGCGCATACGGCACGCTGCTGATCGTCTGGCGCGGCGTCATCTCGTCATCGCTGCCGACGGTCACGCCCAGGTAGCGCGAAGAACCATCGAACAAGTCGCCCGGAATCGCGGTGACCGAGCCGAGCTCGGTGGAGAAGTAGCCGTCGTCGAGCGTGATGTCTTGCTCCTCGGTCCAGAGCACGTTCGCCGGCTTACTGGCTGTCGCGCTGTCGTAAACCGTGAACACGAAGTGCACGGTGCTGGAGACCGGCGCGCCGTCCTTGTCCAGGATGCGCCCTTGTTGTTGCAGAGTCTGCGGCACGGGCGGCGGTGCCGGCGCGGCGACAGCCGCGCCACCCCACAGGCTGATGATTGCTAGCGCTGAAGTTGCGGTCCAACGAACGAAGCTCGTCTTCATGTTCATGATCTCCAAGCGGTCGATTACTGAACCGTGCAGCAACGAATGCTGGGTGTGATGGTCGCGGCGGCCGCGGTGTAGCAAGCCCAGTCCGACGCGCCCGGACAGGGTTGGTTGATTTGGCACAAGCAGAGCGCTGACGGACAATGGTAGAACGCACTGGCGGTCAGCGCACCGGTAGCATAGCAGCCGCCGCCAGTCGGAATTTCACCCGTCGGACAGCCAACGAACGCGAAGGTCGCTGACGTGACGGCGGCACCGATCACCGTGTGACAGCTCAATACTGGCAGCGTCCCACACACCGCTTTGCCATCCGCACCGAATCCCTTGAGGTAACTCCCATCCGCGCATGCGGTGGGAACACCCGTAAGTCCCGTGAACGGCACCGTCACTGCGGCACCCGCTAGCAGCGCATAGGGCACGCTGCTGATCGTCTGCCGGGGAGTCATCTCGGCGTCGCTACCGACGGTCACGCCCAAGTAGCGCGACGAGCCATCGAACAAATCAGCAGGGATGGCGGTGACCGAGCCGAGCTCGGTGGAGAAGTAGCCGTCGTCGAGCGTGATGTCTTGCTCTTCGCTCCAGAGCACGTTCGCCGGCTTACTGGCGGCCGGGTCGTCGTAAACCGTGAACACGAAGTGCACCGTGCTGGCCACGGGCGCGCCGTCTTTATCCAGGATGCGGCCCTGCTGCTGCAGGGTTTGCGGGACCGGCGGCGGCGCGGGCGCGGCGAGCGCGGCACCGTTCCACAACCCAACCGACATCAACGCGGCACTTGCTATCCAACGCACGAAGCTCTTTTTCGAAGCCATGGTCTCTCCCACTCGAAAAAATACGGTTGAAAGTCGAGCGCTCACTGCTGAGAGGCGCCCAAGACGCCCCCGCGAAGCTGCTGCGATTTCGAAGTCGTGAGCCCATTGCCGCCCGGCGAAGCGCCGAGCGAAAACACGCCAGTGAAATTCTTGCTATGGCCAACGACGCCGCCTGCGACTAAGCCGCCCGCCACGTGGGGCTTGGCCGTCGAAACCACGGGCGTGGTGTCGACCGCACCCGCCTCGCCGCCATCGCCGCCGCCACTGTCGGCACCGCCGTGGTGATTGCCCGCGCCAGCGTGCGCCGAGGCCCCACCCGCGCTGTCGGCACCGCCGCTGCCATCTCCGCCGTTCGCCGCACCGCCGCCACCGCCCGAGCTTCCGCAGGCGATGAGGCAGGCTGCGCCCAGCAACCCTAAGCCAATCACAGTTCGCATAGCTGACCAGTCAAACGGATTGCTCACGCAGTGTCAATCCGTGCGCTTACGCATGTAAGCGTTTTTGGGGGAGCGCTACCGACACGCGTTCACACGCGCTACCGCGCGTTTTCCATCTGCTGAGACGGTACGCGCTGCGCGCCGGCGCTCATTTTCAATTCAATACTATTTGCAACCGAATGCGACCGGAAAGCGCGCGACAGCGAGGTTCGGCGCAAGGTCTGCTGGCGGGTCCCACTTTGCAGCATCGGTGGGCGTAATGGCGGCGTTCTTGGTCACGTCGAACGACTCGAGCGACGGTTGGTCGCCCGATGCGCCGCCCGCGCCGCCTTCACCCGCCGCCACGAAGCCCGAGCCCGTGAAAATCGAGTTCGCCGGATTGTACAGCGTGATCGCGTGTTGCGTGTACGGCTCGTAGACCACGGTTTGGCCCGAGTGGTAGAGCGGCTGCTCCGAGGTCAAACCGCTGGGCGATGCAGAAAACAGGCTGCCCTGAGCAACGCCCGTGAATAGCGCCACGTCTTGGCACTCGGCGTAGGCGAGACCACCTAACCACACGGCCTTGAACGCCGGCGAGCCGGTCTCGGAGTCTTTCAAATTGCGCGGGTCGAAGTGACGCAAGGTGACGCTCTTGCCGGCCGTCAGTGTGAATGCGGCGTAGCCCAGCTGCCCCGTCTGCGCCGAGGCAAAGGCAGGCTCGCCGATCAAGCTCGTCGAGAAGTCGACGGGCACGCTCTGCGAGACGTCATCACCCACGGTGACCGGCAACAACTTCACGGCTCCGCACGAGCGCAGCGCTTGCTTGCCGTTGCAGGCGGAGGCCACGACGATCGCGAGCGTGCCGCCCGTCGCAGTGGGATCACCGAGCACGCCGCGCGTGCCGACCATACCCAAGACCTCCGTGTCCGTGCCGAAGTCGAGCGCGGTGAACTTCAGCGAAGTGACCAGCTTCGGGTCGGTCGTGTCGAGCACGGTCAGCGAATCGACGGGCGCGCCGCCGACGATGGTGTACGAAAGGTACGCCAAGCGATCGTTCAGCACGACGAAGGTCTCGGGCCGCGGCGGGGGCAGGCCCGGTACCGCTTTGGTCGAGATGGCCTTCCAGGAGGCTCCCGTGTCGACGAAGCCGTACACGTTGAGCGCGGCCTTGCTCGTGGGATCGGCAGGGAAGCTGGCGCCCGTGAACTCGAACCAGGCATCTTTGCCGGCCGCGCCGTCGTAGGCCAAGCCGACGACCGCGGCGCCGCCGGTGAGCGTCTGGCGTGCGAGCTCGTGACCCGTGGTTGGGTCGATCAGGGACAGCACGTTCACGTCGTTCTTGGTCGGGTCGGTGCCCGCAACCGCGAGCAGCCCATGCGCGGGCACCGCTGGGGCACCGCCACCCGGATTGCCGTCACCGGCGTCACCACCACCCGGGTTATCGCCGCCGGTATTCGCGCCACCGTTGCCACCCGTGTGCGCGCCGCCGTTGCCAGCGTTCGATTCGCCGCCAGCGCCCTTGAGCGGCACGACGTCATCGTACGAGTTGATCACCGAGCAGGCGGCGACCGGGCAGACCGTCAACACCAAGCATCCGAACAAGCGTCGCAATTGGCTCATCGTCGTCCTATCGATCAAAAGCTGCCGGTGAGGCTGAGCGCCGCGCCGTTGCGCCCGACCGAGGGGTTCAATTGCAAGCGACTCGCCTGCTGAACGGGCACCTCGGGGCGAGAGAAGTAGAGGTAAGCAGTGACGCCCGCCGCGACCACGGCGCCCGCCGTGAAGATGTCGCTGACGAGGTTCAGCGTCTTGCCGCTGTCCTTCAGATCATTGGCTTTGCTTGGATCGCTGCCGTCATTGGCTTTGTTGAAGTCACTGTGCTTGCCGAGCGCGAGCACGCCGGTGATGCCGGCGCCGACGACGAACGCGCCCGTCGCGGCCAGGCCGATGTATGCGCCGGTTGGTATGGGGCGCTCGCTGGCGCCGGCTGGCGGCGTGCTGGCCGCGGGCGTACCTGTTGCGGGCGTTGCGGGCGTTGCGGCGGCAACGGGCGCGGCGAACGGATCGACCGTCCCGGGGGCGGCTTTCACGACCAGCGTGACCGAGCTTTTGGCACCTTCGGCGACGGTGAGGGGCACTGGGTCGCTCTTCAGGTTCGCGCCCGCGGCTTGAAAGGTGTGGCTGCCGGGATCGACGGGCAGGGGCAAACCGACCAACGCGGGCGGCACTTTCTCGCCGTCCATCGTGATGGTGACTGCGCCCTTCTCGCCTTCGACCTTGATCGTGACCGCGGCCAAGCGCGCTTCGACCGGGCCGACCTCTTGCTGGGCGGAGGCTTGCGCTTGCCGGAACGCTTCCGGCGAATCCGCGCTCACCTTTTCGCGGAGCACGCGGTTGTAGTTTTCGCGCGCCTTGACCAAGCGCCCGAGCTTCTCTTGGGCGCGAGCGAGGTAAAGAAGATGCACGGGCGAGTGCACCAAGGACTCCGCGCGCGAGAACAAGTCCGCGGCGTCGGCCCAACGCTTCTCGTTGCTGGCTTTGACGCCCTCGGTTGCCGCTACGCGCGCACCGGCGCGGTCGTCGTCCGTTTGCGCCCAGGCGGGCGCGACCGTGAGTAGGCCCAGCGACGCGACCAGAACCGCAGCGATTCCGCGGCTCGAGCGCCGAAAATCCCGTGAGTACAGCATTGGCGGCGAAACTAACATGCCTCGCCGGGGTCGTCACCCTGCCGTCAGGCAGCGGTTAAACAAGACGGGGGCGCCGAGCGCTCGTTCGCTTCGTCTGGCCTGCCGCGCGCGGGCTTCCCGCTAACGGGTCGCTTTGGACCCCTCGTTGGCCAGCGCGCTTTGTAGCGCGCGCGCGCTTTCCTCGCAGGCATTCACCAATGGCGGCTTGACGCGCAACGAGAGATCGAGCGAGCGCACGTTGCTGTTCGTCCGCGACAACGACACGATTTGGCGTGCAAAGCCTTTGAGCTGCTCGAACGCAGCCTGCGCGGCCGCTAGAGAAGGAGCGTCCACGAGGCCGGAAAGAGCCGTCAAGTCCGTCGCGGCCTTGGACTCCAATGCCGACGACTGCTGCTCCAACGCCGTCATGAAGGCATCCTCGGGCGAGGCGATGTGCGGGCCTTGGAGGAGCTGCATCTCGCGCACGCTCAATACGGCGTTGGCCACCAGCTCCTCGGCCCGACACTGATCTTTGGCTGGAAGCGAAGGCGAAAGGTGGTCGAGCGCTGCCTTGAACCGATCGGCGGCTTCGCGGGCCGGTCCGAACGAGAGCTGTTGCGCCTTCAGATTGGTGTTCTCGACGGCCAGGGCGAGGACCTGTTTGTCGACCACCAAGTAGTCCGCAAACTGCTTTTGGAACCGCTGCAGGATCTGCGTCTCGTCGACGATTTGCAGGCTGCCTAGCAGCGCGCTCAACTGGGTGACGTCGTTCTCGACGAGCTTGGATGCTTGCTCCGCTTCGTGTGCAAAGGTAACCGAGGCTTCGTCGGTGTCCGCCATGACTGCGCGATTCGAGGCGTCGGTCGCTTTACTGAACTGAACCCGAAGCTCGGCCGATAGGCGGCGCGCCTCGCCCAGCTCGGCTTGGACGGTAGCTGGGCCCCGGCAGCCGGCGACGCTCGTCAACGCCGCGCACACCAAAGCCGCCTGCACCCAGGCCAGCGCAGGCAGCATTCGCGAAAAATTCCAGGTGCTCACGCTGCGCAGGCTAGCATGCGGCTCCGCACTCGTAGAAACCCATTCGCGAGCCCGACTGGACCCGATGTCGCCGCCGCACAGGTCCTGGGTCAGTGCGTTTTCAAGCGGTAGCCGATTGCCGGAACGGTCGTCAGGTGTCGTGGTCGCGCCGGATCCGCCTCGAGCTTGTGGCGTAGCTGCACCATGTACACACGCAGGTACTGGGTGTTGTTCTGAAAGGCCTCGCCCCACACTTCGGTGAGCAGTTGTCTGTGCGTGAGCACGCGCCCTGCATGCTTCATCAGCGTCGCGAACAACTTGAATTCGGTTGGCGTCAGATGTACCTCGCGACCGGACACGAGCACCGTGTGCCGCCCTAGATCGAGCTGCAAAGCGCCGACGGTCAGCACCGGCTCGGCGGGCGCCCCCGGTTTTTTTGCCGAGGCGTTCTTCAGGGCCACGCGAATGCGCGCAGCCAGCTCCCCGGTCCCGAATGGCTTGGTGACATAGTCATCGGCGCCCGCGTCGAGGGCGAGGATCTTGTCTTCCTCGCGCCCTCGCGCAGAAATCACGATGATGGGGAAGTTCGCCCACTGGCGCAGCCGGCGCGTCACCTCGAGGCCGTCCATGTCGGGTAACCCGAGATCGAGCAAGACCAGATCGGGGATGCGTGAGGCTGCCTTGTTCAGACCATCGGTCGCGGTGAAAGCCTCCATCAGCTGATAGCCGCGGCTTGCCAAAGACGCTCGCAGCAGCTTGCACATGGCAAGCTCGTCTTCGACGACGAGCAGTAGCGGTGCGGATTCGGTCATGAGCTCGTTTCCGCTGGCGCGTCTAGGGCAAGCATGACCGCGCGGCGATCGCGGTCCGACAAGAGTGCGGCGTCGGCTTGGGTCACTGCCAGTGCTCCCTCACGGTCACCTTGCGCGAACAAGATCTCGATCAAAAGCTTGCTGGTTTCACCGGTCGTTTGGCCCAGAGCCCGGGCTTCCTGCACTAGGTCTTGCGCCTCAGCGGCACGACCGCAACAGCACAAGTAAGCTGCGAGCAAATGCAGGTCCAGGCAAGCTCCCGGCAAGTGCTGCAACCCCGCGTGCGCCACGAACGGATCACGGCTGCCGATGCCCGCCCAGGCCACGCTCGACCATAGCTTCTGACGCTGTTCCTTGGAACGCGCTACCTCCAGCGCCGCGCGCGCGATCTTCAAGCTTCCTCGTGGGTCGCCGAGGTCGAGCGCCACGCGCGCCTCTTCGACTTGCCGAGTGATGCCGTTCTGGCGATCGAATTCTTCTTGAAACGCTTCGAAGGCGGCACGCGCCGAAGCGAAGGCGACGAACAGCAATGCCACCACTAAAACTGGCGACTTCGGCAGGTTGAAAAAAGCGAACACCGCCCCAATTGCCAAGCCCCCGGATGCGATGGCGTGGCCAGAGCGCAAGGAAGCGGGCAACCGCCGAGACAGCGCGCGGCCTGCTCGAAACGGTAGCAGCGGCAACGCCTGTGCGACGCCCCAAATGGCGTGGCCAGTAGCGAGCTCGCGAAGCGTCACTCCCCACGATGCATCGTGAGCGTGCCCGCTGACCCTGTGCAGCGCGCCGGCCAGCAGGACGTTGGCCAGGGAACCGATCAGGGTGAATGCGAACGCCGCGGCACCACTCAGCTCGGGGCCGGAAATCTCCGTTTGCCCGCCGGCCAGAGAAAGCGATACGCGAGCGGACCGTCCGAGCGCGCGTGCCAGCAACGCGCGACTCGACTCGTGTACCCACAAGATCGAGAGCAGCAGGAGCAGTGAGCGAAGCACACCCAATGGGCCGCCTGCCACGCCGAACGCCGCGGCGAACACCACCAGCTTCAAGTCGACCTGCAGCTTCATGCTGGGCGTCGGGCGAGCCAGCTCCGCCTGGCGCGCGAGTCGGAAGCGGACGCCCGCCTTCCACGACTCGACCAAATCGAGAGGCCCTTCGAGCGCGTGCGCTGCGTCGAGCGGCGTTCGCTTGCCTGGGATCAATGGCCGCATCGACAGCTCTGAAGCAGGGCTCGTGCCACACCCCAAGTGCGCCGAGAACCGGCGCCAGCCTTCGCGCCCCGTGCGGGAGCGCACGACTGATTTCGGGCTCGCTCATGCAATACTGCACGGTCCGAGCGCTTCTCGGGTCAAGCGGGTGCAGCGCTTCTGCACCGGTTGCCGAGGCGCGACTGACGGCCGAGCGTGCACGGGTGCATGCCCAGCCGTTGTCATTTTCGTGCACGTGGGCCTGATCGGAGCCGCTGTTCAGCCCGAAGATCAGGACTTTTGCTGCGGCGCGCTCGTTGCATCGTCCTGCCACGGAGGACTCCGCAATGTTGCTCTTTCTGATGTGTCGTGACTCATCTCGCGAGCCGGTCCCCGGCGGATCTCGAACGGCCAGTAAAGACCGCGACTACACGACCGAGCTGCTCCTGGCCGCGCTGGTACTGAGCGGCTGGTGCGTGTCGCGCTTGTTCGTGTCGGGGGACACGAGTCACGGAGTCGATGCGGTGCTCGGTGTCGGGTGCCTGGCGCTCGGCGTCGGGACGGTCCTGCGCTGTCTGCGCATCTTACGTGCTGGTCGGGGTGCACGGCGTGCCGCACGGCTCCGGGCTCGCGCTCTCGAACGCGAGCAACGCGCCAACAAGCGTCGTGCCCGCGCGCAACGACGCAGCTAGAGTCAGGCGTCGGTCGCAGTCTTCCCGCATGGCACGCGCAGCCGAAAGGTGCTGCCCTTGCCGAGCACGGTGTCCACGTCCAAGGTTCCGCCGTGCCGCATTGCGATCTCCTTGGCGATCGCCAGTCCCAGACCATGGCGCCCTTTGAGCGTTGACGGTTCCGACCCGCTCCAATGCCGCTCGAAGATGCGTGGCAGCTGCTCGGGGGCAATGCCATCACCGTCGTCGCGAACCGAAAATACGTGTTCGTCGCCCTCCACGTAGGCCGTCAGCCAAACGTGCCCGGCTTCGCGCGAGTGTCGAATGGCATTGGATACCAGGTTGCTGAGCACGATCGTGATCTGTTCGGGATCCACTTCGACGAACGACTCTTGCGCGCTGCCTTCGATCTCGATGCTCACGTGCTGCTGCTCCGCTACCTTGCGGTGGGCAGAGGCTACTTCTTGCAGCAGGGCATGGGGATTCACCGGCGCTCTCTGCAAGGCTCCCGCCTCGCGCTCGATGCGCACCAGATCCAACAGTTCGTTGACGGTGCTCTGCAGGCGCTCGGTCTCGTCTCGAGCAGTGATGGCCAGCTCGCGTTGCATGCTCTGCAACGGCCCCGTCGATTCTTCCAGCAACATGTGCGTGGCCAGGCGCAGCGAGGTGAGCGGAGTCTTCAGCTCGTGACTCACGGTGGCTACCACGTCGCTCTTCAGTGCATCGATGCGCCGAAAACGCGTCACGTCCTGCGCCACCACGATCACGCCGGCACCGCCCGCCTCGTCGCCTTCCAGCGGTGACGCGCGCACCAAGAAGTACTTCTCGCCGTCGCTGGTGATCCAGCGCATGGCGTCCGCCAGGCTCTGCGGCAGTAGCGCTTGCCCGTGGCTCAACACAGCATCCCGCGCCATCGCAATCGGCTCCGGGATCTCGATGCCACCGCGGCGCAGCAAGTCGACGTCTCCCGACACGAGCCCAAAGGTCGACTCGGCCGATTCGTTGGCCAGCAGTACCTCGCCGCGCGTGCTGAACACGATTACGGGGTCGACCATCGACGCAATCGTGGCCCTCGATAAGTCCTTGGCCGCGAGCAGCTCGCCCAGTGAGCTGTCGCGATAGGCGCGTAGCCGCTCCTGCATGCGGTTGAGCGCGACGCCGAGCACGTTGAGCTCGGAGATCTCGGGCACAGGGATGCTCGTATCCAGCTTGCCCTCGCCGATGGCGCGAGCATGGCGCGTGAACGAAACGATTGGATCGAGCACCGTCTTCGGAATCCGCAGCGCAAACCACCCGGCCAAACCCAGGGCGAGGACGGTCGCAAGGATCGCGAGCTCGAGGCTGCGCCTCGCGACGCGGCGCGCTTCTTTGTCTGCCCACTCCATGTTGCGCTGGTTCATCAGGCGAATGTTGGTGACCTTGCCGCGAACCGCGCTGAAACGGGGCAACAGCTCGCTGAAGTAGCGCCTCACCCGTTGCTCGATGGGAGCGTCGAGCACGCGATCCACTGCCTGCACGTAGTCTCGGTAGAGTACGTCGACCTGATGCACTTCATCGCCTTCGCCGGGCAAGGTCACGTTGCCGGCCTCGCGCGCGAAGGCGCGCGCAAAGCCCGCCCGGTGTTGGGCCAAGATCGGCCCCGCGATGTCGCTCCGGCCACTGGCGCTGAACAACGCCGCCGAATCTTGACGCTCCAGGGCTTCGTTCATTTCCTGGCAGGCCACGACCGACACGTAGTTCTCGCGCAATATTAGGCCGATCGCACCGCCGAGCCGGGTCACCGCTGCCGTGGACAACGCGCACACCACGACCAGCGTGCCGCCCACGACAGCCAGCGCGCGGAACAGCCGCGAGCGCAAGGACATGCGACCGCCGATCGGTGCTGCAGGCGGGGGAGAAGAGCTCATCTGAGGCCGAAGCGCTCGCGCTTGCGGTACAAGGTGGAAGGGTCGATGCCCAGCGCCTTGGCTGCCGTATCGAGTGTTGGGTGGCGCGCCACGACCTGTGCGACGTGCCGGCGCTCGGCGGCTTCGAGCGACTCATCGCCGTCTTGCAGCGGCACGACGGGGCGCGAGCTGACTCGAACTTCTTCCGGTAGCAGATCGGGCGTCAAGACGTCGCCGTTCGCGAGCAGAGTCGCGCGCTCCAGCACATTGGAGAGCTCTCGAATGTTTCCTGGCCAGTCGTAGGCCACCAAGGCTGCCATCGCCTCGGGTGAGACGCTCATGGTCTTCGCGTGCCCCGATTGCGTGACGGGCCTCAGGAATGAGCTCACGAAGCCGGGTATGTCTTCACGGCGCTGTCGCAACGCAGGCAAACGGATCGTGACCACGTTCAGGCGGTAGAACAGATCGTCTCGAAACGAACCGTCGGCGACAGAAGCCTTCAGGTCCCGATGTGTGGCCGCGACGATGCGCGCGTCGGAACGACGCGGCTCGGTGTCGCCGACCCGGACGTACTCCCGCTCTTCCAGCAAACGCAGGAATTTGCCTTGCGTCTCTTTGCCGAGGTCGCCGACTTCGTCGACGAATAGGCTGCCGTTTTTGGCCGCTTCGACGTAGCCGGCGCGAGGTTGGTCGGCGCCGGTGAACGCGCCTTTGGCATGCCCGAACAGCTCGTTCTCGATCAAGTTCGTGCTGATGGTCGCGCAGTTCACGGTTACGAACGGGCGCGCGGCTCGCGACGACCGCTGATGGACGTGCCGCGCGAGTAGGCTCTTGCCTGTGCCTGTTTCGCCCAATAGCAGAACCGTTGCATCACTCCCCGCAACCCGCTCTGCCAGCGTGTAGGCTTCGATCACCTGCGGATTGCTGCTCTTCACGGGCGTACGGCGACTGTGGCGTTCGACCTCCGCCAGCTCCTGGCGCATCCGCGCGGAATCGAGCACGCGAGCGACGACGTGCTTCACGGCAGCCGGCGTGAAGGGCTTCGCCAGATAATCGGACGCACCCGCGCGCATCGCCTCGACTGCGTTGTCGATCGTCGCGTACGCCGTCATGATGATCACTTGCGCGCCCGGCGCTTCTTGAGCGAGCGCACGCGTCACCGCGAGCCCGTCCATGCCCCCGAGTCGTAGGTCGACGAGGGCCAGATCGGGGGGCTGTTTCTTGGCCAACGCGAGGCCCGCTTCGCCGCTGCCAGCGAGAGACACGGAGTAATCACCGGCCTCCAAGCACAAGCGCAGCGTGCGGCGAATCGATTCGTCGTCGTCGATCACCAGGATCTGCGGTTTCGCGGTCATGATCGCTCTTTCATCCGTTGTTTGCTGATTCGACGTGGCCCGGTGCCAGGCTCTGCGGATTCGTTGCCATGCGCGAGAGTGTTTCGGGATGCGCCAGCACCTCTGGCTGTTCGAAGGAGTGCGTGATGCGCAACACCAAGCGCTCCGTGGTGGCGCCCGTCGCGATCAAAAAGGCTTGTTTGTCCGCGGCCACGCGCGCGTAGAGCGCTCCGGTCTCACTTGCCACCAGGCCCAGGGCAAATACGATCACGTCCGGCTTCTTGTCGCCCACAGGACCGAGCTCGAGCTCGCTCACCGCATTGGACACGAACCACAGCGCCTTTCGGCCGTGGTGCTCGAAGGTCGGCACGGCGCGGGCCCCGGCATACGCGCGCAGCCGCGCTAGCCCTTCCGACGGCAAGACGTCCTCGGTGACTCGTTCTCCCTGCAATGCCAGGGCTGCTCGGTAGGCGCGGTCGGCGTCGCGATCGTGGCCCGCGAGCTCTGCGACCAATCCCAAGAGGGCCATGGCTTCCCCATCGAGCGGTGAGACGGCGTGAGCGCGTGCCAGCGGAGCATCGGCATCTTTGAGTCGACCCTCGACGATGGCGCGGCGGGCGTTGGCCATCGCGGCGGCGTACTCGAGCGCGCCGTTGTGCCGGGTGCGAGCGTTCTGCAGCACACGCTCCACGGCGGCCACGATTTCGCGCGGGGTGAACGGCTTCGGGACCACGTCGTCGACGCGAGCACGGATCAGCTCCTGCATCACTCGCGGCGTCAGGAGCGTGCCGGTGACCACCAGGGGCAACTCCGGGTAGTCGGCGCGTAGAGCGCGGACGCCATCGGTGCCTTCCGAATTCGTCGCGCGCATCTCGAGCACGACCGCATCCATCGGCGTTGCGTCGAGCAGCGCGCGCGACGCTTCCACCGTAGGTGTGCTGGTAGGCGCGAAGCCGGCGGTGGATAGAGCGTATTCCAGCATACGGCGGATCGTCGCGTCGGGCTCGATGATCAGGATGCGCCGGTTCATGGCTCGACGAGCCCCGCTTCCTCATCACGTCGCTCTCCGACCACGACCACGTCGACCTCCGGAACGAAGCGCATGAACTCCGCCAGGATCGAGCCACGCAGGCGCTCTTGCAAGCGGCTCTGCCCGGTGCGCCCGAATACCGCATGCGTAATGCCTTTGCTACGCGCGAAATCGGCGAGCGCGCCCACTACGTCGGTGCCCTCGAGGCGGACGACCTCGGCGCCCAGCTCCTTGGCCAGCCGGATGTTCTCGGTCAAGGAACGCAGGCTGACGGCGTCGATGCGCTCCACGGCCTCGCTCGAGGTCCGTACATAGACCACGAACCAGCGGCTATTCAGGCCGCCGGCCAAGCGCGCGCCATGCCGCAACAGGTGACGCGTGGCGTTGGGCCGTGACGACATCGAAACCATGACACGCTCGGCGTCCACCGCGTGCCAGCGCGGGTTCGTTTGAGCTTCGTGCGCCAGACCCGGTTCACGTCGGCCGCGCTGCTCGACGGCATTGGCGACCTCGCGCAGCGCAAGCTGACGGAGCGCGGCCAGGTTTTTGCTCGTGAAGAAACGACGCAGCGCGTGCTCCACCTTTTCGGGTGGGTAAACCTTGCCTTCACGCAGGCGCTCTTGAAGCTCACCGGGCGGCAAATCGACGACCACGACTTCGTCCGCAGCGGACACGATGCGATCGGGGATACGCTCGCGCACGTCGACTCCCGTTTCGCGCAGTACGATGTCGTGCAGGCTCTCGAGGTGCTGGATGTTCAACGTGGCCATCACGCTGATGCCGGCGTCGAGCAGCTCTTCCACGTCCTGCCAGCGCTTCTCGTTCTTGGAACCGCCCACGTTGGTGTGAGCGAGCTCGTCGACGAGCACTACGGCCGGCTTACGCGCGAGTACGGCCTCGAGGTCCATCTCCTCGAGCGGGACGCCGCGATAGAGCAGCGTCTTGCGCGCGATGACCTCCACGCCCTGGGTCTCGGCCAAGGTCATGCTGCGGCCGTGGGTCTCGACGATCGCACACACGACATCGACGCCCTCGGTCTTCAGGCGCTTGCCCTCACGCAGCATGGCGACCGTCTTGCCGACGCCGGCCGCCATACCGAGATAGATCTTGAGCGGTGCCCGACGGTGGGCCTTCAGAACGGCAAGGAAATCATCGGGCACCGCTGGCTGACTCCGTACCGGTTATTTCGCGGGCGCCGCGCTAGGCGCGGCTGGCGGGGCAGCATACGGCGCCTGCGCATCCAGGTCGAGGTTCACGAGCAGCACGTTCACGCGCGGCTCGCCCAGAAAACCTAGCGAGCTTTGCTCGGTGTGACTCGAAATGAGCTCTCTCACTTTGGACTCGGCGACTTTTCGCGTGCTGGCAATGCGCGGGACCTGTAGCTCGGCCGAAGCCGGGGAGATGTGTGGATCGAGGCCACTGGCGCTCTTGGTCACCAGATCCGCCGGGATGGCGCCCTGCACACCGGAGGCGCGCAGCACGCCCACGCGCGCCTTCACTTCGTCGAGCAGCGCTCCGTTCATGGGGCCGTAGTTGCTACCGGACGAGTAAGTAATGCCCGTTGCGGCATCGTTACTGGCGGCCGAGGCTCGGCCCCAGAGGTACTCCGGATGAGCCGCCCAGTCGGCGACGGACTGGCCGATGATGGCGGAGCCCACGACCTTTCCATTGCGCTCGAGGAGGCTCCCGTTGGCCTGGTCACGAAACAAGACCTGCGCCGCGGCGGTAACGACGGCGGGGTAGACCAGACAGCACAGGAAAAGCAGCGCCACGGTGATCACGAACAGGGGTCGAAGTTGTTTCATTGGGGCCTCAGGCGAGATGGAGCAGGTTCACGATCACGTCGATCAGCTTGATGCCGATGAACGGCAGCACCACGCCGCCGCCGCCGTACACGATCAAGTTGCGACGCAGGATGCGCTCGACGCCCATCGGGCGGTATTTGACGCCGCGCAGCGCGAGCGGGATGAGCGCGATGATGATCAGCGCGTTGAAGATCACGGCGCTGAGGATGGCGCTCGAGGGGGTACCGAGCTCCATGATGTTCAGTGACCAGAAGGCAGAGGTGTGTGGATCGCCCTTGGCTAGCTGAAACGCGGCGATTCCAGTGAGCATTGCCGGCAGAATCGTGAAGTATTTCGCGAGATCGTTGGCGACGGAGAAGGTCGTCAGCGCTCCGCGAGTCATCAGCAGCTGCTTGCCGATTTCGACGATCTCGATGAGCTTCGTCGGGTCGGAGTCGAGGTCGACCATGTTGCCGGCTTCTTTGGCTGCCTGGGTGCCGGTGTTCATGGC
>OUNO011323042.1_pt1 | contig 20071 bp, 22 predicted proteins | sample 1779811 | NCBI WGS metagenome assembly OUNO01 (sample SAMEA3914804, study PRJEB12502) | metagenome | biome: forest; material: soil | place: Canada | collected 2010-06-25 | depth 0.3 m | reverse complement strand
TCTTCGACTTCGCACAACACGAACGCGACTCGCTGCTCGATGGGCAGCGTATCCAGCGCGCGCGTCAACAGATCGGCCAGCTCGCGGCGACGCGCTTCGTGCTCGGGGTCTTGCGCTCGAGCTTGCTCGAGCTCACCATAAGCGCTGATCGCGCGGCGACGGCGTTGTGCGGCCCGCACGTGATGCCGCGCGTGGTTGACGGCGACCGAGATCAGGAACGTGCGCAATGCCGAGTCGCCGCGAAAATTGCGCACCGCGCGAGGCAGCGACACGAACACCTCATGCACCAGATCTTCGGCGGTGGCCGCGTCGCCCAAGAGGCGCTTGGCGAAGGCGCGCACGGCCGCGTGGTGTGCGTCGTACACCTCGGCCACGGCGCTCGGTTCCGCGCGCTGCAGCCGCAGCACGAGCTCGTCCTGTAGCTCCGCTTCGCGTCCGAGCGCTTGCTCCGTCACCATGGTCAGCCCGAACATCGTCATAGCAAATCTGCGTGCGCTCGAAGACTCTGTGCCCGCCCGCGCGCCGTTCGTTCAATGCCCGAGCCGAATTTTGAAATATCAATCAATTCAGTAGCTTGAGTGCGTCAAAAGAGCGCCAGCCCGGCGAACCCCTCGACCGTCACGGGGGTCGAGGAAGGCGCATCCGAGCTGTGGGCAAAGCGTTGCAAGATCGCGACGCCCAGGAACGGCGACACCCGACCCAGGTCCACGCCGCCCGCCAGGCGGTAATGACCGTGCTCCAAAAGCTCGTGCTCGAACGGGCGCTTGGCGCTGCGCATCTCGGAATAGTGAATGCCCGGCTCCAAGAAGAAGCGACCGATCGGGAAGTGGCCACCGAGCCCGAGCTCGTAGTCGTACGTCTGATTGCCCGGCGAGTAGCCGCCAGCGAGCTGCGTGTAGATCGGGCCCACCGTGAACTTCATGCCCAGATTGATCGGCAGTAACGTGCTCGCCCAGAGCACCGGTTGCAAGCGGCCGTTGTCGGCCACGCTGACCAGGCCGATGGACGTGCCGTCGACGTGCTTGGCGACGTTCACCAGGCCGATTTGCGCGCCGCGTACGTTGCCCGCGACATTGACCAGCCCGATCTGGAGGCCATTGAGCTCGCTTGCGACGTTGGTCGCGCCTGCCAGCTGAAGCCCTTGGAATTTATCGGCTCGGTTCAGGATGCCCGCGACTTGGACGCCGTACATGTCGCCGCTCTGGACGTTGGCGACGCCGGCAAGCGAGAAGCCCTGGGCTTCGCTCGAGCCGAGATTCACGATGCCGCTGATCTGCCCGCCGTCCACGCGGCGGGTTCGATTCACGAGCGCCGCGAGCGTGATGCCCGTGGCGCTGCCGCCGGTGCGATTGTACAGCGTGGCCAGGCTAACGCCCCGCAGATCGCGCTCGGTGTCGAGGACGAAGACGTTCAGGCCCACGCCATGCAGCGCGCCGACGTGGCTGTATGCGAAGCCCAGCTCCAGCGTCAGCTTGCGCCGCGCGGCGTCGGGATAAAGCGCGATCGGCGCGAAAAACGAGAGATTGTACGGATAGCGCGTGGTGAGCAGCGGATCGAGATCGCGCGCAGGCGGCGGCGTGGGCTTCGCTGTCGGCTGCGGCTTGGCGACGTCGGGCTGGGGCGCAGCTTCGGGTTGGGGGGCGCTCTTGGCGGCTGCTGCCGACACGGCATCTGGCTTGGTCTCGCCTGCCGACGGTGTGTTCGGCGCGGGCTGCGGTTTGGCGGCGAGCGCGGCCAGCAGCTCGGCAGCTTCGTCCCGCGACAGGTTCCCCGACAAGAGCGCGATCACTTCGGCGCTGCGTGCGGGGTCTTGCGGGATGCCGATCGAGCGCGTGCGCAGCACGCCGTTGGCCGCGCGGTAGGAGATCGTGACCGTGTGGTTCGAGTGAGCGACGACCGACAAGCGTTGACCGCTCTCGTTCGCTCGAGACGCGCTGGGCGTGGCGAGCTCGACCGGGCGCTTCAGCTCGAGCTCGACGGCCTTGCGGATCGCTTCCGGATCGAGCGTCGCGCCGTCCAAGCGCAGCTCGAGGGAAAGCGGCGCGGGGGCCGACGCAGTGCCGGCGCTGTCCGCGCTTTGAGCCTTGGCATGCGCGGCCGCGCCGAGCACAGCCCAGCACAGACACGACGCGAGCTTTCGCACCCTCACTGATCGACCTCGAAATGGCAGGTGTAGACGATTTCGGTGGCCACCGCGCGCCCGTTTTTATCGCGCGGAGCCGACCAGCGCGAGCCGAGCACCGTGCGCCGGCAGGCAGAGCCGAAGCCCGGCGCGGTCTCCGAGAGCAAACGCGCCGAGCGGATCAGGCCATCGAGATCGATGCGCGCGCGGACGCTGGCCGTGCCGCGCAAGCCGCGTTGCCGCGCTTCATTGGGGTAGTTGGCGCGCAGCAAGCCGGCGAGCGCGGGTGGCTGGGGGTGCTCCGAGAGATCGCCCACGGGGACCAGCGTCGGAGCCGTCGGCAGTGTCGTGCTCGGCGCTGCGACGGGCGTTGCCGGCGCACGTGAGCCGAGCGCGCCGATGGGACCGCGCAATGCGCTGCCATCGCCCGTGGGCATCGCAAAGCCGCTGCCGGTGTCGTTGGTCAGCGTCACTCCACTCAGATCGAGGGGCGCGGCCGCGGCGGGGACTGGTGCGGGATTGGCCGTGGGCGCAGCGGCGGGGGCGACGGAGGCGACGCGTGTCGGCGGCGCAGCTGCCACTGTGGGTACGGGCGGCGGCTCGGCGGGTGGCACGGGCGCTTCGACGGGTGGCGGCGGTGCGGGCTTCACCTCGATGCTCACCTCGCTCACGAGCTCACGAGCGGCGGGCTCGGGAGCGTGCGTGGCGAGCGAAGCGTAGGCCACGCCGTGCACGCCCAGGCTCACGCAGAAAGCCAAAATGAGGCCGGTTTTGGTGCGCGGATTCATGCGCTCCTCAAGGTTTGGGGGTGATGACTTCGGGGTCGACATCGAGCGCGAACCGGCTGACGTGTTCTTGGCGGAGCAGATCGATCACGTGCACCACGTTCCGGTGCGAAGCGCTGCCATCAGCGGCGATCACGGCGCGCAGCTCGGGATCGCGTTCGTGGGCGTCGCGCACGCGGTCGCGAAACGCCTGGTCGCCCAGCGGCTTGCCGTCGAGGAAGAGCAGGCCCTCGCGGGTGACCGACACTGCGAGCACGCGGTCCACGGTCTCACCCGTGGCGCCCTTCGGTAGGTCCACGGGGATCGAGTGCGAGGCGAGGTAAGAGGACGTGACCATCAGCACGACGAGCAGCACGAGCACGACGTCCACCAGCGGGGTGACGTTGATGCCCGAGATCATGTCGTCCGAGCTATCGGTCGTATGAGCCGCCATCGTCTTATTCCGCCGCGTCGGCGGCGAGCGTGCCGGATTTGAGGTGTGCCAAAATCTCTCCCGAGAGCGCATCGGCGCGCCCCAAACGAGCGCGAATCGTGCGCTGAAACACGTTGAAGGCGACGATTGCCGGCAGCGCCACGAGCAGACCCACGGCCGTTGCCACCAGCGCTTCGCCGATCTCGGCCATCAGAGCTGCCGACATCTGACCCTTGGAGTGGCCAAGCTCCCGGAATGCGCGCACGATGCCGATCACCGTTCCGAGCAAGCCGATGAACGGCGCGTTGTTGCCCAGGGTGCCCAGGAACGCCAAGTTGCGCTCCATGGCCAGGCGCGCCACTTGATGCTCACCACGCATGCGCTCTTCGGCGCTGGCGGCGTTCTCGGAATCGAGCCCGACACCGGCGACCCGCGCTTCGAAGCTCGGCGAATGTTCGAGCCGCTGGCGCGCCAGCCCGACGTTTCCGTCGCGCAAGAGCCCACGGAGCTCGCGCCTTAAGGCGAGCACATCGTCGCGCGATGAAAAAAAAAGCACGGCCCGCTCGATGGCAATGGTCAACGCAAACACCGACAGGCACACCAAGAGCCACAGCACCCAGAGCGACCCATACTGGGTGAGCCCGGACAGACGATCGAATAGATTCATGATTTCTCCGCTAAATGACGAGGGTTTCGTGAAACGAGGGCTCAGGGCACGACGCACACGGCGCGCGTCGTGAAGTCTTCTCCGCCGCGCGCATCGCGAACGACGAAGTAAAAGCGCACCAGCTCCGGCTGCGCGCCGCTCGCGGCGGGCGCATCCCAGCTCAGCTGCCGGTCGCCGGGCGACGTGTCCGCGCTCAGAGACAAGAAGGCGTGGCTCAGCTTGCCGGCGTTCGAGAACTGCGAGAGCAGCAAGGTCTCACGTGACGGATCGGCTGACGTGGCTTGCACGAGCGGCTCGAAGTCGTCGTCGCTGAGCGTCACGGCGAGGGTGTGGCGTGAGCTCGCGCTCACTTCGGGGGCGGCTCCTGGGCAATCGGCCTGCGCGGCGTCGAATGCCGGCCAGGCGAGGCCGTCGAAGGTGAGTGCGTCGACCGCGAAGGTCGGGCTGCGGTTCGATTCGTCGGGGGCGCCCAGGTTGAACTCGAACGCGACCTCGGTGCCCGGGCCTTCGGCGCAGCTCGCTGCTCCGTCGGAGTCCACGCGGGCGGCGCTGTCTGGGCAAACCCAAGCCTGAGCGAAGCCGTGGGGCGTCGCGGTCAGGTCGAGCTCAGGCGGGACTTCGAAGTCTAGCTTGGGCGTTGCAGCACTCGGTTCGGCCTGCAGGGTCGCCGCAAAGGGTGCACCCGCGCAGCTCGGGAAGCCCGTGTTCGTGGGGCTCACCGCGCACACCGAGAGCGCGTAGCCGAGGTGGGGAGCGCCGTTCGGCGCTGCCACGAACAAGTGCACGTTGGCGCTTTCGCCGGGCAGCGGCGAGCTCCGCTCCGGGTCGTTCACGACCTCGACGCGTGCGCCGAGCACGCGCGTCTCTTCGATCAACGACACGCTTTTCAGCGAGTCGTCACAGCCCGCGCCGAGGAACGCAGCGCCGAGCAGCATACAAGCTAGAGGTCGTGAGAGCTGCGTGCTCATAGCTCACCTTTGATGCCCAAGTTGGGGAACAAGCCGAGGCCGGAAACCGGCTCTTTTTTGGAGAAGTCGAAGCTATAGCGATAGCCTTGCGGGTTCTTCGAGTTGTAGGCGTTCAGCACGTCGACGTAGCCGGACAGTGAGCCCGAACCGATGCGCCACTTTTTCTCGAGCCGCAGATCGAGCTGCTGAAACGGCGGATCGCGCTGCGCGTTCAGTGCGCCGTACTTCGGCACGTAGATGCCGAGGCGCGCGTCGTACACGCTGCCGACGACGGCGGTCGTGGGGTCGCCGCTGATCAGGCGAAAGCGGCCGCCGAGTGTCCAGCCGCGGCCCAGGTTCTGGCTCGCAGCCAGCGACAGCACGTGCGGCTCGTCGTGATCGAACAAGCGATACGGGCCGTTGGCATCGCGCCGTTCGCTACGCGAGAGCGTGTAGGCCAGGAACGCGAAGGTGCCCGGGGCGGGGTGGTACTCGGCGGACAGCTCGGCGCCGTAGATGCGGCCTTCGCCGTCGTTGACCCAGTGTGGGTCGACCCCGCCGTCCGTGCCGACGATGCGGTTCTCGAGCCGCTTGTAAAAGCCTTCTGCGCCGAATTTCAGCGTTTCCGAGGGCCGTTCCTCGAAGCCAAAGCTGGTTTGCAGCGCGCGGTACGGGCGAATGTGCGGGTTGCCGACCGTGGGCAGCGCTTGCCAATATTGCGGCGGCTGGCTGTAATAGCCGATGCCCGATTTGAGTGTGAAGCCCGGACGCACCTCGTAACGCGCCGCTAGGCGCGGGTCGACCGAGGCGTGATCGATGTCGCCGTAGTAGTCGACGCGCACGCCCGGGATGATGAGAAGCTTCGGTGTTGGGCGCACGCCGAGCTCGAAGTAGGCGCCGGGTCGCACCACGTTGAACGAGGGCAGCACGAGTGACACGTTGCGACGGGTCAGCATCGAGTCCTGGTCGCTCGGATTGCCTTCGTATTGGTCCGGGGCGGGGCCGTAGTAGCGACCGCCCAAGAACTGACCGAAGAAGTCCGCGCCGAGCGTGGCGCTCAGCTCGGGGAGTAGCTCGGCGCGCCATTCGTTGCGTGCGTGCAGCTCGGTACCGGAGACCGTTTGCTGGAAGGCGCCGATCTGTTGACTCGCGCTCAAGTGCCCGACTGTCACACTCAGGTTCTGGTGGGCGGTGTCACCGAGCTTGCTGTCGAGCTCGACTTGTACTCGATGAAAGGCCAGAGTTCCGGCGATTTTTCCGCTCAAAGAGGGGTCTTCGTCGTTTGGATTCGAGAACAGCAGCTGCAGCGAATCGCGCGAGCCGTAGCCGAGCACGCGCACGGTGTGGTGCGCGTTGACGTGATAGGTGCCGATGGCCTGGTAGTCGTAGTAGACGGGCGCAGCGACGACCGAGTACGTGTCTTTGGGCACGAGCTTGGAGAAAACGAGATCGATGTTGCTGCGTCGCGCTGCGAGCGCAAAGCTCGCCTTGGACCCCGCGGGTGCGCTCACGAACGCGGAGCTATCGATCAAGTTGAGATCGAAGCCGGCGTGAAAGCCGTCCGTGCGCGGATCTTTGGTGCGCACTTCGATCACGCCACCCGACACCCGGCCGTAGCGCGTACTGAAGTTGCCCGGGTACAGATCGATCTGCTCGATGTAGCGTGAGCTGAAGAAGCTGGTCAGCCCACCGAAGTGGTACAGGAACGGCACGGGCACGCCGTTCAAATACGTTTGACTCTCGTCTTGGCCCGCGCCGCGCAGGATCGGATCGCCGTTGTTGAGCGAGGTGCGGCCGACGCCCGGCATCACTTCGATGGCGCGCAGCGCGTCGCCGCGCGTGCCCGGCATTTCGGTCAAAATCTCCCCGGAGACGGTGCGTTTCGTGGCTTCGCGGGGCGGCGCTTCCACGGTCGCGACGGCCGAGAATTCTTCGGGCTCCTCGCTCGGCATGGGCGCCACAGCGGGTGCTGCTGGGGTCGGCGCGGCCGGCGTCGGCGCAGTGGGCGCGCGCGGGTTGGGCGTCGTAGCGGGCGGCGCGGGCGGTGGCTGCGCCGGGAACACGTAGCGATAACGAATCTTCGTCGCGAGCGGCGTGTCAGCGCGGCGCGCTGGCTCGAACTCGAAGCGCTTCACGGCGTCGAGCGCGCTCTGATCGTAGCGCTCGCCGCCGCTCTCGAGCACGGCCGCATCGGAGACGTGACCTGTCTCGTCGATCGTGAGCGCGAGCGTGACCGGTATCGGTTCGGCGGGCGCTTCGCCATCCGGGATCACGGCGGGCTCGGCGTGTAGTAGACGGGGCGGAGTCACGCTGCTCGCACCATTGACGGGTGCCACGGGTGCGGCTGGAGCCGGCGTGGCGGGCACCGCGGGGGCGTCTTCGGCCGTGGCGCGCGTTGCGCACAGGATCACCGAGCTGAGAACAGCAAATCGAAATGCACGAAGGCTCACGGACACACCTCTCCCGTCGCGACCGATCGCTTCCCTCCCAGCCCGCGAGAACAGCCGCGCAACAGCGCTCGCAATCTCGATCGAGCCTCGAATGCAGAGGCTCAGAGGCTCAGGTCAGGAGCGATCAGCTCTTGATTTCGACCCTCAGTGCCCCGCCGAGGCCCGCCTGTTCAAAGGGCCACGAAAAAATATGGGTTCGAGGACGGGCCGACTCAGGCGCTGCGCAGCTTGGACAAGACGCCGGCGACGCGCAGGCGGACCATGCTCTGGCGCTCTTCGCCAGCGTACAGATCGATATCGGCGTCCGAGATGGGTCGAATCGAGGAACGCAGGGCCGGGTAGGACGACTGCCAAGCCACCAGCTCTTCTTCCACGATGCGTTCGGCGGCCAGGCTCTCGAGCTCCGCTTCGGCTTCGCTCGACCCCGCGCGGCCCAGGCGGGTCTCTTCCCAGACGCGATCGGCGGCGTGCTCGGTCATGCGCACCAGGGCGCCGAGCTCGGTGCTGAAGGCGCCACAGGTGCCGGACAGATTGGCGGCAGCGCGCAGGTTGCGCACGAAGGCCCGGATTTCAGGCTCGAAGCGCGAGCTGGGGATGGCGTGGCGCAAGAGCTGGCGGCCCGCATCGCTGCCAGCGCTGACTTTGACGGGCAAAGCGCGCCAGCCGTCGAGGCCCAGCAAGTGTTCGCGGACGATGGCGAGCACGGGGCGAAATGTGCGCACGTGCTGCTGACGAGTCGAAACCAAGGTCAGCGAGGTACCGCATTGCAGCACCAGCAACGGCGCCCCGGCGCGCCCTGCATGGCACAACAGATCGCGGATTTCGTCAGCCTGCAGCACGATTGCAGCGCGCACGGCAACGGGCGCGTGGGCGAAGTCGACGGTCAAGCAGTGTAAGCAGTCGCTCGGAAGCATCGGTCCAACTCTCTAGAGACCTGAACGGTCGGGCCGGACGCGCCTTAACCGTGTCAATCCCTTGTCAGACCGCAGTTTTTGCTCGGGATTCGGCGTTTCCTCCGGCAAATCAAGGGCGTTCCGCTCGGTCCGATTATTTTCGGCATTTGTCTGCTGAGCCGCGCTACGGTCCGAGTCGCTCGATGAATTATTATAAGAAGAAAACCGAAGCCGCCGAACGCGCCCAGGCTCGTCGCGAGCTGGAGAACGCGGCGCCGCGGCTGGCCACCGAGGTGCCGACTCTGGTGACCTTCAAGCTCGAGCTCGAAGAGCACGAGGGCACGTCGCGCCGCCCCGAGCAGAATCACATTCGGCATATCGTGGTGAGCAGCGCGCCGGCCTTGTTCATGGTCCCCTGTGGTGACTCGCGCTGCAAAGACGGCGGGCACGACATCACCCGTGAAGTGATGCGTTCTCTGCGCAGCGGCGAAACCAAGTTCCAAGGGAATGACGCCTGCCAAGGCTCGCAGGGCTCGGGCTTGTGCGTGCGCGTGCTGCACTACACGGGCCTCGCTACCTATAAGTGAGCTTGCGCGGGCACAGCCCGCGTTACCAGTGACTGGGGAGTACGAAGCTGCCCTTGGCGAGCACGCGCGGCTGAGTGAGGGCGTCGAGGCTGACGTAGACGACGTAGCCGTCGAGATCGCCCAGTAGGCCCTGGCCGTCGGGGAGCCAGCGCGCGCTCGTGGTTCCATAGGGAAGCTCCACGGCAGGCGAGTGGCCGTCCGACACGAAGTCGCGCTGCGTGCCGAGGACGATCAACACGCCCGGCCCACCCGGTTGCGGATGCAACTCCCTGACTGATTCGGTGGTCGTGAGCAGCTCGTCGAAGGCGACACCGACGGTGGGTGGATAGGCCACGACATAGACGGTGTCCTTTGCCAGCGCACCCTGGCGCTTGCTCTGACCGACGACGAACAGCGCGCTCTCGTCACTGTTCGCGATCGCGTGGCTTGCGCTACCGATTGGCCCGATGAAGCGCGACAGGGGATCGGCGTCGTGAAACAGCGCGACCGACCACGGTTCGGTCGTTGGATCTTCCGGGTTTTCGAGAATGAATGTGTTGCCGTCGTGGGTAATGCCCCAGCCGCCACTGCGCAGGGGCGCTCGGGGAGGCGCCTGCAGGTGCGGCCCTGCAAACGGTAGAATCTTCACCAGCTGCATCCCGGGTCCAACCGGAGGAACGAAGGCGTCGAATTCCGCGACGATGGGCGCGTCGTGAGTCGGCCAGTCGACAGCCGCCGTTTTGAAGACCGGCGTGTCGGGACAGGGCTGAACCTGCGTGTAAAAACAGGACGCGGGTAGGTCCGTCAGCCACAGCACATACGTGGCCGGGATCTGAAGTCGTGGGATCGGCAGATCATCCTGCGTGAAGAGCGCGATGCCCTGGCCATCCTGCGAGAGGTAGGCATCGAACCGCCCCTGCAGCGGCTGGGACCACTGCGCGGGCACGCCATCAGCAACATACAGCAGGCGGTCGCCTGCGACTGCGAGCGCAGCGCTTCGATCCGCAGAGGGACGAAACTGCGAGACCACCCCCAGCTCTTCTGCCGGCTCGTCCCATTGGAGCAGCTGGCTGGTGTAGCTCGTGCCCGCGCCCGTGAGCAACGCCTCGTTGCCCACCCAGGTCAGGTCGGGGGCCGAGGAAACGGGCACTTGCCAAGCTTGAGCGAATGGCACGCCGTCCGGAAAAGACAGCGCGTGCACGTCGCAGTGACTCGAACCTTGGCACTCGGAATAGGCGAAGCGTGTGCCGTCGTTGGAGAAGGCGCCCGTGGCATAGCCATCGAACGTGGCCAGTGTCTTCAGCGTCGGCTGCCAACGCTCGTCGACACTGACCAGCTCGACTGCGTTCTTGTCGAGCACCACGAACCAGTGCTGCGGCGGGCCTGCTTCGAGGTCGGGCTCAGCCGTCGGGGCGGAGTGCTGCCCACAGCCGGCACACAGCCACAGCGCAACACCCAGCACGCCCCATCTCCGCACCCTGGAAAGATGGGCCGGCGGGCGGCGGCGCGCAACCAACGATTGGTGGGACGTTACTTGCGCAGCCAGGGCGTGAATGTGAGCCCGACCAGAATGCCTTCGGGGCTGAGCAAGCGCGTGACCGTCTGCCCCCACGGCTCTTTGCGATCGTCGACCAGCAACTGATAGCCCTGCTGCTTCAGCGCCGCGCTGGCGGCGGTCACGTCTTCCACGTCGAACTCGAGCCAGGAGTGCGGAGTGGGCACCTCCTTCGGCCATTCGCGTTTTCCGAAGCAGGACTCGGCGGCGTGGCTCAGCGGCCAGAGCGCGAAGTGACGCACGCCTTCGACCTGCTCGCTGTGCAAGTAGCTGGCGTCATGGGGCATCGCTTCGAGCGGTAAGCCGAGTGTGTCGAGGTAGAACTTCCGACTCTCGGCAGGCTCGGGCACGATCGGACCAAAGCCGGCGACGAACAAAACTTTGAGACCCTCGATCTTCATGACCGTCCTTTTGGCGGAGATCGCGGGCTCTGTCTTGTACGAATCGGACAGAACGTTCGCGCGTTGCCCGCGTGACGCTCAGCGTGCGCGTTCCCAGCTTTCGTCGAGCCAGCGCCCCACCTCGCCGTCGGCCTGAGCGAGGTACGCACCGGGGCTGAAGCCCGTGACGGCTTTGAAGTCTTTGCTCAGGTGCGCCTGATCGGCGAAGCCGAGCTCCGCGGCGATGGCGCTCAGTGAACGCAGATGATCGCTGGCATGCGCGGCACGGAGCACGCCCTGAACGCGCAAGATGCGTTGCAGGTGCTTCGGCCCATAGCCGCAAGCGGCCGTGAATTTGCGATGCAACATGCGCGCGTTCCAGCCCAGGCTGCCCGCTACGTCATCCAAGGTCAGCCGTGGCTCGCGCGCCAGGGCACGACACGCGCTCAGCACGCCCAGCTCGCGCGTGATGCTGCGTTGCAGGCGCAAGCGCACCCAGTGCTCGAGCTGCGCGAGCCGTGCGCCCGGCGCGTGCATGCCTTCCAAGCGGTGATGCAGCGCGATCGAGTCGCGCCACAAATCGACGAGTAACGCGCTCGAGCCGAGCAGCTCCGAAGCGGTGCAGCCCAAAATGGTCTGCGCTGCGCCGGGGCGCAAGCGAAGCCCGGTGATCACGAGCCCTTCGCGCAGCGTTACCCAGCGCGTCTCCGCGTCGGGACCTACGACGAACGGCGCGCCGTCGTCGTAGGTGAGGATGTCGGCGCAGGCGTCAGGAATGATCGGGAGAGACGCGGGCCCGTTGCGTACGGCCTTGATCCAGCCGCAAGCGACGAAGGCACTCAGATCCGCTGACGGCGCGAACTCTCGGTAATACCCGTGCGGCAGCTCGCGGTAGCGCCGCACGAAGGCATCGACACCGGCTGTCGGGCTCACAGGCCCTGGCTCAGCCCTTCTTGGTATCCGCGGCGGCGACCTTGCCGACCTTCGACGAACCGCTGGTGCTCACGTCGTCTTCGGTCAGCTCGCTGTCCAGGATTTCGTCTTCGCTGACGATCTCGTCGTCGCTCACGCTGTCGCGGCTAGCAGGCTCGGGCGGCGGATTCATGCTCTTGCCGTCCCAGCTGATGTCGTCACCGACAGGCTTGGAGTCAGTCGGCTTTGAGCCGGCGAGCACGACGGGCTTCGGCGCGTAGTCGTGGGCTTCGGCGATCAGCGGCGTTACCACTTTTTCCCAGAGGTAATCGAGGGCGACGTGCTCGACGAGATCTTTGGGCGGCACGGCGCCCAGCAGATCCTCTTCCGTGAACTTGTCGCTGGTCTTGAGGCTGGCTTCGATGATCGAGCCGAGCTTCTCCTTGGGCAGGCACTGGGCAAGCTTGGTGACCGTGATCGCGTGCACCACTTCTTCGTGGGAAACGAGCAGGTTCTCCAGCGCGCGCTCCAGGATGTACGCCACGTAGCCCTTGGCGCGGTCGTGCGAGGTCTTGGTCGCGGGCGTGGTCTTCCACGGTTGACCCTCGATGTCGAAAGCCCACAGGGCGTGGCGCTCGAGGTAGCGCTGCTTGTCGTCCGGCTGAAACAGCTTCACGATCGCAGACGCCGTGGTGACGCCTTCATCGAGCGCGATCTGCAGCGACTCGCCGGAGGCGTCGGGCGACATCTTGTGCGCGACCTTTTCGTGGACGCCCGTCGATTGGCTCACGATGCGCGCGCGCTCCATGGGGCGCGCCTCGAGCGAGCGCATGATGGAGCGACACGGGAAGTGGCGCAGGAAGTCCTCGGGCGTACGCTCGGCGACCCGCAGCGCGTACTCGGTCACCTCGGCGTGGAATGCCTCACGACCTTTGCCCAGACCCGAAACGAAGGGACTCGTAACTGCACCGCTCGACTCAGACATGCTACCTCCAGGGTCGCGCGCGACGCGCCGGTCGTCGCTGAACGCCCAACTCGATATGATAGCTGACGCTTAGCCGGCCGGTTGGCTCAAACTCACTCCGATTGTTTTCCGAAATGCCCAAGCACCGCCCGCCCACACCGCCCGCGCCCGACGGATCGCTCGTAGCGCGGATTGCCAACGTACTCCTGGAGGCGACTCTGGGCGCGGAGGTGGTTTCGCTCGACCACGTGGCGGAGGCGATCGGTGCCGCTCCGGTGACAATGGCTGATATCGAAGCCATTTTTGACGCACTCGAGACAGCCGGCCGGCGCGTCGAAGCCGAAACCAAAGATCCACCTGCCGCCCTCGCGCAGGTGCTCAAGGCAGTGCGCAGCTTCGCGGCAGTGAGCGGGCGACGACCCACGGTGCCGGAAATCGCCGAGCACTCGGGGTTGAGTGTAGGTGAGGTGCGCTTCGCGTTGCTCTACGCGCGCGTACTCATTCGCTGAGGCGCCCCCGAACCCCTGAACGCCCGCTTACTTCGCCGTGCCCGTGCCCGTGCCTGTGCCCGGCGCAGGACCGATCGCGGTCGCGTGGACGGGAGCGAGGGACGGGAGCGTGAACGGCTTCTTGTTCTGCACCGCGAGATCCCACCACTTGAACGCCATGGCCACGGCGACATCCAGCTCACGCGTTTCGCGGCAGGGCTCGAGCGTGAGCGGGGGCATGCAGGCCGCGGCGATGGGACAGCCGGCGAGCATGTGCAAGATGCCTTCGGAGAAGCCACTGCCGGCGTAGGCCAAGCACACGGGCATGCCCATGGCCTCCATGTCTTGGATGGCGTACGGGATCTTTTCGTCCACCGTGCCGGTGCTGTCTTGGTACTTGCACTCGATGGCGAGCGCGCTGCCCGACTCGCCATGCAGCACGAAGATGTCGACGTGCCGGTTCTTGCCGATGATGGTCTTACCGAGCGAGATCTCGCGGTACACGGTGACGCCGCGCGCCGAGAAGTTCTTCACCAAATAAGAAGCGATCAGATCGGCGTACTCGTTCCCGGTCATGGCAGCTGGCTCATCATGGCAGGACTAGGGACAGCCGACGCTGGCCGGGTGCATCCGCCAGGAGCACGCTGCCTTCCTGGCCGCCGAGCTGTGAAAAGCGGCCGCGCGCATGGGCTAACGCGCTATCCGATACGTCATTGCCCAGAAAACGGCGCGAAAGCTTGAGGGCCGCGACGCCGACGGAGCCCGAGCCCATGAACGGGTCGGCCACGATGTCACCCGCGGAGCTGCTCTGCAGAATCAGCGTTTCGCTCAGGGCAGACGGTTTTTCGGCGGGGTAGCCGCCGCGCACGCGCGGCACGGTGATGACGTCGGCAATGCCGAGGTCATTCAGCTTGCGCTTGCCCTTCTCGAAGAAGAGCACGAACTCATAGCGTGCGCGGTAATGATAGCCCATGCCGATCGTGCATTTATCCCAGATCAGCGGCTTCCAAAACTTGAAGCCTGCGGCCTCGGCGATGGGCTTGGCGATGAACGCGGTTTCTTGATCGCACATCAAATAGAAGTGCGAGTTGCGTTTGAGCACCCGGTGCACCTGCGCGAACAGCTCAGCGAAGCGGGCATTGGGGAAGACGGTGAACCACGGATTGCTCGAGCCTTGGCTGACCTTCAAGCGCGTGGTGGTACCGATGGCGCGGTGCTTCTCCAGCGATTCATAAGGAGGGTCGGTCACCAACAGGTCGACCGATTCGGTCGCCAGACCGCTCAGCCATTGCACGGCGTCTAGTTGCGCGAGCTGGACGTTTGCCTCGGTCTCCACGCAGCGAGATGTATACCCGCCGATGCCTGAAATCTAGACGGTTGTTCAGTGCGGCGGCTGCTCGGCAGACAATCAATGTCCGGCCTTGCGCGAGCGCAACGGCGGCAGTGCGGGGCGCAAGGGGTTCCGATGTGGGCCGCCGGCATTAGGTATTGGAACGCTCACGAATTCTAAGGAGATTACTCACATGCGCGCTATTCCCGCTCTCTTCGCCCTCCTCTTGGTCACCTCTGCGGCTGCTGCCGACACCACGGAATGGGCCATCGACCCCTCTCACTCGCACGTCGGCTTCAGCATCTCGCACTTGGTAGTGAGCAGCGTGGATGGTCGTTTCAAGGACGTGAGCGGCAAGGTGCTGCTCGACGAAGCGGACCTGACCAAGAGCGCAGTCGACCTGACGATCAAGATCGACTCGATCGACACCGACGAGCCCAAGCGCGACGAGCACTTGAAGAGCCCCGACTTCTTCGACGCCAAGAAGTTCCCCACCATGACCTTCCACGCGACGAAGATCGTCAAGGGTGGCAAGGGTTACAAGGTGACGGGCGATCTGACGATTCGCGATGTGAAGAAGAGCGTCACGCTCGACGGCACGGTCAGCGCTCCGGTCAAAGCTCCGTGGGGCAAGATGGTGCGTGGCGCCAAGTTCGCCGGCACGATCAAGCGCGGTGACTTCGGCCTGAAGTGGAACAAGGCGCTCGAGACCGGCGGCGTGGTCGTCGGTGACGACGTGGCGCTCAACGTCTCGATCGAGCTGAACAAGTAGTTCGTCGTCGGAGGCGCAGCTTCTCTGCCCGCTGGAGTGAATCCAGCGGGCCCCTCAGGTTTGGGGCTCAGCCTCCAAAGATTGCGCAGGGGTCGCCTAGCGGCGACACTGCGCGGTCACTGAAACGCGTCGATCTTGCACGACGAAGTCGAGCGTGAGCCCGACTTCGTGCGCCACGCGCGCGAGGCCCAGCATGGGGCGGGGAATGCCGCCAGTGACCGAGCGCCGCAGCTCTTCCAAGAAGGTCTGCTCGGCGTTGGTCTTGAGCTTGAGCAGGTGCTCGCTGAGCATCGAGATGCGCGCTTGAATGGCCTCGTTCGAGACGCGCACGCCGACCATGCTGTCGGTCTCGATCAATTCCAAAATGATGTCACTCGAGACCGAGCCGAAGTTCAGTGCGTTCGAGAGCAGCTCGTAGGCGCCGACACTGAGGCGCTGGGCGACCGCGCCGCGCATGTGGTCGGCGGCGTAGGCGCTGACGAAGGCGTGCGTGTACTCGAGCGCGCCCGAGCCGGCGGTGCAGATGACACGCACCAGCGAGCGCCCTGCGAGCGTTCCCGTTTCACCTTGTGGCCCGCGACTACCAGGAGCGGGTCCGCTGCCAGGCCCCGGACGGGCCGGAGAAGACGTCGGTGGCTTGCGGTCGAAGTAGCTCACGGGTTTACGTGCGTGTTTACGACGCGACTCTAGGTCACATGCTCGATCGCGAGCACTTCTTTGGCCAGCGACATCAATGCCATGAAACTGGTCTTCTGCCAGGTGACATTCCGGCTGGTCACGAAACGCAGCGTGTAACGCTGGCCGCGTTCGTTTTTTACCCAAGTCGCCCAATCGACGAACAGGCGGATGGCGGAAGAATTGACGAAGGTCAGCCCGGAAACGTCGGCCCGGACTTCGGGCAGCTTGTCGGCGAGGGCAGCGGTATGCAGCGCCTTGAAGAAGCCGGCCAGGTCGTTGGACGGATCCTTCTGGGTGATGGTGCCGGACAGCTTCACCTGATTGGGCGCGGTGATCTGGATCGCGACGGTCTCGGCTTTGGGGATGGGGACAGCGGTAAACTGAGTCATAGCTTGCCTGTCGCGGTGATGCGGATGCGGCCGCCGGATTCTTCTTTCATGGACAGTTCTACTCCGCCTTCGTAACGAATGCGTGCCAAACCAAGCCGGGCCGAAGCCTCGGGCTCGTTCGACGCGCGGATGAAAGCCGCCAGGTAGGCTTGTTCGGGGTCGAGCGTCTGGAGCCCATTCAGCTCTTCGCGCAAGGCGCTGAGGTGCGAGGCGTCGGGCAGGCTAGAGACGGAGAACACGATGCTCAAGCCGTCACTCTCGATCGAGAGCTCGAGCTCGCTGTCGGCCGTGTTGGTCGAGTACTTGACCGCGTTCTCGAGTGTTTCCTGAATCACGACACACGCGCGGTCGGCGAGCTCTTGAGTGCCGAACGTGGTCTGGCAGAAGAAGCGCCCGAACTCGCGAATGCCGTCGATGTAGGCCCACGCCGGGCGGAACCGCATGAACACGAGCGGATACGGGGCCAGTTTCTTCGACAACGGGGGGGGATCGGCGCTCTCCAACGGACGGCTCCTCGGGCTTTCTAGGCCGAGAGTCGATGACTCTCGCAGTGAATTCGGTGAACTGCCCACGGGTGGGCCGAATTTCGGCTCAGACGTAGGCTGCCCTATTGCATACGGTCGAGGCCAGGTTCGATTTCAGAGGTGAAAGTCGATTCCAGCTCGGTATTGTAACCGAGCTGGAACTATCCTGGCAGCCGCAACCGGGCTGGCGCGTTAGGAATGCCAGCGTGGTAGTCGTTTAGGGTTCAGTTTTGAAGCTCTCGATTCGACATAAGCTCGGCTTGCTCGCCGGGATCCCGATGGTGGGAGCACTGCTCTTGGCGCTGCAGATCATCGGTGGTGCGCGTGAACAGGCGCGCAAGGCAGAGGCGCTCGGTTCGATCGAGAGCTTGGCCGAGCTTTCGGCGCAGATGACGAGCGCGGTGCACGCCTTGCAGCTCGAGCGCGCTTCGGAAGCCTTGGTGCTCGGCCTGCACAAACAAGCTGCGGCCAAGGGCGGCGCCAGCGCCGACGACGACGCTGCCAATACCCAGGCCACGGCCAGCGCGTCCCACGAGGCCGAAGAGCACATCTTGGCCAGCGACCGCGCGCTGACCGAGCTGCACGCGTTCTTGAACTCGCGCGACATGTCGCGGCTCCCTCCGCGCTTGCGTGGCCCGCTGCTCGAAGCTCAGGAGCGTCTGAAGGGGCTACCCGCGCTGCGCGCACGCTTCCGTAGCGGTCAAGCGAACGTGGCCGAAGTCTTCGAGCTGCACCGCGTGGCGACGCAAGCGTTCGTGCGCGCCATCGCCGGCCTCACCGATTTGAGCGACGACGGCGAGCTCTTGCGCAGCATCACCTCGCTGGTTTCGCTGCTTCAGCTCGAGGAGCGGGTCAGTCGCGAGCACGCGCTGCTCGCGCACGTGTTCGCCCAGGGTGAGTTTCCTCCGGGCAGCTATCGCGACTTGGTGGCGCTGGTCTCCGAGCAGGACATCTACACGGACGTGTTTCGGACCACGGCCGCGGTCGAGCATCAGAAGGCCTATGATCGCGCCGTGGACAACGACGCCAACCGGCGGCTGTTCGAGCTGCGCCGTACCGCGCTCGAGACCACCGAAGACGATCTGACCGTCAGCCCGAGCGAGTGGTTCGAGCTCGGTAAGCAGCGGCTGGCCGCAATGGGCCGCATCGAGCTCAGCTTGAACGACGAAGTGCGTAGCGCCGCGCTGCAAAAGTTCCAGAGCACGCGCCGCGCGTTGACGGTCAGCGTTGCGCTGGTGGGCGGCGTGGTGCTGTTCAGCCTGGTTTTTGCCTGGATTTTGGGCAGCGGTGTGACACGCAGCGTGAGCATCCTGCGCGACGCATCGCGGCGCATCGCGGCGGGTGACTTGGACGTGCGCGTGCAAATCGCCGTCAGCGACGAGCTCGGGCAGCTGGGCGGCGCGTTCAATGACATGACCGGCGAGCTGTCGCGCGCACGCGCCGCGCTCAGCGACCAAGCGCGCATGGCCCGCGAGCTCGAAATTGCGGCTCAGATCCAGCGCGCGCTGCTCCCGCCCAGCCCGCAACACGCGGACTTCGAGTTTGCTGGGCGCATGCTGCCGGCTGACGAGGTGGGCGGCGATTTTTACGATGTGCTCTCCGAGCCGACCGGCTCCGCGCTCTGGATCAGCATCGGCGATGTTTCGGGGCACGGCGTGGGCGCGGGTTTGGTGATGTTGATGGCCCAGGCCGCCATTGCATCGCACTTCTTGAACGACCCCGCAGAAGAACCGGCGCGCGTCTTGCGCGAGGTGAACGCGCTGTTGTGCGAAAACATCACCAACCGCCTGCGCGACAACAAATACGTGACCGCGCAGCTCCTCACCTACGCAGGCGCCGGCAAGTTCGTGTGCGTGGGCGCGCACGAGTGGCCCATCCTGTTCCGCGCCAAAACCGGCCGCTGCGAGATCATCGAAGCCCCCGGTCCCTGGCTCGGCATCGTGCCCGATCTCTCTGAAATCCCGGTGACGGTCATCACTGTCGAACCCGGTGATGTGCTCTGTTTGTACTCCGACGGCGTGACCGAAGCGCAAAACGCCGAGGGCGAGCTGTTCGACATGGCGCGGCTATGCGCCGTGATCGAACAATCGATGGCCGCAGGCAAGGCCCTCGACGATGTCACGCGCGCCGTCTTCGACGAAGTCGAATCCTTCTCCGGCCGACACGACGACGACTGGACGCTACTGCTCGCCAAGCGCAGCTGAGCACTCCGCCGCCCGAGCCGTCGCCGAGCCGCGCTGCGCTGCGCTCAGCCGTATTTGGCGACGAGCTTGCCGACGAGGGCGACGTAGGCGGTCATCGCGGCGTCGGCGGAGGTGCCTTTGCGGGCGGTCCAGGCGTCGAATTTGGCGCGGCCTTTGAAGTCGAGCATGCCGGGGCGATCGCCTTTCGCGTCGCCGCTCGTGGCCTGCTTGTACAGAGCGTAGAGCTCGAGCAGCTCGTCGCTGGCAGGCGTCTTCGAGAGTTGTTTGACGCGGCTCTGGGCGTCGGCAAAAGCGGCGGAAAGGTCGTCGGCGAGGGCCATTGCGGGCAGCCTATCAGGCTCGTGTGCTGCGGTCGCGCGTCTTGCAAGACTTTGAAAAGGTGGCAAAATCTTGCTACGTTCGGGCTTCGAGTGAGAGCGTGGCAAGAGCGTCTTCGGCCAGGGCGGCAGTGACCGACAAGCAAGCGATCCTGAAGCTCCTGCGTGAGCACGTCAGCGCGGACCTCGCCACGATGAACGCGGCGCAGCGCACCGTCGTCGAGGGTGCCACGCACGAAGAGAACAAGCCCGAAAACGACAAGGACACGCGCGCGCTCGAACAGTCGTATTTGGCGCGCGGCCAGGCCCAACGTGTGGTCGAGCTGCAGGGCGAGCTGAATCAGCTCAAGGCGCTGGAGCTGCGCGCGTTTACCGCCGAGATGGCGATCGCGCTCGGCGCCCTGATCGCGGTCGATGACGGCGAGGCGGTCGTGCATTACTTCATCGCGCCGGCCGGGGGCGGCGTACGGGTCAGCGTGTCGGGCGTGGAAGTGCGCGTCGTTACGCCCCAATCTCCGATCGCGCGCGCCCTGCTGGGCAAGCGCGAGGGCGACGATTTGGAGCTGCGCACGCCGCAAGGCGTGACCGAATGCAGCATTGCTCGGGTCACTTAGGGCCCTCGAATGGCTAAGTCGGTCGATGATCGCGGTCGAGGCGCCCGGCTGGCGAGGCGCGACGAAGGCGCATACTGCTGGTATGTAACTGAGGAGCAACGA
>OUNO010003807.1_pt1 | contig 20081 bp, 23 predicted proteins | sample 1779811 | NCBI WGS metagenome assembly OUNO01 (sample SAMEA3914804, study PRJEB12502) | metagenome | biome: forest; material: soil | place: Canada | collected 2010-06-25 | depth 0.3 m | reverse complement strand
CAGCACGAGCACCAGGTTCAAATTGAAAGCGCGCGCAAGGAGCAGGAGGAAAAACGCGAAACCCTCACCACTCAGCAGCGCAAAGAATTTGAAACGCTCCGGGACAAAACCGAGGAAGCGCGCGAACAATCCCGCGAACACTTCGAACAACGCTACCAAAGCCTAAATCATGAACAGGACGAGACTCTCAATCGTCTCTGGGACCGCGCCTCGGGCGAGATCCGCCGCACTCGCGAAAGTACAGCCGCTCGCCTCGCCGCCTACAGCGATCGCCAGGCCGACCCATTCTACAAACAGGTTAACTTGAACGCGGAACTTCGCGAAACCGGCGACGAATACATCCTCACTGCGCGCATTCCTGAACATGAGCGGGAGCACATTGTCGTATCCCTTAAGGGCAACAATATTGTCATCAGCGGACAACGCCGAAACGAAGAGCATCTAGACAACGCCGACGGCACTTCGTCCACGACTTCGAGCTTCCAGTCCTATTCGGAAACGCACCCGATTAGCTGGCCTGTCGAGTCTAAGCTTCTCGCAAAAAGCTATCACGGCGATACGCTCGAAGTTCGCGTACCTAAAAAAGACGCGAAGCACATCGTGCCTCAATATCAGGCGCCTAAGCCCGAGAAAGTCCGCGCCGAACGGCCTAAATTCCCAGAAAATATTCCGTATGCGTACTCGCCTGACTCGGAAAAAGCCGAGAAGGTTCGAGAAGAAAAAAACGCGCCGACCGATGGAAATCGATCGACGCGTCGCTATGATAGACCTTTGGGCTAGTCGGGGCGTAAGTGGAGGCTTGCGGGGGAAACTATTCTTTCACGAGCTCTTCAAGCTCTTTGAGCATGAAGCGAAGGCGTGAGTGCAGGTCGCCCAGAGTCTTCAAGTTGCCCTGAAGGCTCTCAATGGCGTTACGCTGAGATTCCATAGAAAGAGTCGGCTTCTCGACCGGAGCTGGAGCAGCAATCGAAGCAGGGATTTCGATGCGCTTGCCGATCAGGTGCGCAGGGGCGTGGGCCTGCACAGAAGAGTTTTCATAAGCTTTGATGACTTTGCCGCGCACTACGCCCGTCAAAGACGGTGCGGTCGCAGACGGGGCAGCCTGAGCGGCCTCGAGGCCACGGCGATAGAGGGCGTGCATGTTCTGGTAAACGAAAGCGATCTTCTGGGACTTATCTTGCGTTGCGGACATCGGGGTTGCTCCTACTGCTTGTTTCCACCACCACTTGGTTCCGTCCCGCCAGGCCTCGCCTGTCAGCTTCGTAACCATTCACGCCTGATAAGAATGCAGCCTGGGTGCCAAAATCCCCGCTTTTCCAAAATTTAAAAACCGCTATGATATCAAAACGCTAGAGCCAGTTTCCGAGACACCCCTGTTCGAGTCTCAGAAACGCGCTGTCTAGCAATTAGACACGTGTTGGAGCCCTTACAACATTCCCTCGGCCAAGTCGAAAATCGCTATATACTGATTCTGTATACAAATGGATAAATCCTTCTTTCAGATCCTCGAGACACTTTGGAATAACGCCCTCGCGCGCCGCGGAGGTTATTCCCAAATCCCGACGTCATTGTTCGTCAGTCGCATCGACGTCAACATGCCTGCGATTCCGCCACTGGATCTCTTTCTCGAGAATCCCGATGGCACGTTCAAATTGCTTCGTTCACATGACGAGCCCTACTCGCCGCTCGCGCTCAGCGTTCACCCTCATGTCTGGATCCTGGAAAAAGACTTGCGAGCCATTAAGCTTCACGCTGAGGCTCAGTCTCTCGCTCCCGATAGACTAACCGCACCAAACGTTCCAGCGGAACAGCGCGCCCAGGAGCTTCGCAAAACCGCCATTCGGGTGATCGAAGACCTCTTTGAAAACCCATCGCCGGAAAACATTCAGAGAAGCAATAAAGTCGTCAGCTCATTCGTCTATCTTTTGATGAAGGATCCGAAGGCCTACCTTTTGCTCTCGAAGCTCTCGAGCCATGATCCTTATACACTCCAGCATTCTGTAGGCACTTCAGTTGCCGCGATCATTCTTGGAAAAAAGGTCGGAATTACCGATGAAAACGACCTAAATACGCTCGGTTTGGCCGGACTTTTACATGATATCGGCAAGACGACAGTCAGCCGTGAAATCATCAATAAAAACGGCCCCCTCGACGAGGACGAGTGGGAAGAGATGAAACAACACGCCTCCGAGGGATATCGAATCATTCACGATATTCCAGGAATCGACGAGCGCACCAAGCGCGCCATTCTCGAACACCACGAAGGATGCGACGGCGGCGGCTACCCTCAGGGCTTGAAAGCCGATCAGATGCATCTCTTTTCCAAGATTGTCGCCATCTGCGATATCTTCAACGGCTTGACCACCGATCGAACCTATTCGAAAGCTCGCAGTCCATTCGATGCATTCCGTTATATTCGCGACAACCTTCACGCCAAAGTCGACGAAGCCATATTTAAACAGCTCGTGTTGATTTATGGCGGAGCCACGGAGTGATTCGAATCGAGCGCCCGGGCGTCGCACTCATCGCGGCGGCGGCAGCGCTGCGCCTTTTCGCGGCATTCACTTCAATTGGCTTTGACCATCCCAACGAGCCCTTTCGCCTGCTCGAGCCGCTAGCATCGCTTCAAGGCTGGTCCGCGGTTCTGCCCTGGGAATGGACGCAGGGTCTACTTTCAGAGCTCCCAGTTCGAGCCCAGCTTCCACTCGCGCGGCTTTTCTTTGCGCTTGGGCTTTCGCCCGCTTCTCAGATTATCGGCCTAAAAGCCCTATACGCGCTTCTTTCACTGCTAGTCGTGATCGCATCGGGAAATCTTGCGGCTGCGGTTTCACCACCCCAGCTGGCCCGTCGCGCGCAGCTCTGTGGATATGCGATCGCGGCGCTCTGGCCCGAGCTCATTTATCAGTCAGTCAGGCTCATGGACTACTCCCTTGAAGCGGCCCTGCTTGCAGCTTCGTGGCTGCTCCTGACTCGGGGCTCGCGCTTAGATAGCGGCTCGCGCCGCGAAGGATCTGCGAACCTACTTTCTGGCCTCATTCTCGGCCTCGCTTTATTCGTTCGCCCGCAATCAGGCCTACACCTCATTCCGCTTCTCGTCGGCGCCTGGGCTTTTTCGGGCACCGGAAGAGCCCAGGCTATGGTTTGCCTAGGGTACGGCCTCGCCTCCTGCGCGGGCGGAGTTATCGAGTTCGCAGTGACCTCGCGGCCTCATGCGTTTTTCCTCCAGCCTCTCTGGAATTACTTTCACTTCAACGCCATCGAAGGCGGAGCCGCGCGCGACTATGGCGTGGCCCCCGCCTACCGCTATCTTTCCGATCTCGCCAAGTACTTCGGCTGGTTTGGATTCGCCGCTGGGTTGATCGCACTGGGAGCCGCCGTAAAAAACGTCGTAAAAAACACCCGACAAAGTCTGGCTCCGGCTTTTGCCGAAAAATGGGCGCAACCTCGATTTCGGCGCACTCTCGCCCTGCTTTTCGCATTCGCCTTTCCAGCACTCGTCCACTCACTCATCGCCCACAAAGAGGCGCGTTTTCTGTTTGGATCGCTCTGGCTCTTCATTCCCGCGAGCACCGCGGTTGCGGTAGAACTACTCTGTGGAAGGCCCAGAAAATACGCCTACGCACTGACTCTCCTACTTGCCTGCGGCGCGGTCGTTTCTTCAGCTCGAGCCTCACATCGATGGCTCAACCGAGATGCGGACGTGAGACAGTTTTCAGCTGTATCCAAGCTGCTTCCGCGGACCGCTCTCGAGATCCAGGTTCACACCGATCCAGTCACTTTCCCGGCAGGGTTTCTGCTCCAACGCCCTGGAACACTTTGTTACCCCGATCCAAACCGGCCCCTTTTTCCCTGCTCCTCCACACCTTCCGGACTCCCGCGGATCAACGTTGTACGCGGGCCTGATGGATGGGTGAAAAACTAAAACTACAAAACAAAAGGCCCCGCAAACCACCCAGGTTCACGAGGCCTTTTCCCCTAACGACCGCTATCAAGATGTAAGTGCAAAGAAGACGGTCTAAAATCTATGCGCAATCCTTGGCGCCCCTAGTCTGTCTAATCCTTAAAAAGATATTACCTCCGAGCGCAGACCGCGTGCTCGAATTCTTCTGACTTCAAGGGTAGAATTTAGACGTGAAGAATTCCGAATACTGGAAAGCGGTTCAATCACTCCACAAGAGCCGCTCCCATTTCGCCAAACTGCTTCGCAGCACCACTCTTTCACCCAGTGAAAAGACGCTCCTCGAAGCGAGACGCGCGCTCGTCGACCATGACTGGGAAACGACGATCCAGATGCTCCTGAGATTCTCACCGGCCGAAAGTCTGCTCCGCGCCGAACGGGGCCTGCTCATTGCCGAAGCCTATAATCGTCTGGGACGCAATCTCGAGGCACTCGAGGCTGTCAGAAGCACTTCCTCGATCTACCGCGAGCTGGGTGACTTCCCCGGGGTTTTTCAGGGTCTGATCGCAATGGCGATCAATCTTCACGTCCAAGGCCATCTCGAAGATGCGATTTCACTCTTGGCCGAACTCGAGCCCCTGGCCCAAACTGAGATTCAGAAGCACCAAGTCTTCCGCGAAACGCAGTACTGTCACCTCAAGCTCGGCAAGATCGACGACGTCTCCAAAATCATCTCGCGCTTCACACTCGAGAGCCGAAAGTTCCCCGCCCGTCACCGCCAGATCAGCGATCACGCGATCGCTTACTTTCTGATGAATCGTGGGCTACTGAAAGAAGCTCAAAAGTACTTTGAATTCTGCATGAAGGCCTATCCCAAGCTTTCGCGTCTAAATGCGAAGTTCTGGGTCGCGCTCCTTTCAACCGCCATCGACGGAAGAACTCTTCGGGCTCCCGAAGCGGTGATCCGGAAGTCACCGGTCTACTTGCATCGCTATCTTTTTATCCGTGAGATCCAGGCCGGAAATCATGACCGCGCAGCACTTCATTGGAACGAGCTTCGTGAACTGTTTCCGAGACTCTATGGCGAAGTTTTTGAGTTCAAGCAGAACTGGGTCGAACGCTCGGCCTTCGGAATCCTGGCCCTGCGATTCAAAGCTTCGAAAGCATCTGGAAAGCCTGCAACCGCGATGGAGCTCCTCGAAGAACAGCTCCTCGAGATTCTACGAACCGCCGGCGGCCCCGTCTCAAAAGAGCAGCTGATCGAGCGCCTCTACGCTCAGGTCTACGAGATTTCGCTCGAGCCACGCTTCTATAAGCTCGTTCAGAGAACCAAAAAGCGCTTTCCGGATGTCAAAATACTTACGCGTGCTGGTGGCTACAGGATTGAGTAGAATGAGAGAGATGAGAAGCCCTACTCAATTCCTCATGCCGATCCTGCTCATCCTTCTCGCACCGCTCGCGTTCGCGCAGTCTGATGGATCGACGAGCGACGGAATTCGTGGACGTCTCTCTTCCGAAGATCAGAGCTTTCTCGCCACTTGCGGAATGAACACCGAATACATCAGAAAGCTACTCATCACGACTCTCCTGGACCTTGAGCACGGTGACAGCATCGGAGCGGGTACCACTCTCAATTCAATTTTGAGCAAGACCGCACTTTGGAGATCCGCAGAACTGCAAAAATGCTGCGACACTCTCGCATCGCGAATCAAACGCCCTCTGGTACCGTACCCACAGATGGTGCCTAAAAAAGGAATCGACGATAAAGGTTGAGCTGACGCTTGCTCCGCCGAAAGGCTGATCTAGGCTCGGCGAAGCCGTAGTTACTTCGCGTCTTCCTGCTTAGGTTCACTGACTTCGCGCTCGATGAGCTGAATCTTGCCCGCTCGCTTGATCTTGAGCTTAAGCTTCTTCGCGCTTTTCAACGTACCCATCGCTTCAAGTGCGGACTCGGGTGACGTCATCGAAATCCCGTTCACTTCCATGAGGACGTCGCCCTTTTTCAGGCCGAGGCTGTCATAAAGACTTGGCGTGGTCTCTGCGCCTGCGAAGCCAAGCGAGCTCAACAGAAGCACCATTCCGCAAACGTAGAGCGCGGCTCTACTTCTCATCAGAGCTCGACTCGCCACTCTTCTTCTTAAACCGAATCTTCATCTGAAGATCAATCTCGTGCTCGTTCAAAATCTCCTGAAGCAGCGCCTTCGGATCCACGCGCTCAGTAATGCGCGCGATGACGTCGCTTGAGATCTTCTGAAGAAACTCGTTCTTCGTCTTTCCAGCCGTCTCGAGAAGGCCGGTCAGAATCTCCTTCGGAAGCTTGAACTCAGAAACGAGAGATCGAAGACTTTCTTCGGTCAAAAAGACCGCGCCGACGCCAACAGTAAGAATCTTCTTAACGAGGTCCGCGGCTTTTGACTGAAGGTCTTCGGGCTTCTGGCTCATTTCGCCTTCTTGGTCTGCTCTTCAAAGCTCTTGAGCATGCTCGGAAGATTTCCCTTCACGAGGCGATTCAAAATAAAACCTGGCACCGGAATATTGAACTCGATGTCGATCTGATAGCGCACGTCGGTTTTCCCGCCGGCGACCTCTTTGATTTCCCACTGTCCGACGTTCTTTTTCACGAAATTGCTCTCGACGAGCTTCCAAGTCATAACGCCCGTAGCGGCGTTCTCTTCGTGATCGAGCGTGTAATGAATATTCTGCCCCATGATATCGATTTCATAGGTCACACGGGCTTTGCCTGGGCCTGGGCGCTCGACTTTCACCTTCTGGCAACCTTCGACGAAGTCTGGGTAGTCTTCGTATTTAACGATGGTCGAGAAGAACTTCTCTTTAGGTACGGATACGACCTGATGAATGTCTGCCTGTGCCATTTGGGGTCTCCGATGAATCAGTACTTCGGCTTACGGTCGAAGTGATGCTCTGCCTGAATGAAACGAACAGTTCCGGTTTCTGAACGCATCACGACTGAATGCGTGTGCGCGCCACCGCTAAAGAAACGAACGCCGTCGAGAAAAGTTCCCTGAGTTACGCCGGTCGCGCAGAACATCACGTTCCCGCTTGCGAGCTCATGGATTTGATAAATGCGGTCCAGATCCTTCACGCCCATTGCTTTGGCGCGAGTACGCTCTTCGTCTTTGCTGAAAATCAGCTGACCTTGAAAAGCGCCGCCCATGCAGCGAAGTGCCGCAGCAGCGATCACGCCTTCAGGTGCCCCACCGATACCCATGAGCACGTCAACACCGCTATCACGTTTACAAGTCGAGATTGCGGCCGAAACGTCGCCATCGCCGATCATGTAAATACGAGCGCCCGCCTTACGAACTTCAGCAAGAAGATCCGCATGGCGAGGACGGTCGAGAATGACGACCGTCAGGTCTTCGATGTTACATTTCTTGGCCTTCGCGATATTGCGCAGGTTCTCAGTCGGGGTGGCCGTGAGATCAATCGCGTTTTTCGCTTCAGGGCCCACTGCGATTTTGCGCATATAGACGTCTGGAGCGTGAAGAAATTTACCTTCCTCCGCAATCGCGATAACGGCCAGGGCGTTGTTCCCGCCCTTCGCACAAATCGTCGTGCCTTCGAGAGGATCGAGCGCCAAGTCGAGCTTTGTTCCAGTTCCCTTACCGACTTTTTCACCGATATAAAGCATCGGCGCTTCATCGCGCTCGCCTTCACCGATGACAACGCGGCCATCGAATTGAATCGAGTTCAACTGCTTGCGCATCGCTTCGACAGCGGCGTGGTCGGCGAGTTTCTCATCTCCACGTCCCATCAAGCGCGCGCTATCCAAGGCGGCTGCTTCAGTTACGCGAACAAACTCGAGAGCAAAGTTACGATCCATGGTGGGCTCCTGTTATGTCTGTCACGCTATTTCGAGCTGCGACAGGCACCATTTTCTCAATTCTTGAGGAAGTTTAGAACTCATGATTAATTTTTTTGCAACGTTCAACTTCCCCGCATCCGGACTGCGATCTGGGTCAAGGAGCATCGTTTCAAAACGCATCACGCCGCGAATTTCACTCGACTCAAACGCGTGATTTGCGCGCCCAGTTGTCAATCCGCCTTCCTCTTCCCATTGTGCGTAACTTCCCATGATGAAGAGTGCGAAGCGTCGATAGCCGCCGTCGGAAGCGCGCCAGAAAAGAAGATCTGTTCCGGTTGGCGCATGATACCAAACGGTGCTGTTCTCAGAAGCCGGAATAGGACGAAGCTCTTTTCCAAGGCTCACTGGATCAAAGACTTGAACCAGCGCTTTCTTCACGTCGGGTTTCAATCCCTCAAACTGACAGCCGATCATTTCGGTGCCGATATGGCGAACGCGAGCCCGCACGAGATATTTCTCGCGGTTCAAATTCAACGTCCCTTCGACGAGCGTTCCAACCGGAAAGAGAAGCAAGTCCGCGCGATCAAGAACGCGAATCGCGATGCCATCGTGTGAAAGATCCGCGACTGGGAAAATCTTCCCGGTCTTCTGAAGGCGGAACTGCTCCGTCGTCAGATTTAAACGCGGCACCCGCCGACGCTCCGAACCAGAACTCTGGGTCTCATCACTGACATCCAAAACTGGAACAGCCTTCAACTTGGCCTTCTTCCCGTTGGCGGAAGAAAATTTCACGACCTTAGTCTGTTTTTGGAAGGCCGACTCGCGGCTGAGGGACTTCGTCGCCTTTTTTTGAACTTTCTTGGGCGCTGCTTTTCGAGCTGCTGCCTTCGTTACTTTTTGAGCTTTCTTTGCCGACTTCTTTACTGTCGGTTTTGAGGCCTTCTTGGCCTTCTTTGCTACCCGCTTTGGGGCTGCTTTCGCTTTTGCTTTCGCCATGGATGTCTCTCTTTTCAATACAGGATCGCATACGTTCAGCCGTTAGACCAAAAACGATTTCGGCTCCTCTCTCCATTACGAACGCAGGGGGCCAATTTTTCCCGTGCAGCTCACCGTCAAAATAGACCAGGGTCTCCCGTTCACCCTTCTGTTGGAAGATCACTTGCCCAGATAACCCCGTCAAATGGCCACCCACGATCCGATATTTGAGCCAGTTTGGCGCAACCGTATCGATTCGCACTAACGACGAGAGTCTCCATCCAAAAACTCCGCCTTCGAGCCTCAGAAGCGGTCCGACCGCCTCTGACTTGCTCACAAATGGGACCATCTTCTGATAGAGCGCGTAGTCCGTGAGAGTCTCGCGGGCCCGCTGAACTCCGCCCCGAACCGACATCGCAGAATAGAAATGATACCGATCCTCTTCTAGTTTTGCGTAGGCCTGAATTTCACGGTCTTGGTTGAGCCGGGCAAAAACTTCCGGCTTGAGCAGAGCCTTGAGCTCCGGGGGTGAAGGAACCGCAATGGCCGCCTTGGGAGACGGCGATGCGCCCCATGCGAACCCCGAAAAAACGATGCCCAAAAGTATGGAAATTCCCCGAAATAGGCTCACTGTGCCATTATAGCACCTCATGGAATCCGAATCTCAATCTTCAGACCAGCTCGACTTCGCGAATGCGCCCAATCTGATGACCCTGGGCCGAATCGCCTTGGTACCGCTCGTCGTATACGCGCTCATGCGCCGAGACCCCTTCTGGGATTGGGCAGCAGTCGCCATTTTCGGTGTCGCAAGCATCACCGACTATTTTGACGGTTACCTGGCTCGGACCCGAAATCTGGTCACTGTTTACGGCAAGCTGATGGACCCGTTGGCGGACAAGTTTCTCGTCGTCTGCAGCCTCGTCATGCTCCAGGAACTTGGACGCGTCCATCCGGTCGTCGTGATGTTGCTGATTTGCCGTGAATTAGGAATCACCGGCTTACGCGCGCTCGCAAGCGCTGAAGGTCTCGTCATTCACGCCTCGGGTGGCGCGAAATGGAAAACCGCGATGCAGATGTTCGCGCTTCCCTTTCTGATGATCAAGCCGGGCTGGCATGGCCTGTACTTTTACGAAATTGGACTCAGCCTTCTTTATCTCTCGCTCACCTTAAGCCTCTGGTCGGCAAAGGATTACGTCGTCGACTTTTTCAAAGCTGCCCGGCGAAGACGTCAGCTTCGCGCCGAAAGTCGTCAAGCAAAACGCCAAGCCAAACAAGCTCTCAAAGAAGCCAAGCGGGCGGCCAGGCTTGAGCGCCGTACCAAGCGCCAGGAACGAAACAAATAGTCGGCGACTGAAAGTCGTCAGCGCCTTTTTCGTCCCTTAGCAAACATCATCAAAACCGCTCCTGCTGCGAGTGCCGCACGCAAAAGTGGATTCTGAAGGGTCGCGATTCCGTAGATCAGCGCTCCCGCGGCGATCGTCAAAACAACGGCCGAAATCGAAGACGCCCGGGCGATTTCTTTTTCAGCGATGGAAAAACATCCTTCCTCGAAATCCTCATCCGCCCCATGGGTAATCGCAAGCCACAGAGACGCAAACGCCACACGTCGATCGAGCGCACTGCGCTTACGATCCAAAAAACCACGACGTGCAAGGCGCTCCTCACAGGCGCGACTTACCTCCGCGTCAGGATAGAAACGCGCAATATACGCAAGCTGCAGCGCACCTTTTTCCGATAGTTCTTCAATTCGCCAGGTCAACGCAGTGGTCATGAGTGATTCCACACTAGCATGATAGGCATGCCGCTTGAAGCGAGCCTCCTACAAGATGGCAGCAAAAACTCGTGTCGCACTCGGCGTAGCAATCGCGATTATTTCAGCTCCGTATCCAAACTCTCTGGCGGCGGCGCCAAGTGGTATACCCACAGTGCTTCCAAGCGAAAGAAAGCCCTCTCCCCTTTTCAATGACCACGCGCAGACGACTCCATCCCCTGCGCAGGGCTCACCGCGCGCACCAGTCGCCGTCGCGCCTAGCCCAAGTGCTCCAGCAGCACCTCCGGTTGCGGCTGCGCCTACAAACGACTTTGTAGCGACGGCGCAAAACGCGTGTGGTCCAGATATAAAAAAATTCTGTTATCAAGTCACGCCTGGCGAAGGACGAACCGCGGCGTGTCTGAAGGCTCATAGCGATAAACTCGCGCCGAATTGCCTGGCTGAGTGGCAAACCGCACGCGACCGCGCGCACGCCAACGCGAAGCAGGAAATCAAAATGTTTGCCAACGCCTGCTCGTCGGACGCTGAGAAGTTCTGCAAAGAATCGTTCGGGTTCAAAGAAATCTCGAGCTGCCTGAACAAACACCAGTCCGAACTCTCCAAGGGCTGCGCTGGATTCAGTCTCGGGCAAAAAACACCTCCAGCACCGCGGTCAACGGGGTGACCCACGCCAACACAAGCCAGCCCCAGCAGCCAAGCCGTTGTTCTCGACGATGACCCAGGACTTACCGAAGTCCTGAGTCTTCTTGCGCTCAACTTTGGCGTAGACCGATGTCTGACCATGGCCAGTTATAAAGAATTCTGTTCGAAACCAAGCGAGGTTCTCAAATCCACCGTCATCTTTCTCGACATCAATCTTGGATTCGGCCGGAAATCAGGACTCGACGCCTATCATTGGCTCAAAGAGCGGAAGTTCTCGGGCGAGATCGTCTTTTTCACGGGTCATGCGTCATCCCATCCACTTGTGCGAGAGGCTTCTAAGATTCCAGGAGTCACGCTTCTAACCAAACCCTCGGGCATATCAGTCATCGGCCCCATCATTCGGAACGCAATTGCTCGCCACTCTGGACCTAGACAAGATCGTTGATCGACTCGTCCGCTCCCGACTGAATTTATCTGTGGCAGCGCTTCAACTACTCTCAACACAGCTATCTCGGTGAGCCCTGGTTCACGCTCCCCTTCGTCATCGTTTCAATGGGGCTATTGGTCTTTCAAGGGCGACTCGAGCGCGCGCAGCGTGAGTCAAACGATCGAGATCGCGACCTATCTTTTGTCAAAAGAGATGGGAAAATATGCAGCCGAGCACTCTCGAGCACTACAGCGAATTTTGTCAGCTACCACTCAGCTCAAAGAGCTGAACGAAACCTTCAATAGCTTGGGCCCGGAGATTATCGCCGAACTCGAATCGATCGAGACGCCAGAGCAGATCTTGAAACGGATCCATCAAAGCCTAAGTCCGCCCGATACAAAGTAGAGACTTACGCTGCAGGCGCAGTCACAGAAAACTGGACCGTTCCGGGCTTGCTCTCAAATCGATCGCCCTCAGTATTCTCGGCCAAAATGGTCCCCGAGTACTGGGTGACCTGACCTGGAACGGAAAGCTTTTTCAGCGTTTCCTGCGGAATCTTCGCATACCAGCTCGAGTAGCCGACCTTTTGCAGCTCGACGATGACCGGCGAGTTATTTAGTTTGAGAGTCACTTTTTTCACGGGCGCGCGCTGGTCGACGACATCAGCAAAAACTTCCGCTGGTACCGTCGGTCTTCCGGCCTGGTCGACCTGTATGGCTGCAGGCCGAGCTCTCTGATCCATCACGCGAGCGATTTCAGAAGACTGCTCGATCTGTTTTTTCGGTGGCGCCGAGCAGGCGACCATCGAAAGCGAGAGAGCTGAAACCAGAAGTAGCGGGACGCTAAGACACCGGATTTTTAAACCCATGCGCTAGAACGTTGCAAGCTGGGTACTCGGCAAGCGGAGAAATCCATGGCGGTCAGGTTATTTTGCGCGAGGCGTGTCCCATGGAATGTCTGATACTTTCGCCTGCGAGTTCGCAAAGCGTGAACAGACGAAAAAGTAGTCGCTCAAGCGATTCATATACTGAAGCACGACCGCCCGCTGCGGCTCGGCACGATGCAAAGTGATGATTTCACGTTCCGCACGCCGACTGACCGTGCGAGCGACATGAAGAAGAGCGGACATTCGCGTACCGCCCGGTAGGATGAAGTTTTTCAGAGGCTCGAGGGTCGATTCCATCCCATCGATCTCTTTTTCAAGGCGCTCGACGGCCGCTTCCTCGATCAGAGCAACGGATACCGTCTTGCCCCGAGGGGTCGCCAATTCCGCCCCCAGCTGAAAAAGTTCATTTTGAATTTTCAAAAGCCTAGGGCCAAACTCCGTCGGGACCGGAGGGGCATTTTCCGCAATCGCCACGCCCAGAGCGGCGTTAAGCTCGTCCAGAGTGCCGTAAGCCTGGATCCGGGCATGGTCTTTACCGACCCGTTCCCCTCCAAAAAGCCCCGTTTGTCCCTCATCGCCCCGTTTCGTATAAATCTTCATCCCTTCCGGTGTCTCTTGTGTGCTGTATTTCCGTCAAGAAATGCTTGACCGAAACTCATAGCAGCGTTAGATACTTTTTCACTCTTAGCGTCAGCTTTCCTCGGTGCGGGTTTAGCTCAGTTGGCTAGAGCGCCACGTTGCCAACGTGGAGGTCGAGGGTTCGAATCCCTTAACCCGCTCCATTTTTTCTCCAATCCAAATGAATTCATCAGAGCTCTCTCGTCTCGAACCTAGCTGGAAAGCCAGGATCGGAGACGAGTTCCAGAAGCCCTACATGCAAAGCCTCCTGGCTTTCTTGGAGGAAGAGTATCGCCAAGGAAAGACCATCTTTCCTCAGGTCGATGACATCTTTGCGGCCTTTAACCACACGCCCTTTGATCGGGTGCGAGTGGTGATCATGGGTCAAGATCCTTATCATGGACCCGGACAAGCCCATGGGCTTTGCTTTTCAGTGAAGCCGGGTGTCCCGATCCCCCCTTCTCTACAAAACATATTTAAAGAGCTTCAGAGTGATCTCGGAGTTTCGTCGCCTCGCAATGGTTCTCTCATTCCATGGGCCGATCAAGGCGTGCTCCTTCTCAATGCCACACTGACGGTGGAGTCGGGCAAAGCCGGATCCCACCACAAACGTGGCTGGGAGCAGTTCACGGACCGAGTCATTCAAACGCTCAATGCCGAAAAAAGCGGGCTCATTTTTATTCTCTGGGGTAGTCCGGCGCAGAAGAAATGCAGTCTGGTCGACGAAACCAAGCACCAGGTTTTGAAAGCGCCACACCCGTCGCCACTTTCGTCCTATCGCGGCTTTTTCGGATGTCGGCACTTTTCAAAAGTGAACGAGATCTTACGGGCCCGTGGCGAAACGCTGATCAATTGGCAGCTCTAGGTTTTAATTCTGAGCGAGAAGCCCGGCCTCGCAGGCGGGGGACTCCTCGAGAATTTCGGCAACTGCCCGACGAATTTCGAGAACGGCATCCTGACCCGAGCGTCTCACCGCCGAGACACTGGCCCGAGCTTTCGATTTTTCAGCCGCTTTGACGACCTGCCGAAAGGCACCCACGCCCATTCCCGTCAGACTTTCCGCAAGTCCGGGCAGCACAATCCGCTCCCAGATTTCAAAGACCATTCGGTCATCCAGTCCATCGACTTCTTTGGCCCATGATTGAAGCGACTCAGAAACCGCCTCCCAGCTCTTAGCCCGCTTCATCTCGACTACTCGGCCAGTCAGCTCATACGAAACCAGAACCTTGTCTATCGGAGCCACAGAGTCTGGAAATGCGTGGCGAAGTCGTACGGCAAGTTCGGTCGGATGAGCCCGAGCGAGCTCGCCCAACAACAGCACGCAACGCATCTCCTCGCTGAGCTCAAGCAGAGCTAGCCCACGAAGGAGCGGCGTCTCCCACCCCTGATCAGCGATAAACGAACGGATTTCACCCAGCCCGACTTTCGGCTTCCCAATGCCCATCCAACCAAGAATCTTCTGCGGAAGTTTCTGCGCACGAACTGAAATCGTAAATGCTTGCTCATCTTCCGTGGTGAGAGGAATGAGCAGGTCCTGAGATCCATTAATTTTTAGGGTCTTCCGAGCGCGATCAAGCGCTTCGTTCAGGTGGTCCCAGTTTTCTCGTCCACCATAAAGCGCGATGAGTCGTTTGCGAGCCAATAACTTTTCGACCGCTAGTGCGCCTGTTGTCGTGTACATCGGCCCAGGTACAAACGGAGTGACGATTGGATAGAGCTCGGGGCGTCCGAGCGCAACCACCGCGACCGCCGTCAGGAGTTCGAAACCAAACCCTACGCCTGTCCAGATCGCGATCGACGGTCCGTGCAACCGAGCACTCGTGCGAAGCTGAGTGGGTACACTTGAAACATGATTCCAGAGCTTCTTCCAATTGAGGCGGTGAATGAATCGCTTCAAAGTCGAGCGCTCCGCTTCACTCAGGGCTGCTTTACGAAAGCCCTCAGTCATCGCCTGATCGACGATCGATTCGAGACGAATCGGTCCGGTCGTGTCGTTGAGCTGGGCACCTGGCTCGTCTTCGCTAAGTGCCAGCTGCTCTACGATTACCTGGTGGATTCGAAGCTGGGTCTCGATACCTTCAAGCTCGCGGACATCACGCGAGGTCTGGGCAAAAGCCTGCCCCTGACCGAGTGAAAGTAGAATCAAGGATGCCGAAAGTGCCCGGGCGAGACCCATTCCCTTCTTTTCGGAAAATGGACCCCAAAACTGAGCTAGCGCGCCGAGTCAAAATTCGGGCTTCGGGAATGCATCCGGGACTGATAGATTGAAGCCCCATGAATCAAAGGCAACCCACTGATCAGACGGGGAAAACCTCGACTCTTAAAGCCTCCCTCGACTCCCGCATTTTGGTCCTCGATGGGGCCATGGGAACGGCGATTCAATCTCGCGACCTCACGGCCGCCGACTTTGGCGGTGAAGAGTACGAAGGCTGTAACGAGTACCTCGTCATCACGCGCCCGGATGTGATTCAAGCCATCCACGAAGACTATTTAAAATCTGGTTGTGACATCGTCGAAACCAATACCTTCGGCGGCACTCCGCTCGTTCTCGCGGAGTACGGCCTTTCGGAGCGCACTCACGAAATCAATCTAGCCGCCGCCCGAATCGCACGAACCGCTGCTGATCGGTTCTCTACATCTGAAAAGCCACGCTTTGTCGCAGGCTCAATCGGCCCTACGACCAAGGCGATTTCCGTCACCGGTGGCGTCACGTTTGAACAGCTGATTGAAAACTTCGAAGCTCAGACTTTGGCCTTGATGGAAGGCGGGGTCGATTACCTGCTTTTGGAAACCTGCCAAGACACTCGCAATATCAAGGCAGCCCTGATTGCCGCCGACCAAGCATTCGCGAAGCTAGGGCGAGAAATTCCGATCGCCGTTTCTGGAACCATTGAAGCCATGGGCACCATGCTCGCGGGCCAATCCATCGAAGCGCTTCTGACCTCGCTTGAGCATCGCGACCTGCTCTACATCGGACTCAATTGCGCGACTGGCCCCGAGTTCATGACGGACCACATTCGAGGGCTCGCTCAGCTTTCACGTTTCCGCGTCGCCTGCGTGCCGAACGCCGGCCTTCCAGATGAGAACGGTTGTTATCTAGAAACCCCCGAAATGGTTTCAAATGTGCTTTCTCGTTTCATCGACAAGGGATGGGTGAACCTCATCGGTGGTTGCTGCGGAACCCATTCGGGCCACGTGCACTCGCTTTCCGAATTGGCCGCCGGAAAAAAACCTCGCACGGTCGAGTTGAAGCCGAGAAACTCTCTCTCTGGAATCGATTACCTCGAAATCACCGACGAGATGCGCCCAGTCTTAGTGGGTGAACGTACCAACGTGATCGGAAGTAAGAAGTTCCGCGATCTGATCAAAGACGGAAAATTCGAAGAAGCGTCCGAAGTCGCTCGCGCCCAGATTAAAAACGCGGCCCAGATTATCGACATCTGCCTCGCCAATCCAGATCGCGACGAGTTTGACGATATGAGGCGTTTTCTGGAGTTCGCGATCAAAAAAGTTCGCGCGCCCCTCATGATCGACTCGACTGATGAAAAAGTCATCGAGATGGCACTGACCTATTCGCAAGGCAAAGCGATCATCAACTCGATCAACCTTGAAGACGGCGAAGATCGTTTTGAAAAAGTCATCCCGCTCGCAAGACGTTTTGGTGCCGCTCTCGTGGTCGGCACCATCGATGATGATGCCCAGCAGGGCATGGGCGTCACCCGAGAGCGAAAACTCTCGATTGCGGAAAGATCATTCGCACTCCTGACCGAGAAGTACGGCGTTGAAGCCCAGGACATCTACTGGGATCCACTCGTCTTTCCATGCGCAACGGGCGACCAGCAGTATGTGGGCTCGGCCGTGGAAACCATCGAGGGAATTCGCCTGATCAAGAATCGCTTTCCGATGACTCGAACGATTCTTGGAATTTCAAACGTCAGCTTTGGCCTTCCTGCCGCGGGCCGCGAAGTCTTAAACAGCGTGTTTCTCTACCACTGTGTTCAAGCCGGACTCGATCTCGCGATCGTAAACAGTGAAAAGCTCGTGCGTTTCGCTTCGATTCCCGAAGAAGAGCGGAAACTTTCAGAAGACCTGCTCTGGAACCGTGGCGCCGATCCGGTGGCCGCTTTTGCCGCGCATTTTCGCGAGAAAAAACCAGACACCGGAATCGCCAAAGAACGCCTTCCGCTACTCGAACGCCTGCCTCGTTACATCATCGAAGGCTCAAAAGACGGACTCGTCGCCGATCTGAACGAAGCACTCGGTGAACTGAAGATGACGCCCCTGCAAGTGATCAATGGGCCTCTGATGACCGGCATGGACGAAGTCGGCAGGCTCTTCAATACGAACCAGCTGATCGTCGCAGAGGTTCTGCAAAGTGCCGAAGCCATGAAGGCCGCCGTCGGGCACCTCGAGCAGTTCATGGAAAAAAACAGCGCGTCTTCGCGCGGCAAGGTCGTTCTTGCGACCGTAAAAGGTGACGTTCACGACATCGGCAAGAACCTGGTAGAAATCATTCTTTCCAATAACGGCTTCAACGTCGTGAACCTGGGTATCAAGGTTCCGCCCGAGCAGCTGATCGCGGCCATACGCGAACACCGACCTGACATCATCGGCTTGTCGGGCCTTCTCGTAAAATCCGCGCAGCAGATGGTCATTACCGCCGAAGACTTCGCACGTGCTGGCGTCAACACACCGATGCTCGTCGGTGGTGCCGCGCTCTCGTCGGGCTTTGTCGACCGCCATATTTCCAAAGCCTACGTGGGCGGAACAGTCGCCTATGCTTCGGACGCGATGAACGGACTCGATCTCGCCAAAACCATTGTCGACCCTGAACGCTTCGCTAAATTGAAAGACGAGCTCGCCGAAAAGCGCGCTGCCGCCCTAGCTAAAGCAGCCGCAGCCCCTGCGCCGGCCGCCCAAGCTCCGGAGCCACAAATTCGGTGCACACAGATCGATATCCTTTCTGAACTTCCCGCTCCACCAGACTTCACTCGCCACGTGATCACCAACACACCGATTGAAGCGATTTGGAACTTCATCAATCCGCTCATGCTTTACGGACGTCACCTTGGAATCAAAGGCGGCATCGTGCGCCAGCTCGGGCAAGCGCAAGGCAACGCACGCGCTGAGCGAGAAATCGCAACCTTGGAGCCAAAGGCTTGGTCGATCTGGACTGCCGTCGAAGAAGTGAAAGCGGAATTTAAATCCGTTCTGGTTCCACGCTCGGTTTACCGATTTTTCCCTGCAGCAAGTGCGGGAAACCAGCTTTTGATTTTCGACCCGGATCGGAAGCCGAGTGCAGATCGGAAACCGATCGCGGTTTTTGATTTTCCACGCCAGAGCAGACCGAATGGACTTTGCCTTTCAGATTACACCCGTCCACTTGAAACGGGTCACGGCGACTCAGTCGCGTTCTTCGTCACTTCGGTAGGCCGAGGCGTACGCGAGACCGCGGAAGTTCTGAAGCAAAAGGGCGACTATCTGAAGTCCCATATTCTGCAAGTGCTCGCGCTCGAGAGCGCCGAAGCCTACGCCGAGCTGATGCACTCGCAGCTTCGCAAAAGCTGGGGCTTTCCAGACCCAACCGAGATGACGCTCATGGAGCGTTTCCAGGCCAAGTATCGCGGTAAGCGCTATTCATTCGGCTATCCGGCCTGCCCAAGACTCGACGATCAGGCTCCGCTTTGGAAGCTGCTTCAGCCAGAAGAAATCGGTATTCAGCTGACCGAAGGATTCATGATGGATCCAGAGGCCAGTGTTTCAGCGGTCGCCTTTCACCATCCTCAGGCCTCTTACTTCTCAGTCGGTACTCGCAGTGACTCCGCCGCGGAAGACAATCGGAACTAGACGTGAAAAAACCACTCACCACCGCAATCGGCAGTCTTCCGCATCACAACGTCGATGCCGCACTCGCATTTTCGTTTGAACTCGATATCCCGTTTCTCCCTCAGATTCCGATTCGAAACTCGTGGGAATATATGATTCCGCAGGCGCTCGACGGAATGCCCGGTCTTCAAGTCGATAGCGATGGCACGGCTCTCCTGGACTATGATGTCTGGGCAGGACGTTCACGCTCCTTGAATGAAAGGTTGATCACCGCGTTTGCAAGCAGCGCTCACAGGGACGCCTTTGATTCCTTTGAGCCCTCCTCTTCTACATTTAGCGCCTGGCAGCCGTTTCTCTGGGAAATCGAAGAGCGCTCATGCCTGCGTGCTAAAATTCAAATCGCTGGCCCATTGACCGCTCAGTGGTCGCTACGCCTCACCGACGGCACTCCTGCCGACTCCAAGCCAGACGTCGCGGCGCAGATCTATCGATTGGTTCTGGCGCGCGCGATCGCCATGGGCCGCAGAGTCGCCGCATGCGGTGCAAAGCCCCTGATCTTCCTCGACGAGCCTGCGCTCTTCGGACTGAGCCCGACCAACCCAAAACATATTCTGGGCCTTCAAGAGCTTAGGATCATGGTCCAAGCACTGCGCAAAGAGGGCTTTGAAGTCGGCCTGCATTGCTGCAGCGATACGGATTGGAAAACTGTTTTGGGCATCGGCTTAAACTTTATCTCGTTTGATACGTCAGTCTCACTCGATACGTTTCTCGCAACCGGAAGCGCCCTCGAATCCTTCATCGAGTCGGGAGGACGTCTTTCACTGGGAGTCATTCCAACCCAGGCCGCGAAAATCGGTGCAAGCTCACACGACCTGCCAGTCGCCAGTCTCGTTCAGCATTTCAAAGCTTCTTTTGAGGCCGGCCTTCCCGGGAAAAAGGCCCTTCAGAAAAAGATCGTGAGCGAAGCCGTTTTTACGCCCGCTTGCGGCCTGGCCCTTCACTCCGTACACGCCGCCGAAGAAGTTCTCGCGGCACTTCAGGAGTTCACGAAGCGCGTTCAGGCGTGAATAACTGGTTTTTAGGGGCTTTGTAACTACGCCGAAGCCGACATGTTGGGCATACCTGGGCAATCAGTCGGATTAGTCGCCAGACTGCTTGCCCAGTAATATCCCCCAAGCACGGACGAGGCCCAAGTCTATCTGGAATTCAAAC
>OUNO010000194.1_pt2 | contig 20156 bp, 20 predicted proteins | sample 1779811 | NCBI WGS metagenome assembly OUNO01 (sample SAMEA3914804, study PRJEB12502) | metagenome | biome: forest; material: soil | place: Canada | collected 2010-06-25 | depth 0.3 m | reverse complement strand
CCGGCGTTGCCGAAGACCGCGCCGGGCGCCGCCGCGGCGGCGGCCTCGATGTCGGCGTCGGCGAAGACGACGTTGGCCGACTTGCCGCCCAGCTCCAGCGTCACCCGCTTGATCGTCGCCGCGGCTCCGGCGGCGATCCCGCGGCCGACCTCGGTCGAGCCGGTGAAGGCGATCTTGGCGACGTCGGGGTGCTCGACCAGGCGGGCGCCGCAGACGCTGCCCGGGCCGGCGACGACGTTCAGCACGCCCTCCGGCAGGCCGGCCTCGAGGGCGATCCGCTCCAGCTCGATCGCGCTCAGCGGCGTCAGCTCGGCCGGCTTCAGGACGATGCAGTTGCCAGCCGCGAGCGCCGGCGCCACCTTCCAAGCGGCGATCGTCAGCGGGAAGTTCCAGGGCACGATCAGGCCGACGACTCCGAGCGGCTCGCGGAAGGTCATGTCGACGCCACCGGCGACCGGGATCGTCTGGCCCAGCAGCCGCTCCGGCGCGCCGGCGTAGTAGCGGAAGGTCTCGACCACCATCCCGATCTCGCCGCGGGCGTCGGCGATCGGCTTGCCGGCGTTGCGCGCCTCCAGCAGCGCCAGCTCCTCCTGCCGCCCCGCGAGCGCGTCGGCCAGCCCGTGCAGCAGCGCCGCTCGCTCACCCGGAGCCACCGCTCGCCACCCGGGAAACGCCGCCTTCGCCCGCGCCACCGCCGCATCGACCTCCGCCACCCCGGCCCGCGGCAGCTCCGCCATCACCTGCTCCGTCGCCGGCTCGATCACGGCGATCGTGCTCACGACTGCCCACCCTCCACGACCCTGCGGTTCCTTTTGCTCGCATTTGGTGCAAAAGGAACCGCGGATGGGCCGCCACGCGCCGCCTCGACCAGGGCCGCGATCAGGGTGCTGTCCCGGTCCTCCTCGGGGTGCCAGACGACGCCGAGGGCGAAGCGCTTGCCGGGCAGCTCGATCGCCTCGACCAGTTCGTCGTCGTCGGACCAGCCGCTGACGGTCAGCCCCGCGCCGAGCGCCTCGACGCCTTGATGGTGGTGGGACCAGACGATGAAGCCGTCGGTACCGGCGGCGCGGCAGGCAAGCGTGCCCGGCGCCAGCCGCACCCGGTGCTCGCTGAAGGTTCCGGCCAAAGTGCGGTGCGCCTCGTTGCCGATCGATTCAGGCAGGTGCTGGTCGAGGGTGCCGCCGAGGGCGACGTTGAGCAGCTGCATCCCGCGGCAGATCCCCAGCACCGGCATGTCGCGCTCCAGCGCCCGCCGCGCCAGGGCGATCTCGAAGGCGTCGCGGTCGGGCCAGGTCCCCTTGGTCTCGGGGTGCGGCAGGGCACCGTAGCTGGCCGGGTCGATGTCGGCGCCGCCGGCCAGCAGCAGCGCGTCGACCCGGTCGAGCAGGACGTCGGGCTCGGCGACCACCGCCCCGTCGGGCGGCAGCACGATCGCCAGCCCGCCGGCCCGCTGCACCGCGTTGACGTAGGCGCGCGGAACCAGCGTCACTTCGTAGCCGTCCCAGACACCCCAGGCGACCCGCTCGACCGCCGCGCAGATGCCGATCACCGGGGAGCTCACAGACGCTCGAACCCGCGGTAGCGCTCCCAGTCGGTGACAGCCGTCTCGAAGGCGTCGATCTCGACCCCGGCGCGATTCAGGTAGTGGTCGACGACGTCGGCCCCGAAGGCGGCGTCGACCATCTCGCTCGAGCCAAAGGCCTCGCGGGCGTCGTAGATGTTGTGCGGGACGCGGGGCTTGTCGGACTCGTAGGCGTTGCCCTCGAAGACCGGCTCCAGCGGCAGCTCCTTCTCGATCCCGTGCAGGCCGGCGGCGATCAACGCCGCCAGCGCCAGGTAGGGATTGACGTCGGCGCCCGGCAGCCGGTTCTCGACCCGAAGGCCCTCACCGTGCCCGACCACCCGCAGCGAGCAGGTGCGGTTGTCCCGTCCCCAGGCGATCGCGGTCGGCGCGAAGGAGCCGGGCGAGAAGCGTTTGTAGGAGTTGACGTGCGGCGCGTAGAGCAGGGTCAGGTCCTTCATGCAGGCGAGCTGGCCGGCGACGAAGTGGTCGAACAGCGCCTGGTCGGCGGCGAAGGCGTTGGCGCCGTCCGCCCCCGCCAGCGAGCAGTGGATGTGGCACGAGTTGCCCTCGCGCTCGTTGAACTTGGCCATGAAGGTGATCGCGTGCTCCTCCTGGGAGGCGATCTCCTTGGCGCCGTTCTTGTAGATCGCGTGGTCGTCGGCGCAGCGCAGCGCCCCGGCGTAGCGGAAGTTGATCTCGTGCTGGCCGAGGTTGCACTCGCCCTTGGAGTTCTCGACCGTCATCCCCGCCCCGGCCATCTCGTTGCGGATCCGCCGGATCAACGGCTCGACCCGTGCGGTTCCCAGCAGCGAGTAGTCGATGTTGTAGAGGTTGGCCGGCTCGAGCTCGTGGAAGCCCTTCTTCCAGGCCGCCTCATAGGTGTCGCGGAAGACGATGAACTCGAGCTCGGTGGCGGCGTTGGCGCTGAAGCCGAGCTCGGCCAGCCGCGCCAGCTGGCGGCGCAGGATCTGCCGCGGCGAGGCGACGACCTCGCGCCCGTCGGCCCACTGCAGGTCGGCCATCAGCATCGCCGTGCCGGGCAGCCACGGCAGCAGCCGCAACGTCTCCAGGTCCGGGACCATCTCGAAGTCGCCGTAGCCGGTGTCCCAGGAGGCCATCGCGTAGCCGCCGACCGTCTCCATCTCGACGTCGACGGCGAGCAGGTAGTTGCAGCCCTCGGCCCCGTGCTCGAGCACGTCGTCGAGGAAGTGGGTCGCGGTCAGCCGCTTGCCCTGCAGCCGCCCCTCCATGTCGGCGATCGCCAGGAGCACGGTGTCGACCGTGCCCGCGGCAACCGCCTCTCTCAGCTCCTCAACGGTCACGCCGCGAACGCTACGCCACTCAGGGCGCGGCGGGACCGACCTCGGGCGGCGCGCCGAGCTCTTTCTCGAGATCGGTCTCCCGCACCTGGCCGGTGAAGTGCTTGCGGGCGGTGGTCATCCAAGCGATCCAGGCGAGCAGGATCACCAATCCGACCGTCAGTGGCGCGTAGTTGAACGCCTCCCAGCTGAATTCGCTGTTCCACGGCACCGCTTCCGGCGTGAACGGCAGGCAGAAGATGATCGTGATGAAGACGACCCAGATCGTCGAGAAGCTGTTCATCCATTTGTACTTGTTGCCGTTGGTCCAAGGGCCGGGCTGGAAGTCCTTGCCTTTGCGCCAGCGGAGGAAGATCGGGATCACGTAGGCGATGTAGAGGCCGATCACCGAGACCGAGACGATCGCGAAGAAGGCGAATGGAACGGCTTCTCCGTTGCCCTTGCCCTTCAGCGCCGGCAGGGTGATGAGGAGAGCGAAGAACGCCATCATCAGCACCGCGTAGACCGGCACCCGCTCGGAATTGACGGTCGAGATTTTCGCCGAGACGCGCTTGCCGAAGCCGCGGTCGCGGGAGAAGGCGTAACACATGCGCGAGGCGCTGGTCAGGCAGGCGGCGCCGCAGAAGAGCTGGCCGACGACGGAGATGATCAGCACGAACTTGCCCCATCCGGTGCCCAGGGCTTCGGTCAGCAGGGTCGGCGCGAACCCGAACGCTTCATTCGCCCCGTCGACGTTGGTGACCGAGAAAGTGATCGCCAGCAGCACGATCCAGCCGATGATCGCCGAGTAGAAGATCGATCTCCACACTCCCTTCGCCGCCGCGGTCGAGGCCCCATGGGTCTCCTCGGAGATGTGAGCCGAGGCGTCGAAACCGGTGATCGTGTACTGGGTCAGCAGGAAGCCAAGGGGGAGGATGTAGAACCAGAACATTGCCCCGCTGAAGCCGCTGTTGTTGATCCGGTGACCGAAGACGAAGCTGAAGCTCTGGTGCCCGTCGGGAACCAGGATCAGGACGATCACGATCGCGGCGACGCCGATCACGTGCCACCAGACCGAGACGCTGTTGACCAGCGAGAGCAGGTGCGTTCGCCGCACATTCACCGCTATGTGGAGCGCCAAGATGATCGCGAAGAGCAGGAAGACCTCCTGCAGGACGTGCGCTTCGTCGCCGAAGTTGATCCCGAAGATGTTCACTTCGTAGAGACCGAGGATCACGTTGAGAAAGGTCGCGCAGGCGTAGTCGACCGAGGCGACGACGGCGACCAGGCCGATCAGGTTGAACCAGCCGGTGAACCAGGCCCAGACCGGGCCGCCGAGTTTGCCTGCCCACCAGTAGATCCCACCCGCGGTCGGGTAGGCGGAGACCAGCTCGGACATGCAGAAGCCGATGATCAGGATCGGGATCGAGATCAGCGGCCAGCCGATCGAGATCGCGATCGGGCCGCCGTTGTTCCAGGCCTGGCCGTAGGTCGTGAAGCAGCCGGCCAGGATCGAGATGATCGTGAACGAGATCGCGAAGTTGGAGAACCCGCTCCAAGCCCGGTTCAGCGTCTGTTTGTAGCCGAGTTCAGCGAGGCGCTGCTCGTCACTCCCGGTTGGCGTCGTAACGCTGCTCTCCATGCCGCCTCTCTTCCTAAGTATCGATCGTTGCGATAAAAGGTGTGCTGAACCGACCTATGGGGTTCCGGGCGAGCCTAGTCCGGGCGTGAGACCCCTGTCAATGCCGAGTTGGAGAATTTCTCCGCAACCACATGGCCCAGCTGTCAACAGCCCTCGACCAACTCTCCGTGATGCTCGGGCCGCTCGATGGCGAGGCCATCCCGCTTGACGGCGGGATCACCAACCGCAACTACCGGGCGCGCTTCGGCGCCGACGAGGTGGTGATCCGGATGCCCGGCAAGGAGACCGGCCTGCTCGGGATCGACCGCGAGGCCGAGCGCGCCGCCAACGAGTGCGCGGCCCGGCTCGGGGTCGCGCCCGCCGTGGTCGCGGCTCTGACCGACCCGCCCTGCCTCGTCACCCGCTTCGTCAGCGGGCGGGAGCTGGGATCGGAGGAGCTGCGTCAGCCGGCGCTGCTGGCCGAGGTCGCCGCGGCGCTGCGCGCGGTCCACGACAGCGGCGCCCGGCTGGCGGTCAGCTTCAGCGCCTTCCGGATCGTCGAGACCTACGCCGAGCGGGCGAGCGCCCGCGGCGCCACCCTCCCACCCGACTACGCGAGCGCCCACGCCACCGCGGCGCGGATCGAGGCCGCGCTGGCAGGCGCCGCGGAGGCCCCCGTGCTCTGCCACAACGACCTGCTCGCCGCCAACTTCCTCGCCTCCAACGCCGGCATCCGCCTGATCGACTGGGAGTACGCGGCGCTGGGCGACCCCTACTTCGACCTCGGCAACTTCGCCGTCAACAACGGCCTCGGCGCGGCCGAGGAGGAGGCCTTTCTCAGCGCCTATTTGGGCGCGGCGCCCGGCGCGCATAGGCTGGCCCGACTGCGACTGATGCGCTTCATGTCCGACTTCCGCGAAGCGATGTGGGCCGTCCTGCAGGGCAGCCTCTCCGACCTCGACTTCGACTTCGCCGCCTACGCGCGGACCCACTTCGACCGCCTCTCGGCCAGCGCCGCCGCACCCGGCTTCGAGGCCCTGCTGGAGGACGCGCGTGCCGCCGGCTGAGCTGCCGAGCTCGGCCCGCTGCGTGATCGTCGGCGGCGGCGTCGGCGGCACCTCGCTCGCCTACCACCTGGCCAAACTCGGCTGGGAGGACGTCGTCCTACTGGAGCGCTCCCAGCTCACCTCCGGCTCGACCTTCCACTCCGCCGGCCTGGTCGGACAGCTGCGCGGCTCGGTCTCGCTGACGAAGATGATGATGCACTCCGTCGACCTCTACCGCCGGCTCGGGGAGGAGTCCGAGTTCGATCCCGGCTGGGTCGAGTGCGGCGGCATCCGCCTCGCCTCCAGCGAGGAGCGGATGGAGGAGCTGCGCCGCCAGGCCGGCTGGGCGAAGACCTTCGGGCTGCCGCTGGAGCTGATCTCCGCCGCCGAGGCGCAGCAGCTCTTCCCGCTGATGTCGACCGAGGGGGTGCTCGGCGCCGCCTGGCTGCCGACCGACGGCTACCTCGACCCCTCGCAGCTAACCTACGCGCTCGCCGATGGCGCCCGCCAGGGCGGCTGCCGGATCTTCACCTCGACCCGGGTGACCGGGATCGAGGTCCGCGACGGCCGCGTCCGCGGCGTGCGGACCGATCGCGGTGACGTCGCCGCGGAGGTCGTCGTCGACGCGGGCGGCATGTACGCGGCCGAGATCGCCCGGATGGCCGGCGTCCGCGTCCCCCTGGTCCCCTTCTCCCACCAGTACCTGGTGACGCAGCCGTTGGATGCCGTCAGGGAAGCCCGAGATGCGGCGCGGTTGAGCTTTTCCACGGATAGCGAAGAAAAGCTCAACCACGAGCGGGGACACCTGCCGACGCTGCGCGACCCGGATCTCCTCATCTACTACCGGGAGGACGGGGACGGGCTCGTCATGGGTGGCTACGAGCGGCAGAGCGCGCCCGCCTTCGTGCCAGAGGGCACTGGGCGCGTCGAGCAGATCCCAGCCGACTTCAACGGGCGGCTGCTGGAAGAGGACTGGGAGCGGATGGAGGAGATCGTCGAGAACTCCAAGCGCCGGGTCCCGGCGATGAACGAGATCACCGTGACGAAGCTGATCAACGGCCCCGAGGCCTTCACCCCCGACAACGAGTTCTGTCTCGGCGAGAGCGAGGTCGGCGGCTTCTTCGTCTGCGCCGGCTTCTGCGCCCACGGCCTCGCCGGCGCCGGCGGGATCGGCAAAGTGATGGCCGAGTGGATCGCCGAGGGGGAGCCGAGCCTCGACCTCTGGCACATGGACATCCGCCGCTTCGGCGCCCAGTACCGCTCCCCCGCCTACACCCACGCCCGGATCCGCGAGAACTACGAGACCTACTACGACATCCGCTACCCCAACCACGAGCGCAGCGCCGGGCGGCCGCTGCGGGTCTCGCCGGTCAACGCCTGGCACCGTGAGTACGGCGCCGCCTTCGGCGAAAAGTCGGGCTGGGAGCGGGTCAACTGGTTCGAGTCCAACGCCGCCGGCGGCGAGGAGCAGCTGCGCCCCCGCGGCTGGGCCGGCCAGCACTGGTCGGCGGCGATCGGGGCCGAGCACCGCGCCACCCGCGAGGCGGCGGCGCTGTTCGACGAGACCTCCTTCGCCAAGCTCGAGATCACCGGGCCGGCGGCGGCCGAGTACCTCGAACGCCTCTGCGACAACCGCGTCGCCCGCGACGTCGGCCAGATCACCTACACCCAGATGCTGAACAACCGCGGCGGCATCGAGTGCGACTTCACCGTCGCCCGCCTCGGCGAGCAGCGCTTCTCGATCGTCACCGGCACCGCCTTCGGCAACCACGACCGCGAGTGGATGCGGCGCCAGTTGCCGGCCACGGGTGGCATCCACCTGGCCGACGTCACCTCGCAGTCGGCCTGCTTCGGCCTCTGGGGCCCGCGCGCCCGCGACGTCCTGCAGCCGCTGACCCCGCAGGACCTCGGCAACGAGGCCTTCCCCTACATGTCGCTGCGCGAGACGACGATCGGCAACGTGCCGGTGCGGATGCTGCGGGTCACCTACGTCGGCGAGCTCGGCTGGGAGATCTACTGCCCGACCGAGTACGGGCTCGGGCTCTGGCGCACCCTCTGGGAGGCGGGCCGGCCGCACGGCATGGTCGCCGCCGGCTACCGGGCGATCGACTCGCTGCGGCTGGAGAAGGGCTACCGCGTCTGGGGCGCCGACATCACCCCGGACGAGACCCCCCACGAGGGCGGCGTCGGCTTCTGCGTCAAGCTCGACAAGGAGGGCGGCTTCATCGGCCGCGAGGCTCTGGGGGAGGCGAAGGAGCGCGGCCCGCGCACCCTGCTGCGCTGCCTCACCCTCGAGGACCCGCACTCGATCGCGCTCGGCAACGAGCCGGTCCGGGTCGGCGGCGCCAAGCTGGGTGGCCGGGTCACCACCGGCGGCTACGGCTACAGCGTCGAGCGCTCGATCGCCTACGCCTACCTGCCGCCCGAGTCAGCCGCGCCGGGCACCGCCGTCGAGGTCGAGATCTTCGGGCAGTGGATCCCCGGCGAGGTAGCCGCAGAGCCGCTCTTCGACCCCAAGGGCGAGCGCATCCGCGCCTGAGGCTCAGCCGCGGGCGGCGGCGAGCTCGAGGCGCAGCGGGGCCGGCAGCAGGCCGGCGAGGATGTGCTCGGTGCCCTCGAGCTGCTCGCGCATCCCCTTCACGGCGCGGGCCGCGTCGCCCTTGCGCAGCGCCTTGACCAGGCGGCGGTGCTGCTCGTTGGCGGCGTCGAGGACCTCCGGCGGGTGGGCGATCAGCGCAATCAGGTCGGTCATCTGGCCCTGCACGTCGGTCATCGCGCTGAGCAGCCGCGGCGAGCCGGCGGCCTCGGCGACGCCGATGTGGAAGCGGATGTCGGTGCGGCGGTACTCCTCGAAGTCCTCGACCTCGGCGGCCATCTTCTCGACCAGCGCGTCGAGCCGGTCGAGCTGCTCGGGCCCGGTCCGCTCGGCGGCGAGCAGGGTCGCGCCGCACTCGATCGCGACCCGGTAGTCGAGCACCGCCCAGGCGCCCTGGTCGAGCGGCTCGCCATCGCCCTGCTCGGCCAGCGGCGGCTGCTCGGAGACGAAGGTGCCGCCCTTGCGGCCGCGCAGCGAGACCAGGTGGCCGCTCTGGACCAGGGTCGTCAGCGCCTGGCGCAGGGTCGAGCGGGAGATCCGCAGCTCGCCCGCCAACTCGCGCTCGGGAGGCAGGCGGCTGCCCGGCGGCAGCAGGCCGACGCGGATTGCGGTGCCGAGCCGCTCCACCGTCTCCTCGAAGGTGCTCGGCGGCCGCACCGGCAGGAAGACAGCCTCCAGCGCCGCGTCGCGTTCCATTCCCCAACGGTACAGAGGCAGGATCGGCCGCCGGCGTTAGGGTTGAGCGGGTGAGGCTGGGAGTGTCGATCCGTCTGTGCCTGCTGGCGCTGCTCGCCGCGGCGCTGGCCTGGGGCGCCCTCCCGGTCCCGGGCGCCGGGGCCGCGAGCGGCCTCAAGTTCCTCGGCTGCCTGAGCGGCAAGCTGCCGCCGGTGAAGCAGCCGCGGGCGCCACGCCCCGGCGGCTGCCGCCTGACGCAGCGCGCCCAGCTCGATGCCGAAGGCTCGGGCCTCAACCACGTCTTCGGCCTGACCGCCAGCGCCGACGGCCGCTCGCTCTACGCCGTCTCCTCGCGTGAGGACAGCGTGCTCGGCTTCAGCGCCAAGCCGCTCGGCCTGCGGCAGTGCTTCAGCGGCATCCGCGAGCTCGGCCGGCACGGCAGCGGCGCCTGCTCGCTCTTCCCCCACGCCGGCACCGAGGACGCGACGACCGGCTTCAACGGAGTTCGCTTCGTCGCCGTCAGCCCTGACGGACAGAGTGTCTACACCGTCTCCGCCGACAACGCGATCGGCATCTTCTCGCGCCGCCCGAGCACCGGCAACCTCGTCTACCTCAGCTGCCTGACCGGCGGCAAGGGCCCCAACACCGCCTCCGAGAACGGCGCCTGCAAGGCGATCCCGACCGCGACCCGGGCTTACGACGGGCTCGACTCCGGCCTCGGCAGCATCGCCTCGCTGGCGGTCAGCCCCGACAACCGCTTCGTCTACGTCGCCGCCACCGGCGATGCCGCCGTGACGACGATGGTCCGCGCGGCCGACGGCTCGCTCAACTTCCGCGACTGCATCAGCGGCGGCATCTCCAGCTTCGTCGTCGGCCTCACCAGCCCCTGCGCGATGCTGCCGGTCACGGCCGATAATCCCCACCACTCGGGCCTGCGGGGAATCAGCCAGATCGTCATCAGCCGCGACGGGACCTCGCTCTACGCCAGCTCCCCGAAAACCTCGTCGGTCACCGAGTTCCGCCGCGACCCGGCGACCGGATCGCTCACCTACAGCGGCTGCATCACCGGCGAATACGGGCGCGGCACCGGTCCCGGCGATCCCTGCACCCCGATCCCGGGCGCCGTCGACGTCGGCTTCGACTCCGGCATGTGGCTGATCAAGCAGCTGACGCTCAGCCGCGACGGCCGCTCGCTCTACGGCCTCTCCCGCGGCGACGATTCCGTCATCAGCTTCGGCCGCGACCCCGCCAGCGGCACCCTCACCTACGCCGGCTGCATTACCGCCAACAGCGAGCTCGCCGAAGAGATCGGCAACCCGAACCCCTGCACGACCGTGCCCGGCGCTCAGCCCGAGGGGGACGGATCGGGGCTCGACGGCCCGATCGCCCTGGCCCTCAGCCCGGGCGGTCGCAGCCTCGTCGTCGCCTCGGCCAGTGACTCGGCCCTGACCCGCTTCTCCCGCGACCCGGCCAGCGGCGCCCTCACCTACAAGGGCTGCCTCAGCGCCAACGCCAAGCTCGGCCGCCCCGCCGGCCCCTGCACCCTGGCGAAGGGCAAGGGCGGCGCCCACCAGCTCGGCTTCGCCGGCCTCAGCTCCCTCGCCTTCGCCGGCGGCAAGCTCTACGCAACCGCCAGCGGCCAGTCGGCCCTCAGCAGCTTCTCCGTCGCCGGCGGCTGAGCCGGGCTCAGATCAGCAGGTCCGGCTCGGCCGCCGGCACGCCGTACTCGGCACGCAGCTCCTCCAGCGGCACCTCGGCCGCCGCCCAGAAGTCCCAGTCGGCTGCGACGACGTCGACCGTGGTCGCGGCGCCGCGGTCCCAGGCGGTCCAGAAGCGCCGCGGCTCGTACGCCCCGTGGGCGGTGTTGGCGATGTCGTTGAGCTTGATCCCGAGGTGCCAGCTGAAGAGGACCGGCAGCACCTCAGCGGCCATCGGGTGGTCGGGGTGCATGGCGCCGATGAAGGTGGAGACGCAGACCTCACCCTCTTCTGAGGTCGAGTAGCCGGAGAGCACGTGGGAGCTGTCGTGGGGCGTGGTGAAGGCCTCGGCGAGCCCGGTGGGGTGGCCGGGGAACTCGAAGCCGTTGAGCGCGAAGTGGTTGAAGAAGGCGTGCCCGAAGCTGTCTGGGGGGAGCTCCCCGAGCGCCTTGTAGCGGGCTTCCAGGGCCGGGTCCGGAGCGTCGCCGTAGGGCAGGAACGGCGCCACCGGCCCGGCGGCGAGAAGCTCGAGGTCCAGCTTCGGAAAGCTTTCGGCGTTCTTGCGGACGATGCAGGCCGCGGCCTGGGCGACCTCGTCGGCGGCGGTCTCGGCGAGGATCTCGAGGTAGTCCTCGCGGACGTCGCAGGCCCGCGCATAGCCCTGCAGCAACTCGATCTTGCCGGCGTCGACGACGCCGTCGGCGAGCGACATGACGGCCAGCATCCGCACCGCCTGCTGCGCCTCCTCGGGGCTCGTCAGCTGAGCCTCCAGCTGCCCCGGCGAGACGGTCGCGAGGGTATCCAGGTCGACTTCCCGCAGACCCAGGACGACCGTCGCCGCCGCCTCGATCGTGCGCCGGTCGAGCTCGGTGACGCCGGCCTCCCCGTGCTCGAGCGCCACCGCCCGCATCGCCCCGAGGATCGCCTCTGCCCTGCTTCTCGGCATCTCGATCAGCACGCCGACATCGTCCCAAGTTCGGTGCGCCGGCGCCCCACCGGGCTAGACCAGCAACCCGACGAGCAGCAGCGCGACACCCGCGGTAGCCGCCGCGCCTGCCGCCCCCAGCAGCCAGCGGCGGCGGGCGATGATCGAGACCGAGGCCAGCACGATCCCGACCTGCAGCCCAACCTCGGCCAGCTCATAGTCGAGGTGCTGGGTGTTGGCGTGGTCGACTTCGTGTTCGTGAGCGACGATCTCCTCTTCGAGGCGCGCGTTCTCCGGTTCCAGCTCGTGGACGATCCTCGCCTCGTGCGCGCGGGCCTCGGTCGCCGCCGCCTCTTCGGCCGGGCTGCCGCTGCCGAGCACCTTCAGGACGGTCGAGTTGCCCTTGTTGATCTCGATCTTCAGCGTGTTGCTCTCCAGCCGGGCCGAAGCGTTCGCGCGGTGGGTCTCGCCGGTGATTACCTCTTTCACCGCCTCGTTGGCGAGGAACGTCGCCAGGGCCAGGAAGGCGGCCATCACGGCGACGACCATCGCCGCATTGCGGCCGTAGTGAGGCCCGGCCTCTCCCGCGGCGACGTGGTGCCCCTGCTCGAAGCGCTCGTATGAGTGGTGGGCCTCTGCCATCGCCCGCCTTTCTAACGATCGCGCCGGGCGTCCCCGGTCGAGGGCACCGCGAGCTAGAGTCGATCCAAGCAACCAAGGGAAGCGAGGACCGATGGCCGAGTGCACGCATCTGGATCAGGTTCGGGTCACCCAACTGCCGGAGTCGACGCTCGGCTGCGAGGACTGCCTCGCTGTCGGCTCGCCCTGGCTGCACCTGCGGATCTGCCTCAGCTGCGGCAAGGTCGGCTGCTGCGACGACTCCCCCAACCGCCACGCCAGCGCCCACGCGGCCGAGTCGGGCCACCCGCTGATCCGCTCGATCGAGCCGCGCGAAGACTGGTCCTGGTGCTTCATCGACGAGATCGGGATGGTGATCTCCGACGTCGAGGGAGAGACCAAGATCCCACCCTCGCCACTCGGCGGCTGAGGCGGGCGGTGACCTAGACAATCGCGACGACGAGAACGGCACCGATCATGCCGATCAGGGCAGCGCCGAGCACCACCCCGGCCTGGATCATGAGGCGGTGTAAGCCTTCAAACCCAGCTTTTATCTCGGACCGCACCTCCTTGATCTCTGCCCGCCATTCGGCGCTCTGGTTCTGAAGCGCCATTTCGACCCCGTCTAGGCGCTGGTTCACAGAGACGAACTTCTCATCGAACTTCTCATCCAATTGGCCAAACCGCAGTTCAACCATGTCGAATCGGTGGTCGATCTCAACGAATCGGCCGGTGACTTCGCTGCGGAACTCGTCAAGTCCCTCGTCGGTCCATCTCTCACTCATTAGCTCCATCCCCCAATGCTTGCAGACAACTAGTTACGTGTGGGTGACATCTCTGCCAAATCTCAGTGACATGCCGGCCGATCAGTTCAGCGGTAGACGGCCCGCGCTATGGCCAGCGTGATCATCACGACTACACACAGAACGGCTGCCCCGATGAAGAGCCGGAACACCAGATCCGCACGGGACTGGCTGAGGTGCCGCTGGATGCGTTGGTCCAAACCGAGATCAAGCTCCATCAACCGCCCGCGTCCCCTCTCGGACTCGCTTCTCACCTCTTCCCGCAGGGCATCGCGGTCGGCTCTCGTCGCGTCACGGACGACTTCGATTGCGGTCCTAATCTCGGCATCCATCGATCGATCCCCCCTGAGTTTGGGTAATTGGCAACGGCGAGAACGGCGGCCACCAGACCGATCGACACCATCCTGACAGGTTCTCAGACAAAACGATGCGCCAAGAAAATGGGACTCTTCGATGTCGATTTCGCGATGACCCGTTCGTCGCCCAGGTAGAAGGGTCGGAACAATTGCCGGCCGATCGCGACCAAGGAGGACCTGATGGGCAGGATCGTCGTAACCGAGTTCGTCTCGCTGGACGGAGTGATGGAGGCCCCCGGCGGCGGTGAGGAGTATAAGCACGGCGGCTGGACCTTCGAGATCAACCGCGGTGAGGAGGGCGACAAGTTCAAGTTCGACGAGGTCGTCGAGGCCGAGGCCCAGCTGCTCGGCCGCCGTACCTACGAAGGCTTCGCCGCCGCTTGGCCCTCGATGACCGACGAGGTCGGCTTCGCCGACAAGTTCAACTCGATGCCCAAGTACGTCTTCTCCAACACCCTCGAGCAGGCGGACTGGACCAACTCCACCATCCTCTCCGGCGACTTCGCCACCGAGATCGCCGCCCTCAAGCAACAGGTCGACGGCGTCATCCTCGTCGCCGGCAGCGCCCAGCTCGTCCAGGGCCTGATCGAGCACGACCTCCTCGACGAGCTCCGCCTGATGGTCTTCCCCGTCCTCCTCGGCAGCGGCAAGCGCGTCTTCGGCGACCACCCCGAGAAGAAGCCCCTCCGCCTGACCGACTCCAAAACCGTCGGCGACGGCATCGCCCTGCTCACCTACGAGCCCGCTTGAGCCCGGTCTCGCTGCGCTGACCGGTCACTCCAGCCTGGACAGGTACCACTCGTTCTGCAGTGATAAAGCCGGCTGGAGTATTAGAGCGAGCTTGCTTGATGTAATCGAAAGTCCTTGTACTGTCAGATGGGATGCAGGTCGACGACTCCACCGGGCGGACACACTCTTCTCTCTTTGCTCGCCTGCAAGCCAGAACCGCCGAGATCGAAGCGGGAGTCCTCACTCGCATCAGCGTGATCGGCGGACCCGCCGAGCTCAGTGACCCCGACTACCTCCACGGCTTCCGAGCCGCGGTCCCAGCCGCGATCGAGTTCGGCCTCACGGTGATCGAGACTGGCGAGAAGCATGCGCCGCCAATTCCCACCGCACTGCTGATGCAGGCGCGGCTGGCAGCACGGCACTGCGTCAGCCTCGACACGGTCATGCGCCGCTACGTGGCCGGCCGTGACGAGCTCAACGCGGTCCTGGTCGAAGAGGCTGAAGAGGCCGGCTCACACAGGGTCCGCTTGGCTGGCCCCTTGGGAGCCCTCAGCGGGGCCTTTGACCGGCTCCTCGAGCAGGTCAGCGAGGAGTACGCGCTGGAGCAATTGCGGCGGCCCAGTTCCACGCATGCGCGCCTCGCCGAGCGCATCAAGAGCCTGCTCGCCGGCGAACGGCCCGACACCTCGGACCTCAACTACGACTTCGGCGCTCACCACCTGGGCCTGGTGACCGAAGGGGAGGCTGCCCCGGATGCGGTACGGGCACTCGCCAGGTCCCTCGACGGCCGTCCCCTGATCGTCCACCCCGCCTCGAACACCGTCTGGGCCTGGATCGGACGCCGCGAGCCGTCAGACCGTGACGAACTGAGCCGCACTCTGACAGCGCACTGGCCGGAGGCGATCCCCCTATCTCTCAGCGAGCCTTTGCCCGGCATCAGCGGCTGGCGCTTGGCCAACAAACAGGCCAGGGCGGTCTTCCCACTTGCCACCCGTCGTCAACCCAAAATCGCCCGCTACGCCAACGATGCGTTGGCGACCTCGATGTCCCGAGACGAAGTCCTCACCGCGTCGTTCCGGGAGCTCTACCTCGATCCGCTCGAATACGGAGGCGATAGCGGAGCCATCGAGTGCAAGACCCTCCAGGCCTATTTCACCGCCGGCCGCAACGGCCGCGCCGCAGCCGCGGCTCTGGATGTCAGCCGCCAGACCGTCTCAAACCGGCTGAAGGCAGTCGAACGAAAGATCGGCCGCTCGCTTCTCGACTGCGCCACCGACTTGGAGCTGGCCCTGCGCCTGGCTGATCTCGATCTGATCTGAAGCTAGTTAGCGACGAGGGTGGCAGAGGTCCGCCGGCTACTCAACCACTGGCAGCGGCGGGGGCGGTGGAGACTCGAAGCCGACCATCCCGAACGTGACCGGAATTGCCTGGTCGCCGGACTCGGCCAGCCGTGCCTTGGCGTCGTGGCGAATCTGCTCGACTTCACCAAAGCACGAGGCCAGCACCTCCGAGAGTTCGTCCCATCCACGCTCGTCCAGCTGCATTGGCATCCAGGTGAGGTGCCGATCGGTGCGGGAATCGAAGGTGTCCGCTCGCATCGCTCCATCCGCTCTGGCAACTAGGCCCTGAAAGGAGATGCGGGACAGCTTCCGACGCTTGTCATGCGGCATCTCCTCGAATTCCGCGTCGGTGAAGTAGACGCGGGCCTTTCCTTCGTAGACGTGTTCGAGGGCACCCCGCCGGGGAATGGATTCAACGATCTCCAAGCAACCCTCTTTCTCGAGCTCACGGAAATGGTAAGCGACAAGTGAAAGTGCCTGCTCGTAAGTCTCGTAGTGCGCTTTCGGCACCAATCCCTCACCCACAAACTGACTGGGGCTTCGTGGACCTTCGTTGAGGATTTCCAGAATGCGCACCCGTATTGGGTGCTTGAGCGCCGCACAGATCGTCTCCGAGCGACTCTTTCCTTCCTCTCTCGTGGTCATCAATGAAATCCTTTCGACCAATCGACCCTGTACGAAGTGCCGCACCATAGTCGATTAAGCCACGGACCTTGCGTATAAATGCCAGGGTTCGGCCCTTTACTAGAGCGCGCTCCAGTAATAGAAGGACTCCTGCACTGAAAGGGACGCCTTCGGTGCGGAAAGGGGGTGATGCCCTTGAAGCTCTCAGTCTGTGGTGCGGCCTATCCCGCAGCAGCCATCCATAAGGGTGGCTGACATATGAGCTACCGCCCCGATGCAGCACCGATCGGCGGGGCGGCCTACAACTTCACCAACTGGGCCCGTCTTGCGTCAGCCTCGTGTCGACAGGTTTTACTCGAGGGAATACCTTGCTGGTTGGTCCGTTCGGTGGGCGACAGATGGAAGGGGGTGATGGGGGCATGAAGATCTCTGCCTGCGCAGGGCTGAGCCCAAGCGCGACCCACAAGGGCACTTAGGGTCGGGTCCCGCGAGTTCGCAGACGGAGCGGCGCCCTCAAGGGCGGCGCTCCACTCCCGCTAGATCCGATACCCGTAGGCGGCCGGTCGTTGGTCAGCGGCCTCCCAGTTCGAGAACTCCCTGAGAGAGTTATCTGCTCGTCAGCCCCATAACCCTGATGGACTTGTCGCTTTCCACCATGAAGGCATTGGATCGCACCGTGACGCTGCGGACCGGGTCATCTCCGACCTGGACACGTATCGACTCAACCCAATCAGGCATGACCCCGGCGATACGAAACTCACGAGGGCTCCCTCCAGCATGCGTGGGAGGCTCAAAACTGCCAACGGCAATTCCATGTTCGCTGAATTCTGCGCTCGGCTCGCATCCAATTGCGCCTTGCCCTGATTGGGCAACGCACATAACTCTCTGTCCGCCCACGATCCACACTCCGACCTTCCCAAAGGGCACATACTGAGACCTACCCAACTCAATATCCGTTCGGTGCGATGGAATGATCGCCACTATGTGGGCACGCAACTTAGACGGCAACTCCTCCGGGGGGCCAATCATCACCGCAACATCTTCTGGCAGATCTTTGGGAAGTCCCTTTATCGCCTGCCCAGTAGTGCTCCGCGGACGCCCCGTCACACCCTGTGCAGAAGTCGACTTACGGCGAGGGGACAAGTGGCTCAACTCACGGCCATTGTCGTCGAGTACGGGACAGCAAAGCGCGATCAGCGCGATGCTAGCTCCAAGGAGGAGCGTCGTACCGCAGTTGGTACGCAGCGTGAGCAGCAATACACCAACCCTGCTGCTCACGCCCAGTTCGGCCTTCTCCTAGGGGACTTCCGCTAGGCCATGCACGTAGTTCCATCCCGCTGCATTGTTGATAATCCAAGGCTGGGCGCTGATCCAAAAGATCGAACTCGAGTCGATTGGGTTGTAGACACCGGCTTCTGGACCCGAAGAGCACATTTCCGTGTCGTGGGTGTTTTTGACACAGACCGAGTGCTGGTCCCCCCATCCGAACTCTCCATGGAGAACTCGCGAGGCCCCCACGCAGAGTTCATGGCCATTGAGTTTGTTGTTTTCGCAGTAGCCGCTCCAGCTTGCCGTTGCGCCAGTTGGCAGGAGAAGCAGTACGCACAACGCACTGAGTGCTGCGCCAGCCACCAACGCGCCCTTAAGTTTCCCTCTAAAGGTAGTTGCCACCAGAGCTTCCTTTCATCCGGACCTCAAACCCCGAGGTCAACTCGGTTTGGAAGCAGAATCCTTCCAACGCCCTGTGTCACCCGCAATGGCAAGGTGGTGGATTGAAGTCTCGACGACTTGACAGTTGGCACTACTCCCCAGCATGTCGGGATCCGCGGCTGCCGGAGCAGCGTGGCTCTCTAGGGACCGGTCTGTTCGAACGTGTGCTGGTACTGCGAGTAATCGCCGCTGCCGTAGATCGATTGGACCTGCGCCTGCTGGGTGCAGGGCGGCGCCGGGACGGCGCTGGTGCTTTCCTGACCCGCAAAGGCGTATTTCTTCAAGCGAGAGAAATAGTCTTCGGCTTCTTTGAGGGTTTCTTCGGGGGTAAGCGGTACCCGTTTTCCATTGCTGAATTTGGTCTTCCTGACACGTTCCTGGAAGGCGGGAGATTCAGGGGTTTTGGGATCCAAGGTGACATTGACCCCGGAGTTGCATTGGGCGCTGTTAAAGCTAGGCAGGCCCGAGGCGAGATCCTTGGCCCATTCCGGCGGGCTGTAGGCACTGTTGCGGTTGTTGGTCGTGCGACTGCCGTAGCTGGAGAGGGATTCGGGGTTGAGCGGGCCCATGGCACGGAGGAAGTTGGGATGAATTCCGCCGGTAACTTCTTCGGTGAGATGCCCGTTCGTGGACGCCGCGAGGTTTCCGAAGAAGGCGGCGAACTCCCGCTTGTAGAGGTTCAGGCCGGTCAGCAGCGGGTTCAGATTGCGGATGAAGGGATCGACCGCCCGCAGCAGCGGTGGGAAGTTGTCCCGGAACAGCTTCCGCAGGGCCGGGAACCCGGTCGGGGCCACGCCGATCACCGTCGTCAGGCCTTCGAAGAAGCCCTTTGCTTCCGGCGCCAGGTTGCCGAACGCGACCAGCGTCGGGGAAAGCTGTTCGGCAGCCGGCACCAGCTGCTTCATCAGCGGATCGGTGTTGAGCGAGAAGGTCTTCAGTCGTTCGAGGGTCAGCTTCGACTCGTCGAGGAAGGTCGGGAAGGCGCGGAACAGCGCTTCGATGTCCTGGTCGCGCGCCGCGGTCGTCTGGAAGACGGAGTTGGAGCTCTGGATCAGGCTCGCCAGCTCCCCTTCGCGTCCGCGCAGGGCGCGGAAGGTCGTGGCGCCGTTGCGGAAGAGCTGGGCGACCGCGAGGCGCTGGGTATCGAGGGTGCGGAAGAGCTTGTCGAATTCGGTGAAGGCGGGTTCGAGCTGGCCGATGCCGAAGGAAAGAGCCTGGCCCTGGCCGTTGATCGCCACCGCGGCTTCCTGCATCCAGGCCTGGAACGCGGCCCGGGTCTGCGGGTTGAAGGTGCGGAAGATCTCGTCGAGCTGGACCGACTGGGTCAGGTTGGCCTCGGGCAGGGTGCCACCGTCGGCCATCTGCGGGCCATCGCGCGAGCCCGGGGTGAGTTCGATGTAGGTCTCCCCGAGCAGGGTCTTGGTCCGCAGCAGAGCGCGGCTCGATTCCGGGATCGGCGCGTACTTGTTGTTGATGTCGACGGTCGCCAGCGCTTGCCTGCCGTTCGGCGCCAGGGCGATGCTCTGGACTTTGCCGACGTTGACGCCGGAGATGCGGACGTCGGACTGTTCGGCCAGCGTCGTCGCCTCGTCAAAGGGGATCTTGATCTGGTACGGCTTCGCCTTGAAGGGGGTCGGGCCACCGAAGGTGACCCAGAGAAAGAGCAGGATCCCGAAGCACGACAGCGCGAAGCCGGCGATGACGAGGAGCTGCGTGGTGCTGGGGGCTCGCTTGCTCACTTTTCAGGGGCGTTCGTGGTTTTGCAGGTGCCTTCTTCGGTTGGGAAGGAAACCGGGATTTCCTCGGGCCGGGGAAGATTGATCGTCTGCAGGAGCGTGTTGATGAATGGCTGTGCCGGGGCAATTGAGCCGTAGCCGAAATCGGAGCCCGTGCAGCTGATGCCGACCAGGCTCCGGAGCACCGGCCCATTGGCATCCTGGAGGTTGAAGGCGTTGTTGAAGTCGTGATTCAGCCATGGCAGGTAGAAGAGCACGCTCTGCTGCTTGCCCTTTGGCTTGTAGGCGAGTTCGTTGAGGAAGCTATTGAATCCGCCGAGCGCGTTGCCGAAGCTCGTCACCGTCTTATTGAGCGGCCCTGAGCCTTCGTTGGCGTGGGTCAGCACGGGCCGGATCGTACGGGTGAAGGGCCGGATCTGGGTCTGGATCGGCTCCGTCGTCTGACTGAACATCCGCTCGGTCGCCTTGAAGGCCGGCGTCAGAGCCTGGGCCTGCGGGATCAGCTTGGTCAGGGCCGGATAGGCGGCCTGTGAGAAGCGGTTGGAGCTGGCCAGGCCGGCATTGGCGGCCTGCAGCGTCGCCGGGAATTCCTTCAGCGCGTCCTGGATCGACTGCTGCTGGTTGGCGAAGTTGCCGAGGGCCGCGTTTGATGAGGTGACGAAGCGCTTGATCTCGGCGTCGTGGCGGCCGAGTTCGGTGGTCAACAGGCCGAAGTCGTGGATCACTCGAGCGAGGGCGACGTGCCGCTGGGCAACGACTTTGTTCAGCTTTGCCGTGTAGTGGACGAAGGGCTGGAAGCGGCGCAGCGCGTTGGAGAC
>OUNO010004804.1_pt2 | contig 20222 bp, 15 predicted proteins | sample 1779811 | NCBI WGS metagenome assembly OUNO01 (sample SAMEA3914804, study PRJEB12502) | metagenome | biome: forest; material: soil | place: Canada | collected 2010-06-25 | depth 0.3 m | reverse complement strand
TTTGGGGCCCCAACCCCAAAACGAACGACGAATTGAACCCCATGCTTTCTGAACGCCTCCAGCTCAAGCTCTATCTAGAACCCGCGCCGCACTTCGATGTCGATGCGCTGATCCCGGTGTTCCACCGCTTCATCCGCGAGCAGCTGATCAAGGAGCTCTTGATCGACGTGGTCGACTACAGCCACGTGCCGGACGGCCCGGGCGTGGTGCTGATTGGGCACGAGGCGGACTATTACGTGGGCGCGCTCGACGGTGCCTACGGCTTGGTCTACAGCCGTAAGCGCAGCGCCCCGGCACCGGAAGCGCGCTTGGAAGACGCGCTGCGCCGCTTGATCAACGCGGCTCGGCTTTTGGAGCAAGAGAGCGGCTTGAAATTGCGCTTCAAGAGCAACGAGCTCAGCCTGCGCCTGACCGACCGCCTGCACGCGCCGAACGACGAGGCGACGTTCGCCTCGACCGAGAGCGAAGTCACGCGGCTACTGTCGCGCGTGTACGGCGCGGCTCCCAAAGTCGAGCGCTTGCCGGCTAGCAAAGAGCCGCTCGGCCTGCGCATTCACGCCGGCGCGGCGCCCTCGCTCGAAGCGTTGCTGGAGAAGCTCGGTGGTCCGCCCGTTCCCGTGTCGGCGACCGTGAACTGAGCCGTGGCGGATCCGTTCACGATCCGCCCGGCCACGCTCGGCGATTGCGTCGCGATCAACGAGATCTACAATCACTACGTGCTGCACGACACGTGCACGTACCAAACCGAGCCGGACTCGCTCGCCGAGCGACAGGCATGGCTCGGGCGGCACGGCCCGGGGCATCCGGTGCTGGTGGCAGAGCGAGCCGGCGAAGTACTGGCGTGGGGCGCCTTGTCCGCGTTTCACCCGCGCTTCGGCTATCGCTTCAGCGTCGAGGACTCGATTTACGTGCGTCACGATCAGCAGCGGCTGGGGTTGGGGAAAACCCTGCTCGCCCGGCTGCTCGCAGCCGCGCGCGCTCACGGCCACCGCACCGTGATCGCGCTCGTCTCAGCCGACAAGCCGCGCAGCATTGCGCTCCATGAGGCCTTCGGCTTCGAGCAAGCGGGCCTGCTGCGCGAAGCCGGCTACAAGTTCGAAACCTGGCTGGACGTTGCCTACCTGCAGCTCATGCTGTGACGACGTCGCCCACGCGTAGCGTGCCCTGACTGTCGTGGATCAGGTTCATGCCGAACCATACCTTCTGATCTTCGAGCCGATACTTGGCCAACGTGCGCAGCGGTTCTTTGCCGCCGATGCCCGTTTGCGGATCGAGGGTCGTCATCACGCAGCGATCGCAGCGCTTCGGCCCTCGAAATGAGATATCGCCGATGCACACCCGCGCGTAGCCGTCTTCCGCGTAAGGCTCGGTGCCGCTGACGACGATGTTCGGTCGGAAGCGTTCCATGGTGATCGGTGACTGCAAGCGTGTGTTCAGATCGGCCAGCGATGCCTCGGAGATGATCAAGAACGGATAGCCGTCGGCGAAGCTCACGATGTCCCCCGGCTGCGCGCGTGCCGGATTGACCAGTCGCTGATGGCGATCCGGCATGTACACGAGCTCGTGCGGGCCGCCCAAGTAGCTCGAGAACCAGGCGCTGCCTGCTGCATGCTCCGCGCCCTCGATAGGGTCGTTCCAGATCTGCACCGAGCGCTCGGTGCCCCAGTCGAAGGTGCGCGGCAAGACGAGCTCGGGCAACCCTGACGCCGCGAGCCGCATGCTGTCACTCTCGAGGGTGATGCTCACCTGCGATAACTCGGGCCTCGTTCGTTGCGTCACGAAGTTGCCCGCGGCATCCACGATCATCCAGCGGCGATCGGCGGCGAAGCCTCGCTCCACGACCGGCCATTCGCTGACACGGATGCCGCGGCAGGATTTGATCGGATAAATGTACAGGGCCGAGACGACAGGCACGGGCCGAGGATAACAAAAGCCGTCTCGGTTCGGATCCTGCTAACGTCGGCAGGTGGAGGGTTTGGAGATGCGCTGCGGTCACGTGGTTGGCCTGCTCTTTGCGGGGGTTCTGGGCGCTTGCGGCCGCGGCTCGCATGCGCCCGCGGTCGGCCGCGACGCAGGAGCGCCGGCGTCAGCCAAAGGGTCTGCGTCTGCTGCTTCCTCCAAGCCCTTGCCGCAGCCGGTCAGCTTGCGCGGTCAGGCCATCGCGCTGTCGGTGGACGAAGCGACGCTGTTCGTCGCCGATGAGGATCACGAAGCGCTGTTCCTGCTGCCTCGGGCAATGACTGACGCTCGAGGCGCCCGCGTGATTGCCTTGCCCGGCCCCCCCGCGCAAATCGTGGCACTTGCCGATCGCGTTTACGTCACCGTGCGCACCTTGCCGACCGACGCGGCACGCGCCGCGCGTCTTCGGATCCACGGTTCGCTCCCCGACCCGGGGAAGATCTCGGTCGCGGCGCCGCCCAAGCCGTCTGCGACGCGCAAGCGCAACACACCGCCTGCGCCGTTCGACCCGAGCGCGGTGCGCGAGAGTCAGGGGGGCTTGCTGCTGGCCTTGGCTCCTGATGTAGCCGCGGGCTGGGTCGAAGTGGGGCGCACGGTGTTGCCGCCAGATGCTTGGGGTCTCGCCGTGAGCGCCGACCAGAGTCACGCCTGGGTGAGTAGCGCCTGGTCCGCCGCCGTGAGCGTGATCGAGCTCGGCAGCATGAAGCTCGAGGCGACCATCGCGACGGCGCGTGAGCCGCGTGGGATTGCGCTGTTGCCAGACGGCAAAACAGCGTTCGTCTCGCACCTCGTCGGTGCCGGGCTGACGCGGGTCGAGCTCGCGGGCGGCGCGCTGCACACAAGCCCGCAGCCGCTGCCTGCGGCGCCCGAGCGCGCAGCGAGCGGGGTCGAGCTGCTGGCATCGCTCGGCTACGATCTGCTGCTCTCGCCCGATGAGCAGAGTTTGTTTGCGCCACGGCACGCGCTCGGTGCCGAGGGCGTGGCCTCCTGGTGGGGTGAGCCTGCGGTGGACGTGCTCGACATCGCATCCGGCAAGCCCTTGATGCCACCTCGCGCGGCCCGCTCGCCGAGCGCACGCATCGTCGCCGAGGGCCTGCGCCCGTCGACGGGCTGGGAGGCGCACGCCGGGGAAGCGCCGTCGGCGCAGCAGGAGCTCACTCAGCCGCGTGCGCTCGTTTACCGCAAGAAGAGCGACACGCTGCTGATCGCGGGCGAAGGCTTCGACATGCTCACCGAGCTCGATGCGCTCGCCGCAGATCCGGCGCAGGCGATGATCCGAGTGCACGAGCTGGGAGCCGGCTACGACACGTTCGGGGGCTTTCCAGAGCGCGGCGGCGCGCCCACCGGTATCGTACTCAGTCGCGACGAGCATTTCGCGTACGTGTGGTGTCGGACCACCTTCGACGTGGTTCGCGTCGATCTCGACAAGGGCGAGAAGCAGTACGCGCACTTGGCGGAAGATGCGCTGCCCGCCGACGCAGCGTACGGGCGACGCTTGTTCAGCAACGCGTCGAACAGCGTGCTGAGTGGCGGCCTCGCTTGCGGGGCCTGTCATCCCGAAGGGCGTGACGACGGCTACGTATGGCGTGAAGGCAATCTCGGCGTCTTCGACAAGGCCGCGCGCTTCGTGGCCCGGCGCAGCAACCTCAAGTTCCCCGAGGCAGCTCCCGAGCCACTGCCGGAGCTCTACCCCCGGCAGACGCCGATGCTGGCCGGGCGCGTGAGCACGAATGGACCCTTCGGCTGGCACGGCGAAGAGCACGACATCACCGATCGCATGCTGGCGGGCTTCGCCTTGCATCGCGGCGCGTGGGACAACACGAGCACCTCGCGCGATGCCGGACAAGACGTGGCAAAAATCGACTATTTGGCGGATTTTCTGCGCTCTGGCCTGTTGCCGCCGCCCACGCTGAAGCGCGAGCTGAGCGCGCTCGAGGCGCAGGGCAAAGCCGTCTTCGAGAGCAACGAGACCGGCTGTGCTCGCTGCCACGCGCCGAGCCGTCAATTCACCGATCGCAGCGTCGTGCCGCTTCGCGCACTCGCCGCTCATGGTGACTTTGCCCGCGAGCCGAAGACCACCTTCAAGACTCCGAGCTTGTGGTTCGTCGCCGGCACAGCGCCCTACTTGCACGATGGCAGCGCCGCGACGCTCGAAGAGCTCTTGCTGAGCAACGCGGACCGCATGGGCAACACCAAGCAATTGAGTAACGAAGATCGCACGGCGCTTGCGGCCTACTTGAGGGTGCTGTGAACCTTCGTCGCGCCGCTTGCGCGCTCGCCATCGCGACCGGCGCTGGCTTCACGCTGGCGGCCGCGCCGCCCGCAGCCTCTGATTCCGCGCCCGCGGGCTCGCTCGCGCCGCCCAGCTCCGGCTCGGCTAGCTCCGCCGAGCCATTGCCCCTGCTGCAGGGCGACGAGATACCGAGCGAAGCATCGAAGCCGCCGAAGGGCGACGAGTGGAAAGCGGCCCGGGCCGTCCGCATCCGGCGCGACGGCGCCGCGCCATGCTCGTTCGTGGTGATGCGTGAATGGCTGCGCCTGCGCTGCCCGCAGTTCCTCGGCGGTGGGCTAGTGGCAGGCGACGCCCAAGGCGTGTCCGTGACCGTGACCGGCAACCCCTTCGCCGACTCGAGCAATCCGGACGGAGTGCAAAATCAAAGCGTTACCACGGTGGTCCTGCCGCTCCAGCGCGGCCAAGTGCGCGTGCTCACGTTCCTGCAGATGGCGGAAGAATACTCGTCCGCGAGCTACGCCGAAGCGGGCACGCTGAGTGTCGTGTGGCGCGCGGGTCAGCGCGACCCAGTGCTGGTCATGACGCAAGTGCCCGCGCCGTCGGTGTTCTAGCTGCGCTTGATGCCGGGGCTGGCTTCGGCCGAGCCCAGGTATTTGCCGATCTCTTCGCGCTTGTTCTGCACCTGGTCGAGCAACGCCAAGGCATGCGCGGTGCGTTGCGCGGCAGCCGGGTCCGGGTGCGCGAGACGCACCTTGTCCCAACGCAGCTTGAGCGTGTTTTGCAGCTCCCGCAGGTCGTACACGGCGCGTTGGTGCACGTTGCGGAACGAATCCGAGGGCCAGGCGGCGTCGATCGCAACGCACAGCGCGGCCAGCACGCAGCAGCCGATCGTCAGCTGAGGATTGGCGCGGTTGGCAGACAACGCCGCGGCCAACGCCGCGATCACCGCCAGGCCACGCAGGATCCAAAAACGGATCTTCTCGCGCCGACTGCGCGCGAGGTTCGCCTCCGCCCAGCGCTCGAGGTCACTGATCTGCTCGTCGATCGCGGTCTCGGGCGCGAACGCACCCGGCCGAAACTCTTCGCTCTCCAAGCGTGCCGGGTCGGCCGGGGCAATGCCGCTCGCCGAGCGCGAAAATTCGGACAGTGAGCGTCGGCCCTCGAGCGTGGCCACGTCGATGTTCGCTTGGCTCGCCATCGACGCACGAGGCGGCGGTGGGGTCAGCGGTGGCAGCGGCCGGCTCGATTCGGAAGAAGCCATCCCGCGGTGCTACGTCGGCACTTTCACGAGCGCAACGCGCAGCACGGAAAATGCGCCATGTTTGCCGCGCAATCTGATCATTCCGATCTCAGTGCAGCGCGCTTTCACTGCTACCGGAGTGAACAGCTCCAAAGGGAGCGCCAAAGCCGACCCGTCAGCGCGCCGTTTGTCTCACCACAGCTGGTGCACGGCAGGCCGAACGCGCGCGTCGTAAATCTCTTTCACACGTCGCATCACGTCGCTCGGCAGGGGAGGCAAGGCGACGGCCGAGGTGTTTTCGAACACCTGCTCGGTGCGTTTCGCACCGGGGATCGAGCACGTGATTGCGTCGTGCATCTCGATCCAGCGCAGCGCAAATTGCGGTAGCGACATGCCCGAGGGCACGAGCGCGCGCAGCTCTTCCACCACTTCGAGCCCGGTGTCGAAATCGAAGCCGGAGAAGGTTTCGCCGCGATCGAAAGCCGCGCCACTGCGGTTGAACTGACGATGGTCGTCGTCCGCGAAGCGCTGTCCTTTGTGCATTTTGCCGCCCAGCAAGCCGGAAGACAGCGGCAAGCGCGCCAAGATGCCGACCTTTCGCTTCTGGGCTTCCGCGAAGAGCAGCTCGGCGGGGCGCTGCCGGAAGATGTTGAACACGATCTGAACCGACTGTACCTCCGGGTATTCGATGGCCTTCAGACCCTCTTCTACGCGCTCCACGCTCACGCCGTAGTGCTTCAGCTTGCCCGCCCGCTTCAAGTCGTCGAGCGCGCCGAACACCTCCGGCATGTAATAGACCTCGTTCGGTGGGCAGTGCAGTTGCAAGAGATCGAGCGCATCGACCTCCAGGTTGCTCGCGCAACGCTCCACGAACGCGCTCAGGTTCTCGCGCGTGTAGCCGGCGGCCAGGTGCGGCGAGAGGCGCCGGCCGACCTTGGTGGCGACGTGAAAGATCGGACCGCGCTCGCGCTTCAGGCGCGCCAAGAGGCGTTCGCTGTGGCCATCGCCGTACACGTCCGCGGTATCGAAGAAATTGACGCCCAGATCGAGCGCGCGATGCAACGCCTTCAGCGAGGCTTCGTCATCGACCGGGCCCCAAGTGCCGCCGATCGCCCATGCGCCAAAGCCGACCGCAGAAACGTTGAGGCCTGTACGCCCGAGCTCTCGGTAGTGCATGGCGGGGCAGCCTAGTACCAGTCGGGCAGTCTTGGCACGAGCAGATCGCCGAGCCACATGGTAAAGGTCGCGTCCCGATGAGCAGCACGGAAGCAACACGCTTTCAACGAGCGATCCAAGCCTTCGATCGCGCCAACTCGGAAGACCCGCACACGCTAGAGATCGACGGTCAGGCCCGGCCACGCGAGCTGGTCGATGCCGAGCGCCTCGCCGCTTGGGTGGAGCGGCTCGAGCCTGGAGCTTCGGAAGCACTGCGTCTCGCTGCGCGTTGCCAGCACTTGCGTCGCTTCGAAATCCCGCGCGCCTCGTTGCCCGAAGGCCGCGTTGGCTACCTGCAATGGCGTACGAAGCTGAGCCGCTTTCACGCCGACGGCGCGACGAGCGTGCTCGAGGAGCTGGGCTACGAGCGCCCGCTGATTGACGAAGTGCGCCGCATCAATCTGAAGCAGAACCTGCACAGTAACCCCGACACGCAGACCATGGAGGATGCGCTGTGCTTGGTCTTTCTCGAGTTCGAATTCGAGGCGTTTCGCGCCAAGCACCCAGCGGAAAAGGTGATCGAGGTCGTGCGCAAGACCTGGAAGAAGATGTCAGCGCGCGGGCACGAAGCCGCGTTGGCGCTGCCCTTCGGCGCCGAGTCGTTGGCGCTCGTACAGCGCGCGCTTTCACCCTGACCCACAGCACGAAGGCGCGGCTGCCCTCGTGCGCAGGGCGCGGCCGCTAGCGCGCGCGTTGCCGCAAACGGTCGATACTCATCGCCACGACGATGATGAAGCCAGTGAAGATCTCTTGCACCCAGTTCGGAAACCCGAGGTGAGTGCAGCCCGCCTTGATCACGGTCAAGAGTAGCGCGCCGACCAGCGTGCCGGCGCACGAGCCTTGCCCTCCGGAGAGCGAGCCGCCGCCAATCACGACGGCAGCGATCACTTCCAGCTCGAGGCCCACGGAATCGGTCGGATCGCCGACGGTCAACGTCGCGAATTCGAGCACACCGGCGAGGCCGACCAACAACCCCCCGAGCGCGTACACGAAGAGTGTCGTTTTGGGCACGGAAATGCCCACCAAACGCGCCGTTTCCGCGTTCGAGCCCACGGCCACGATGTGCCGACCGAACTTGGTGTAAGTCAAGAGCGCTACGCCGAACGCGGTCGCGATCAGCATCAACCACACGCCGGGGGGCAGCGCGAGCGAGCCCGCATGGCTTTGCATCAAAGTGTCGAGCCCGCGTGGGTCGGCGTCGATCTTCTGCTCGTCCGCCAGCCCCTTGGCCACGCCGCGCAGCACGCTCATGGTGCCCAAGGTCACGATGAAGGGCGAGATCTTGAGGCCAACGACCAAGCCGCCGTTGCATAGGCCGAGCGCGCCCCCGCACAGCACTCCAATCGCCGCCGCCGTGAACGGCCCCAAGCCCGCACGCAAGCTCTCGGCGACCACGACCGTGACGAGCGCGACGGCCGAGCCGACCGAGAGATCGATGCCGCCGAGCACGATCGTGAACGTCATGCCCACGGCGGCGATGCCGACGACCGAGGTCTGACGTAGCATCGTGAGCAGGTTGCTCTGGCGCGCGAAAGTGTCTGGCGCGAGCGCCGTGAACAGCACGTAGAGCAGGCCCAACGCCAAGAGCGGGCCGAGCCACGGCGTTCGGAAAATCCTGCGCAATTGGCTCATCCGGTGGCCTCGAGCAGGAGGTCATGCTCGCGCAGCTCACGCGCGGGCCGCGCAGCGCCCAAGGTTCCACGGACCATGACCGAGATTCTGTCGCACACGCCGAGCAGCTCGGGCAGGTAGCTCGAGACCAACAGCACTGCGTTGCCGCGCGATGCGAGCTCGTCGATGATGCGGTACAGGTCGGCGCGGCTGCCTACGTCTACCCCGCGCGTCGGCTCATCCAAGAGCAAGACGTCGAGCTCGTGATGCAGTAGGCGCGCGAAGCAGACCTTCTGCTGATTGCCGCCCGACAAGTCGCGCGCCAGCTGCTCGGGACCGCGCGCGCGGATACCCAAGCGCTCGATGTAACGCTGCGCTATCGCGGCACGTCGCTCCGGGCTGACCAAACCGAACGAACCGAGCGAGTCGAGCTTGGAGAGCGTGATGTTGTCCGCGATGCTCATCGACTCGGCGAGGCCTTCGCCTTTGCGGTCCTCGCTCAGTAGGCCCACGCCTTGGGCCAAGCGGCGCGCGGGCGAGGCCGGGCCGAGCAGCGCTTTGACGCGCAACGAGCCGCGCTTCACTTCGTCCAAGCCGAACACTGCACGCAGCAGCTCGCTGCGGCCCGCGCCGAGCAAGCCCGCGATGCCCAGGACCTCACCTCGGCGCAGCTCCAGCGAAGCCGAGATGGGCAGCTTTTTCCCGCCCAAATCGCGCAGCTCGAGCACGGCCTCGCCGGGCGTGCGCAGCGAGCGAGGGAACAGCTCTTCGATCTTACGCCCAGCCATCAGGTGCACCAGCTCGTCGCGCGTGGTCCCCGCGAGCTCGCCGCTAGCGACGAACTGCCCGTCGCGCAGCACCGTGTAGCGGTCCGCCAAACGCTCTACTTCTTCCAAGAAGTGCGAAACGTAAAGCACGGCGATGCCGCTCTTGGTCAGCTCACGCACGACCGCGAAGAGCCGCGCGGCCTCGCTCGAGTTGAGCGTGCTGGTGGGCTCGTCCAAAATCAAAATCCGGCACTCGGCTTGTGCCAGCGCACGTGCCAGGCAGAGCAGTTGGCGATCGCCTTGCCCGAGGTCACCCGCGCGCTGATTCAAATCCGGCAGCGGTGCGCCTTCCGGAAGCATTCGCGCCAGCGCTGCGCCCGCGCGTTGTATCAGCTCCGCGCGATCGACCCAGCCGAAGCGCCCGGGCAGCGCTCCGAGCAGCACGTTTTCCGCGGCGCTCAGGTCGGGGCATAAGGCGGGCTCCTGCGACACGAACGCGACGCCCAAAGCTTGCGCCTGCTGGGGGGTGCGAGGCGCGTAGGGTTTACCCGAAAGCTCGATGCGCCCGGTGTCGGGGCTCTGGCTGCCGGCGAGGATCTTGAGCAAAGTGCTCTTTCCCGCGCCATTTTCGCCCAGCAGGGCGTGCACTTCACCTGCGCGCAGCGTGAGCTGCACGTTGCACAGCGCTTGGGTCGCGCCGAAGCTCTTGTGCAGGTCGCGCACCTGCAGGAGAGCCGCGTCCGTCATGCTACGACTCGCGAGCGCTTCACGGCGTATCGAGCCACTTGGCCAGGTTCGGCTTCACGAGCTCGGCGATCTCCGGGCTCTTCAGGTTGTCTCGATCGACCAAGGTCGCGCCCGTGTCGATGCGTGCTTCGATCGGCTGCTTGTGCAGCTGCGCGGCGAGCGTCTTGACTGCCAGGTAGCCCATCTTCAATGGGTCTTGCAGGACCAGCGCATCGATTTGGCCCGCGTTCACACCGGCCACCAGCTTCTCCGACGAGTCGAAGCCGATGAAGCGCACCTTGCCCGCGAGCTCGGCCTTCTGTAGCGCGAGCAGCATGCCGAACGTGGTCGACTCGTTGGGCGTGAAGATGCCGTTGATCGTCCCTTTGCTGGCGTTCTGAGCCAGGAGCAAGTTCTCGCTAGCCGCGTGCGCGGTCTCCGTGGTGGCGCCCGCGTAGCGATTGTCGGACACCACCTTGATCTCTGGAAACTTGCGGATCGCCTCCAAAAAGCCTTCTTCGCGGTTGTTCGTGCTGGCCGAGCCCTCTTGGTAGCGCAGCACGATGACGTTGCCCTTGCCGTTGAGCAGCTTTCCCATGCGTTCGCCCGCGAGCGCGCCGGCCGCGTGGTTGTCGGTGGCGACGAAGCTGACGTACGCCTTGTCCTTGAGGTCGGAGTCGAAGATGACGACCGGGATCTTCGCTTCGCTGGCGGCTCGCACGGGCGCGCCGAGCGCGGTGTCGTTCAGCGGCGCGAGCACGATGCCCGATACGCCCTGCGCGGTGAAGCTCTGCACCAGGTCGACCTGCGATTTCAGATCGTCTTCCTTGAGCGGGCCCTTCCAGATCACTTCGACGTTCACTTCGCGCGCCGCTTTCTCGGCTCCGGCATGGACCGCTTTCCAGAACTCGTGCGTGGTGCCTTTGGGGATGACGGCAATGCGCAGGCTCGCGGCCTTGTCCGGCCCGGCTCCGGCCGCCCCGCTCGCTTCCGTCTTCTTCTTGCAGCCGGCGCTCAGCAACACACCGGCGCAGAGTGCCCAGACCCAAAATATTTTCGCCTTCACGATCAGGATTCTAAGCACAAAAAGGAACGAGCAGCTCCATTCAGAGCTGCTCGTTCGTCGGTAACCGAGAGGCCGGAGAAGCCTCTCGCTGGCTCGTGTGCTCGATTCAGCGCGCCAGCGGCGCGGGTGGGGGGCTGGCAAAGCCGCCGGGGAAGGGGTTTGCGGAGTCACGACGCTCGAGCTCGCGTTCGGTCCAGGGCAGCGAAGTACCGCGCTCGTGGAAGAACGCGACGCCGATCACGCCGACGTTGCGGTCGTTGCCCTTGCGGGCCGCATAGGAGTCCTTGACCGCACCGAAGCGGAAGGCGGCGACCGCGGATTGGCTGCGACGGAAGCCGTCGATTTGTAGCGTGGCCCACGGGTCGATCAGGTAGCCGCGTTTGCTCAACGAGCCGTCTTTGCCGTCCACGACGTCGAGGCCGTCGACGGTCGCCACCGCCTCGAAGCGATTGCCGGTGTGGTTTTCGATTTGAATCACGTAGCGCTGGCCGTCGGCGCCGGCAACATAGTCATGCCCGCTGAAGTTGGTGCTGGGCAGCGCGGCGCCGTTCTCGTCCAAGAGGCGCACGCTGACCGCGCCCTGCGCGGCATCGACGCCGGAGCGGTCGAAGCTCGCGTATGAGTTGCCCATGCGCCGGGCCATGGCCTGAATGCCCGAGTCGTCGTTGTAGTTGAGTGACACCAGCGCGAACGGGTGTGAGTAGTCGGCGCGATCGAAGGGCGCGTTCGACACGTAACTGGTGCGGGTTTCGCCCCAGGTCGTGCCCAGGCCCGGTCGATCTTTCTTCTCCGCGGGCGGCTCGTAGGCGGCGCCGGCGCGCGCGCTGCGCGGTGCGGCCGAGGCGCTGCCCGCGCTCATGCCTCGGTCAGCGCTGCTCGGCGCGGCTGCTGGCGCGGGCGGCGGCGGGGGTGCGCCCTCTTCGGCAGCGCTGCGTGCATATTCACCATCACCGGGCGCGCTCTGCGCGTAACCGGCAGGCGGCGTCGCGCTCGGCGCGTTGTGCGCCTCGGACATCGAGCTTTGGTGACCACAAGCCACCACAGGTAGGACCAACAGACACGAAATGATCTTTGCGAGGTTCATGGCGTTTTTTTCTCCGTTCGTTACCGACACCGAGAAAACGCAAGCTCCCCGTCGAACCTTACAGTCGCTTCACGCGCGGCATTTTCGTCATGCTTTTCGCGGCCCCCGGGCTGGACGGCGGCGCAGCTTTTCCTGGCGAGTCCAGTAGCAACGGACTAGGCTTATCTGATTGAGTTGGTTTCAGGAGGAGTCGATGCAACGTTTTTTCACGCTCTTGATTGCAGCCTCGACGGTCGCGCTCACGGTAGTTGGTTGTGGGAGCGACGATACGACCCCGAGCGGTGCAGCAGGCTCTCCCGGTGTCACCCAGTGCAAGGGTGACTACGCGGCCTACGATCAGGCTGGCCTCGACGCCGTTGTCGATCCGGCGGGCGCGTGCGCGGCCGACAGCGATCGCACGGTCGAGTGCGTCAACGACGTCACCAAGAAGGTCACTACCTGCGGTAGCGATTGCTTCATGGCGGGCGGCTCCGAAGACGAGCAGAACACGTGCGTCACGTCCTGTGTCGGGCGCAGCACGACGCCACAGCTCAGCGACGCCTGCATCGATTGCTATGCGGTCGACGTCGCCTGCACGCGCGCCCATTGCGCAATCCTGTGCGGTGTCAACCCGACGAGCTCCGGTTGCGCGAGCTGTCGCGCAACGAACGGCTGCGCTTCCGACTTTTACGCTTGCAGCGGTTTGCCGGCTCCGGGCGCTCCTGGTGGCGGCGAGGCCGGTTCCTCGGGCAGTGACGAAACCGCGGGCGCTGGCGGAGCCTAAGCCGCGCAATGAAGAGAATCTGCGCGGCACTCGCGGCGATCAGTGCACTCGGCATAGCCGGTTCTGCCAGAGCCGCCGGCTACGACACGCCCATGTTGTACAGTGCGCGTCACATGGGGATGGGGGGCGCCGCCATCGGCTACGTCCACGATCCCTCTGCGGTCTTCCACAACCCGGCAGGTCTCGGACAAATCGAGCGGGGTGAAGTGCTGGGAGACTTCTCGCTCCTGGTGGGCGGCATTCATGCAAGCCCCAACGGGAACGCGACCAACATCGACTCCAAGACGACGGTCGCGCCGTTCTTCTTGGTTGGTGCTGGCTACCGGATCCAGAAGCTTATCACGCTCGGTGTCGCGGTGTATCCAATCGCCTCCTCGGGCGCGACATTCAGGTTCGGTGCAACCGAGGATCGCACGCAGCTCTTGTTCCTCGAAGCGTCGCCGGCAATCGCGGTGAACGTGCTGCCGAACTTGCGCATCGGCGCGGGCTATCGCGTGACGTACGTGCACCTCGATCGCTACGAGGGGAACCCGGGCACCGCTCAGACTCCGGTCTTCGATTTCCAGTTGTCGGGCTCGAATTTCCTGGGCTTCCGTGTCGGTGCCGAGTGGTCGGCGCTGCCCTGGTTGCAGTTCGGCGTGGTGTTCCGCAATCCAACCATCACCAAGGTCACGAATAGCCACGGCACGGCGCTGCAGCTCGCTTTCAACGACGTATCGACCAAATTCAAGCTCCCCGCCAAGCTCGGCGCGGGTACCCGCGCCGATTTCGATCCGTTCGGCGTTCACGGCTCGCTCGCAGCCGATTTCGAATACAACTTCAACGGCGAGAACGAAGGTTACCCGCTGATCGGGACCGCTCCTCCCGATTCCGATTCTCCGGGGGTGAATCAGGTGTCGAACGTGTTCGAGTGGAGCAACTCGGTCACGCTCAAGCTAGGCGCAGAATACCGCTTCCTGCACAGCTACGCGCTCGACCTCGATCGCATCGCAGTGCGCGCCGGTTACGTGTACGACAGCAAAGCGGCGAACCCCGCCTACCCCACGGCGTTCGGCTCGCCGCCGGGGCCTTCGAATATCGGAACCGTCGGGGCTGGCTACAATGCGGGCACCTGGCAAGCGAACGTCGCCTACGCGTACCGTGTCGGCACCGGCAAAGTGACGCAAGAGGGCATCGACAACCGCGCGCAGACTTGCCAATTCTGCAGCGCCGCCGGTGACTACAAGATTCACCTGAACGGCATCTACGTCGACGCCAGCTACAAGTTCTGACTCACGAGAAACGAGACAGGAGCTTCCGGCTCAGCGCGTCGAGCTCGCTCGCTACGGGCACCAAGTAGCGCATCCCGTGCGAGTCGCCGATCAGATGACGTCCGTCCTCCAACGGGCGCACGTGATCTTCTTGGTCGACGATGAAAGCGATCGGCCCGCGATCGGTTTCGACCTGCCAGTGTGATTGCGTGGCTTCTTGGGTGATGGCTCGAATTTGGCTGATCCGCGGTAAGAACTCGGTGCGCTCGAGCGCGCGTTCCAGCACCGTGCGCGCCGCAACCGACAGCACTTCGAGGGTCGTGAAGCAGGCGCGCTCGTAGTGGTGCTCGTCGACCAGTGACACGAATGCCTCGGGGTTCGTGAGCGGGAACGCGCGGCGGGGTGCGACGGCCAAGCGCTCTGTGTTCCCGGCGGCACGTGCCCAGAGCTGTCCATCGTGGTCGAGCTCGAGCTCGAGCGTGCTCGGATCGAAGAGCGGCAGGGGATCGTGATCGGCCTCGTTGGGCAGGACGTCGTTCTCGGTCGTCGCCTCGCTCTGTGCGCTGCTCTGAGCGCGCCACAATTTGGCGTACTCGCCGTCTTGTGCGAGTAGCTCTGCGGCGCTGCCGACCTCGGCCACTTTGCCGTTCTTGAGCACGACCAGCAGGTCGGCTTTACGGAGCGTGCTCAGGCGGTGCGCAATGGCGACCGTGGTGCGACCTTCGACCACGTTGTCGAGGGCGCGCTGGATCTCGCGCTCGGTCTGCACGTCCACCGCGGACGTGGCCTCGTCCAAGATCAGAATGCGCGGGTCGACCAAGATCGCGCGCGCAATCGCGATGCGCTGACGCTCGCCGCCCGATAGGGATTGCCCGCGCTCGCCGACCAACGAGTCGTACGCCTCGGGTAATTTCAGGATGAATTCATGGGCGCGCGCCGCACGCGCGGCGCCGATCACGCGCGCCGCATCGGCGTCCGGCGCGCCGTAGGCCACGTTCTCGCCGATCGTACCGAAGAACAGGAACGGGTCCTGGAGCACGATGCCGATGTGCTGGCGATACGCCTCGAGCCCGATGCGCCGCACGTCGATGCCATCGACGCGCACGGCGCCCGTCGAGGCGTCGTAGAAGCGGCAGATCAGATTCGAGACGGTGCTCTTGCCGGAACCGGTGTGGCCCACGATGCCCACCATCTGCCCCGGCTTGACGGTGAAGCTCACGTCGTCGAGCACGAGCCGGCTGCCGTAGCGGAAGGACACGTGCTCGAAGCGGATCTCGCCGTCTACTTTGGGTAGCGGTAAGGGATCCTTGGGCTCGATCACGCTCGGCACGCGATCCAGGATGTCGAACAGGCGCTGCGCCGCGGCCGAGGCGCGCTGCGTGACCGTCAGCACGCGGCTCATGCTCTCGACGCGCGTGTAGAAGCGGCTGATGTAGGCGATGAACGCGGTCAGTACGCCGATCGTGATGTGGTGGTGCAAGATCTGCCACGCGCCCACGGCCCACACCACGAGCAGCCCGAGCTGATTGAGCAACGCGACCAAGGGCCAAAACGACGTCCAGAGCGTGTTGACGCGATTGTTGATCTCCACGATGGCCGCGTTCGCGCGCTCGAAACGGGCAATTTCTCGGCGTTCCTGGGAGAACGCTTTCACCACGCGGATGCCCGGAATGGTGTCGGACAGGATATTGGTCATCAGCGCCCAGGCGCGACTGCCGCGTAGGAAGCCGTGCGTCAACGCGCCGCGCACGCGGATCATGAACCAGGCAATGGGCGGAAACGACGCCAAGGCCGCGAGTGCCAGCAACGGATCGAGCGCGAACAGCACGATCGCCGTGCCCAAGATCATCAACACGTCGGTGATGAAGTCGATCAGCGTGTCCGAGAGGAACGAGCACAGCCGGTCGGTCTCCGAGCTGATGCGTGCGATCAAGTCGCCCGTGCGCTTGCCCCCGAAGTACTGCAGGCTGAGCCGCTGCAGGTGCGAGAACGCGCGGTTGCGAAGATCCGCGCTGATGAGCTCACTGACCCAAGCCAGCACGGCGCCCTGCGCCCAAGCCAAGAGCCAGGCCAACACCGCCGCGGCCGCCAAACCCCCGAGGTACAGGGTGAGCTTGTGGTACACCGAATCGAGCGCGACGCCGTGTGCCGCTTGCCAGGGCACGAGCACGTCGTCGACCAGGGGCATCGTCAGATAGGGCGGAATCAGGCCGACCACCGTGGTGGCCAGTGTGAGCCCCAAGCCGATCGCGATCTTTCCGAAGCGCGGGCGCGCGAAGCCGAGCAAACGCCACAACGGGTGCCGGAGTGGCGGCCGCCCGGGCGACTCGAGCTCGTCCTCGAGCTCGTCGTCGGCCGTGTCTTCGACGAGCGCGCTGGGCCGGCCGCGCAATACCTCGAATGCCGTCACGAAGTCGTTGCCGGCGATCGCGACCGCCAACGTGTAGCGAACGCGCAACACGCGCTCGCTGCCTTCGAAGAACGACAGCTCGGTCAGCCCCGCGTGCTCGTGACGCCGCAGCGTGAGGCGGGGCGTGATCGGCACGCGCCGAAATGCTCCACTCTCTTCGCGCAAGTGCAGGTGAAACGTACTCAGCAGCAACAAGCTCTGCGAAAACTGCAGCGCGTCGTCGACGTCGGGGCGCAAGCTAGCGAGCAAGCGTTCGTCGGCGAGTAACGTGAGCCCAGGGAACGCAGCAGGCAGCAAGCGATCGAAAGGGGAGGCCGGCATCGATTCGGGCCGGACTCTAACCTGAAAAGTCGAGTGCGCTATGGGCAGGGCGGTTGGCGCATGGTTGGCGGCGCGCTCGGGTCGCTGGCGCCGAGGACCACGCGGCCGTTCGCGTTCACGAAGAGCAGCTTGCCGTCGCGGGCGCCGAACGCCGAGAGCGGCACACTGATGCGACCTTGCGGTGTGGTCACCGCTTGCACCGGGTAGGGGCTGCCCGCGTCCTCGCCTTCCAGCACGTCGCCCCAGCACCAGAGCCCAGAATGTTCGGTGTTGGCGCACATCGCACGCATGCCACGATCGGGTGCGAGATCGGTCGCGCCCGAAAATGCTGGGCCCCCCGGCGCTACCAATACGAGGCTCGGCGAAACAGCCAGCTCAGCGCTCGCGGCGCCCGCTTGTGCGTATTCGTTGCGGCCCCAACACGCCACACGCGTGTCCTCCAGGATTGCGCAATGGGTGTTGCCGGGGCTCGCCGCGAGTCGCCGCGCAGCCGCCGGCAACACGACTTGCAGCGCGTACGCGCTTTGATCGGTCTCGCTGGCCGGCAGCGTGCCGAGCTGACCGTACGCATTGTTGCCCCAGCACCAAACATGGCCGTCGCTTTGTCGCGCGCAGGCAGAGTCGAAACCGACGCGTAGCTCGACGACGTCAGCGAGCTCGCTGTTCTCGGCCAGCAATACGGGCCGCGCGTAGCTCGCGCCATCGCTGTCCCCGTGCCCGAGCAAGCCGGTCGGGTCGTAACCCCAACACCAGGCCCTGCCGTCATCGGTCACGGCGCAGAACGTCGCGCCTCCGCCATTCATACCGCCGGCGATCTGCGTCGCTCCTGCCAATGCCGGTGCGCCGCCTCCCAGCGCAGTGACGACTTGCTGCGCCGAATTGGTCGTCACGGTGCCCAATCCCGCGCCGAAGCTGGTCGAATCGATCACGGGACCTGCCAGCGGAAAGCACCACACGCCTCCCGAGACGACGGCGCAGCCGAGCGCGGCGCCATAAGCGCTCGAGCCCGATGCGGCGCTGTCGCTGGCCAAGAGCGGCCCGTCCGGCCCGTCCACGCGCGCGTAGTCAGTCGAGCTCGCCGCTGATACCCACTGCGTTTGGTCGTCGCGTCGGGCCAGCAAAACGGAGTCGTACGTGCCGAGGATCTGCTTCAGGCAGGTGTTCCCGCTCCGCTCGAGCGTCACATCGGTGTTGCAGCCGAGCGCGAGCAGCGCGCCCCAAAGCCAGCTCGCGCGGCTCAATGCGGTATTCATGTTCATTAAAAATATCAGAACAACCGGGCGTTTGTGGGGGGTAGTGGCGGGAAATCGCGCCGCCCGCTAAAGGTGGCCCCCGCCGGAACCCTTTCGGGCCCCATTTCCCATGCAGATTAGCGCATTGAAACGCCTCGTTGGCCCGAGCATTTGGGCGAACTATCCGGTCATCGAAGCCTGGGTCGACCTCGGCAAGTACGAGGACTTCCCGTCCAATACGTTGCCGGGCTTCAACGAAAAATTGATGCGCTGGCTGCCGACCATGGTCGAGCACCGCTGCTCGATCGGCGAGCGGGGCGGTTTTTTTCAGCGCATGGAGACCGGCACCTGGCTCGGTCACGTGCTCGAGCACGTGACGCTCGAGATCCAATCGCTGGCGCATTCACCCGTGGGTTACGGCCGCGCGCGCGAGACCAGCGAGCGCGGCGTGTACAAGGTCGCCGTCGAAGTCTTGGATTTTCGCTTCGGTGAAGCGTGCCTGAACGTTGCGCACGAGATGATCATGGCCGCGGCAGAGGGCCGCGAGTACGATTTACCCGCGTCGTTGTCCAAGCTGCGCAAGCTCGCAGACGACTACTGCTACGGCCCGAGCACCCAGGCCATCGTCGACGGCGCGAAGAAACGGAACATCCCCACCTTGCGCCTGACCGAGGGCAACTTGGTGCAGCTCGGCTACGGCAAAGCGCAGCGCCGCATCTGGACGGCCGAGACCGACAGCACGAGCGCCGTCGCCGAGAGCATCGCGCACGACAAGGAGCTCACGCGCCAGCTGCTCACGTCGGTAGGCGTACCCGTACCCGCCGGACGCTTCGTTTCCAGCGCCGAAGACGCTTGGGCGGCCGCAGAAGAGCTCGGTTTACCGGTGGTCGTGAAGCCGCAGAGCGGCAACAAGGGCCGCGGTGTCTCGATTCAGCTCGAGGATCGCGAGGCCGTGCTGCGCGCCTTCTCCATCGCAGAGAAAGAATTCGTCGCTTCGCGCGTGGTCGTCGAGCGCTGCATTCCGGGCCGTCAGCACCGCGTACTGGTCGTTGGCGACAAGGCCGTGGCCACGAGCGGCGGACAACCGCAGACGCTCGTCGGCGACGGGAAGCACAGCATCGAAGAGCTGATCGTGATCGGCAATCGCGATCCGTTGCGCGGCGAGGACGCAGCGCAACCACTGTCCCCCTTCGTGCTCGATCCGATCGCGCTCGATTTGCTGACACGCCAAGGGCTCACGCCGAAGTCGGTGGCAGAGTCGGGGCGCGCGGCCGTGCTTCGTTACAACGGCGATCTGACGATCGACGAGACCGATCGTCTGCACCCCGAGACGGCCGAACAATGCGTGCTCGCAGCGCGCTCGGTCGGGCTGGACGTCGCCGGCATCGACTTGATCGCGGAAGATATCGGAAAGCCCCTCGAGCAGCAGGGGGGCGCGGTGATCGAGGTCAACTCGAGCCCCGGCCTGATCATGCACTTGAAGCCGCTCGTCGGCTCGCCACAGCCGGTGGGCGAGGCCATCATCGGTCAGCTATTTGCGGCCGATCAGACCGGGCGCGTCCCGCTGTGCGCCGTCTCCGGCACGAACGGAAAAACGCTGGTCTCGTCCTTGATTGCGGACATTCAGCGCGTCTCGGGTCGCAACGTGGGCCATGTCAGCTCGCATGGATTGCGCGTCGGTGACCGCGTGATCGCCACCGGGGATCGCTGCAACGCCGACAGTATGCGCCGTGCTTTGATGAACCCGTATTGCGATGCGTTCGTGTTCGAGATCTCCGAGCCGAGCGTGATCGACGAAGGCTTGATCTTCGACCGTTGCGAAGTGGCGGTGGTCACGAACTTGGGCTCCGGCGATCACTTGGGCAAGAAGTACGTCGACGAGCTGGTCACGATCGCCAAGGCCGTGCGCGCGCCGGTGGACATCGTGCTGCCCACGGGCCACGCGGTGCTGAACGCGGACGACCCGGGCGTGCTGGAGATGGCCAAGCACACCAAGGGCAAGGTCTTACTCTTTGCGCGGAGTGCGAGCTCGCCGGCGATCATCGACCACCTGCGCGCAGACGGCCGCGCGGTCGTGCGCGACGGCGATCGCATCGTGCTGCTCCACGGTCCGCGCCGTACACCGCTGCTCGACCTCGCAGGGCTACCGTGCCCGGTGCTCGGTCTGCCCCCGTTCTTGGTCGATGCGGTGCTGGCGGCGGTGGCAGGCGCGGTTGCGCTCGGCCACGGCGAGGGCGAGATCCGCGCCGGGATCGCCGCGAGCCTCGCCGAAGGGTCTGCACCCGAGGCGGCGAGGTCCGCGAACGACGCGATCCCCTACGGCGTCGCGGTGTTCGAGCTACCGC
>OUNO011322945.1_pt1 | contig 20235 bp, 12 predicted proteins | sample 1779811 | NCBI WGS metagenome assembly OUNO01 (sample SAMEA3914804, study PRJEB12502) | metagenome | biome: forest; material: soil | place: Canada | collected 2010-06-25 | depth 0.3 m | reverse complement strand
GGGTCTCGGGCGAGAGATAGACGACTGGTGGGGAAGCTGTCGCATGACGCTGGCGACGCGCAGGTCAGCAAGCCGTCATCGTCATACGCAAAGTTGACAACGTTCCCATTGTTTACTTTCTCGGTGGCCGGGTTGAAGTCGGCGTCGTAGTCGGTGCTCACGAAGCCGCTCACGTTGCCGCTCCACTGCTGTCGCGTGAGCAACGGCCCACGGTACGAGTCATCGACAGTCACCTCGTCGATCGAAGAGGCGAGGTGCGTTACGTGGCTGCCGGTGTATCCGTACGTAATGGTTCCCGCGCCCGTCGTGCCAACGGCCGTCGTCGTCGTCGCGAGTCGCCCCGCGGTGTCGTAGGTGTAGCCGATGATCAAGCCGTCGGGTCGCGTCACCGTCTTCAGCTTGCGGTCATCATCGTACTCGTAGGTCGTTTCGGGATTCGGCACGCTCATCAGCACGGGCGGCGTGTACGTCTCGAGCAAGTTCACGGCGGTGTAGCTCTGCCCGTGTTGTGGCTTACCGGGTGGGGTGACGGAGGTGAGGTTGTCTAACCCATCCCAGCCGAAGCCAGTCACCGACGTGTCAGGTGCGGTCTCGCTCAGCTCGCGCCCCAACGCGTCACGGTCGTAGCTCGTCGCCTCGCTGAGGGCGTTCGTGTACGATTGCAGGTAGCCGTTCTTGGCGTCCTGGGTGTCAAAATAGGAGAAGATCTCGCCACGGGCCCCTTGCGTGATCGTGCTCAGACGCCCGAACGAGTCGAAGACCGTGTCTCGCGTGTCGATTCCGGAAACGTGAAAGTGGGTTGGTCGACCTGCGGAGTCGACTTCCAGCGTCGTCGTACGCCCTTCCGGGCTGGTCGACGTCCAGACCTTGGTGCTTGCGTTGAACACGCGCTGCCAAGTCTTGCCGTTTTGCTGAGTCGTCTCGGTGAGCGTCGCCAGGTTCGAGCCGCTGTACGCGGCGCTTCGCGACATCACACGGTTCCTGGCGAGAGAGAAAGGCGGAATAACCGTCTGCGATGCGGTGGGCGACGCCACCCCGTAGCGCGGGTCGGGGATCAAAGTGCTTGTGGTCGTCGTACCGTCCGAATCGACAGTTTTGGTGACGCCCGCACGGGAGAAGTTGAGCGTCTGCGGGATCAGATCTGGGCCCGTCGTCACACGCGAAAAGCTGCCGTCAGCGTTCGATTGTGTCTGGTAGGTCGTGGTCCGACCAAGCTGGGTGCTGTTCGACACGATGAACCCCGACTGCGAGGTCGTGCGGGACATCGTGCGGGACGCCGCTACCGGGTCTTCGTCGATGTGCAGGCGACCTTGTGCATCGTAGAAGTACTGCGAAAGACCAAAGTTCGGGTCTGTCTTGGTCGCCATCAGGCCATTGGCGTCATAGACAAATTCGGTCACATTGCTAGCGGGGTCGGTGACCTTGGATAGGTAGCCGTTGGCATCCACGTCGAGCACGGTCTCCTGCCCAAACGGCGCGACGACCTTGGTGGGCTTGCCGCTCGTATCGTGGCGGAATTGAGTGATATTGCTGTCCGCATCCGTGACTGTGGTGAGTCTGCCTGCTGTGTCGTAACCAAACGCGAATAGCGTGGCACCGGTGACAGCATTCTTCGTCAGTAGGTGGCGACCGTGGCCATCGAAAACGTCCAACTTTTCTCCGTCGGGGGTTGGGAATTGGAACGTGCTCGCGCCGTCGGAATAGCCAGCCAACGCAGGCCCGATGCGGCGCACGCGGTTGTCGGTTGTGCCTGCCAGATAGACGCTGCCGTCGGGAGCCGTGCGCACGCCGTAGGAGGCGCCGAAGGTAGCGGCTGCTGCGAGGCCACCGTCGCCCGATGAACCGCTGTTACCGGCAACGCCGGCGAGCGTGCTGATCGTCCCCGACGGTGCAACGATGCGGATCGTATTATTTAGATCCACGATCAAGACACTGCCGTCCGCCCGAATGGCGATGTCCGTTGGAGACTTTAGCAACGCCGCTCGGCCCGACAATCCATCGCCTGCATAGCCGGCAGTAGTTGCTGGAGAGAACCCAGCGAACGCCCGAATCACACCGTCGCGGCCCACCTTGCGTACGACATGGCCGTTGTATTCAGCGATGTACAGTGAGCCATCAGGACCAGATCTCACCCGCCTCGGCGAGGCGAGGCTGGCTGACGTCGCTGGTCCGTCGTTGCCGCTCGTCACTATCCCACCCGTACCTGCGACGAGGTGCACGGTGCCGTCCGGCGTGACGGCGCGAACCCGGCCGTTGCCGGTGTCTGCGATGTACAGGACGCCATCTGCTCCGAAGTCGACACCCAACGGTCCGTTGAAAGTGGCCGATAGCGCGCTCGCTCCGTCGCCAGTGTAGCTGCCCGCACCGGCGCCCACCGCACCAGAACCCGCGACCGTACGGATCGTGCCGTCCGGATCCACCTTTCGTACACGGTGATTCAGGCTGTCTGCGATGTAAAGGCTGCCGTCTGGCGCCCAGGCAACATCCTGCGGGCCATGAAGCAATGCCGACGTTGCGACCCCGCCGTCACCAGAGAAGCCGCTGGACGAGCAGCTCCCCGCGTAGGTGTCGATGATTCCGTTCGGGAAGACCTTTCGCACGCAGCTCTGCCCGTCCGCGATGAACAGACTGCCGTCGCCCGCTACTGCAACCGCCGTGGGCGAAACGAGCTGAGCGGCACTCGCTGGTCCGCCGTCACCACCCGCTACGCCAGAACCGCCTATGCCTGCAACCGTCTGAATGACTGAGGGCATCTCGGTCAAGGTGCGATTGGTACCGTCGCCGAGCCTCAACTTGCGCCCGCTCACGTCGTAGACGTGGTTGACGTCGAGCGACCAACCACCCAAGCCTTGAGGTTTGGCGTCCCATGCGTTCATTGTAACGTTCCACTGCTTACGCACCTTGAACGGCAGCCGCGTGGCGCTGTCCGTGGCTGAGGCGCCAACACCACTTAGGCCGAAAGCCGTCGAACCGCGGTAAAGGCCGTTAAAATTGTAGGTCACATCGACTAGCGCAGGTTGCGAGCCCTGCACGAGGCGACCATAGGCATCGTGGCGATCCCAAGTGAAGGTGGTGCTCTGGTTCGCAGTCGCCGCGAACGACGGCTGCGGAAGTCGACGCCCCGCAATGCTAACCTCTAGGTCTCCGCCGATGAGCCCCTGCGGCAGCGGCGTGGCGGTGAGCGGAATGTCGAGCTGGGCGGCACGCCCAAGCTGACGGTCGCTCTCGTAATGCAACCGATACGGCGTGCCAGCGATAGAAACATCTTCGCCTAGCGACTGTTGTTGGCAGCGAATTGTCGATGCATTTTCCTGCCGGCACCCCCCCGGTCCGTCACCGTCACTTGCGCTCGGTGCCGGCGGATAGTTGCAGGAAGCCGGAGCTGGAGTGAGCGAATGGCATTTACCCTTTGCGGTATCGTAGCCGTAGCCGTTGCAGCAGACGAGTTTACAGTTGATCCCTGAAGCTGGAATGTAGCAGGAATCATCAAACTGCTCCGGTGGTCCCGAATTCCCGTGCGCCTCGCAGCCGTTGAAAAGACCGCAGTTTGGTTGACTATGTGGATCGTTGGGGTCGAGCCTCGGGCAGGTGTAAATATACGCGGAGGTCTCGCACGGCAGCGGCCCCGAATCTCCTCCGCAAACGCCCGGTGAGCACTCGCCGTCGCCGCCCGATCCGCCCCCCGATCCACCCCCCGATCCACTGCCCCCGGGCCAGGTCGCTCCTTCGCCAGTGAAATGAGAAATCGGGAGGCGCCACAAGGCGACGCCGCTTTGGCCCGCTGGAGGCGGCCAGTAGAGCGTCACGAGCTGCGCTCGCTCGTCATCCGTCAGCCCGATTGCAGTCAACGCGGGGGCGCCTTCGGCGGTGCCATCACCGTCCAGATCGATGTTCGCCAAGCCGCTCGATACGCTCAAGATATTCAGCACGACGCCATTGCTCACCGGGACCCATGCCCCGAGCGGCTCGTTGTAAAAACCTTGCGGGATGGCAGTGCCCACCGTTCGCCCGAGGAAGTTCTCAACGTAGAGCGAGAGCGGCTTCGAGAACTCGACCGTCTTCGCAGACACGGCTCGAGCCTCGTCCGCGGCAAGGTCGACGGCATAGGTGTACGCGGCACCAGCGGGCAGAGTCGCCGGCAATGCGTTCGGGCCGGCCGTGCCTACCGAATACTCCGTCGCGCGAAAATGCATCGACGTGAGGGGCTGCGCGGTGTCGTCAGACAGCGTCATGGTTGCGCTAGTGCTCGATGGCACGAGCAGAGTCGCGCGACGCGTGCCCGATGTATCAGAGCTCACGGACCCGCGGGCAACCTGGTATCCCGATTGCCCACCACTCAGGTCGACCACTGTGACCTGTGTGTCGGCCGTCGACAGCACGACATCCGGCAAGATCGTGTAGTCCTGCACCGGGACGACGACGGTCCTCTCGACGGGCAAGTAGGAAGCCAGCACGAACTTGAGTCGAAGCGATTGACCGCCCGCCACCGCGAGATCGAAATCGCCGTTGCCCTGACTCAACGTGCTCCCAAACTCTGGATGCCCTATGACTTGAACGGTGACACCGGCAAGCGCCGTGGAGCTGCGGTTGGTGAGATGCCCGCGAATCACTGCGGCCGTCGGTGCCGGGATCGCAGACTCCGTTACACCCGGTTGCACGGGATCCGCGCCTGTGTACAAGAAAGCAGCAGCAGCGGCCAGGACCGTGCTGACACTGCGATCTAACGCTGAACATTCGTGGTGGACGACGCCTTCGCCGGGAGAGCAGGTGTCGAGCGTGCACTCGTCGGAGTCGGGAATAGTGGCCGGGCCCCCTGCCGCGCAAACCCCGGACTGGCACGTGTCAGCCATGCACAGATCCCCGAGCGAGCACGGGGTTCCGTTCGAAGCGACGCCCTGGTTGACGCATTGACCGCTGGCGCTGCAGGTCTCGCGTCCGTTGCATGGGTCCGCGTCATCGCACGACGTGCCGACCGCCAATAAGGCGTGGCTCACGCCGGTGGACGGACTGCACGTGTCGACGGTGCAGGGATTTTGATCATCGATCGCCTCGGGCGGAATGGCGATGTGGGTCACCTGCCCTGTGGCTGGCGCGCATGAATCTTGCGTACAAAGGTTGTTGTCGCTGATCGCGATCGGCGTACCTGCCGCGCAATCACCAGCGCCATTACATACCTCCGCACCGTTGCACAGATCAGTATCGGGGCAGCCGACGCTACTGTCGTAGTTTTGATGCGTCACGACCCCGGTGTTCGGATTGCACGAATCACCTGTACATACCTTGCCGTCGTCTATTTCGACGCCAAGGCAATGGTTGACCTTGCAAAATGTCGATTGATAACAGAACGCGTTCGGCGCGCACATGTCGTCGTTGCGACAGTCGCCGTAGCAGCCGTCGCCGTTTTGCGCATAGAGACCGCACCCGGTACCTCCGTCGACGGTCCCTGCGTCGTTCAGCTCGCAATCGGCGTCGTCGTGGTTGCAGTGGGCGATACTTATACAAAAGCTATCGCGGTCACACGACGTGAAGCAGGTGTGGTCGACATCGCAACTGAAGAGGCCGCAGTTGAGATCCGTGTAGCAGTTGGTGTCTTCGTCGATGTCGACGTGCTGAACAGCCTTGTTCACTTGCTCGCTGCGAGAGCTGCACGCGCTGACGAGTGCTGCGCCCATGACGAACGTGAGACAGACCGTTCCCCAATCACGAATGCCCCGCATCATGGCTCTCGTCCTAACCCGGAGCGTTTACTCCGTCAGCAAACGTAAACATCACCCAGCGCGTGCCCGCAGCGTCGGTTTTCGCCACCACACCAGCAATCAAACCCGTGACGCGCAGCAACGCACTGCATACCTCAAGGGTTACTATTTTCAATAGGCACTATTTCGCGACCACAAATGTTCAGCAGAGACTTTGCGCATGCTGCGACTAGGGACACCGGCGTTACCGCGCGTTACCTGCCGAGTTGCAACAATCGCCCCGAGTCCGTCTACGCCCGAGAGGGCTGCACTGAAGAAGCGGGTGTCGACGTAGCTTTGCTCGCCCGCCGCTCCGCCTCCGCGTTGCTCATCGCGCCCATCACATTCTGAAACAACGCGAGCGACGCTTTGCTGCCCCCCGCGATAATCGCGCCCGTCACGATTTCGCCCCAAAGCTGCGTGCCGCCCTTCCCGAACAGCACGCTGATCGCGTCGAAGCCCCAGTGCCGGCACACGACGAACGACACCGCGAACGCGATCGGCTCCTTCAAGCCGCGGTTGGACAGGCGATCCACGAGCCACTTGTTTTCGAAGACGAGAGCGAGAGCGCGTTCGATGAAGAAGCTAGCGAGGACGATGACAATGAGCACGTTGAATAGGCGCTCGCCATCGATGGCAAACTGTTGAGACATGACTGGGTTCTTTTCTTAGGCGTTGGGTTGGGTTGATTCGAAAGCGTCGAACGTTTTGCGTTCGGCGAAGATGGCGGCGCTGTAGGAGCGCAGTTGGGCGAGGCTGCCGTTGAAGCGGTCCTCATCGACCACGGTCGGGACGCCCGGGATGCTCGCCTGGTTGGTGCGTTGCCAGAAGGTCCAACGCAGCCAGCCGTTCACGGTTGCCGGTGCTGTGGCGCCCCAGTGAGCCACCCAGAGGTCGGCCTTGCGTGCAACGCTCGCAGTGCCAGGCAAAGCATTCCAAAAGTTGGGCGAGGTGTAGATGAGTGGGCGGCCGAGGCGCGCGGTCACGAAGTCGACCCACGTGCCAACGCCGGCCACGATCTGAGCGCCGGCAAGGCCGTCGGCCACCTCGACATCCAGCGCTGGAGGGAGCTCGCCCGGGTCGGCGAGCTGGGCCAGGAAGAGCCGTGCTTGCGCGAGCGCGTCCTGCTTGGGGCGGAAGAAATGATACGGGCCGCGCAACAACCCCACCTGCTTGGCCAGCGACCAATGCGTAGCGAACGTGGAATCGACGAGCCCGGTGGACTCCGTTGCCTTCATAAACGTGAAGCTGATGCCTGAGGCCTGTGCTCGCTTGAAGTCGACATCCGACTGATAACGAGAGATGTCGATGCCGCGGGCCGGCATCGCATCCACGACCGCGAGCGACGCCTCGTACAGCGTCACGCCCCGGTGCTGTACGTGATTCTGAAAGTCCGGCGGGTGCCATTCTACGCGCGCCAGAACCTGGCGATCGCCGAACACACGCGTCGTTGTCGCGAGCATCGGATATTCTTGGGGCGAGCGCAGGATCTGCACTGCCCAAGCGGTCATCGCAGGCGTGACCGCCTTTTGAGCCATGAGCTTGTATCCGGACGGGATTGGTGGGTTGTTTGTCACTGGTTCCTCCTCTCTTGTTTCAGGCCGCCACCGTTGCAGCGGTGGCGCGAGCAATGATTTGCGCGTGATCGAGCCGCGCGCGCTTGAGCTCCGTGCGCGTCATTGGTCCGCGTAAGAGCGACATGCACCAGCGCGGTTGGACGAGGCCGATGCCGTTCGAATGCGCGTCGCGGACCACGAACCAACGCGGCGCGAGGCGGCTCACTGTCTTCGTCAGTGCCTGCGTCGCCGCTCGGTCGAAACCGGCGCTCGCCGACAAACCGTCGACGACGCGCGCGCGGTCGGCGTCCGTCTGGAGGCGCCCGATGCACCACAGCCCGGCGTTCGAGAGCGCGCGATAGTCGAGATCCATCGGGTTCTGGGTGGCAATGACGACACCCACGCCGAACGCCCGTGCTTGCTTCATCAGCGCAACCAGCGGTCGCTTCGTGGGCGGATTCTGAGGGTGCGGCGGTAAGAAGCCGTACACCTCGTCGAACACCACCAGAGCCCGCAGCCGCTGACTGCCCGGGAGCGAACGCACCCAAGCCAACACTTCTTCGAACAACACGCCCAGCACGAGCGCGCGTTCTTCATCCTCGAGATGCGCCACACTCAGGATCACCGCTGGCGTGCGCCCATCCTTGGGCGTCAGCCATTCGCCAACATCGAGCGCAGCGCCTTCGCGCCAGCTAGCAAAGGTGGGCGAAGCCAAGAGCGTGTTCAGCGCCGCAGCGAGCGCCTTGCGCTCGGACTTCGGCAAGAAGTCATCGACCGGCAGCGCGCCGACCTCATCAATCGGCAGATCAGCGAGGTCATGCAGGAGTGAAGTCAGATCTGCACCCTCCCCTTGGCGAAAGCGCCGCTCTGCCAAGAGCGAAAGCAAGACGTGCTCTCTACTCTTCGCGGGATCCGGATCGCGGCCCAGCAAACGCAGCACCAAGGAGATGGCTGCGCTCAGCGCCGCCCTGCCCGCTTCGGGATCTACGTCCCAGCGTGCCGAGCGCCGCTCGAGGGACGACAGCAGATGCAGGGATTCACCCGCGCTCGAGCCGGGTGTGATCACGCGCACCTGCGTGCTACTCGCGTACACGCCGAGCTCGCGCTCGCCGATCCCCCAGGCGCCCAGGCTTGCTTTGCGCTGCTCGCACAGCGCCTTCGCGATCTCCTCCGGGCTGCGGCTGTCGTTGGGCGCTGCAGATCCCTCGACCCAGGGCATCACGCGCCCTGGGTCGAAGTCTGGAAACGCGAGTAACAAGTTGGGCAGATCTCCTTTCACGTCGACCACGAGCACCGGCACGCCGTTGCTCAGGGCCTCTTCGATGATCACCGTGGTCATGCCGGTCTTGCCAGAACCGGTCATGCCCAGCACCACGCCGTGCGTCACCAGGTGGTGCGCCGGCAGCGAGAGCTTCGAGACCGCACCCACGCCATCGAGCGCGCGGGTGCTGCCGAGATAGAGAGCGGGTGCGGTCGTCATCGCTCAGCTCACGAATGGAGAGCTACCGGGCAAGCCGGCCGCGATGGGAGTGGTGGTGGGAGCGTTGACCGTGACCGATACCGGAGAGGGCAGCGGAGCGGCCGAACCGGGGAGTGCCGGCGCGGTCGGAGTGGCCGGCGTGGTGGTCACGGGAGGCGCTGCCGGTTCCGGCTCGGCCTTCTTGCGGCTGCCACGCCCTGCGTAGAGGGAGGGCGCAATGGTTTCGACATCGCCCTCGTTCCAGCGCAGGAAGGTGATCGCGCGACGCGCTTGGTCGTACGAATTGACGAACAACGTGAACGCGCGCTGCCGCTGCTGCGCCACCTCTGCCACAATGGCCGGGGCTTGCTCCCGCGCACCGACGGCTGCGACGAGCTGCTCGCCAATCGACTGCGCTTGGTCGATCTCTGCGGCAGTAAGCGCGGTCTTCGACCCGACCTTGTCCCACGACGCGCGGAACAGCACCGCCAAGCCGAACAGATCGAACGCTAGGTTCTTGTACCCGACGTTGGTCTTGAAATCGCCCAGCTTGTCGCCGTTCATCAGCCCGCGCTTCACGAGGGCCAGCGCGTCCGAGTACATCAAGTCGCGCAGCACCAGGCCCTGCTCGTTCAGCGCCTGAATCACTTCAGGCGGCGCCGAAGCAGCCGAGTAGAGCGCGTGCGCATGCGCGGTGGCCTTCATATACGTCTCCAGCTCGTCCAGGTGCTTGAGGTCGAAGCTCGGCAGCTCCTTCACGATGCGATCTCGGAGCGCCAAGATCTCCGTGAGCGCGCCGCTCGCGGTAGTGACCGCGCTCGGCACATCGATATTGATGGTCACGAGCTCTGCCGGGTCCAAAGCCTTGACGGCGGGCAGTGCTCGCTCGAACGCCTCGGTGAAATGCAACACCACGGGTGCTGCGGGCGCGGGGGTCGAATTCTGATTGGGGTTTGAAATTACGTCAGCCATGATCATTCTCCGTTCGGGTTGGTGCGACGCACAGCGCGTCACATGCCCCACCCTTCGGAGCGCTGTTCGCGGCGGTTGCGAACAAAATGATCTCGCTGTCCTCTGACGCGCCTCGCGACCGCGCCCGCTTCCAGCACCGCCGAAAGCCTTGCCGGCAAGGCGCGATCGTTAACCCCAAACCAAGGCCGGTTGCCGGCAAGCAACTTTGATTATCCCCATAACCAAAATCAGTTGCCGGCAAGTCACTCCGATTCCCCCCATAACCAAAATCAGTTGCCGGCAAGGCGGCTTTCGCCACCTCGCGCCGCCCGAGCCGTTGCCGGCAACCGGAATCGATGGCTTAGGCAACCTTCGGCGTCTTGCCGGCAAGCAGACTCGGTTATGGGGGTAACGATCGCGCCTTGCCGGCAACCAGGATCGGTTTAGGCGGCAATGACCGCGCCTTGCCGGCAAGGAAATCGGGGAAGACGGCAGATTTTACGATGCACCTCGACGACAGAGCCTGGGAGCGAGGGCCGATCTGCTCTTTGTACGCAATCGGCCGTGCGCCGGCTCCGACAAGACGTTGAAAGGAGCTCACCGTGAACGCACCAACCAGCAACGAGAAACATGGCACGTCATGGGCGCACACCTACGCGCGACTAAAGCCAGAGCTCGACGCTCTGCCAGCCGCCGAGGTTCGCTCGATCAACACCAACATCGTCGAGACCATCGAAACCGTGGTCGGCTCGCTGCCGCGACTGCGAGCGCTCGGCCCTACGCTCACGAACACGCTGCCTAGATTCGACCAACGGCTGTTCGACAAGCTGGAAGAATGCGCGCACGCGCTCGCGACCGCGCACGCCCGCTTTCTGGCCGCCCCCACCCGCTCAGGAGAGACCGACGAAGTGCTCGAGCGAGCCACGAAGCTGCGCAGAACCCTGATGTCGGATGCGGCGGCGCTCTGTACACGCGGCTACCTGTCCAAGAGCCAGCTCAGCAAAGTGAAAGGCCGCAACGGCTACGTGAGCACGTCGGAGGATCTCGGGTGGCTCGTGGGGATGCTCGGCGAGGTATTGCCCAGAGTCCAAGGCAAATCGGCGGTAACCTCGGCGGAGCTCGAGCTCGCAACCGAACTGCTCAGTCAGCTGTGGCAGGCGGAAGGCATTCGCAAAGGTGGGCCGTCGCTTGCAGCTCAGGCAAGCGACGACCGAAACCGCGCCTTCACCTTGCTGGCCAAGACATACGCTGAGGTGCGGCCTGCGATTGTCTACGTGCGCGCGGCGGAGGGAGATGCAGCAGCGGTGATGCCACAGCTGCTTGGGCGGCCGCGGAGCAGCGACCAAGCACGAGCCTCGAAGCGAAAGTCGGCGCCGAAGTAAGAGTTCCGCGGGGCCGCACGCAAGGGATCGAAGATCCGGGTCTGTGTCTGCGCCGCGTCCCTCACGGACGTGCACTTTCCGGATCAGCTCGGGCCAATCGTCCAGGCCGCCGGTCCCCACCCCTCGAGGCTGGTCGTGGAGATCACCGAGACGGGTCTCCTCGGCGAGCTAGGCACCGCGCTGGACATCCTGACTCGCCTGCGAATGAAGCAAATTGGGCTGTCGATTGACGACTTCGGCACGGGGTATTCATCCATGGCGCAACTGCGGCGGATTCCGTCCACGGAGCTGAAGGTCGACCGTATGTTCGTGAACGACATGCTGAACGACCAAGAAGCTCGCGCAGTGGTCGAAAAGCCCATCGAGCTCGGCCACCAGCTCGACATGAAAATCGTCGCCGAAGGCGTGGAGACCGCGCAGCAAGGAGCAGCACTGCAGGAGTTGGGTTGCGACGTCGCTCAGGGCTATCACTACAGCAGGCCATCGCGATCGCCGATCTGAAGGCCTGGCTTGCCACGCGACGAAGTCGGCCGTTTCCCGCCGCGTCTTGAGGCGGGCTGCGTCGCTAGGCCCCTTGGTGTTTCTTGTAGACCAAACCCAAACGGCCTCCGAGGCAAACTCGGCCCTTTTCGACTGAGTTCACAACGCCACGAAATCGTTCTCAACCATCGGATATGTCGTAGGTCGAGGTAGAGGGATAGCCACTCAATAGCGTCGTCCTCCGCTCTGTTGCTCTGTTTGGCTTCGCGCACGAACAATGGTCGACGACCCGCCGGGGGCGCTACCGTTTCTCTCGTAAAAACAACTCAAATACGGCCGAACCCGTTGCAGTTGCGGCACGACGGTGGAGCCCGCTGAAAGGACGGAACGCGACGGTATAGGACGCTCTGGAGGTGGGCCGGGGCAATGGGAGGGCAGCGGCAATAGCGGCCGGCGGGATCTTCGCTCGCGGCGCTACGGCGCTACGCGCTCGCAAGGATCTCGGTGAAGTACGGCGAGGGGCCTGCGCTGCGCTTGTTGCCGTAGCTGGTGATCCACGTTTGGGACCTTGATAGGAGCAGAAGCCGGCTTGCGCGAGTTACCGCGACATACGCAAGACGTCTCTCTTCATCCAACTCCTTTGGAGTCTTCGAATAAAACGACGGGAATGAGCCTTCCCTCATCCCAACTACCGCGACGACTCGGAACTCTTGCCCCTTTGCGGCGTGCATGGTCAGCACTCGCACTCCGCGCCCTTCTATCGGCATTGCCGACGTCAACGTGAGCTCTTGGGTAAACTCCGTTGCATGCGGCTCCCGCTGAAGCTTTCGTCGAAGCTGGGATCTCATGCGCTTGAGCCAGGCCAGGTCCGAGATGAGCGATTCGGCGTCCTCAGGAACGGTCAGCTCCGCTTTTGCCGCGTCGGACTCGATTTGCTCGAGTAGTCGCGGGACTAGCGAGCCGTCCAATTTTCGGTCTAGCGAAGCCTTTGCAGCGTCTGCGATCACGCCGGTGCCAGAATCGGCGATGAGTTTGATCGCTCCGTCGAGAGTCGGTGGAATCATCGCCGCGTCGCCCAAAGCACGAGAGACGAACTGTCGTCTCACGATCGCGTCGTTCGGATGCGCCACAGCGCGCAGAAACCACAGCGCTGTCATCCCGAGGCTCGAGGCCAGCACGTCATCGCGACCATACGAAGTCACTACCTCGCCGAGACGTGCTCGTAGTCCTGCCTCCACGGCCGCTACGCTTTTTCTTGAACGACCGAGCACCGCAATGTCTTGAGGTTCGAGCACGAGCCGCTCGCCGTGATGGCAAATCTCCGCGGGAAGGCCGCTTGCTAGAAGCCCATGAATCCGCTCAACGATCCAGCCTGCCTCTGCCTCTTCGTCTGGCAGCTCGCCTGCATCGATGCCGCCCTCTGCAAGGGATACGTCGTCCCGGAGCAAGTCCGGCGTTCGAGTAAGTGAAGCCGCGACGGCATTCGCGGCGGCAACAATTCGGCGCCCACAGCGAAAACTTAGCGTAAGCCTCTTGGTGCCGGCGTTGAAATCAGAAACAAACTTGTTCAAGATCGACAAGTCCGCGCCGTTAAAGGCATAAATGCTCTGCCGATGATCGGCGAGAAACATCACGTCGTTCGGGGCAGACCCCACAAGCGCCGCAACTAAGGCGTACTGCGAAGCGTTCAGATCCTGAGCCTCGTCGACAAGCACGCTTTCATAGAGTTGGCGGTAAGCCTGTACGCGCCAATCTTCTGCGCGAAAGAGGTCAAGCACATCCAGAATCAGATCGTCGTAGTCGCAGATGCGCTCGCGTTGTTGATAGCGTACGTACGCCGCGAAAGCGGCACTCAGCTCTTCATCTTCGATCCCTCCAGGGCTCTCAAAGGCGAGCCTCTTCTTGACCAGTTCGATCTGAGTGAGAAGCGGTTCGAGCTTGCTGCTGTCTTCCGGCGCGAGCCCTTCTTCGTCGAGGGCGTGTTGCAGCGCGAGCAAACGCTCTGGCTTTCCTTCATAGAGATTGCGCAGACGGTCAGGAGCCTGCTGTCGCAAAACTTCGTAACAGAACTGATGAAAACGGTTTGCCGCAACGCGGTCCGCGTGCTCGGGTAAGGCCGCTTTTATCCTGTCGCTGACGTTCTCCGCGGCTCGGCGTGTGAACGTTAAAACAAGAACTCGGCTCCGGCGTCGGCCGGACAGCGTGAGGAGATGTTCCACGCGGCGCGCAAGCACCTCGGTCTTTCCGCATCCGGGCGGAGCCGTTACAAGCCAGGCCCCGTGAGGTAGCCTGGTGATAGCTTCTTGTTCGTCTGTAAGACTTCGTTGAGTCATGGCTTCTCAGGCGAGCAAAGTGTCGGCCGTGGTGAACAATCGATGCAACACCGGTGGGAAGTCTGCCTTGGCTGGCCAATCTTTCGCTACTTCTTCGCCAAGTCTGACGGAAAGTGTAGCCTTCTGGCGCCGTAGCTGCTCGGCAATGCTTTGCATGCTCGCCGTTTTCAGGCCGAAGGACGCATTCGGCGCAGCGGCGATGAGCGCGCGCTTGGCTGCCTCAGTGCAGGTGATGGCAAGCAGTTCCTCTAGATCCACATCTTGGCTCGCGTTCGAAATGGTTATGACGCGGGAGGGGACCAAGTTGGCAAGAGCAGGGATTTGCAACATGAGATCGCGTTCGCCGAGCCCCTGCGGGTCTCCGTCCACGATGACGAGCCACGGGATACCAAGACGCTCGAGGAAACCGGCAAACGTACGCGCGTTGTTGACGCCGTCCATCGGAATGATTGCTACTCCGCGGACCTCCGGCGGCTCGCTCCACCACGAGCGCGCCAACGCGGGGAGCACGCCGGCTTCGGTGTCGCCCTCGCCAAGTATGACTAGACGCGCGAAAACCATGTCGCCATTCCGACTTAGGCAGAACCTCCGCATCTTGGCGAGGGTGTCTGGAACCAGCGAAAGCTCGGCTTCGATCCCCTGGGCTGAACGCACGGTTACGTTCGGGCACCGTCGTACGACACGGAAGCTGTCCAACTGTGCAACCGACGCGACGTACGGCGAGTGAGTGGAAACGATCTTCTGACCGTACACGTTCGTGATTTCGTTGAACACGGCGCGCTGGGCCTGAGGATGCAAATGCGCCTCCGGTTCCTCGAACGCGGTAACCACCATGATCGGAGGCTCGACCGACAGATCGATTTCAGCCTCGAGCCACGCGCGAAATGCCAGAATTGAAGACAAGCTTCGCGCACCCATACCTTGTTGCCCGATCGATAGTTCCGGATGCCCAGTGGCTTGCACCAGAAGATCTGTCGTGCGCCAGAGGTCGTCCAGCGTTCGGGGCAAAAGGGCCAGTCGCGCTTGAGACACTTGCCCGGCAAGCACACTTTGAAGGCGCGCAATGGAAGCCGCGAGCTTGGTTGCGTCGGGCAGAGCCTGTGTGACGCTGGTCGACAGCTGCGCTAACTGCTGCTCGAAGCCCTTTCGAGTCTTTTCGTCGAGCTGCAATCGGCGCAAGAGCTTCCCCCAAGGCGATGTTCTCGCCCGGAGGTCCTGAGCCAGATCGCGTTGCGCGTCGAGCAAAGAAAACCACAGCGCGTGCCGTTGCACGCTACTGAGTTCCTCGAGAAATATCTCCGAAGGGCCAAGGTCCCAGGCGTTCATAAAGCCCCGTTGGACTCGCACCGCCCGCTGTGTATCGTCCGGTTTTCCGACCGCACGGACAAAGTAGCTTTGAAGATTTGTTCCTGGCGCTGGTCGATACAGGATACCAAGTAGGTCGATGACCGTCTGATCGAAGGCGGTTCCTTTCGAAGGAGAAAGCTCCATGTCCACTACGAATTCTCCCGCGGCCACAGCGTTCTCCCCAATACGAAGATCCGTTGTCGAAGCAACGCGACTTCCCAAGGCAATATCGAGAGCCTCGAGCAACGCGCTCTTGCCCACGTTATTTTCGCCCATGACAACAGTCGTCTCGCCAAGGTCGAGAGTTGCGTCCTCAATGCCACGAAAATTGCGCACGCGGGCACGGACGAGGCGTACGAGCGCCTGACCACCAGTTGCAGCGGTCACCGCTGCTGGAACAGTTACCGCCAACGGCGTTGCTGACGCTTTCTTCACTGGACCCTCCTGAGCCGAGACCCTACAGTGTGGCCTCATTTTCGAGAATTCTGCAATGGCCAGCGACGCACGCAGAACGCTTCAGAGTCTGATCGACAGAGCAACGTCGCCCACCGACGAACGGGATCAGGAGGCACGGACGGCAGCTGTTCAGGCCTGTCGCCTACTGAAAAGTCACCCCGAGCTCCTTTCGGTGTCGACCGGTGGTCAGCCGTTCGGGGCACCCGCACGGCGGGCTTCGGCTTCGGCTATCCACCCCGACGCGGAGCGCCTTCGCGATTGGCGCATCATGCTCCGGCAGAAGAAGTTGATCGAAACCGTGGCTGAGATTAGGACCATGTGCGCCGACTGCGGAAAGACAATCGAAAAGGGAGAGACGGTCGTCGATCTGAAAGGTGAAAATCTGTCCACGCATCGATCGTGCGGTGGTTGGTGGTGGCACTTTGAACTTCCGAGCACCGACGACGACGTTCCTTTCTAGTTCGAATTGCGCTTGTCGGGCCATTTCGCCCGCGGGGTTGCGAACAGGCGAATTCGGACAGTCACTCCTCCTCGAGGCGAACAGCTTACCGTCGGGACGCCGGATCAGATACGGCTGCTTGAGCGGCTTCTTGGCGGCGGGGTCGCCGAGCACCTTCCACTCGTAGAACCCGTCCGCCAAGATCAAGCCGCGTCGCTGCGCACGTCGAACGTTTCCCAAAGCTCGTCGCCGGAGTGCTCAGCTTGTGGCGACCGCAAATGGGACGGATTCTAGCCCGCCGCGTTGAACCGCGCCGCCTAAGCGAGCACGAGACGCGCAGTGAAATCGTCGGATGTGACGAGCAGCTCGAGCAGCGCCGCGGTCGCGCGCTCAGCTTTCGCCCACGCCGCGCGGTGGCCCACGGTGTCGGGCATCGTTTTGCGTAGCTCGAGCGCGTCGACGAGCAGGGCGCCCCCGCCGGCCAACGCTGCCAGTTCGGCAGGCCCGGCACCGTCGGCTTTGCGTGTGGCGTAGAGCGCACGCGCGATCCCGAGCAAGTCGCGCACAACCTCTCGGGGTAGCTGTTCGGTGTCGCGGGGCATGTAGGGATCGGGCGGCCGCGAGCGCCGGGCGTCAATGCAAAGCAAAACCGCCAAGCGCTTCGGCGCGTTCCGCGGGCCGTCTCTCAGCCAGTTCCCCGCTGCCGCTTCTGTCCCCTCAGCGCGGGCGCTTGCGCTCCGGCGCGGCATCCACTTCGAAGCCAAGATCACGCAGCACGCGTGCGTCGTCACGACCGTCGAAGGTGAACCAGCGCTCTTGCCCAGGCGGCAACAGGCCTGTAGCGAGCGGGACGCCCGGCGATTCGCTGTCCGAGAGCGGAATCATATGGTTCACCTCCCGAGCAGACTCGAAGGAACGGGCGTCCTCAAACGGATCTGAGGCACCGCATTGCTTGCAGGTCTTCGCGACAACCTCGGTAGTGGCGCCAACGGAGAATGGCTTTTCGCTGCCGGGTTACTGCAGGGTGTAACCGATTGGCCAAGCGGTCGTGACATCGGGCGGCTCTTCGAGGTACGCAAACAGCTCGTCCTTGGTGGTGATGAACTTGCTGTCGCCGAGGATAGCCGCAAGCTCGTTGATTCGTCAAAAGTGGCTCCTGTTGAAGGCGGAGCTGGACGAGCGCGCCCGTCGACTTTGAACTGGGGGCCGAGGCCGATCCGGTGGCCATGGCGGCGCTCGCGGATAGGAAGGAACGCGACGCGATAGGACGCTCGGAGACGTGGGCCGGCGCAATGGGAGGGCAACGGCTTGGCGGGGCCGAGAGGGGAACACACACTTTCGAAAGCAGAGGTCGAGGGTTCTCCGGTGTAACGGGCGCGTCCTACAGCAAGATCGAGAGAACAACGCAAACAGCGCTCGCATCCAGCGCTTCGTCTTGATGCGGCAACATCGATTGAGGGCACCAGGTGCGCGACGGAGGACGACGCAACGAGACTGACAGGACGCGAGGCGTGGTAGATGGTGTGGTAACGCGCGGAGCCCGCGCATGAAGGGCCGGATAGTTATGCGAGCCAGGTACAGAACTGCCGATACAAACGTTGTCATAGAACTGGAGGGCTCTGTTCCCGGCGAACGGGTGTTGCAGGCCAAAGTGGGCAAGGAGACCGTCCTTCCAGCCGGATTTGAGGAGGCGATGATGGAGGTCGGCGCCGCGTCCCGCGCGAGGGCCCTCGCCGACGACGAAGAGGCTTTTGCGGCCGTCCTCGCAGCATTAGAAGCCAAAGGCTTCAAGTTCGAGCCCATCGCTGAGCAAAGCGTCGCGATGACGATGGAAGTGGACTTCACCACAGGGCGCATCCTCTCGCGCTCGGCGTCGGTCCCGGCGGGGGCTCCTATCAACGAAGGTCTGGCCGATGCAATGGCCGCTGCCGTCCGCCGGGCGATGCGTGAGCTCCTTGTCTCGCAACCCTTGAAGCTGCAGGAGGCCTTGGACAGCGGCGATGGCGAGGCATTCTTAAGTGCACTGTCCCATCACAGGGTCATCGACTCCAAGGATCGCGATGCCGTGCTTTCGCTCGTGCGGACGGCTCTTGCGCGACCTGAATGGGGTGTGCACCACGCCATAATTCAGGTGCGAGCCGGTCTCATGGCCTCAATTTCAGGCGCAGCATCGGCAGGACGCACCCTACTTCGTCAGGCGACCGACGGTGGAACACTGGACGGTGACAGCCTTGCCGGGGCAAGGCTCGCAATTGGCAACAGCTACGCGGCAGAAGAACGATATGGCGCGGCTGCGGAAATCTATCGCGGGGTGTTGGATAACACTGAAGGTGTACACGTAGAGAACGTCGCGTGGGCCCATCACAACCTCGGGTCGGCGCTAGTCGCATTGGGACGCATTGATGAGGGCGTCGACCGTTACCGTCGAGCTGGAGAGCTACGCGCAAGCGACGGTGATAGCGAACAACCGTACGCGACGCTGGCCAAAGCAGCCTCTCGGGTCGAGCACCACAACCTGCATCGCGCACTGGCTCTGTACGACGAGGTTGGCGCCACCATTGGCGAGACTAGCGAGCGGCTTCGAAGCCTCAAAGGGAACGTTTTGCTGAATGCCGCCAGAGTTCGTTGTCACGACCTGGATAGATTCGACGAAGCGCTTCGCGACCTTGCCGCAGCCAAGGCACTGCTTCGGGAATTTCACGAGGACGCCGAGACGCTCGCTAGTGCAATGAAGCTAGAGCAGTTCTGTCACGAAGCGATGGGTAATGTCGAACTCGCCGCCCAAGTGACTGAAGAGCACACCAAGTTCTTGGCGGACCGGCCGCACCTGAAAGTTGCTCAGATCGAAAATGCGCTGAAAGGGGAAACGCTCCCAGCTGACCAGGAGATCAGCCCGGCAGTCCGGGGGCGCATCAAGCTCATGGATGGGTTTTCGAAACTCGAGGCGCTTCGGGGCAATGAGTTCATCGATAAGATCGAGTCGCTGGTAAATGAAACGCTCCAGGAAGACGACGATGAACGCCCATACATCAGTGGGGTCCTGCTTGCCTATGCGGGCGAAAGGTTGACCCGGGTCGGTAGGACGGAACGTGCACTGGAATACCACTTGCGAGCCGTCGCGGCGCATCCAGCAAGTCTCGACAACCGCGCGAAGCTTGGTGCGTGCCTGCTAAACTCTGGCCGCCTCAGTGAGGCCGCCGAGGTTGGTCTCCAGCTGGCCAACGCTAATCCGGGCTCTCACCTCGGCTTCCTACTCTGCGGATTGGCCGCGTACAAGGCCGCCGACTACGCTAGCGCGGAGCAGATGCTCGGCGAAAGTTTGGTGCGGAAAGCCGAACATCCCGTCGCCAGGGAGATGCTGCAAAAGACGAAGCAGGAAAAGCTTGCCTTAGCACTCCAGGGAGCAAGTTTTCCATCGGCACTCGTCCGGACGTTCTCACCTACTACGCATGCGCTGTTTCTCGACTATCTTCGCGGCTTCACGCAGCGCGCGCGGCTGAACGCCGACTCCTTTTGGAAAAAGCGGCAAGAGTTCAAGTTTGTCCAGAATCCTGAGAATGCTGGACGTGCGCTGTTTGCTCAAGATCTGACAGCCACCTGTCGCGCAACACGAATCTACAGGGAGACGACACTTCCAGGTGGGCGTATCGATCTCATTGCAAACGTGCTCGGCACCGAATTTGTAACGGAACTCAAGATGTGCGGCGAAGGCTACTCCCGCAACTGGGCGGAAGGGGGCTTCGACCAGTTGAGGCAATACATGCGCGAGCGCGGAGCCACGCGCGGCTACCTTGTTGTGTTCGATGCGCGAGCCTCACAAGCCGACGAGGACGCCATCCCGCCGGTGGTTGACCTGGGCGATGGGATGATTTCTTTTTGCACCGTCGTTAACATACGCGGCATGGATAAGTGACGGTGGGCGGGACCCTCTTTTCAAACCATGCATACGGATTTCCGGCAACGCCTACCGGCCGCTACTCGACGGGCAGCGATGGGGCGCGAGGCCGCTGGCCCGTTCGCCGGCAATGCGTATCCGTCCGGTGAAGGCCGGGCTTGATCTACGGCGCCAGGACTGCCCAGTTCTGCGGCAAAAGCGT
>OUNO010001089.1_pt2 | contig 20261 bp, 13 predicted proteins | sample 1779811 | NCBI WGS metagenome assembly OUNO01 (sample SAMEA3914804, study PRJEB12502) | metagenome | biome: forest; material: soil | place: Canada | collected 2010-06-25 | depth 0.3 m | reverse complement strand
CGGGCGCGGCTTCGGCGCCGCGCAAGGCCAGACGCAATGCCTCTTCGGGCACGTCGGTCTTGGTCTCGAGCAGCTGCATCAACCAACGGCTGCGCGCAGCCGTGAGCTCGGGCGCGTCGTTCGAGACCGCGAGCAACGCTTCGATCACGTCGGCGCGCGCTCCCGGGTCCTCCGAGCCCTCGGCCACCTGCTCCAAGATCGCCGCAGCCCGCGCCCGCGCGTCGGGCACGGACAGCGCGTGATGGACCACGCGTAGCGCCTCGGCGTCGCTGGGATTGACGGCCAAAATCGGCTCCACCAGCGCCAGCGCCTCCTTGGCGCGCCCGGGGGCCGCGATCAGCAACGAAGCTCGGCGCAGCTCCACGGCCGCGCGTGCCTCGGGCTCGACGCGCGTCGCCAGGCTCTCCAGCGACTCGAGCGCACCCTTCGTGTCGCCCGCGGCGGCTTGCAGACGCGCCAGCTCGGAGAGCGCGTCGGTGCGCTCCGGATCGCGCTCCAGCACTTCACGGTACAGCTTGCGCGCCGCTTTCGGGCTTTCGAAGAGCGTCTCCTCGGCGTGTGCCCACTCGATCAGCACGCCCGCCGGATCGGAGGCATGTTCCAGGCGATGGCGGAACAGCCAGCGCTGGTCGTCGATGCGCTTCGGCGTCAGCGGAGCACGGCTCAAAAACGCGGAGAATGCCTCGCTATCGTGGGCGCCTTCGCTGCCCGCGGCTTCCAGCAAGCCGCGGAAGATCGCGGCCGCATCATCGGCTTGCGCCGGATCTTGAGCCAAGGCGCGCGCTTTGGCGAGCTGCACGTGGCGCGCGCGGCTCGGTCCGAGCCCACGCGCCAGCGCGAGATCGGCCAGTGCCACCAGGCCTGCGCCATTGCCGGTCTGGACCGCCTGCTCCTCGAGCCCGAGGATCAGGCTGACCAGCTCGCGCTCGTCGCCCGTGCGCAGCAACACCTCGAAGGCGCTGCGCACGGCCTCGAAGTCACCGGCCCGCGCGGCCAGCTCGACGAGCCGCTCTGCGGCCTCGCGGTTCTCCGGATCCGCATCCAGCACGCGCGCGAAGAGGCGCCGCGCGCGCACTCCGTTGTCCGCCAGCGCTTCACTCAAACGCGCGCCTTCCAGCCAAATTCGCGCAGCATTCGTGGGATCTTCGAGCTGCCAAGACAGCGCGTTGCCCAATCGTTCGAGCAAGCTCGCGCGCAGCTCGGGCTCGCTGGTGTGCGCCAAGCGGCGCTCGAGCACGGCTTGCACCGTCTTGCCGTCACTCTGCTCGCGCGCCAGCTGCTCGATCGTCTCCAGCACGTCGTCCGACAGATCGCTGATCTGCACGAGCTCGCGATAGTGCTCGAGCGCGCGTACCGCGTCGCCCCGAACGCTCGCCACCTCGGCCAGGCGCAGCAACGTGAAGTTCCGCCGCTCGCGATCCAGCTGGGGCAACACGCGCGACAGCTCTTCGTGCACGGCTTGCCAGTCACCGGCTTCGCTCAGCGCGTCGACCAACGACTGATGTAACACGACGTCACGCGGCTCTTCCGCCACGGCGCGGCGCCAGATGGCGATCGCGGCCGCAGGATCTCCGAGCTCACGGCGGTGCAAGAGCGCGATGCGGTGCAGCAGCTCGCGCCGCCGCGCCGGATCGGTCTCGCGCTCCAGCGTCGACGAGTACAACGCCAGGCGCTCGGTGGGCGCGCCTTGCTCGGTGAGCAGCTCGTCGATGCGCTGCAAGATCTCGTGCGACGACGCGTCGCGCGCCAACGCGCGGCGGTAGGTCTCGACCGCGCGCGGGATATCACCCGCTGCCGCCAGCGCGTCGCCCGTGGCCTTGGCCAGCTCGAGCAAGGGCTGCGTGTCGAGCGCGCGGGTGCCCAGCGCGGTCCACAACAGCTCCGCGCTGCGCGCGCTGTCGCCGGAGGCCGCGGCCAGGCGCCGCACGTTGTCGAGCCGCGCGAGCAGCTCGGCCGGCGCGTAATCGACCGCCAGCGCCAAGGCGCGGCCCGCTGCTTCCAAGGCCTTCGTGGCGTCTTTGAGCGTGGTTTCGCTGAGCGAGCTGGCCTCGTCCAACGCTTGCAGTGCCGCGAGCGGATCTGCGCCCAGCTCGGCCCGCGTTTCCAGAATGCGCACGAGCCCCGTCCCTGGCTCCTCGCGTCGGAATAGCGGTTCGAGCACGTCGGCTGCTTCCAGGCGCGCGTCACCCGCGATCAACAGCTTCTCGGCGGCCGTGCGCGCAGCGCGGTCGTTCGGATCGATCTCGAGCGCGCCGCGCAGTGCGCGCAGTGCGCCGCGCGGATCGCCCAGGCGCGTCAGGCGCAGTTGTCCGACCTTGACCAGGAGCGCCAAGCGCTCGTTGCCTTGCAAGAGCTCGGCTTCTTGTTCGAGCACGCTCGACAGCTCGGCGTAGCGCTGCGCCTGCTCCAGAAGCGGGATCATGCGTTCGTGGATCTCGCGCGACGGGCCATAGCGCTCGACGAAACGCTGCCAAGCTGCGAGCGCGGATTCGGGATCGCGATTGCGCGCCGAGCGCAGCTCGGCGGCCTGAAGCGCCATCTTGCGCGCTTCGACGGGATCTTTCGTGCGCTCAGCGCGTTCGAAGAGCACGTCGGACAAGCCCTCGTCGTCCGCGGCTTCGCCGTACAGCGCTTCCAAACGACGCAGCGCTTCGTCCGTCCAAGGCGAGCCAATGAGCGCGCGCCAGGCCACGATCGCGCGCGCGGGATCGCCGTTCTCACCGTCGCACAGGCGCGCCAAACGGCGCGCGGCGGCTTGCCGCGGCTCGCGCTCGGTCTCGAGCGAGACCACGCGCTCCAGTACGGCCACGAGCAGCTTGTGCTCGGAGGCCTCGGCGTACAGATCCGAGAGCTGGCGGGCCGCCTCGATCACCGCAACGTCGTCACTGCCGGCCTCGATCACCTGTTGAAACGCCGCCTGTGCGCGCTTCAAGTCGCCGGTCTTCAGGTACACGTGCCCGACGTCGACACCGACGCGTGCGCGCACGCTGAGCACGCGACTCGTCTGCAACGCGCGCGCGAGCAAACGCGCAGCTTGCTCGGGTTGGTTCAAGCTCAGGCTCAAGTCGACGAAGCGTTTGCGCAGTGCATCGTCGCCCGGATCACCGGCGACGACCGGCGCCAGCAGCTCGAGCGCGCCCGCGGGATCGTGCAGCGCGTCTTGGCGCAAGATGCCCAGCCGGCGTTGCACGTCGACACGGCGCGGACCACGCACTTGCTTGAGCTCCAGGCCGAGCATCGCGATCGCCCGATCGACGCGGCCCGTCTTTTCGTAGGCATCGGAGAGCGCCGCCGCTGCGCGCAGCGACACGGCGCGATTCTCGAGCAAGGCTTCGGCCGACTTGAGCGCCATGGCGTGCGCGGGATCGGAGCCGAGCAAGTCCTCGACGTGACCCAGCGCGCGCACCGAATCCTTGAGCTCGGAGAGGCACAGATCGACCAGCCACTCGCGCAGCAACGTCGCTTCTTCGGGGCTCGGTGTCGGCTCGCGCCGCAACGCTTGCTCGAGCAGATCGACCACGTCCTTGTGTCGGCCCCGCGCGATCAGGCGTTGCACGACCACCGAGCGCACGTCTTCGCGGCTCGGGTCGAGGCGCAAGATGCGCTGCCCGATCTCGATCGTCAGCTCTTCACTGCCGGTGGCGGCTTTGACGAGCTCGGAGGCTGCGTGCAGGAGCGCCGAGCGCCGTGCAGGGTCACTCTCCCGGGCGCTCGCTTCCACGTACAATTCAGCCAATTTCGTGGCTTCGCCGGTGCTGCGCCAGAGCCGTTCCAGCACGCCGAAAGCCTCGGCGTGGCCGGGGACGGCTTGCGCCGCACGGCTGGCGTTGGCGATCGCGCCTTCGGTGTCCCCGAGCGTCTCGGAGAAGAACTCTGCGGCTCGCAAATACACGAACGCTTGTTGCTCGGGCTGCAACAGCTTGACGCGTTTCTCTGAGACCGTTTGCTCGTAGGCAAAGGCCAGCTCGGCGACCTTGTCATGGCGCGCTGCGGCAGCGTGCAAGCGCTGCCAGGCATCGACGGGTTGTTCGCCTTTCGCGACCGCGGTTACCAGCATCTCCAGCACTTCTGCTGGGTTGTCGAGCCGTTGCTCGAGCGCTTCGGCGACCTCCCACAGCTTCAACGCAAGCACGCTGACGGGTCGACGACGGCCTTCCTGTGTCGGAGGGATCGTGGACATTGTTGGCAACCGCAAACGCTACCAGACCTGCTGCTCGGTTGCGCGCTTCGCGATTGCAGCCAAACACCTACATCGGCCCGCGCCGCGCTGCTCTGCACCGGCCAGACGGCCCTGAGCGGATGCTCAGAGAGCCGCACGGAGCACGAATTTCAGCGGCCGTTGCGAGCTGGCTTCAAGACTCTGGCGTCAGCGTCACGGCGGCCGACAGGAACTCGACCACGTGACGATTCACTACCTCGGGCAGATCGTGATGCAGCCAGTGCCCGGCGTTCGCGAAGCGGGAGATACGTAAGTGCGGCACGTGCTCATGCAGGTCGCCGAGGAGCAGCTTGGCCGACAGCGCGTGGTCACGTTCACCCCAGAGCACGAGCGTGCGCTGCGGGATCTCGGTCGGGCCGCGCGAGGGGGCGCGAAATGCGGCGCGGTAGTAGCTGAGCGCCGCGCGGGCGACCCCCGGCGCGCGCATCGCCGCGCTGTAGCGCTCGAGATCGTCATCCGAGAACGCGCCGCTGCGCACCTCCATGCCGCGCGTGCAGAGCGAAATCGTCGCGCGTCGTCGCAGCAGCCATTCGGGCAGCCAAGGCAGCTGAAACAGGAACATGTACCAAGATCGGCGCAGCTGCTCGAAGTGGCCGAGCGCACGCTGAATCAGCAGCGGATGGCCTGCGTTGATCACGATCAAGCGCTCGACCAGCGCGGGGTGCGCGGCGGCCAGCGTGTAGGCGAGCGTGCCGCCCCAATCGTGACCGATCACGTGCACGCTCTTCAAGCCGAGCGCCACAATCAAGCCAGCCAGATCATCGGCCAGGGCGCTCGCGCGATAGTCGAGCACTGCCTTTAGGCGCTCGGAGTCGCCATAGCCCGGCAAATCGACGGCGATGGCGCGAAAACCGCTCGCGGCCAGCGCCACCATCTGCCGCTGCCAGTCCTGCCAGTACGCGGGGAAGCCGTGCAGGAGCAGTACCGCCGGCCCCTCTCCGAGCTCCGCCACGTGCAGCTCGAGCCGCCCCGTGTGCACCCGTCGATGAACGATGCTCACGATCGTTTGCCCAACTTGTCCGACTCGTCCGACTTGTCCGACTTGTCCGAGCGACGCTTCGACCAACGCCTGGCCGTGGCCAGCAGGCGGTGCGTGAGCTCGGGCGCGGCGCGCTTCATCAAGTACAACGCCCAAGCCTCGGGCGTGACCGGCAACACGGCGGGGTTGGCGTGCGCCGCGTGCAGCACCGCGCTCGCCACGCGCTCGGGCGTGTAGTTGCGTTGCGCGTAGAAGCGCTGAATCTCCGGGCGCGCGCTCTCCGGGTAGGCTGCGCCGCGTAGGCGCATGTTGCGCACGATCGGCGTGTCGATGAAGCCCGGGCAGACCACCGAAACACCGACGCCGCGCGGCGCGAGCTCCGCGCGTAGCCCTTCGGACAAGCCGAACACCGCGTACTTCGTGGTGCCATACGCGGTCATGGCCTCGGAGTTGTAGAAGCCCGCGGCCGACGCAATGTTCACGATCTGCCCGCGGCCGCGTTCGGCCATCTTCGGCGCGAAGAAATGACAACCATGGATGACCCCCCACATGTTCACGGCCACGATCCAGTGCCAGTCTTCCAGGCTCGTGGCCAGCGCCCCGCCAGCCAAGCCGACGCCCGCATTGTTCACCAGCACGTCGGGCGCGCCTCTGCGGCAAGCGTTCTCGCAAAACGCGGCCACTTGCTCGGCCGAGCCGACGTCGACGGCGAACGCGCGCGCTTCGCTCGCGCCCGCTGCGCGTAGCTCGGCTTCGAGCTGAGGCAACTCCGCGCTCGGTAGATCGCACACGCACAGCGCCGCGCCGGCACGCGCGAACTCGAGCGCCGTTGCGCGACCGATGCCGCTGGCCGCGCCGGTGATCACCACCTGCTGGCCCTCGAACCTGCGATGTTTGCGCGCCGCCATCTCAACCACCCGGTTCAGCCAGATAGTTCAACGCGCGGATGCTGGGCAAGAAGAAGTATGCCCCGCCCCGCACACGAAAGTGGCGAGATTCGCCGGCTGAGCGCCCAGGCTCACGACCCACGAGCGGATCGCGATCGCCCCCAGGCGAGCCTGCGTTGCAGCAGCTCTGCTGCACGAACTCGAATTGGCGCCGCAGATCCACGTTGAACGCCATGAACCACAGCCCGGCGTCGTGCTCGCGACTGCGTCGCAGCAAGCGATGTTCGCGTGACGACTCGGGACCGCGCGCGCGACGCGCATGCTCGGCCTCCAACACCGCGCGCTCACTTGCCTGAATAGGCAGGTCACGGTCGAGCTTACGCAGCGCCAGGTAGCTGCCATTTTGGCCGAAATCGAAGGCCTTTTCGCGCCGCGCCCAATCCGGCATCGGCCGCGCGCTGTACTTGACGGGCACGAACGGGCCGCGCTGACGCTCGCCGAGCACGTCCTTCTCGCCGAGCACGAACTCACCTAGTGGCACCTGTGAGTTGCGTCGCGACCCTGGCGCGAGCGGGACGCGAGGCGCCGGCACGCGCGCGTCATACGCCTGCACTACGAGCCCGAAGCGCTCGAACAGGGCGAGCCGCGGCGCGCAGCGCTCGTCGAGCAGCGCCGGCGTGCGCGCGAAGGTCATGTGCAGCGCATCGACGCGCGGCGTGCTCGGCCCACCGAACTCCCACGCACTCGGCGCCTCGTCGTTCGCATCGCCGAGCGCGGCCGAGCGCTCGGGGTGGGCCATCCCTTGCCGGAATTCTCGCGAAAATTGGCGCAGCTCGCGCGCGCCGAGGCCGAGCGCGCCGAGGCCACTGGCCGTGAATGCGAGCTGTTCACGTGCGCTCGCGCGCGGCTCGGCCGCGCTCGAGGTGGCGTCGACCAGACGGGTCAGCACGCTCCGCGGATCCCCTGCCCCAAAGCTCAGCACGTGGTAGCGCGCGAAAGGCAAGCTGCGGTAGCCATGCAACACGATGCCTTGAATGTCGTCTCGATCCACGGGGGCGTACTCGGCTAACCGGAGCGTAGCGGTTCCTCGGCATTGAACCACACGGCCAGCGGCAGGCGTTGCTCGAGCAAGAATTCTCGAAGCCGGCGCTGGCGCCGGGCGCGGCGCACCCCAAAAAACTGCGGGAAGCCGCGGCAATGACGCCAGACCCGAGTGAACGCGGGCAGCGCCAGCTGGCTCAGGCGCTCGCTCCACAGCTGAGCGTTGTCCGTCGGGTAAGCGAAGAGCAGCAAGCGCTGGCCGTCGAGCAGGAAGCGCAGATCGCGTTCGAGCGGCGCTCGCTCTTGCTCCAGCGCGCGCAATGCACGCCTCACGCGCGGCCGCGCAGCGCTGGAGAGCCAGGCCACGTGCAGCAGCGGCACGCCGAACAGGGGCTCCTGCATGCCCACGGCCAGGCGCCGCGCTTCGAGCGCTTCTTCGTCAATCGGCTCGGCATTCGAGTCCGCGAAGCGCGGCCAGGCATCGACCAGGCGCTGCCACGCGAGCCGAGCCGTTCCGTACTCCGGGTCGTCCGCAGCACGAAACGCGCTGCTGCGCTGCGCGCGAGCCGTCACGAAGGCCGCGAACTCGCGCTCGGCCAGCCCGCCCGGGAAATCTGCGCACTGGCTCAGCACCGCGCACAGCTCGGCGCCCAGCCCCGCGAAGAGCACGAACAGCAGATCCGCGAGCGGCCCGAGGAACGAGCACTCGAACAGCAAACCCGCACCTTGCGTGGCCGACGCGGGCAGCAGCGCCAAGCACGCCCCGCTCAGGTCGGGCACGCGCGCAAAGCCCGCTTCGAGCGCCGCGCGCTGCGCCTCGAGCTCCGCCGCGCACGCGACGGCATCCCGCACCGGGAGCAGCAACGTCAGTGATTGGCGCGGACCCCGCGTCATGCACCGAGCTTCCGGAAGCCCGGCGCGCTCATGGTCAGGCACGCGCTCACGTCGACCACGCCGCGTTGCACGAAATCTTCGCCGCATTTGCGCAGCAGCTCGCGTCCAGAATCACCGGCCAAGAGCTGGGCGTAGCGCTGGCGGGCGCACAGCGCCAGGTAGCCCATGTCCACGGCCTCCAGACCCGGCGCGGCGCGCTCGAAAGCCCCGAGCGCGCGCTCTTGATCGCCCCGTGCGGCCGCCAGACAGCCGCTCAGGAATTGCCCCATGGGCCGGGCATATTCCGGGCTATCGCCGAGCACGCGCTTCACCGAGCGCTCGGCCTCGCGCACGACGTCGCGCGAGCTCTCTCCCGCATCGAGCGCCGAGATCAGGCTGAGCGCGCGCTCGAACTCGGAGAACACGCGCATCAAATGCACGCGCAAGAACTGCGACGACGACAGGCCCGGCCATTCCTGGGCCACGAACTCGCGCGCCCGCTTGCCCTCCCCGCGGTAGCGATGCACCGATTGAGTCGAGATCAAGCGCCCCCAGTGACCGGCGGTGAAGCGCCCGGGCTCGCAGGATCGAAACGTGGAGTCGTCGGTGGCCACACGCCAGCCGCGTTCGACGTCGTTCGCCGCGAGGGCGGTGATGCACGCGGGATAGATCATGTGCATCAACGCGTAGCGATCGGAGCGCTCGGTTGCCTCGCCGATCAAGGCCGGCATACGCGCGGCCGCCTCTCGCAAATCTCCGCATAAAATCAGGGAATTACAGGACCAAGCCTGGGTGTTCGTGAGCTCCCAGGTCACGGCGCGGCAGCGCTCACGAAGGATCACCTCGGCCTCGTCGAGCATGCGCTGCGCGGAGCGCCACTCGCCGGAAAACACGCGCACCAGGCCGCCCGCAATCTTGGCCAGCGCAGTGCCGTGCGGATCCTGACTGCGCAGTGACAGCCCCTCGGCAGTGCGCACCAAGCGTTCGATGCGATCGCGCGAGCCGGCGCCGACTGCCGCCGCATTGCCCGCCTCGAACGCCAGGGCTCGACAGATACGAATCGGCTCGCCCGCATCGAGCGCCAATTGCAGGTGCTGCGCGCCAAAGTCGGCGCCGCGCAGCACGTCGACCATGGCCAGGCCCGCGGTGGCCGAGAACGCCACGTCGACGCGAGTCAAAGTCTGCGGCGGGCACTGCTCGGCCGGCGTCGGCTTGAACGCGAGACCGCGCAGCCGCAAGCGCGCCCGGTGATACACGAGCGATGTCATCGCCGCCGTGGACGACTGCGGATAGCTCAGGCCCACACTGCCCAGCACGGTGCGCAGCACCGCGAGGCCATCGGTGTCGCGCCCGCTCTTCAAGTAGTGCTCGGCAGCGCGACGGCGCAGCTCGACCGCGTTCTCGCTCGGCGCGCAGCCGGCCGCCTCGTTGTAGGCATCGGCGGCCTCCGAGCTGCGCCCCGCGTTCACCAGCGCGTCACCCACGCGTGTGAGCAGCTCGTGGCGCGGGCGCTCCACGCCGATCTCGAGCGCCATGCGGTACAGGCGCGCCGCGCGCATGAAGGCCAGGCCGCTCTCGGCGGCCAGCGCGGCTTTGATCACATGCAGGCGTGCGTGCTCGGTATCGCCCGCGCCCAGGTAATGTTCGACGAGCGCTTCCGGATCGGCCGTGCCGCTGGCTTCGAGCACGCGCGCCAGCGCGCTGTGCCAACCGCGCCGGCCTTCCGGCGGCAACGTGGCCAGCAAGCTGTCGCGCACGCGGGCGTGATACGCCTCCACCAGCTCCTGGCCATCCGCGCGAAACGTGCGTACCAGGCGCGCCGCGCGCAGCCGTGCCCGCAGCGCATCATTGCGTGCGATGCCCACGGCTTGCTCGGCCAGCGCATACGGCACCGGACCGTTGGCCACGGCCAATACCTCCAAGAGCAAGCCGGCCTCGGAGGGCAGCTCCGCCACGCGGTTGCGGATCACTTGTTCGAGCGACACGCCGCGCGGCCCCGGATCCGGCGCACCATCGAGGCGCGCCGCGCGCTCCAGCTGCCATTGCGCCAGCTCGGACACGAAGATCGGCACGCCGTGCGACTCGAGCGCAATCGCGCGCGCCAGCTCCGAGGGCGCGCCTTGCCCGCCATCGAGCGACAGCTGAGCGAGCTCGACGGCCTCGTCGTCGGACAATTGATCGACGGACAGCTCGCGCAGCACGACATTCGCGCCCAGCCGGCGCAGCACTTGCGTCAGCTCGGCGAGCACCGGGCTGCTGTGACGCACCTCTTCGCGAAAGCCGCACAAAAGCAGCACCTGCGGCGGATTCGGCGGCTGCAGCAGGCCCTCCAACAGCACCAAGCTGTCGATGTCGCTCCATTGCACGTCGTCGATGTGCACGACCAAAGGCAGCAGATTGCCGAGCGCGCAGAGCAGCTCCTTCAACGCCGCGAAGGCGCGCTTACGTAGCTCGATCGGCTCGACCACTTCGTGCTCGGGCGCGGCGAGCGTGCTGAAGCACGGCACCGCCCGCAGCACGGGGAACACGCGTGTCAGGTAGTGCAGGCCGGGCGGTAAGGCTTCGGCGATCTCGCGCGGGGCCTGGGTGGTGAGGTACCGGCTCAGCTCGTCGACCACGCTGTCCATGCCTTTGAAGGGCAAGGCCTCGCGTTCGAAGCAGCGCCCGGACAGCACCAGCGCGCCGTTTTGTTTGCTGAGTCGGCTCAAAAAGCGCTGCGCGAGCACGGTCTTGCCCATGCCGGAGCGGCCCGCCATCAGCACCACCACCGGCTGCCCGAGGCGGCTCGTTTCGAAGGCCGACTCGAGCACTGCGATCTGCTCGCGGCGCCCGACGAATGGGCGTAGCGAGCCCGTGGTCAGCGCGGCGTGCGGCGCGGAGCGCCCGCTTTCTTCGGCGCGCGTCAAGCGCCGCAGCACGTCTTCACCGCGAGGCCGCTGACGCGGATCATAGCTCAGTAGGTCCATGCACAGCGTGTCCAGATCTTCGGGCACGCCTTCGACCAGGCTGCTCGGGCGCTGCGCGCGCGTGCCCTGCTTGCTGAACAGGATGTCCTGCGGGCTGCCGTCGAAGGGCAAATGATCGGTCAGCGCCTCGTACATCATCACGCCCACGGCATACCAATCGGCAGACATGCCCGCGGGCACGCCGCGCGCTTGCTCGGGCGCCATGTACGCGGGCGTACCCAGGATTTGATCTTCGAGGCGCGGGTTGTCGCGCACGCTCGCCAGATCGCCCACGACCCCGAAATCCAGCAAGACCACGCGCCCTTCGGGGGTGACCATCACGTTGGAAGGCTTGATGTCGCGGTGCAACTTGCCGGCGGCGTGAATCGCGAGCACGCCTTGCGCGAGCTGTCGCAACGCGGGCCGCAGGCGCTCGATGTCGCACATGCGCGTGCTGGCGCCTTCGCGGCTCGCGCTCATCACGCCCGAGGTTCCGGACGTCGCTTCGGGCAAAGTCACCGCGTCGATCGTGGGCGACGCGGAATCGAACGTGATTTCGCGCTCGCTCCAGGGCGTCAGCAGGCCCTGCAGGTCGACCGTGAGCAGCTCCCCGTGGTGCACCCAGCGCAGGAAGTCCACTCCCTCGAGCAGCTCCATGGTGAAGAACCAGTGATCGGCCGCCGACACCATCTCGTACAGCTGCACCACGTTCGGGTGCGAAATGTCAGCCAGCGCGCGAAACTCGTTCTTGAAGCGAAGCAGTGCCGACGGCTCGACGTAAGCCATCGTCTTGAGCGCGACGGGCAGCGCGGACTCGCGGTCGCGCGCCCGATAAACCACGCCCATGCCGCCTTCGCCGAGCCGCCCTTCGAGCACGAAGCGTTCGGTCCCGCCGAACTCCTGCGCTGCGCGATTTGCCGGCAAAATCTGCTCTCTCCAGTGAAGTCAGGACCGTAGCCCGGGGTTTTGCCGACTCGCAAGGCCGATCACGCGGCGACTCCGGGTCGCCCACGGGCCTCGTTTCCAATTCAGTGCAGCGCTGCCACGCGAAGGCGCGAGATACTTTGTTTCCCCGTCGTCAAATGCGAGCCTGCCCGTCGAATATCAGCGAGGGGCCTATGTCCGACACCGAACCACTGACCGTTCTCGAGCGCCACGTCAGCTACTTCGATTCTGACTCCGATGGCCAGATTACTATGGCGCAGACCTACCAAGGGCTACGCAAGATCGGTGTCGGGGCCGTGACGGCCGGCGCGCTGACGCTCCTGATCAACCTGTTTCTGGGTTACCTCACGCACGGCAAACCGTCGACGAAAGTCAGCGTGCGCGACATCGCCCGCGGCAAACACCCGTTCGACACCGGCTCGTTCGACACGCGCGGCGAGCGCGACGCGAGCAACTTCGAGCGCCTGTTCACGGCGCCCACCGCGGCCCCGCCCTTCGATCGCCTGACCGCGGCCGAAATCCGGAAGATGATCGTCAAACGCGGCGATCCCACGAAGCCCTTCGGCGAGCTCGGCTCGGTCTTGTCCAATTGGTTCTCGGGTCGCGAGATCCAGCTCTTGCTGTGCGTCGCCAGCGACTGCAGCAAAGCTGCGCCCAGCGGCGAAGAGCAGCCTGCGATCAGCCGCCGCACGCTGGAGCGCTTCTACTCCGGCCATCTGCTGTTCTTGCTCGCGCGCGCCAAGCGCATCCGCGATCAGCGCGCGCTGGCCGCTGCGCGTTGAGCGCTCAACGCGGTCGCGCGCGCGGCTTGTGCTCGGGGCGGCGCTGCGTGGTGCGGCCCGAGTCGCGCGCGCCGCGGCCCGGTGCCACCGGCGTGGATACGCCGTAATCGGGCGGCACCAAGTGATGCGGGCCGCGACCGATCAGATCCGAACGCCCCGCTTTGCGCAGCGCTTCACGCGCCAACGGGTGATGCTGCGCGTCCCACCAAAAGATCAGCGCCTTCATCATGCGTTTTTCTCGCAGATCGCGGGCCGTATACACGGGCTCGTTCGTCAGCGGATCGATGCCGGTGTGATACATGGCCGTGGCGATCGCCATCGGCGTCGGGATGAAGTCTTGAATTTGCCGCGGGCGCAGATTCTTGTTCTTCAAGTACAGGGCCAGGTCGATGGTGTCGGTCAGCGTCGAGCCGGGATGGCCGGTGATGAAGTACGGCACGAGGTACTGCTCTTTGCCGGCGGCTTCGCTGGCCTGACAGAACGCCTGCGCGAAGCGCTCGTACACCTCGATGCCCGGCTTCTTCATCTTCTTCAGCACCTCGGGGTTCGAGTGCTCGGGCGCGACCGACACTTGGCCGCCCGTGTGGTGCTTGGCCAGCTCGGCGATGAACTCGGGGCTGCGCTCGGCCAAGTCGTAACGCACGCCGGAGGCGATGAACACGCGTTTTACGCCCTTTTCAGCGCGTACTTTGCGGAGCAAGTCGATCAGCGGATCGTGATCCGTCTTCAGGTTCTCGCAGATCCCCGGGTGCACGCAGCTCAGACGGCGACACGCGCTCTCGGTGCGCTCGTCCTTGCACGCCATCTTGTACATGTTGGCGGTCGGGCCACCCACGTCCGAGATCGTGCCGCTGAAGCCGGCCATGCGCGACAGCTGCCGCACTTCGCGCAGCACGCTCTCGGCGGAACGGCTCTGAATGATGCGCCCTTCGTGCTCGGTGATGCTGCAGAAGGTGCAGCCGCCGAAGCAACCGCGCATCGTCACGATCGACTCCTTCACGGTGTCGAACGCGGGGATGCGCTGGCCCGCGTAGTCCGGGTGCGGCCGGCGCGCGAACGGCAGATCGTAGAGGCCGTCCATCTCGCTCTCGTCCAGCGGCAACGCGGGCGGATTGAAATACACCGCTTGTTTGCCGTGCACCTGCAGGATCGGCCGGCCATTGTGGGCGTTGGTCTCGAACTGAAAGAGCCGCGACATGGTGGCGAATGCCTGCTTGTCGACGCACACCTCTTCGTACGAAGGCAGCACCACGGCCTTGCCGTCGCGCACGAACTTCGTCGCATCATCGGCGATGGGCTGCCAATCTTCGGGCTTGTTCTTCACGTGCGCCGTCCCGCGCACGTCCGTCAGTGCGCTCACGGGCTCGCCCGCGTCGAGGCGCCGCGCGATCTCCCACGCGGCCCGCTCGCCCATGCCGAACACGAGCAAGTCGGCCTTGGCGTCCAAAATGATCGAACGCCGCACCGACTCGGACCAATAATCGAAGTGCGCGATGCGCCGCAGCGAGGCCTCGATGCCGCCCAGCACGATCGGCAACCCGGGAAACGCCTGCCGGCACAAATTCGAGTACACGATGCTCGCGCGATTGGGCCGCGCCTCGGTGCGCCCGTCCGGCGAATACTGATCCTCACCGCGCATCTTCTTTTGCGCGGTCAGCTTGTTCAGCATCGAATCGAGATTGCCCGCGGTCACGCCCACGAACAGCTTGGGCCGCCCCATGCGCGCGATGTCGTCCGGGTTCTTCCAATCCGGCTGCGCAATCAGCCCGACCTTGTAGCCACGCCCCTCCAAAAAGCGCGCAATCAGCACTGGCCCGAACGCCGGATGATCGACGTACGCATCGCCAGTGAGGATCAAAATATCGAGCTGCTCGATGCCACGCTCGTCCATGTCCGCGCGCGTGGTCGGCAAAAAGCCCGCGTTCGGCGCACGCTTCGAAAGGCGCGACGGCACACGGAGCTCGACCAAAGACATGGCCGGCGGTGTAGCATGTCGTGGAGGGAGTTCACATTTTTGCGGGTTTGTTGCCGGTTTGGGTGGGGGTGGCCCCGCGCGCAGGGCGCCGCGGGCGGCCGGGCGTGCTCGCTCCGCTGCGCGCGCCCGGGCTCCCCAAGCGCTGGCCAAGGGCCAGCGCGGCGCGCCGGCGGGTGGGCTCTCGGGCGTTCGGTGCGCGTTGCGACGTTGGGAGCGCTCTCGACGTTGGGAGTTCGATCAGGAGAGTGAGAGCAACAAGGTACAGCATTGCAGCGGCGCGGTGCGGCGCTGCAATGCTGTGCGGTGGAACGACCTCGAGGCACGGCAGGGCGAGCTGGCTCCCGCGCCGAGGGAGGGTCGTGGTGACGGGCGATGTGGTTGGCGGCGCGGTGTGCGAACGATTTGGTGAAACCCGCGCTTGGTGGGCGCGAGGGAACGACGTGAAGTGGGCGCGGCGGGCTTCACCAAATCGTCCGCGGGGGTTTTTATTTCGAGCCTGTTCGGTCGATTTTTGTTGTCAGGATTTTTGACCGTTCGAGATCGAAAACGCGGAGCGATCGAGATTTCGCGCGTGTGCGGGCCTGTGAGGCTCGTGATGGAGCCGCGAAGCGTTGGTCGCTTCAAAACGCGTTTGACGCCAAAAAAGTCGATCTTCGCGCGTATTACGAGCTCGAAAAAGTGCGTGATACACGAGATGAATGGGGCAATCGATGGATCAATTGAAGTGGTTGGCGGATGACGCTTTGTTGGCAGGACTGTCGCGGGTCGTGCGCGCGCACCAGCGGCTGACGGCAGACCTACTCGCGTACTTGGCAGAGCTCGACGATCGAAAGCTGTTTCTCGATCTCGGCTTTGCATCCTTGTGGGAGTACTGCACCGTGGCGCTGGGGCTGTGCGAGTCCACGGCGGGTCGGCACATTGCAGCGGCTCGCGTGTGCGGGCGCTATCCACAGGCACTCGAGCTGGTTGCGAGCGGTGCGTTGCACGCCTCGGCGTTGATTGGCATGAGCAAGCACATCACGACAGAGAACGCTGCGGAGTTGCTCGAGGCGTGTCAGGGCAAGAGCGCGCGTAAGGTCGAGCAGCTGCTGGCGGCCCGTTTTCCGCGGGCGGATGTGGCGGATTCGCTGCGGCGTTTGGCAACTCCCAACGTCGAGAGTGCTTTCGAACCGTTGTCGGAAGACCGCTACGCCGTGCGCTTCACGGCCGATGCCGAGTTTCGGGAGCTACTCGACCGAGTGCGCGGGCTGGCGGGGCACAGCGTGCAGAACGGCGATCTCTTGTCCCTGTTGAAGCACGGGCTCCAGGCTTACGAGCGCGAGCTGGAGAAGCAGCGCTTTGCGGTCGGCGCGAAGGCGCGTCGTGGCCGCAACGCAGATCGCGCTCCAAAGATCCCAACCCCACCCTCCCCCAACTCATCCCCCGAGAAGGCACAGCGCAAACGGCGCCGGCCCGCAGCAGCAGTCAGGCGCGAGGTGTTCACGCGCGACGAGAAGCAATGCAGCTTCGTCTCCGCAGACGGCCGGCGTTGCACGTCACGTCACTGCCTGCAGCTCGATCACGTCGACAGCTGGGCCAAGGGCGGGCCCGATACGAGCGAGAATCTGCGCGTGCTGTGCCGCGCTCACAACCTGGCGCATGCGAGGCAAAGCTTCGGGAGAGCGCGCATCGACACTGCCATTGCTCGCGAACGCGAGGAGGGATAGAGGCAGATCATGAGGCGAGTTTACGGGGTTCTTGGGGTGGTCATCGGGCATGCGCTGGCGCTCGGTTGTGGCAGCAGCGGGGGCGGCTCCTCGTCGGGGAACGGAGGCGCGACGGGTGCAGCGATTGCGATGCCGAGTACCAGCAATGTCTTCATCGACACCTTGAGCGGCTCTGACCAGTGCCTGCCCCGCGCCTTGCAGGTCACCGATGCCGGCACGGTCTATTGTCTTGTCGTCGAAGCTCATCCAACCGGGGGCTGCAATTGCGATGCTCCCGGGCGCTCGGCGCTGCCCGATGTCGAGCTTCGGGGCGTGCAATTCGAGTTTGGGCTGTCCAACCCCGGCGCCTGCTCCGGCGCCAGCTCGACCGAGCCGTGCCCGAGCCTGTGCGGCTGCAGCATCGACGAGGAGCAAGGCACCGCGCGCACGGCGTGCGAGGCGGACCCAGTGGCAGCAGCGCGCGATCCTTCCGTGCCGCCCGGGTTTTGCTACGTCGACGATCCGGCGTCTCCGGCGCTCACCGCGTGTCCGGCCCAGCAGAAGCAGTGCCTGCTATTCGTGAGCCCAAGCGAAGCGCCAACGCCCGCGCCGAGCGTGCCGCTCTACCTCGTGTGCCGCGGCGCCCCGGTGACGCACTAGCGGCACGCGCCGGAATCAGTCCGCAGTCCCGAACACTTCGCGTAGGCGAACCATGTCCGGATCGAGCACGTAGCCGCCGAGGCCGATGCGCAGCGAGACCGTGATCTCGTCGCCCCACGGCCACCACAGGCCGTAGCCGAGCAGGCGACCCGAAGTGTCACCGGTGAACACGCGCTGGTCGGTGCGCACGCCGCCCGTCGCTTCGGCCACTTCTTTCAACGCGGGCGGGGCGTTCACGATCGTCTTGGAGCCCCATTCGTTGGGCAGGAAGCGCAGCACGACGGCGCGCGCTTCGGCTTCCAGCTCCACGTTGAACGACGAGGCCACGCATGAAAACCGGCTATCCCAGCTCCATCCGCCTTTGATCCAGGCTTTCTTCAGTTGCTCGAACACCGCGAACAACGCAGCAGACGAGCCAGCACGAGCGTCCATGACCGAAAACATAGCCGAGAACGACCTCGATCGTCAGGTTTTGGAAGAGCGTCTCAGCACGAACCAGTTTCGGCTCCGCCTGCCTACCTGCCGTCCCCCCGCTTGGCGGCCGATTTTGGATGGTTTTCGGCCAGCTGGGCGGCTTTGGCCTCCCCCTCCCCCCGGGATTGTTACCAGCCCAGGTCGGCCTGCAAGGTCGCCACCAGCTTGGCCGCCATCTTCTGGTGAGTGGCGAGGCTCGGGTGGTAGTCGCAGCCCAGGCCGTCGCCCTGGGCGTTCTGGGTATCGAACAGCAGCAGTGCCAGGTTCCTGTCGCCGAGCGCTGCGCGCGCGGCGATCACACCGTTCAAGTAGGCCTTGGCTTTGTCGTAGTCCGGCCCACCGAGCATTGGACCGACGCCCAGATAGAAGCGCGCCTTCGGATAGTGGCCCCGCAAATCGCTCACGAACTTGGTGTAGGTGGTTTGGAACGCCGCGAGCGGATCGCCCTTGGCGAAATCGTTGGTGCCCAGATTGATCAGCACCGCGTCCGGCACGTACGACGAAAAATCCCAGCTGCTCGCGGCGCGCTCGGGCAACGCACGCGGGTAACGTTCGGGCATCGTGCCGCTGGTGTCGCCGTTGTTACGCAGCATGCCGATGCCGGACCAGGCCTCGGTGTACAACTCAGCGCTCAGCGAGCGCGCCGCGATGGCCTCGTAAGTGAGGTAATGATTTTCGGTTTTCGGCTCGAATGGGCAAGGAAGCGTGCCTTCGTTGCCGTAGCCGGCAGAGATCGAATCACCGATCACCTCGAGGCGGCGCGCGGGTACGGGCGGCCCCGAAAGGTAAGCGCTCGGCGCGACGTCGAAGCCATTGAACGTCGTCTCGCCGTAGAAGGCCTCGGTGCGCCGGTACACGAGCACGTCGTGCGGCCCGTTACTGAGTCCGCTGGCGAGCGCGTATTTCTTCGTACCCTGCTGAGTCGTGAGTACGGTGTGTCGATCGTCGATCACCACCTCGAACACGTTGCTGCCGCCGTCGGTCAAGGTGATGCCAATCGCGGTGCCCTTGAAGCGCAACGCGATCGCCGTGCCCGACCAAGCAAACACCGGCGCGCTCGCGTTCGAACGATCGAAGCGACCGATGAAACGCGGCCCAACCGGACCGGCGACGCCACTGCTCGCTCCTGGCAGGCCCGACGCCCCGGCGTGGCTCGTTGCCGCGCCACCGGGTCCGGCCTGCGCGTTTCCGACTGCCACCGCGCCAGCTTGCCCTGCGGCCGCGCCGGTTTCACCCACGGCGCCGTGCCCGGCCCCGCTGCTGTCCACTGACGAGCGAGGAGAGGACTGCGAGGTACAGGCAATCGTCAGCCACAGCGCACACCCGGAGACCGCACCCAAAAAGCCGCGCCGCATTGTGGCGAGAGCTTTGCACCCCGACTGTGCTCCGTCACTCGCCCGCTCATTTCCCGCTACATGCGCAACAAGCGCCACCCGCGGCTCCGCACAGGCCACGGGGCCGAGGTAATCGTAAAGTCTCGTGCGATTTTCTCTTGTTGAGTGCTCGCTTCCTTGTGCTATGTACCGCCGCGCCGTCACGGGGCGGTAGTTAAGTTGGTTATAACGCCGGCCTGTCACGCCGGAGGCCGCGGGTTCGAGTCCCGTCCGCCCCGCTAAAACTCGAAAGTCGTTCCGAAGCTTCTCAGGGCCTCGACAAGCCCTGAACGGAACGAAGAAGTAACCCACCCGTCCGCGAGCGTCTCGAGTCGCTCCGGGCCGGGTCACTTCGTTCGCACGTTGCACGCAGAAACTTGCGTGGCCCCCATGACGACCGTCCTGCTCGTGACCGGTGTTTGTGCCATCACGACGAAAGTGTCCTGGGTTGCGATGATCCGACGACTATGTTTCGCATCGCAACCACCAGTTTGCGCGTACTTATTGGTGAGTAAAGAACGCAAACGCCGGGCTCGGAAATTGCTGACAACGACCATTGCAGTGCTATTGATGCTGCCAGCGGAAGAGAAATGACCATTCACCAAAGAGTCATTCCGCTGGGCCCCCGGCCGCTCTCGAACCCTCCACGCCCAGTCAAAGTCGACCCGCTGTTTGTTCAGCCCAAAAAAAGGATCCCTGTCTTGAGAACTTTGCAACGCTTCGCGACGGTTTGCTTCCTCGGTGCTTCGTTTGCGGCCCTGATCTCCGCCTGTGGTAGCAGCGACGCTTCACCGCCGGCCGGTGGTGCTGGTGCTGCGACTGCTGGTGCCCCAAGTGCCGGTGCCACCAACACCGGCGGCGCGAGCACCGCTGGTGCTGCTGCTGGCGGCGCTCCCGGCGCGGGCGGCGCTACGTTGACGGGCAACGCCACGAACGGCGCAACGCTCTATACCGGTGCCACCACGGCATGTAACACCTGCCACGGCGCGAATGCCGAAGGCATGTTGGGCCCGAACATCTCGAATACGGCCGCCGGTATCGCGGGCTGGACCGAGGCGCAGTTCGCCAACGCGATTCGCAACCAGACCAACCGCGCAGGCGCTCCCTTGTGCGCTCTCATGCCGAAGCTGACGGCAACCGACATCACCGATCAAGGCATCGCCGACGTGTACGCGTTCGTGATGACCAAGATGAGCGCGACCGCGGTCGTGGGCAGCTACTGCATGGCGGGCTGCACGCCCGCTTGCTCCGGCAAGAACTGAGCTGAGCTCATTTTAGAGCGCTGCTCTTCGGCAACTCGGCAGGCCGAGCAACTCGCGTTGCTCGGCCTGCTTCGTTTTGTGCGGGTGACGAACGGAAGTTACGGCAGCGCGATGCGGCCCGGAGCGGCCAGGTCGCCCTGCTCGGTGTGGCACGAGTTGCA
>OUNO010011361.1_pt1 | contig 20269 bp, 16 predicted proteins | sample 1779811 | NCBI WGS metagenome assembly OUNO01 (sample SAMEA3914804, study PRJEB12502) | metagenome | biome: forest; material: soil | place: Canada | collected 2010-06-25 | depth 0.3 m | reverse complement strand
CGCCGGTGTCGCCGCCGCGGTCCACGAGGCCGAGGCCCTCTCGGCTGGGCAGCCAGCCAAGTCTCCGGGCGATCGTTAGGCTTCCCCGCCGATGGGGGATTACAGCCTGAACGGGAAGGTGGCGCTGGTCACCGGCGCAGCGCGAGGGATCGGCTTCGAGACGGCGCGCCAGATGCACATGCGCGGCGCCTCCGTGGCGGTGCTCGACCTCGACGCCGACGACGCCGGCGAGGCGGCCGAGCGGATCGGCGCCCGGGCGATCGGGATCGCCGCCGACGTCACCGACCAGGGGGCGATGATGAACTCGGTCGCCGAGGTGGTCGAGAAGCTCGGCGGCGTCGACGTCGCCGTCGCCAATGCCGGCATCGCCCAGAAGCAGTTCGCGACCGTGCGCAGCATCTCTGGCGAGGAGTGGGAGCGGGTCTTCGAGGTCGACCTGCTCGGGGTCTGGCGGACCGTCCGCGCGGCGCTGCCGCAAATCGTCGAGCGCCGCGGCCAGATGGTCGTCGTCTCCTCCGTCTACGCCTTTGCCAACGGGATGGGCAACACCCCCTACGCCGTCGCCAAGGCCGGGGTCGAGTCGCTCGGCCGGGCGCTGCGGGTCGAGTTGGCGCCGCACGGGGCAAGCGCCTCCGTCGCCTACTTCGGCTGGGTCGACACCAAACTCGTCCAGGACGCCTTCGACCAGCCCGACGGCGGCCGGATCCGCGACCTCTCACCCGACTTCCTGCTCAAGCGGATCACCCCCGCCGAAGCCGGCGCCGGCCTGGTCCGCGGCATCGAGGAACGCGCCCCGCGCGTCTTCGTCCCCAAGTGGTGGCGCTACGTCTCCGCCCTCCGCGGCCTCGTCAACCCACTGCTCGACCGCCGTATGGAGAGCGACGCCAAGACCCAAGCGCTGATCCGCGACCTCGACGCGAAAGCCGTCGACGCGGGCAAAGCCTCAAGCGCGAGTTAGCCGCTCAGTTGGAGCTGGCGCAACGCTCGTAAACGGCGCGCTGCACGTGGTCGTAGAGGGTCTCCGGGGCGATGTCCGCTTCGTTGGGCCACTCGATGGTGTCGTGAAACTCCGTGACCTTGAGCTTGCGGAAGTAGTCGATGTCCCGAAGGGGCTCAAAGACCGGGCCCAATCCGACCAGATAGGAGAGGTCTACATCTGCCGCCAAGCCGTCAGCGAAATGCAGATGGACCTCATAGCCATCCAGCGGGGTGGCCTCGATCAAATCGGGCGGCAGGACGAGCATGGGGTTCATAGGGCGGATTGTAGACAACTCATTCCGGCGGGGCGATAGATCTCAGTGGGAGTCCTTCGCGCCCCAGTCGCCAGTTGGCGAGCAGCTCCGCCCGATGAAGGCGAGCCCAACTTCGGACCGATCGTTCGATTGGGACCGGCAAATTTCCCGCCAAGCGGGTCAGGTCAGCGGCATCAAACGAAGCGGAGCCTCCACAGTAGAAAGCGTGGAAGTGCGGTCGAGACGCGTGCACGCCCTCGCCGAAATACATCCTGATCGCTATTCCGCGAAATCTGCAGATCGTCGGCACTCCCCCACAAGGCGGGGCGCCCTTCGTTTTCGCCCCCTCGCCCTCAGCCCGAACGGGTTAGCCGCTCCAGGAGGTTGACCACGGATTCGTAGGGGTCGCCGGTGGCGCGGGTGAGGCCGATCTCGCAGGTGCGGTTGGAGGAGAGGTGGGCGTCGAAGTGGCGGCCCTCGAGCTCTTCGGCCTGGGGGCGGGTCGCCGATGCGGTCAGCTCCGGGTGGGAGATGCCGCGGTCGCCGGCGAAGCCGCAGCAGGTTGCCGAGGGGGCGACGTAGACGTCCTCGGCGAGAGCCTCGGCGAGGGTTCGCAGCCGCGGCGCCAGGCCCATGCGGCGGGTCGCGCAGGTCGGGTGGACGGTGGCGGAGCCGACCTTCTCGGCGACCTCGAGCCAGGGGAGCAGGCGGTCGTGGGCCCAGCTGACCGAGTCGAGGATCTCCAGCTTGGCGAGGCGCTCGGCGTTCTCCTCGCTGAGGATGCCCTCGCCTGGTTCGACGACGGAGTTGGTGCAGGAGGCGGCGTCGATCACGATCGGCAGCGCCCCCTCGTGGCTCCATCCCCAGAGCCGCCCGACCATCTCGTTGGCCTTGAGGCGGTGGGCCTCGCCGTAGCCTTTCGAGCCCCAGGGCAGGCCGCAGCAGCTGCCGCCCACGTCTTCGGGGATCCAGACCGGCAGGCCGGCGCGGGCCGAGACCTCGACCAGCGACTCGATCGGCGAGCCGGCGAAGATCCGGTTCGTGCAGGAGGGGACGTAGACCGCCGCGGCGCCGGTGTGGATCGTCGCCGGCAGCTTCGCCGCGGCGGCGCCGGGCAGCGCCGCGCCGCGCTTGGTCAGCCGCGCCAGCGGGCCGCCGAAGCGCAGGCCGACGCGCGAGGCGCCCTCGACGACGCCCCAGCGGCGAGCCTTGCGCAGGGCGGACTTTTCGGCCCGCGGCGTGTGTCTCTCTTTCCGCATTTCCTTGACTAGAAGCCCGGTGTCGATCCCGACCGGGCAGGCGATCTGGCAGGAGCCGTCGGCGGCGCAGGTGTCGAGCGCCTCGTAGCTGAACTCGTGCTCCAGCGCCTTGCGCACCGGCGAGCCCTCGGGTTGGCGGGCGATCTCACGGCGCAGGACGATCCGCTGGCGCGGCGTCGTCGTCAGGTTGCGGCTCGGGCAGACCGGCTCGCAGAAGCCGCACTCGACGCAGGAGGTCGCCGACTCCTCGATCGGCGGCGTCGTTTTCAGGTTGCGCAGGTGGGCACCGGAATCGCGGTTGAGGACGACGCCGGGGGCGAGGACGCCGTCGGGGTCGGCCAGCTGCTTGACCCGCCACATCAGCTCGGTCGCCCGCTCGCCCCACTCGCGCTCTACATAAGGGGCCATGTTGATCCCGGTCCCGTGCTCGGCCTTCAGCGAGCCGTCGTACTTGTCGACGATCAGCTCGACCAGGCCGTTCATGAACGACTCGTAGCGCTCCAGGTCCTCCGCCTTGGCGAAGTCCGGGGTCAGCATGAAGTGGAGGTTGCCGGCCGAGGCGTGGCCGGCGACGCCGGCCAGGAAGCCGTGCTCGCTGAGCAGCGCCTGCAGGTCGCGGGCACCCTCGGCGATCCGCTCCGGCGGCACGCAGACGTCCTCGACGATCAGCGCCGTGCCGGGCAGCCGCAGCTTGCCGATCAACCCGTGCAGGCCCTCGCGGACGCGCCAGCTGAGCTCGATCTCCTCCGCCTCGCGGGTGAACTCGATCGGCTGGATCGTCTCGTGGCGGGCGAGGATCTCGCCCGCGGCGGCGACGTAATCGTCGAGCCCGGCCTCCTCGGCGGCGCCGAACTCGACCAGCAGCACCGCCGACTCGGGCGGCAGCTCTTTCCACTCCTCGGGGGCGCCGACCATGTTCCAGGCGGCGGTGATCAGCGCCGGGGCGACCATCAGCTCGACCGCGCTGGCGCCGCTGTCGACGAGGTCGCGGACCGGGGCGATCGCGGCGTCGATGCTCGGGAAGTGGACCCAGGCGGTGGTCGTCACCGCCGGCAGCGGCACCGTCTCGAAGACGACCTCGGCGCTGAAGGCGAGGGTGCCCTCCGAGCCGATCAACAGGCGGCGGAAGATCTCCAGCGGCTCGTCGGCGTCGAGGAAGGCGCAGAGCCGGTAGCCGGTCGTGTTCTTGATCGCGAACTTGCGCCGGATCCGCTCGCTCAGCTCAGCGTCGGCGCGGATCTCGTCGCGGATCGCCTCCAGCCCGGCGACCAGCTCGGGCTCGGCGGCGGCGAGCTTCTCGGCGGCGCCGGGGGCGGCGGTGTCGATCGTCGTCCCCGAGGGCAGGACGAAGGTCATCTCCCGCACCGTCGAGTAGGAGTCCCGGGTCACCCCGCAGCGCATCCCGCCGGAGTTGTTGGCGACGACGCCGCCGACGGTGGCGATGTCGGTGCTGGCCGGGTCGGGGCCGAGTTTGCGCCCGTGCGGGGCGAGGACGCGGTTGGCGTGGCCGAGGATCGTCCCCGGCTTGACCCGGGCGCGGGCGCCGTTCTCCTCGACCGCGATGCCGCCGAAGTGGCGGCGCACGTCGACGAGGATGCCGTCGCTCTGGCCCTGGCCGTTGAGGCTGGTGCCACCGGCGCGGAAGGTGACTGGGATCCCCTTCTCGCGGCCGTAGGCGAGGACCTTGCCGACGTCCTCGGCGTCGCGGGCCATCACCACCGCCTGCGGGAAGAGCCGATAGGGACTGGCGTCGGAGGCGTAACGGATCAGGTCCCCCGGCCGCGAGAGGACGCGGTCGGCGCCGAGCAGCGCCTCGAGCTCACCGCGCAGCGGCTGCGCGGTGCCCGCCGCCAGCGAGTCGGGGGCGCGGTCGGGGGCGGCGGTGGTCACGGCTAAAAGAGCGACATGCCGGGGGCGACGGGAACTTCGACCAGCTCCGGCGCCGAGGAGGCGAGGGCGGTGGACAGAGCGGCGCTGACCTCGTCGCGGTCGCCAGCGCGGTGGGCCTTGACGCCGTAGCCCTCGGCGACGGCGGCGACGTCGAGCTTGGGCAGGTCGAGGCCCGGGGCGCCGCTCACCTGCTCGACTTCGGCGAACCACTTGAGGATCGCGTACTCCTCGTTGCGCAGGACCAGGAAGGTGACCGGGACCTTGTAGGCGACGGCGCTCCAGAAGGCGGTGATCGCGTACTGGGCCGAGCCCTCGCCGAGCACGCAGACGACCGGTCGGTCAGGCTGGGCGAGCTGGACGCCGACCGAGGCCGAGAGACCGAAGCCGAGGCCGCCGCCGGCGCTGAAGTAATAGGAGCCGGGTCGCGAGAGGCGCAGCTGGTTGCGCAGCGCCAGGGTGCTGGAGGGGGACTCGAGGACGACGATCGCGTCCTCGGGCAGGACCTCGCGCAGGGCGGTGTGGACGGTCGAGGCGTTGAGCGGGTCGGTCGGCGGGATTTCTCCCGGCCCCGGGTTGGGCTCGGGCGCCGGGCGGGTGGACTCGGGGACCGCCGCCAGCAGCGCCTCCAGGGTCAGCTTCACGTCGGCGACGATCGCGTCGCCCATCGGCGCCCGCACCGCCTCGTCGGGATCGCTGGTGATCGCCACCAGCTTCGCCCCCTCGGGCAACAGCGGCCCGGGGATGTGCGGGTAATAGGGGAAGACCGAGCTGCCGACGACGACGATCAGGTCGTGGCCCTCGAGCGTCTGCCCAACCGGGCCGATGGCCGGCGGCAGGACGCCGCGGAAGTTGGGGTGGTTCTCGGGAAAGCCGAGGCGGACGCCGCCGGTCGCCGGCGAGGCCCAGACCGGCAGCCGCTGGCGCTCGGCGAGGGCGACGGCGAGGTTCCAGCCGCCGCTGGCGTCGATGTCCGGGCCGGCGACGAGGACCGGGTTGGCGGCGGCGTCGAGGCGCGCGGCGAGGGCGCGGACCGCCTCCGGGTCGGCGACCGCGCGGCCGCTGACCTGGCGATCGATCGCGGCCTGGGCGTCGGCCTCGTCGACCTCGGCGTACCAGTCGTCCATCGGCAGCGAGACGAAGACCGGGCCGCGCGGCGGCAGGCCGGCGAGGTGGGCGCCGTGGGCGAGGGCCAGCGGCACGTCCTCGGCACGCGGCGGCTCATAGGACCACTTGACCAGCGGGTGCGGCATCCGGGTCGCGTCGCGATTGGTGAGGTTGGCCTGCAGGGTGATCTGCGCCCGCGCCTGCTGGCCGGCGGTGATCAGCAGCGGCGAGTGGTTGGCCTGGGCGTTGAAGATCGCCCCCATCGCGTTGCCCACCCCGGGCGCGGTGTGGAGGTTGACGACCGTGGTCTTGCCGGAGGCGAGCGCGAAGCCATCGGCCATCCCGACCACCACCGCCTCCTGGAGGCCGAGCACGTAGCGGAAGTCGGCCGGGAAATCGGCCAGCATCGGCAGCTCGGTCGAGCCGGGATTGCCGAACATCGTGGTCATCCCGTGGGCGCGGAAGAGGTCGAAAGTCGCATCGCGGACAGTAGGCATCGGCCAACCCTACTCCAGCGACAGAGACGTTGAGCATTGTCGCTTTCCGCCCGCTATCCGGGCATAAAGCGACACGGTGGGGGCCGGATTCAAGCCTCGCGCGCCGCTGTCGATAGCGAAAGGGTGAGGAGCCGACCCCTGTCACGACTGCGCATCGCCGCCCTCGGGGCGCTGCTCGCCCTGGCCTGCGCGCTGGCGCTCTACGCCGCCGGCCCGGCGGCGGCCGAGCCGATCCCCGGCCCGAACCGCCTCGTCTACGCGCCCGGCAAGATCGTCCCGATCCCGGCCTCGATCCCGCACGAAGCCGGCGACATGGTCGACAAGCGGATCATCCCCGACCTGCGCTGGATCGCCCAGCGCTACGCGATCTTCGTCACCGACGGCTACTCCGGCCCGCTCCCCGACGGCGAACACGCCGGTTGCGACAACTGCCACGTCAGGGGCTCCGATCACTACAACGGGCTCGCCGTCGACCTCGTCCCGGCCGACCCGAGCTCCCACTGCGATAGCCACTGGACCCAGATCAGCGCCCTCGCCCTCTGGGCCGAGCCGCGCCAGAACCTGCCGGTCGCGCCCTTCCGCTGGGTCGGCTACAACGGGGACGCCGGCCACGGTTGCGGCAACCACCTCCACCTCTCCTGGAACCACGCCCCCGTCGCCCAGTTCCAACTGGCCGAATGGGTCGAAGTCTTCCCCGTCGGCGCCACCGAAGGGGAAGCGAAACCGCGCGGCAAGCGCGCCCCGGCCAAGAAACCGCCGGCCGATAAGCCACCGCCCGCCCACCACGGCCCGACCGGCGGCATCTCCCAGGTCACCACCGGCGGCCTCTCCCCCGCCGGCACCGGCGACTGAGCCGCCACCGGCCGATGGTGTCTGGGTTTAGGCCCCCGCTACGGGGTCTTAACTCAGACACGTCCGCTGTGCGGACCGGGGTGGCGACCTCCATAGGATGCGGCCGATGCGTTTGCCGATCGCCACTGCCGTCGCCCTGGCCTGCCTGGCGGCGCTCGCCGGGGCGGGATGCGGGAGCCAGGGGGACGACTCGACGCCGGTCGCCTGCCTGGAAGGCGAAGCCGCCTACCTGGTGGCGCTGCGGGCCGCGCCGGGCGAGGTGAAGCTCGCCGGGGAGACGCCGATCAGCGAGTGCCTGGCCGAGAACCAGCAGGCCGGCGCCCTGGCGACGGTCGGCGAAACGCTGATCGCGACGGCGACCAAGCTCAACGCCGACGCCCGGGTCGAGCCGGGCGGCGACGCCAACCTGCAGCTCGGCTACCTGCTCGGCGCCGCCCAGCGAGGGGCGGACAGGACCGAAGGAATCCACTCCGACCTGATCCGCCGTCTGACCGTCGCCGCCCGCTTCGCCCCTGGCACCCAGCCGCTGGGCAAGGCGTTCCTCGCGACCTATGCCAGAGGCTTCGACGCCGGCCACGCCAACGGCTGAACAACCGGCAAGGCGGGCCGGCTACCCGAGGTCGAGGATCCGCACCTGCCCCTTGGCGGTGCCGTGCAGGTGGACGTTGAAGCGGTACCGACCGGCGCCCGCCAGCGAGAGCGGAACCACGAGCCGGCCGGCATCACTCACCCGCGCGTCGATCGTCCGTAGGAGATTCCAGTCACGCCTGGGCGTCGCGACGAAGCGCCTCAGCTTGATCGAGACCTCCCCCGGCCCCGACACGTCCAGCAGCAGTTTTGCCGGGCTGAGGCCGACGATCTTCAGCCTGCCGCCAACGCTCGCGGTCGGGACCGGCGATGGCCCCGACTTCGGAGCGGATGGCGAGCTCGGTTTTTCGGGCGCCTCGACGCAGGGCTTCAACTGCCGCACGTAGACCTCGGTCGGTTCTTCCCCCTGCGGCGGACCGCCGCCGAAGAGGTTGGTCGCGCGGGAGGCGAACACGGCCCGGCAGCCGTTTGCCGAGATCGCCGTTTCCTGAACTTCGGCGTTGGCCACCGCGCCGGCGCCGCTGGCGCGGTCGAGCTGAGTGGTGCTCCCCGCTTCGAGGTCGCGGAGATAGAGATGGCAGCAGGCCGAGCCGACGAATTCGCCGACGAAGATCGCCTTGCGGCCATCTTCGGTGGTGCCGCTGACCGAGTAGGCGAAGGGGGCGATCGGTTCGCTCGCGTTGCGGCTGACCAGCGTCATCGTCGCCGGGCTCTGGCAGCGATCGGCGACGTAGACCTGCTCGCCGCTGACGTCCAGCGACGAGGGCTGGAGGAGGTTGAAGGCGATCGAGGCGAACTGGACCTTGCAGGCCCCCGGGCCAGAGATCACGGGCAGGCTCGACCCCCGGTCGCCGGCTTCGCCGAGCGCGTTCTGGCTGATCAGGGTCGTCGTCGCGGCTTGCAGGTCCCGCAGGTAGACCTGTTCCCAGATGCCGTCGTCGACGCCGGGCACGAGGTTGGCGGCCCGCGAGGAGAAGACGACATAGCGGCCGTCGCCGGAGATCGAGAGGCCTTCCGCCGGTTCGTCGCCGACCGCGCCCGTCGCCCCGCCGGCACGGCTGACCGCGACCGTGGTTCCCGTCTGCATGTCGCGGACGTAGCCGACGGCGTTTGCCGTTTCGGCGTGGTCGCCACTCGGGTCTTCGAGGTTCTCGGCCTTCTCGGTGAAGGCGACGTAACGGCCGTCGCCGGAGATCGACGCGGCTTCGGAGCCACGGCTGAGGATCGCGCCCGCGGCGCCGCTGACCCGGTCGACCAGAGCGGTCTCGCCGCTCTGCAGATCACGCCGGTAGACGTGCTGTTCGCCCAGGGATTCGCCCGGCAGGGCGGTGCCGAGGTTGGTCGCGGCCGAGGTGAAGATCACGTAGCGACCGTCGCCGGAGAGCCGGAGGCCGGAGATCCCCGGTTCCCCCGCCGCCGCGCCGCCCACCCCATCGGCACGGCTGACCAGGCTGACGGCGCCGCTGGCGAGGTCCTTGACGAACCCCTCGTTGACACCCGCCGGGCCGGCTTCGCCGAGGTTGTCGGCGGCGCTCTGGAAGGCGACGTAGCGGCCGTCGCCGGAGATCGAGACCGGCGTGTATTCGGCGGCGCCTTCGCCGTTGGCCCAATCGCCCGCGGCCGTGACCGAGACCGGGAAGGTTTCCCCCGCGCCTTCGGGGCTGGCGGCTGCGCCGGCCGAGGCGACGCCGGCGAGCAGGAAGAGCGAGGCGAACAGCGAGAGAACCGAGGCGGGCCTGAGCGCAGGCGCGCAGACCGCGACCACCTTGTGGTGAGACATCTTTTACCCCTTTCCGCGAGGGCGTTGAGATGGAGGGATCGGAGGGAGGTCTCCTGACTTCCGAGCCTTCCCATCGCGCCTTCCCGGCCTTGGCCAGTGGCTGCACGAGCTGCGCGTGCGATGGGCGTCCTCGGTCACAGTGGCGGGACCGCGCCGGATTTTCACCGGACTTCCCTGTCCACCGATCCTTGAGTTGTCGGCGCGCAACCTATCGGAGATCCGACCAGCCCGTTCGCGCTTCCGCCGACCGACCCAATACGTTGAAAAAGTCAAGCGGTCGAGGGAACCCGGTGAGAATCCGGGACTGACGCGCAACGGTGATGGCGACGCGAGCTCCGATTCGAAGCCCGCGATCCCGAGTCCGAATGCTCTCCGCCTGGCACAGACATAAGGACCCCTGTTTCGCGAACGGGCGGCGGTCTTTCATCTCATCGCTCAACTGCGCGGGGACGGAAGCCTGACCGTCCCCAACCAGAAGGAGCTCCATTCATGCGTTCCCATGCCTGGCGGCTGGCGCTGATCGTCGCCGCCCTGATCTCGCTCTTGGCACCGGCCGCGGCCTCGGCCACGGCGAGCCCGACCGAAATATCCGAATCGCTCGGCAAAGGAGTCGAATACCTCAAAGGCCTGCAGGTCTCCAGCGGCGAAAAAGCCGGTGAAATCCCCGGCTTTGGCGGCGACTGGGCGCTGACCTCGCTCGCCGCCGCGGGCGTCGCGGCGGCCGACGTGAACAAAGCCGGCGCCGAAGGCAAAGACGCCCGCAGCTGGTACGAAAAACTCGTCGGCGCCCCGACCTGGCCCGGCGAAGGCGCCACCTCGACCGACTTCGAGCGGGCGGCGCTGCTCTCCTACGCCGCCGGCATCGACCCGGCCCGGGTCTCCAAGCGCCAGAACCTGATCGCCAGGGTCGCCTCCTACTACCAGCCCGAAAGCCCCGGCTACTACGGCTCGACCTTCAACGCGACTGTCTTCGGCCTGCTCGTGCTGGGCGAAGTGAAGACGACCGGCGGCGTCCGGCGGGTCCCGACGATCGTGCTCGAACAGGCGATCGCGGCGGTCGAAGCGAACCAGCACACCGACGGCGGCTGGACCTGGGAAAAAGCGGCGGGCAGCGAAGCGGCGCTGAAAAAAGCCTCCGAACCGGACCTCACCGGGGCGGCGATGGCGGCGCTCTGCGGCGCCGGTGTCGCGAACACCGCGACGACGATCGTCAACGCGAAGAAATACCTGGTCTCGATCTTCCAGAAAGGGTCCGGGGCCTTCAAATCTGAATTCGGCAACAACACCGACTCCAACGCCTGGGCGGTCGACGGCCTGAAAGCCTGCGGCATCGACCCCCAGGGGTCCGAATTCACCGGCACCGGCGGGACCAAACCGACGCCGCTGAACTACCTGATCAACCAGCAGGTGGCGGGGGGCGGCTTCAAATACATGACCGGTAGCAGCGCCGAACAGTACGCCAGCCAGGACGCGGTCCGGGCCCTCGGCAGCGGTCGCTTCACGGCCGTCCCCCCGACCTCGGGGAGCGGGCCGCAGTGGAAGGGCGTGACCGAATTCGGCACTGGCGAAGCGGAAACCGCGTCGCTCGCCCTAGTCATCAACAACGGCAGCTCGGCGCTGAAGATCTGCTCGGTCACGCTGGCTCCGAAAGCGACGACGACGACGCTGGCGACGGTGCTCACCGCGGCGGTCGCCGCGACGACGCCGGCCTCCTGCGTCACCGGCTTCCTGCCCGCCGGCGGGGAAGGAGCGATCACCCAGATCAACAGTTTCCCGGCCGTGCCGGCCGAACGCTGGAAGATCTCGATCGACGGCGCTGGCCTCGAAACCGCCAGCCGCAACACCACGATCCACGTCGGCGACACGCTCTACCTGAAGTACGAATAACGCCCCGCCAGTCGGGCAGCCAGGGGGCGGTCTCGCGTCATGCGGGGCCGCCCCGCGCCTTCGGCTCGGCCCTTGCGGCGTGGTCTATGCTCCCCGCCACAAGAGGATCGGTGGACAGGGAATGCCGGTGTGATTCCGGCGCGGACCCGCCACTGTGATCGAGCGCAACCCCCCGTCGCACGTCGTTCGCGACAGCCACTGGCCCAAGGGCCGGGAAGGCGTGACGGGGTAGCTCGTAAGTCAGGAGACCTCCCTCCGATCCGTGAACGTCTAACCGCCCTCGCGGAAAGGGGCCAGACATGCGCAAGCTATTCGCGGCGTTTTGCGCCGCATCCCTCCTGATCGTCGTTGCCGCGCCAGTCGTGCGGGCAGCCGCGACCAACGTCAACGTCCGGATCGAGGGGAAGGAAGAAACCCTCTTCGAAAAAACGATCCCGGTCGACGTCCACAAGATCAAAGCGTCCTCGGACAGCGTCGAACGCGACTGCGACGGGATCAACGAGCTCGACCCCGAAAACGTGGTGCCGAAGGTGACCCCGACGATGGCCTCGGTCGACGCGATGACCTCGATCGGCGAAAGCTTCGACGGCCAGTGGTACGAAGGCTACGGGGACTACTTCATCACCCGCTGGGGCCCCGACGAGCAGGACACCGTCGCCGGCGCCTACTGGGGCATCCTCGTCAACGAGATCTACACCAACGTCGGCGGCTGCCAGTTCCAGCTGAACGAAGACGACGAGGTGCTCTGGATCTACGACGCCTTCAAAGGCCGCCCGACCCTGGCGCTCTACCCCGAAGAAGCCCACTACAGCGCCGGGCCGCGGCCGGTCAAAGTCGTCGCCAAGCTGAACCAGCCGTTCGCGGTCGAAGTCGTCTCCTTCCCCGACGGCGGCGAAGGCATCCCCGGCGACAGCCCCTCGCGGGCCGGCTCCACGCCCTACGAAGGTGCCGCGGTCGCGCCGGTCACGACCAGCCCGCAGGGCTTCCAGCGGATCGACATCGCCAGCCCGAAAGCGGTGACGACCAATGCCGCCGGCAAGGCGACGATCGTCTTTACCGAGCCGGGCGTCCACCGGATCAAGGCGACGGTCGGAGCCCCGGGAACCGAAGACACGGTGGTCCGCTCCAACCGGCTCGACGTCTGTGTCCCGGCGGCGTTCGGGGACTGCGGCGAAGTCGCGCCCCAGCTCCCGGCGGGGCCGCCGAGCCCTCCGGCGCCGGCGCGGATCGGCAAGCCGAAGCTCGACCGCAGCATGGTCGCCCAGGGCAAGGTCAAGCTGAGCTGGAAGGTGCTCGACGCCGGCGCCGGGATCAAGCGCTGGAAGATCCTCTCCAAGACGCTCGGCACGAAGGCCGGCTTCGTCGCTCGGGCGAGCGGCAGGAAGCAGACCTCGGCAACGGTCGGCCTACCGCGCGGAGCGAGCTACAGGCTGCGCTTCACGCTCACCGACGTGTCCGGCCAGACGGCCACCTTCGGGCTCGGCAAGGTCACCATCCCCCGTGGCGGACGAGGCTAAGTTCAAGGCCCTGCTGGGAACGGCGCTGGCGATGCTCGTGGTGGCGATCGCCGGCGCCGTCTCCTCCACCGCGCTGGCGGGGGCGGGCAACCCGCAGCGGCAGAACCTGGTCGACAGCACCGTCCGCTTCCTGCAGGAAAGCCAGCGGCCCAGCGGCGGCTTCGCCAACCCGGGCAAGAAACCCAGCCAGAGCATCAGCTCCTGGGTCGCCCTGGCGCTCGCCGCCGCCGGGGTCAACCCGCGGGACCAGGCGACCTGCGGAGTCGACGCCTACACCTTCCTCGAGTCCCACTTCGGCGCCAGCTTCCACGAAGAAATCGCCTGGCCGCAGGTCGCGACGACGGCCTTCGAGCGCGAACTTCTGGTCGTCGACGCGGCCGGGACCGACCCCCACGACTTCGCCGGCTACGACCTCGTCGCCGAGATCGTCGGCCGCCAGCGGCCGGACGGCTCCCTCCCCTACGTCCCCGGCGGCGAAGGCCAGGTCAACGACGCGGTCTTCGCGATCGTCGCGCTCGCCCCGGTCGCCGAGCCCGAAGCCCAGGAAGCGATCCAGGAGGCAACTGACTGGCTGCTCACCGAGCAGAACCCCGACGGCGGCTGGAACTGGCAGAACAAAGGCAAGGAAAGCGAAGTCGACCTGACCGGGGCGGCGATCGAGGCGCTCAATGCCGCCGACCGCCACGGGACCGCGGCCCAGGAACGGGCGATCGCCTTCCTCCATCGCTCGCAGCGGCCGGACGGTGGGTTCACCGAGTACCCGGGCAAGGAATTCGAGTCGAACGTCGCCTCGACTGCCTGGGGGGTTCAGGGACTGTGGGCAGCTGGCGAGAATCCCGAAACCTGGCGGACGGGCTCGGGGCAGGCGACGGAAGAGCCGCTCGACTACATGGAATCGCTGCAGCAGCCCGACGGCCACGTCCGCTGGAAAAAGAGCAGCGACCTGAACGGGATCTGGATGACCGCCTACGTCGCCCCGGCGTTCGCCGGGCAGGCGCTGCCGCTCCCGACCGCTCCCCGCTCGCTTCCGACCGCAGCCGGATCGGCGCTGTCTACCCCGGCGGAGCTGCCGGCGAGTTGCAGCGAAACCGTGGCCGGGGGCGGGGGCGGGACGGCGCCACCGGGGGCCGAGGCCCCGAAGCCGAGCGAAGGGGTGATCTCGGCCGGGGGCGGCGCGGGCGCGCCGGACTTCAGCCGGCCGAAACCGCAGAGCAAGGGCAAGACTCCCGGCGGGGCCCGCATCGTCCACCGGAAGGACGTCGGGGCCGTCAACCACAGCCCGACCAGGCGGGGCGAGAACACGGTGCAGCCGGCGGGCAACGAGACCTCCGAAGCGGATCCGGCGTGGGAAGAACCGGGTGCCGTCGGGTCGGGAGCGGGCTCAGGCTCGGGAAGTGGCCCGGGCGAGCCTGGCGCCCGCGGCGACGCCAACCACAGCGCCGGCCGGGGCGTTCCGGTGGCGGCGGCGAAGGCGACGCGCGGGGCGGCGGCCAGCGGCGCAAGCCAGGTGACCGGCACCCTGATCGGCTCCCCAAACGCCGAGCGCGACGGCAAGCTCGCCTTCGGCGCCCCCGGCTTGCGCAGCGCCGGCGGCGGCTCGGAGGAAACCTGGATCGCGATCGCCCTCGGGGTCGGGGCGCTGCTCTTCGCCCTCGGCGGCTGCCAGTGGGAGCGCCGCCGCCCGGAGGTGCTGCCGTGATCGCGGCGCTCGACCTCGGCGACGGCCTCGCCCAGATCGCCACCGCGCTGCGGGTCCCGGTCCTGATCGCGGCGGTTGTCGTCCTCCTCCTCTGCGCGCTCGAGCTCGGGCGCTTCGGGGCCGAATACTGGCGCCGCCGGGTGCAGACGCGCAACTTCGACCTGCGCGAGCTGACCGAACGCGCGATCGCCGAACCGCAGCACGCCGCGCACTACGCCTCTCTCGCCCCCGGCGCGATCGCCGCAGCCACGGTGGTCGAGCTTGCCGACGGCCGCGAGCCCGGGCGCCCCCGTGCCGTCGAGCACGCGCTCGCCCGCTACGAGCTGGCGGTGCAGCGGCGGCTCGACCGCACCCGGTTGCTCGTCCGGGCCGGGCCGGCGATCGGGTTGATGGGGACGCTGATCCCGCTGGCGCCCGGGCTCGCCGCGCTCGGCGACGGCGACGTCAGCATGCTGGCCGAAAACCTCCGCGACGCCTTCGGCGCGACCGTCGTCGGCCTGCTCGTCGGCACCGTCGCCTTCGCCCTCACCCTGGCGCGGACGAGGATGTACACGGAGGACCTCGCCGACCTCGAGCAGGGCTCGGAGGGCGCAGGGTGAGCCGGGTCGGCCTCGGCCGCCACAGCCTGATCGAGGAGAACGCCGGCGACCCGCTCGACGGCCTCGTTAACCTCTTCGACATCGGCATGATCCTCGCCGTCGCCTTCCTGATCGCGGGTCTCACCTTCAGCCTGAACACGAAGAGCGAGAGGCGACAGGAGCGCAAGCTCGGGCAGTCGACCGTCCTCCCCAGCCCGGCCAAATCGCCGCACGCCCACGGCCGCGGCCAGCCGGTCGGCCGGGTCTACCGCCTCGCCGACGGCCGGCTCGTCTACGTCAAGCATCCGTAGCGGCGCCGCCGACGGCGCCATGGCGGTCAGTCCCCGGGCTCGCGCCGCGCGCAGCGGTGGACCGGGAGAGCGCGCAGCAGCCGGGCGGCGCGCAGGCCGCGCTCGGGCGGCGCTGCCGTCCGCACCTCGAGCAGCACCTGGCGGGCGATCTGGTGGGGGCAGCGCGGCCGCAGCTCCGGCGCCACCGGCCGGCGCCCGACCGAGGACGGGCCGACCAGGGCCATCCCGTCCTCGCCGTGGAGCACGGTCCACGGCTCGCGCTCGAAGAAGGCGACGCAGCTGACGATGCCGGCGCGGCGGGCCAGCTCGTGGCCGATCACGGCGATCTGCAGCGGGTGGGCGCGGCGGCTGGTCAGGGCGTGGTCGATCAAGAGCGCCCGGTGGTCGTCGCGGTCGGGGCAGAGGCAGAGCTCGTTGGTCAGCAGGTCGGCGAGCGCCTCGGCCTGGGCCGAGACCCCGAGCGCGGCGCTGCCGAAGAGCGACAGCGAGGCGTCGTCCAGCATCCCCCCGGGCGACTCCAGTGCCGTGCTGCTGAGGCTGGCGGCGATCGTCGCCTGGGCCTGGTCGTGCTGTAGGCCCGGCGAGGCGAGCAGCTGCGCCACCGACTCCGCCCGTGGCCTGGTGTTCATCGTGCCGCGCTTGTGTCGCTCACGGGGCAACTGGCCGCGGCTCCTCTCCGAGCTCGGCGCGGGCCCGCTGGGCGAGCTTGACGGTCGCCTTGCGCAGCCCCTCCGGCGCGTCGATCGGCTCCTCGTAGTCGACCCGCACCGGGACCTCGCCGCCGGGCGTGGTCGCGATCAGGTCGAGGCCGGTGCGGTCGGCGTCGAGGCAGCGCGCGGCGCTCGCCTCGGGGCAACCGCCGAGCGCCTGGGCCATCTCCAGGAGGGCGTCGGCGTGGTCGCCGTTGAGGTGCTCGATCGCCCTCGCGGCGCCGCTGCTGACCGGGTCATCGGACTTCATCTGCTCACCTCTCCATCTTGCCGGCGCCCCGCAGGGCGACGGTCAGTTTTCGGGTCAAAAGCTCCTCGCCCGACCTGACGACGAGGCGGAACGTCCCATTCGCCTCGGCCCCGGCAAGCGCTTCCTGGGCCGCCGGCGGCAGCTTCAGCTTCAGCTTCGCCGAACGGCCGGCCATCACCGAGCCCGGCGCCATCAGCTTCGCCCAGTAGCTCTCGGCGGCGATCTTCAGCCGCACTTTCTTCGGCGCTCTAAGCAGGCAGGGAAGGGACCCGGGGCAGGCGATCGTCGCCACTGTCGCGACGCCGCTGCGAACGACGCGGGGCCCGCCGGCGAGCTTCAGCTTCGGCATCGTGCCCCGCGGCGCGCCCGCGGTCGCGGCGGGCGGCTTCGGGTCGGCCACGACGGGCTTGTCCGGGACTTTCTCCGGCACGACCCGGACCGCCAGCGTCGCGAACTGGCTGGCGATTTTCCCGGCCGAGTTGGAGAACACCGCCCGGTAGCGATTGCCGGCCGCCGCGGCGGTCGCGACGACGCTGAGCTGCGACCCCGTCTCCGCCGCGATCTCGTCCCAACCGGGGATGCCCGGTTTGTGCACCTGCCAGAGGACCGCCGGCGCGGGGTCGGCGCTGGCGGCGGCCTCGAAGCTGACCGTGGTCGAGGTCGCGGGGGCATTCAGCACCGCGGTCGCGTCCACGGGCTGCTGCTCGATCGTCGGCGAGTCGGCGCTGTGGCGCAGGGCGTAGACCTTGACCGGCACCGAGTTGTTGTGGAAGTAGAAGACGCCTTCGTCGGCCGCCGCTCGGGAGGGGACGAATTCGGTTGCGCCCTGGGGCACGGCGTTGAGGGTCGCGGCGATCGCGCCCTGTTTGATCACCAGGGCGGATTTGACCGCTGCCTTGAGCGCGTAGGCGGTGCCGTCGCTGGGATCGACGGCGCCGATCTGGCCGCCGCTGACGTCCAACGCCGGCGAGACCGAGAAGCCGCCGACCGTCGGGGTGAGGGTGATCGTGTGGGTGGTCGGGGCCGACGGCGCGATCTCGCTCAGCGTCACCGTCCCGTTCGGACCGGCCAGCGGCTGCTGATAGCCGAAGGTGAAGCCGCTGGGCGGAGCGGGGGCGGCCGTGGCAGGGATCTCGGTCGTGGTCAGGGCGCTGCCGGTGTCGGTCAGCTCGAGCGCCGGGTTGGAGTAGATGTTGGCCGGCGCAAGCGTCCCTATATAAGAGGCGCTGAGGGAGGCGACCAGGCGGCCTTCGCTGGTCCGCACCAGGCCGTTGACGGCGCGGCCGCCGGAAGCCAGCGGCGCGTAGGTCTGCGCCGTCCAACCGGAGCCTTCGCGCACGGCGACACCGACCGCGGGGGAGAAGGTGCTGGTACTGATCGTCGCCAGAGCGCTGTTGCCTTCGATCGCGTAGAGCTTTTCTTTGCTCGGGTCGTAGGCGAGCTGGGTCGTTTTCGTTCCCGAGATCGGCAGCGCCGCTTCGTCGTAGGTGTTGGTCGTTTCGTTCCAGGTGAAGGCCCGGATCGGCGCCACGGCGGTCCCGCTGGGCACGGCGAAGACGGTGGCGTGCACAGGGTCGAAGGCGTAGTTGCCCTGCGCCATCCCCGCTGCCGGGGTCTTCGACCCTTTCTGCGCCAGGGTCTGCAGGTCGAGCGCCCGCACCGCCGCGCCGGAGGAGACGTGCAGCAGGCCGCGGGCGCGGTCGACGTACATCACCCAGGAGCCGTTGGCGGTCGCCTCGGCGGCGATCTGTTCGTAGCCGGGGGTTCCCGGCGGCGTCCAGGCCTCGGGCGTCGGCTTGCCGCCGGGGCCTTCGTAGCTGAAGCTGAACGGGTCGAGCGCCTGGCCGGCGGTGTAGAAGTTGGCGAAGGCGGGCACGCCGGCGGCGGTCAGTTTGGCCGGGATCGCGGCCCAGCCGGTGACGTCGGCGACGGTCGCCGGGGTGACGCCGCTGACGTCGAGGTCGGCGAGGTTGACATTCGGGTAGCCGACCAGGGCGCCATCGCTGAGCGACTTGCTGGCCACGTCGGCGAAGACGTCAGCGCCTTCGGGGGTGACTTCGACCGCGAGGTCGTCGAGGGTCATGTCGAGTTCGCCGTCGTGGCCGCTGAAGTGGACCGAGCCGGCGAAGTGGGCGAAGGTCGATTTCGAGTCGGGGTCATAGCTGCCGGCGAGAAGCGGGAAGTGGAAGGTCCCGTCGGGGTTGACGGAGGCGCCGCCGCCGACGGCGATCGAGCCGTGGGCGATGCTGCCGACGATGTAGTTGCGGAAGGATTCCTTCAGCCCCCAGTCGGCGGACCCGGTAGTGATCGGCACCGGCTCGGTCCCGTCGCCCTGCGCCTTGGCGGCGAGCGTGAAGAGTCCCAGCGCCAGGGCCAGGGCAACCGCCAACCTGATCGTGTCCCGCCGTACCGCCTGCATCCAGATCGTTCCTCTCGGGTCATAAGTCCGAGCGACTTGCTCGGCTTTAGTTAGGTCACCCTAATGGATACTTGTTAGGGTTGCCTAATGCCCAGCTCAGCCCACCTCGCACGCACCCTCCTGATCGTCGCCCTCGCCTCCCTGGCCGTAGCGCCCGGCGCCACAGCCGCGAGCAGCCACGCGGTCGGCACGGCGACGATCTCCCTCGGGGCGGCCGGTCAGGGCCTGCGGGTCGCAGGCCTGCGGACGCAGGTCGTGGCTCCCGGCGAGCGTCACGGCAAGCGCCTCGCCCTGCCGGCCTCGCAGATCACGATCTCCGGCAAGGGCGCCGACGTGCGACTGCGGGGCGGGCTCGAGCTCTCCGTCCAGGGGCGGCGGGAGCGGCTCACCGGCCTGCACCTGCGCGTCCACGGCGGCGAGGCCATCCTCAGCAGCGAGGTCCCGGGGCGCACCGTCCGCCTCCTCGCGACCACGGCGCCGAACGCGGCCAAGCTCGACCGGGCCAACGCGCGGGTAAGGCTGACGGGTGCCGGGATCGAGCTCACCCCCGCCGGCGCCCGCTTCCTCCGCAACCGCCTCGGCCTCGCCGCGATCGCCCCCGAAGCGGCGGGCAAGCTGACCGCGGACCTGCGCAGACAGGCCGACCGCGGCACCGGCAGCGGGCCGATCGTCTCCGCCCCGATCAGCTCCGAACCGCCGCTGCTGGCGCGGCCGGCGAGCGCCGTCGACGTCCACGACGTCTCGATCGCCTGGTACCCGCGGGACTCGTGGGTGCGCTACGCCTCCAGCGGCGTCGCCGCCGGCGACGGCATCCGCGGCGGCGGCGGGGCGGCGGCGCTCGGCTCGACCGCCTCCCCCTGCCCCGACCGGCCCAGCGGCAGCGACGCGGCGCTGCCCTACGGCTTCAGCTTCACCCCCAAGCCGAGCTGGTACGACCCGGCCAGCGGCAGCGCCGGGATCTACGGCCAGGGCGCGGTCAGCTTCCGCTGGGCCGAGCACACGATCGACCTGACCGCCTCCGATCCCGAGATCGAGATCGCCGCCGGCGCCGCCTCGCGGGCGATCTTCCGCTTCAACGGCAGCGGCGGCACCCCATACCCGAACCAGCGCGCCGACCTGCTCAGCCTCGACCTCGCCAAACAGCCGACGATCGCCGGCAAGACCTTCTCCTTCGACCTGATGCGCGGCACGCTGACCGGGAACGGCGTCGCCGTCTTCGCCGGCTTCTACACGCCGCCCGCCAACGACGAATTCGGCTGCGTCTCGGTCAGCTTCACGACCCCGTAGGGCGGCGGCGGCGCGACAGGCGGGAGGGCCGGAGGACTACGCTCCCTTGCCCCAAACGATCTTCTGATGGAGGCCTGACTTGACTGACCAGCTCTGGGGTGGCGAGACCACCAAAGCCGTCGACAACTTCCCCGTTTCGGGGCAACCGGTTCCCGTCCCCGTGGTCCGTTGGCTGGGCCGCGTCAAGGCCGCCGCGGCCGAAGCGAACGGGCAGCTGGGCTTGCTCGACGGCGACCTCGCCGAGCGCATCGCCGCCGCCGGCAACGCCGTCGGCGACGGCCAGCACGACGACCAGTTCCCGGTCGACGTCTTCCAGACCGGCTCCGGCACCTCCTCGAACATGAACGCCAACGAGGTCCTGGCGAACATCGCCGGCGAGGGCGCCCACCCCAACGACCACGTCAACATG
>OUNO010004432.1_pt2 | contig 20274 bp, 17 predicted proteins | sample 1779811 | NCBI WGS metagenome assembly OUNO01 (sample SAMEA3914804, study PRJEB12502) | metagenome | biome: forest; material: soil | place: Canada | collected 2010-06-25 | depth 0.3 m | reverse complement strand
CGCGAAGCTCGCCGCCCTCGCGCACGCTGTTCTCCGCCTCGTCGAGCGCGGCCAGAATAGGCTCAACGCGGGCGAGAAACTCAGCACCCGCCTCGGTTGGCACAACCGCGCGCGTGGTTCGCGAGAGCAGCCGGGCGCCCAAATCGGCCTCGAGATCCGCGATGATACGAGAGGTTTGGGATTGCGAGAGACCGCATTCACGCGCGGCAGCCGAGAAGCTGCCGAGCCTTGCGACGCGCGTGTAGAGCTTGAGGGCGAAAACGTCCTTCAATGCGGGATCATCCGATTGATGCGGCGCCTGCATAGGAATAGCCGGAAACGACCGCTACCGAAATAGGCTGCGGCACGTGATTTCCCCTCTGGCAAGCGGCTATGGGCCGGACCGCGCACCGCCGACCTCGTGCGGCTGGCGATCGAGACCGGGGTCAGCTAGCCGCCGCGCTTCATCGTCTCCCGGGCGATGACGATCTGCTGGATCTGGCTGGTGCCCTCATAGATGCGGAAGATGCGCACGTCGCGGTAGAGCCGCTCGATGCCGTGGTCGGCCACATAGCCGGCGCCGCCGAATATCTGCACCGCCCGGTCGGCCACCCGGCCGACCATCTCGGAGGCGAAGTACTTGGCCGCCGCCGCCTCGAGGATGACGCTGAGGCCCTGGTCGCGTTTGCGCGCCGTCTCCAGGGTGAGCGCCCGAGCCGCCAGCGTCTCGGTCTTGGAATCGGCGATCATGCCCTGGATGAGCTGGAAGGAGGCGATGGCCGCCCCGAACTGCTTGCGCTCGGCTGCGTAGGCCACGGCGTCGGCGATCAGACGCTCGGCCACGCCGACGCACACCGCCGAAATGTGCAACCGGCCCCGGTCCAGCACCTGCATGGCGAGGCGAAAGCCCTCGCCCTCCTCGCCGATGCGGTTCTCGGCCGGGACGCGCACATTGTCGAAATTGACGTCGCAGATGTGCGCCCCCTGTTGGCCCATCTTCTTTTCCGGCTTGCCCACCGAGAGGCCGGCGAGGTCGCGCGGAACCAGGAAGGCCGAGACCCCGCCGCCGCCTTTTACCGCCGGATCGGTGCGCGCCATGACCGTGAACAGCTGCGCCTTGTTGGCGTTGGTGATGTAGCGCTTGGATCCGTTGAGGACATAGACCTCGCCATCGCGCTCGGCCTTGGTGCGCACCGAGGCGCTGTCGGAGCCGGCCTCGGGCTCAGTCAGGGCGAAGGACGTCACGATCTCGCCCGAGGCAATCCCCGGCAGCCATTTGGCCTTCTGGGCCTCACTGCCGAACATGACCAGGCCCTGGCTGCCGATGCCGACATTGGTGCCGAAGGCGGAGCGGAACGCCGGGCTGGCGTGGCCGAGCTCCATGACCACCAGGCACTCATCCTCCATCGAAAGGTCAAGGCCGCCATAGGCCTCCGGAATGGAAAGGCCATAGAGGCCAAGCGCGCGCATCTCGGCCAGCACCGCTTCGGGGATGGCGTCGTTCTCCGCCACCTGGGCCTCGATCGGGCGCAGGCGCTCGGCGACGAAGCGGCGCACGGCCTCCAGCAACTGCTCGCGGGTGTCGGCGTCGAGGGCCATGCGCTGGTCTCCAGGGTGCTTGGCGGCAGAGCCTAAGGTCGTATATCGGCCATCGCAAATGCTTCGGAGGCGGCATGGACAGCACGGACGCGAACTGGACCCCCCAGGCGGTCACCGAAGGCGAGTGGGCCGGATGGAGCCTGTGGAGTCCCGACCCGTTCGAGCTGCTTGCCGGGCCATTCTATGCCCGGCGACAGGTCGACGGGGCCATGGTGTGCGCGTTCCGTGCCGAGCGGAAACACATGAACGGGCACGGCGCCATGCACGGCGGCTGTCTGATGACCTTCGCCGACTACGCCATTTTCTGCATCGCCACCGAGCATCTCCAGGACTCGGGTTCGGTCACCGCCCAGATGAGCTGTGAGTTCATCGACGCCGCCTTCGAGGGCGATGTCGTCCAAGCCACCGGCGAGGTGATCCGCGCCGGTGCGTCGATGATCTTCATGCGCGGGTTGGTCGAAACCGCCGGCCGGCCGCTGCTTTCCTTCTCCGCCATCCTCAAGAAGGTGCGGCGGAGATAGCTCACCTTGGATAAATCGCGGTCGGCATGGCGCCGACCACGGCGGCGGTGAGGCAGGTGGCGAGGAACCCGGCCATGCACGCCTTCCACACCATGGCCATGATCTCGCCCCGGCGCTCCGGAACCAGGATCGAATATCCGGCCACGTTGATGCCCACCGAGCCGATGTTGGCGAAGCCGGTAAGGGCGTAGGTCATGATCACCCGGCTGCGCTCGGAAAGCACGCCTGGGGCCAGTTTGGCCAGATTGATGAAGGCGGTGAACTCGGTCAGGACCAGCTTGTAGCCCAGCAGGGCGCCGGCCGCGCGCGCCTCCGAAGCCGGAACGCCGATGATCCAAGCCAGGGGCGCGAAGGTGAGGCCCAGCCCTCGCTCGACGCTCAACGGCGCGCCGGCCACCGGCCCGGCCAGGCCAAGGATGTTGTCGGCCAGGGCGATCAGGGCCACGAACACCACCAGAGTGGCGGCGATGGCGAGCACGATCTGCAGGCCATCGCTGGTGCCGCGCATCAGGGCGTCGATGGAGCTGTCGTAGGACTTGACGCTGGCGGCATCGAACGCGTCCGGGGTCTCCGCGGCCGGATCGCGCGGCACCAGGATGCGCGCCAGCAGCACGCCGGCCGGGGCGGAAATCAACGACGCGGTCAACACGTGCGCGGCCGCGTTCGGAAGCACGCCCTGGAGGATCGTCGCATAGGCGACCACCGTCGAGCCGGCGACGCAGCTCATGCCGACGGTGATGAGCAAAAACAGTTCGGAGCGGGTCAGAGAGCTCAGGTAGGTGCGGATGAAAATCGGGCCCTCGACCTGGCCCATGAAGATGGTGGCCGCCGTCGCCAGGGCCGGCGCGCCGCGCAGGCCCATGGTCCGCTCGAACACCAGGCCAAAGCCCTGGACCAGCCATTTGAGAACGCGCCAATGCCAAAGCAGCGCCGAAAGGGCGCAGATGACAAGGATCACCGGCAGGACGCGAAAGGCGAGCACGAACAGCGCCGGCGAGTTGGTCACCGCGAACGGCTGGCCCGGCCCGCCGCCCAGGAACCCGAACACGAAGCTGACCCCGGTCTGGGTGCTAGCGGAAAGCCCCTGCACCGCCAGGCTGGCCCCGGCCAGCACCGTGCGCGAGGCGGGCAAGGCGAACAACAGGACGACCAGAGCGGCCTGGGCGGCCACGGCCCCGATCGCCAGGCGCCACGGAAAGCGCCCGCGCGCCTCGGAAATCGCCCAGCACAGGGCGATGATCAGAATGACGCCCAGCGCGCTCTGGGCGTTCTCGATCGCGAACATCGGTTCGTCCCCCGCGCTAAAGCCTCATGCCGGCTTTGAGCCGATCCCGTCTCAAACCATCTAGCTCTAGCGTCTATCGAGCGCCCAACTCCGACAACAAGAGCTTGCGAGCGTAGACTTTGTCCAGCGCCTCGGTGATCGCGGCCGTGGACACCGCCACGGTTCGGTTGCGGGTCCCGTCGTAGGCGAAGTCCCCGGCGATCGAGGCTTCATTGCCGTCGAAGGCCGTGCCGAGCAGTTCGCCGCGCGCGCTCACCACCGGCGAGCCGGAATTTCCGCCGGTGATGTCGTTGGTGGTCACAAAGTTGAACACGGTCGCCGGATCGACGCTCGACTTGGCGGCCAACCAGCGCACCGGCAGGGGATCGTCACCGTCGGCGCGCGCATAGAGCCCGGCGAGGGTGGTGAAGGGGTTGACCTTGGCCGAATCCTTTTCCCAGCCGGCGACGCGGCCCCAACTCAGCCGCAGGGAGAAGGTGGCGTCGGGATAGAGCTCGGCGCCGCCCAGGGCGAACCTCGCCCGGGCGATGGTTTCGCCCACCCGCTGCTCGGGGCCGATGACGTCGTCCTCGAATGTGCGCCGCGCCGCCCGCGAAAGGGGATCGGTGCGCAGGACGAAAGCGATCATGGGATCCTTTGAGGCCAGCACCTCGGCGAGGCCGCCACGCCAAAGGCCGCGCCGGACCGCTGGATCGCCAAGCCGACTGCCGGCGACGAGGCTGCGGGCCAGGTCGTCGGCGCCGGCGCCGCCCAGAAGACTGGCCACGGCCGGGGAATCCACGCCAAGTCCGTCCCTGCACCTGGTCAGCCAGTCGGCGAGCAGGAGCCGCTCAAGAACCGGCGAGATGGGCCGCTCGTCGAGCACGATCTTCCGGTCGAGGGCCAGGCGTTGCTCGCTGAACTCCGGCAGCCGCGCGGGGCTGGCCCGGGTCCGCTCGACCGCTGATCTCACCAGCATCCGCGCCCAGGCGAACAGCTGAGAGCCGCCGCCGACGTCATTTTCGAGCAGGCGCCAGCCAGGCTCCTCGGCCGCGCGCGCCGTCTCCGCCCTGCCCGCCTCGCTCCAGGGATCGCCGATCTGGGCGAAGAGTTTGGGATCGGCGGCGATCCTGGCGCGCAGGGCCGCCTCCTCGCTTCGCCGGGCGTCCAGGAATCCCTGAGCGCGCAGGGTGGCGAGCCGGCCGCGGACGATCTTGAGGTCATTTTCGGTGTCGAACAGGCGCTCGGCGACGAGGCGGGCGTTCTCCGGACTCTGGCCGGCCAACCGGGTCAATTGCCCCCGCAAGTCCTCGAGCGTGGCCTCGGCCCGCGGCAACGTGAAGTCTCGTTCGCCCCCCAGCTGCGCCACGGTGGCGCCGCGCTCGGTCATGCCCGGATTGCCGGAGACGAACACCGCTTCGCCCACGCTCGGGCTCTGGCGCGACCAGGCCAAGATCGAAGGCGTCGCCGCCGGATGGCCGCGCTCGTAGAGCCGCACGAAAGCGCAGTCGAGGTCAAAGCGCGGGAAGGTGAAGTTGTCCTTGTCGCCGCCAAAGAACGCGGACGCGAATTCCGGCGCGAACACCAGCCGCACGTCGTCATAACGGCGATAGCGGTAGACCTTGTATTGGCCGCCGCCGAAGAAGCCGATCACCTGGCACCGCCGGCGCGCATCGCCCCCGCAGGCGTCGCGCTCGGCCTTGGCGATTGCCTTTTCGCGCGCCAGGACGAAGTCCTCGCCGCCCTTGTTCGCCGAGGCGGCGAAGATCGGTCTGGTGACGTCGGAAATGCCCTCCAGGACCTCGGCCTCGAGTCCCGGGCAAGTTCGCTCCTCGGCTCGGGTATCGGTGAGGAAGCCTTCAGCGACGTAGTCCCGGTCGGGCTGGGACAGGCTCTGGACGCAGGCCAACAGGCAGTGCTGGTTGGTCAAGGCCAGCCCCTCTCGCGAGACGAGGGCGGCCGAGCATCCGGCCGTCAGCCGCACCGAGGCCAGGCGCAGGTGGTCGAGCCACGCGCGATCGATCTTGACGCCGAGCGACTGCTCCACCTGGGCCTCGGGCACGGCGTCGAAGGTCCACATGCCTTCCTCGGCGTGCGCCTCGGCGAAAACCAAGGCGCAAGCCCCGACCAATGGCGCGACCAACCGGTTCATCCGGTATCATCCTCCCTCGGACCGCAATAAACCGAGCCGGGGCCGGGCGCCATCGGCGCGTACTTGACGCCCGGCCAGGGCCTCGCGCAGAACCGCCGCTCGTTGGAATGAGAAGGGCGCAGAGCCGTGGCTGACATCCGATTTGACGGCAAGGTGGCGATCGTAACCGGGGCCGGCGGCGGCCTTGGCCGGGCGCACGCCCTGGAACTGGCCAAGCGGGGGGCCAAGGTGGTGGTCAACGATCTCGGCGGCGCCGTGGACGGCTCGGGCGGCTCGTCGGAGGCGGCCGCCAAGGTGGTCGAGGAAATCAAAGCCGCCGGCGGGGACGCCATCGGCAATGGTTCCTCAGTGACCGACGATGCGGGCGTGGCCCACATGATCGCCCAGGCCATGGACGCCTGGGGCCGGATCGACATCCTGATCGCCAACGCCGGCGTGCTGCGCGACAAGTCGTTCTCCAAGATGGAGATCGCCGACTTCGCGTTCGTGCTCGACGTCCATCTGATGGGCACGGTCAAGCCGGCCAAAGCGGCGTGGGAGATCATGCGCACGCAGAACTACGGGCGCATTGTGGTCACCACCTCTTCGACCGGGCTCTACGGCAACTTCGGCCAGAGCAACTACGGGGCCGCCAAGCTTAGCCTGGTGGGGTTAATGAGTACCCTCAAGCTCGAGGGTCAGAAGAACAACGTCCATGTCAACGCCATCTGTCCCGTCGCGGGCACGCGCATGACCGAGAACCTGATGCCGCCGGAGATGGTCAAGCGTCTGGCGCCCGAATATGTAACCCCTGGGGTGGTGTTCCTGTGTTCGGACGAGGCGCCCACCGGCGTCATCCTCACCGCAGGCGGCGGCGTGTTCGCCCTGGCCAGGATCTATGAGACCGAGGGCGTCTACCTGGGCGAGGGCGCCCTTTCGGTCGAGGAGGTGCGCGACAACTGGGGCAAGATTGCCGACCCGAGCGGCCAGAATGCCTATTTCGCCGGCGGCGAACAGACTCAGAAGTTCTTCCGCAAGATGACCGCGGGCTGAGGCTCCGGACCAAGGGTGATGAGCCACATTTGGTGCGCCCCAGCCACGCGCCTTCCGCGGCCGAGATCTGGAAACGCGAAGAACGACTGAACGACTGCAATCGCGAGGCGACCGGCTATGATGACGGGGCGGGCCTTGGATTTGTCGCCGAAGAGGGTGGCGACGCGGCTTCACGGAGGTCACGCGCGTGCCCGACAAACCCCTTGGCCACACGGAGTTCGTGATGCGCCGCCGGTGCGGCTAGCGTTTCGCGGGCGCTGTATTTATGAAAATCTCGGTTGATTTCGACCGTCGATCGCAGCCGCCGTGCGAAAATCCGAGGCCTAAGCCCTTGTATTTTGTCAGAAGGCGCGTAGATTAGCGCCGTCGAATATCGCTAAGGTTCGGTCGCTCTCCTTAACTCGATTTGGATCGAGTCCGGGCCTGTCCACCGCCTCTCCGACAATTTGATCGGCCGTGCGGTGCGCGGACGTTTCTCAATAACTGAAAGACAACCCACAATGACTATCGGAACCGTGAAGTGGTTCAACTCAACCAAAGGGTTCGGTTTTATCCAGCCGGACGACGGCGGCAAGGACGTTTTCGTCCACGTGTCAGCCGTCGAGCGCTCTGATCTCGGCCGTCTCAACGAAGGCCAGAAGGTCGCTTATGACATCGAGCGCGACAGCAAGACCGGCCGCGAGTCAGCGGTCACCCTGAGGTCGGCCTAAAAGCCAGGTCGGCCTAAAGGCAGACTGGGAGGCGGTCGGCGACGGCCGCCTCCGCACCTTTTTTTTCCAATCCTCCTGGAGATCTGATGCCCAAGGAAGATCTTTTCGAGCTGGACGGCGTGGTCTCCGAGATTCTGCCCGGCGGCCAGTTCCGCGTGCAGCTGGAAGGCCTCGACCCGGTGCTGGTCTATACGGCCGGCAAGATGCGCAAGAACCGCATCCGGACCATGGTCGGCGACCGGGTCACCATCGAAATGACATCTTACGACCCGAGCCGCGGCCGGCTGGTCTATCGCCACAAATCCGAGGCGCCGCAGCCGGCGCAGAGCCGCCCCGTCTATCGACCGCGCCGATGAGCGAGGTCATTGGCCGCGTCCTGATCCGCTGCCCGGAAACCGGGACGCCCGTGGAGACGGTATTTCGCCTGCGGCCATCCGCTTTCGAGGCCCTGCAGGGCGAGCATAGGTTCCGCTGCACGCGTTGCGGCCAGATACACACCTGGAACAAGGACGACGCCTGGCTCGAGCAGGCCGGCCCGAAGCGGGCCTAGCCTATAGGGCTTCTGCGCAAAATCCCTTGCACGCTGAGCGCGCGCGGGGTCTGTTGGGCGTCAAACGCCCGTTAGAGGCGGCCCGCGGATTTTGCCCAGGAACGCCAGTGTGACGTCGGCGCCCATACCTTCTCCTTCCCGCCTCAACCTGCCCAATCTCGTCGCGTTCAGTCTGCCTGGCTTTTCCATCGGCGCGCTGGCGGTCGCCCTGACCGTCTATCTGCCGCACTATTACGCCGCCCACTACGGCCTGGCTCTGGCGGTGGTGGGGACAGCGTTCGCCGTCATCCGCTTCGGCGATATGTTCCTCGACCCCCTGATCGGCATCACCATGGACCGCACCCGGACCCGGTTCGGCCGCTACAAGGTGTGGCTGGCGGCCGGCGCCCCGGTGCTCATGCTGGCGGTTTATATGCTGTTCCTGCCGCCCGCCGGGGTCAGCCTGCTGTACCTCGCCGGCTGGCTGCTGATCTATTACCTCGGCTTCTCCCTGGTAGTGCTCGCGCACAGCGCCTGGGCGTCGGTGATCGCCTCGAAATACCACGAGCGCAGCCGCGTGTTCGGCGTGATCCAGCTGGTCAGCATCCTGGGTGCGGCCCTTGTACTTCTGCTGCCCGTGTTGCTGGCCAAGCGCAACGGCTCCAGCGGCTCGGGCGATGTGGCGGCCATGGGCTGGTTCATCATTATCGCCGCGCCCATCGGGATCGCCGCCGCGGTGCTTTTCACCCGCGAGACCATCGTGCGCGAGATCGAGACCGAGAGGTTCGGCCTGCGCGACTACTGGGAGATGATTACCCGGCCTGACATGCGCCGGATCATCATCGCCGACTTCTGCCTGGCGCTGGGGCCCGGGTGGATGTCGTCGCTGTATCTGTTCTACTTCCACGACGCGCGCGGCTTCACCATCGCCAGCTCCAGCACCTTGCTGTTCATCTATATCGCTGCCGGCGTGCTGGGCGCCGGCTGCCTGGCGGCGCTGGCTCATCGGCTCGGCAAGCATCGCACTCTGCAGCTGGCCAGCACCGGCTACTCGCTGGGCCTGATCGGCATCGCCCTCCTGCCCAGAGGCGCATTCATCGTGGCGGCAATCGCTATGTTTGTCATGGGTTTTCTGGCCGCAGGCTTCCCGTTGCTCGACCGGGCCATGGTGGCCGACGTCGGCGACGCCGTGCGGCTGGAGAAGGGCAAGCAACGCACCGGCCTGCTCTACGCCATGATCAGCACCACCCAAAAGCTGGCCGGCAGCACCAGCATCGGCCTCTCCTATCTTTTGCTCGCCGCCATCGGCTATCACGCCAAGGAAGGCGCGCCCAACACGGCCGCCGCCGTCCACGGCATGGAGATGGTCTATATCGTCGTACCGATCGTATTCGTGATGCTGGGCGGCGCCTGCTTCATCGGCTACCGGCTGGATTCGCGCCGCCACGGCGACATCCGCGCCGCTCTCGATGCGCGCGACGCCGAGATGACCGAGCCGCCAATCCTCGAAAGCCTCACCGGCGACCAGGGTGTCGCGATCAATCGCGCGTGAGCGATATGGCGGGAGCGGAGGGGAGCTTCACATGACGTCCGACACGGCCGGCGGCCCCAAGATTCCTCTGCCCATCATCGCCGCGTTCTCCATGCCCCTGATGGCCCTGGCCGGGATCGTCGTCGTCTATGGAGTCTACCTACCCAGGTTCTACGCCGGGCTGATGGGGCAGATGGCGGTGGTCGGCGCCGCCATCGGCGTGGTTCGGCTGGTGGACATCAGTTTCGATCCTCTCCTCGGCTTGGCCATGGACCGGACACGCACCTCCATCGGCCGCTACCGCCCATGGATGATCCTGGGCGCCCCAATCCTGATGCTGGGCCTGTTCAAGGTGCTCCTGCCTCCTGGACACGTCGGACCGGGCTATCTCATCCTGTGGCTGCTGGTGAGCTATCTGGGCATCTCGATCCTGACGCTCGGCGCCTCGGCCTGGACCTCGGTCCTGGCCGCCGCCTACCATGAACGCGCGCGCGTCTACGGCTGGACTCTCGGCCTGGCCGTTCTGGGTTCGATCGCCCTGCTGTTTCTTCCAGCCATCACCCACGGCCGGATCATCCTGGGCAAGGCGGCCAGCATGCCCGTCATAGGGCTGATCCTGATCGTCGCCGTCCCCGCCGCGGTGCTTCTGTGCGTGCTTTTCACGCCGGAAAGTCCGGCGCCAGCAGAGCGGCCCAGATTCAGATTGGCCGACTATCTTGGCGCCATCGCGCGCCCGACCATGATGAGGCTGATCGTCGCCGACCTGTTCCTCTCGCTCGGCACCGGCACGACCGGACCGCTCTATGTGTTCTTCTTCCACGACGCCAAAGGCTTCTCCATCGCCGAAGTCGGCTATCTGCTGATCTTCTACATTGGGGCCGGGGTCATCGGCGCGCCGTTGTGGGGCCGTCTGGCGCGCGCCATAGGCAAGCACCGAGCCGTGCAGGTGGCCTGCGTCTGTTACGCCATCGCCCAGTCCACCCTGATGGCCCTGCCGCGGGTGTGGCCGGGCCACACGGTGGCCCAGACCTTCCCCACCGCAGTGGGCATGTTCGCCGTGGGCTTCACCGCCGCCGCCTTCCTGGTTCTGGTGCGGGCCATGGTCGCCGATGTGGCCGACGAGGTCCGCCTCGAGCAGGGTCAGGACAACAACAGCCTGCTCTTCTCCATGGTGACGACCACGACCAAGGTCGGCTTGTCCATCACCACGGTGTTCTCGTTCTCCATCCTGGCCATGGTCGGCTACAACCCCGGCGAAGGCGTGGTGAACACGCCGCACGCCATCTTCGGCCTGGAGATGTGCTACCTGTTCGCCCCGGTCATCCTGGTGTTCCTCGGCGGCGGCCTGTTCTTCGGCTACAAGCTCGACGCCAAGCGCCATGCCGAGATCCGGGCGGCGCTGGAGGCGCGCGACCTGCCAAGCGCCGAGCTGCCGATCGCTGAGGCCGAGGGCTCGCTGGCGCAGACGCCCACCTAGCAGCGGGCGATGTGGTACCAGGCCATCCCGAGCGCGCCGGGATGGAGGGTGACGCAGGCCGTATCGCTCGGGTTCAGCGCGTAATAGACCGCCCTGGACACGCCGACCGAGCGTGCATCCGTCACCGGGCCCCAGGCGCCAAGCCGCAGACTGTAGCCTGGGCCGCCTCGGCCATAGATCACCTGGTGTGCTTCGACGGCGGCTTGGTAGACTTGGCCAGCTGATTGGTCGAAGCGCAGATTGACCAGGAACGGCGCCCCGGCGCCATAGCCGCCGCCGAACAAGGCGAAAAACAGCAACAGCATGATCGGATTGGCTGATGCGCCGCGCCTGGGCGCCCACAGCCCGATCAATAGGCCGATGGCCGCTCCGGCCGCCGCAGTGAGAAAGCCCGCCTGCGGAACGAGAAGCGGGGTGGTGAAGGCCGCGACCATGAGACTGGCTGACGGAAGGAGCAGGAGGAAGGTGATGACCCGGGCCGGCGAGCGGCGCGCTTTCACCTCAAAGGCGGCCGGGGCGTGGACGACCAGCGCCAGCAGGGCGGCGGGAACGACGATGGCGCCCAGCGTCACGGCCGCGTTCGTCAGGTCAGGAGGCGCCAGCAGGGACACGACCGGCAGAACGCTGCCAGCGACCATAAGGCCATAGCCCAGCCAGCGCGCAGTGGCCGCATCGAGGCCCGGCGATGAGACCTCGACGGTCATCTTCCCCTCCCAGCGACCCCAACGATCTTCCGCCGCGTCGCCAGGGGGGTTAATCGCATCAAGCCAGGCGTGCCGCCATCTCGGCGAACGCGCCTGCGATCGGACTCTGAGGCATGGCCGCTGTGAGCGGCTGACCGTCGTCCCCGCCCTGGCGCAAGGCAAGATCGATGGGGACTTCACCCAGGAACGGCGCCCCCAGGCGTTCGGCCTCGCGGCGGGCCCCGCCCTCGCCAAAGATCGGGATGCGCGCCCCGCTCGCCGGATCGGCGAAGAAAGCCATGTTCTCGACCACGCCCAGGATCGGCACTGGCGGCGTCATCTTCCGGAACATGGCCGCCGCCCGACGGGCGTCGATAAGGGCGATCTCCTGTGGCGTGGACACGATCACCACGCCGTCGACGCACAGCTTCTGAACCAGCGTCAGGTGAATGTCGCCGGTGCCGGGCGGCAGGTCCACGACCAGGATGTCGAGCGGCGCCGCCTCGGTTCCCCAGCGGACATCCTGGATCATCTGCCGCACGGCCGAGGACGCCATGGGTCCGCGCCAGATCATCGGCGCGCCTTCGTCGACGATGAATCCGATGGACATCACCTTCAGGCCCCAGGCTTCGAGCGGTACGAGCTTGTTGTCTTCGAACCTCGGCTGCTCATCGACCCCCAGCATGCGCGGCGCCGAAGGTCCGTAGATGTCGGCGTCGAGCAGCCCGGTGTTGAGGCCTTGGGCGGCGAAGGCGCAGGCGAGATTGACCGCGATGGTCGACTTGCCGACCCCGCCCTTGCCGCTGGCCACGGCGATGACCCGGCGCACGAACTCCAGGCGCTCCGGCGGCGGCATGGCCTCGGGGCTGGCGCGCGGATCGGCGGCCACGCGCGCGCCCTTGCTGACGCGGACCGTCCCCGGCCGTGGAGGAAGCGTCGGCGCGCGGGCGCCCTTGGACGCCGCCGTGAGCACCACCTGGGCGCGCTCGACCCCGGGGACCTCGAGTAGCGCCGCCTCGGCAGCGTCGCGCACCGGAGCGTAGAGCGCGGCGTCCTCCCGTGGGACCTCGAGCATGAAACCGGCCCGGCCTTCACTCACGATCAGGCCCTGGACCAGGCCGGCCGAGGTAAGCCCCTTGCCGGTCTTCGGATCGATGACCTTTTCGAGCGCGGCCAGTATCCGGTCCTGATCAGGTTGGCTCACGGTGAGGATGGCTCCATACTGGCCTGCCAGATTGCTTTGCTGGCCGCGTCGTCTCATATCCGGGGCCAAGAGCGCCATTACAAGCTCACCGCCCCGCGCCGGACTTTATAAAGAAAGACACGACTCCGTCGGTCATGCCCTGGAACGACAACGCCAATCCGGGCCCTTGGGGCTCTCCGCCGGGAAGCAACGATGACCGGCCGGAGGACGAGCGTCCTCCCCGTCGCGAGGAGCCGCGCCGACGCCTGCCGCCACCGCCGCCCGGCGGACCGGACCTCGGCGACGTGTTCCGGCGCATCCGTGGCGAATGGAGTCGGCGGATGCGCGGTGGCCGCGGGCAGGGCCTCAGCACCTCGGCCGTCGGGGCCGCCGCCGGCGTGGTGTTCATGATCTGGGCGCTGACCGGCTTCTACATCGTCCAGCCGAATCAGGAGGCGATCGTCACCCAGTTCGGCGCCTTCGCGCGCCGCGAGCTGCCCGGCCTGCGCTACCACCTGCCCACGCCCATCGAGCGCGCCGAATTGGTCAACGTCACCAGCCAGCAGAAGACGGTCGTCGGTGGCGCGCCGGGCGCGGAGGCGCCGGATGAAAGCCTGATGCTCACCGGCGACGAGAATATCGTCGATCTCAGCTTTGCCGTGCAGTGGCACATCTCTGACGCGGCCGCCTATCTGTTCCAGGTCCGCGATCCCGAGGACGCGGTGAAGGCGGTGGCTGAGAGCGCCATGCGCGAGGTGGTGGGCCGAAGCCCCCTGACCTCAATCCTCACCAACGGCCGCGGCGAGGTTCAGGCCCAGACGATCGACCTGATGCAGCGCATCCTCGACCGCTACCACGCCGGCGTGACCATCGACGCGGTCCAGATCCAAAACGCCAATCCGCCGGCCGAGGTGGTGCCCGCCTATCAGGACATCGCCCGCGCCGGCCAGGACGCCCAGTCTTCGATCAACCAGGCCAACACCTATCGCAACCGCGTGGTCAATGAGGCGACCGGCGACAGCGCCAAGATCATCCAGGCCGCCGAAGGCTATCGCGAACAGGTGCAGCGGGAGGCGCAGGGCGAGGCCGCTCGGTTCAATCAGGTCTACGCCCAGTATCGCCTTGCGCCGGCGGTTACGCGCGAGCGGCTGTACATCCAGACCATGCAGACCGTGCTCTCGCACAGCCGCAAAGTGATCATCGACGCCAAGGGCGCCACCGCGCCGATCATCCTGCCGCCGCAGGCCTTCCAGGCCGTGGCCCCCGAATCCGCGCCCGCTCCGGCGCCAGCCCCGGCGGCGCCACAGGCGTCCGCGCCTCAGGGCCCCGGCCAATGAACCGGCGCCTGATCTTCCTGTTGGTTGGAATCCTGGTGATCGCCGTGGTCCTGACCAACACCTTCTTTATCGTCGATCAACGCCAGCAGGCGGTGGTGGTCAACCTCGGCGAGCCGGTCAGGGTGATCAATCCACCGGGCGCCTACGACCCGGGCCTGAAGGTCAAGATTCCCTTCGTCGAGTCGGTGGTCAGCCTGGACAAGCGCAACCAGGCCATCGAGGCCAGCCAGGAAGAGGTGATCTCAGCCGATCAGCAGCGGCTGGTGGTCGACGCCTTCGTGCGATACCGCATCGCCGACCCGCTCGCTTTCTACCGCACCCTTGGCAACGAGACCGTGGCCCGCGACCGGCTCGAGCCGCTGATCAACTCCTCGCTGCGCCAGGTGCTGGGCGGGGCCACCGCCGGAGAAATCATCTCGAGCCAGCGTTCCGTGCTGATGGAACGGACGCTCGCCGATGTGCGCGCCCGGGCCGAACGCTCCCATCTCGGCATCGATGTGGTGGACCTGCGGATCAAGCGCGCCGACCTGCCGGCCGCCAACGCCCAGGCGGTCTATCAGAGGATGCGCTCGAACCTGCAGCAGAAGGCGGCCCAGATCCGCGCCCAAGGCGAGGCCAGCCGGCGCGAGATCATCGCCGACGCCGACAAACAGGTGACCATCACCCTGGCCAAGGCCTCGGAGCAGTCGTTCACGGTCCGCGGCGCCGGCGAGGCCCAAAGCGCCGCCCTGTTCGCGGCCAGCTATGGCAAGGATCCGAGCTTCGCCGCCTTCTACCGCTCGATGGAGGCCTACGAAGGCAGTTTCGCCGACGATCAGACCACCCTGGTGCTGTCGCCGGACAGCGACTTCTTCAAATATTTCCGGCTAGGGCCGAAGGCCAAATAGAGCTCTGTCGTCCGCCCTCGCGGTCTAATCTAGGACGAAGGCGGCGCTTGTTTGACCACCAGTTTCCACGCCTTGTCGTCCACGAAATAGGTCCTGGCGGCGGCCTGAACATCCGCCAGGCTGACCTTGGCGTAGTCCGGCAAGGTGGTGCGGATGATCTCCAGGCGCCGCGGATCGGTAATCGAGCCTTCCAGGCGGGCCAACCAGTATTCGTTGGTCAGCTGCGCCCTCTGGATGGTGGCGACGCGCGGATTGCGCGCGCGCTCCAGCTCGTCGGCCGTGGCCCCATGGTCGCGCAGGTCAGCAGTGATGGCGGCCACATCGGAGAAAAAGCCGGGGATCTTCTGGGGCGGCATCTCCACCGCCGCATAGGCGATTCCGTAGTGGGGGAAGATTTCCGAGAGGGAGACCTCAGTCTCGGGACTGTAGGTCGCGCCCTCGGCGATCCTCACCTTGTCGATGATCCGGTTCTCCAGCACCTGCCCCGCCAGCATGGCGGCGCGCGAATTCTGTAGGTTCTCGTAGAAGTCGGTCATCGGCCAGGCGACCATGGCCATGGCCTGATCCGCCCGGCCGCCGTCGGTCAGCACCACTGGCGTCGGCGTCGGCCGCGGAAACTCCGCCGTCCGGCTCCCAGGCGCCGGCTCTTCGCTTACCGGACGTGGAGGCAGGGCGCCGAAGGTGTCCGCCACCGCCGCGATCGCCGCGTCCACGTTGACATCCCCCACGACGGTGACTTCGATGGGAGCGTGCGTCAGAGGCTCCTCGATCAGGGCCTTCAGATCCTCGGGCTTCGCCGACAGGAGCTGGTCGTTCGTAGGCGTGGCCCAGCGGGGGTCCCCATTGTGGATCAAAGATTCGACGTCGCGGCGCATTACGCCGCCAGGGGTCGCCGCCAACTGCGGCAGCGCGGTGATGTAGGACCGGCGCAGGCGTTCGAAAGCTTCCCGGCGGTAACCGGGATCGACCACGTTGGCGGCCAAGACCTGCATCTGCACGGTCAGGTCCTGGGGCCGGGTCGCGCCGCGCAGCTGGAACGCGCCGTCGTCGATTGAAAACGCCTCGTCGAAGATGTGCCCGTTCAGCACCCGCTGGCTGTCTTCCCGGGTCATGGCGCCGTAACCCCCGTCGACGAACGCGGAAGCCGCCCACACGGGGACCGGGTGGCCGGCAGGAAGATCCTCTCGGCCGCGGCCGATATCGACCGAGACCAGCACCTGATCCTTGCGCAGCGTGGTCGGCTTGATCGTGAGGGCGACGCCGTTCTCAAACCGCACAGCCGTTGACCCCAGGTCGGCGATCTCACGGCGCTCCTTGACCACGCCCCGCTGACCAAAGTGAGCATAGGGCCAGGTCAGTTCAGCCTCCGCCACGGGCGCTTTGACTGGCTCGGCGCTCGACTGGGCGTAGGCCTTGGCCACGGCGGCCTCGCCGCCAGGCACAGGGGCGGGGCTCTCGACCTCGACCAAAGGCCCCGATCCGGAGAAGATGGTCTTGGCGGCCGCGGCCACCTCGGCCGGCGTGATGTCCTTCACGGCCGCCTGATAGAGGGCAAGGTTTTCGCCCGGTTGGGTGAACACGGTGTCCGCGTCCACTGAATCGGCCAGCTCGGAGGCCAGTTCGGGACTCGGCCTGGTGTCCGCGCCGGCCACGGCATTGACCAACGTAGCCATGGATTGGGCGATCTCCCGATCGATTTCGGCCTTTGAGACTCCGTAAGCGGTCAGACGCCGCACTTCCTGCTCGATAGCGGCCAGGGCCGACGGCCACCCGTCGGGCGCCGAAGAGGCGTCGATGACAGCCACCTTCGTCGAATGGAGCACGTTTTCAAACGAACTGTCAGACGAGATGAACGGTGGATTTGAGCTTGACGCCAGCTTGGATAGACGCCGGTTCAGCACCGCCAGCGTCAAGTTCTCCACGATCTCGCGGCGCCGCTTGGCCATGGTGTCGGGCGCGTTGTCATAGGGCCTGGCCCAGCCGATATAGGTCAGCGTCTGCGCGCCTGGGAGCTGCACGGTGCTCACCGTCAGGCCGCGTTTCTCGACCTGCCCCAGGTCCGGCGACGCGGTTTCCGGGCCCACGGCCGTCCAGTCCGAAAATCGCGCCTTGATCTTGGCCTCCACCACGGCGGGATCGAAATCCCCGACCGCGATCAGGGTGGCGCGATCGGGGCGATAGTTGGCGCGGTAGAAGTCGCGGATGAGGCTCGCCGGCGCGTCCTGGATAACGTCCACCTTGCCGATCGGATACCGGCGCGTGATCCGCTGGCCGTGCGCCAAGAGGTCAAGCTGGGCCTTCTCGGCGTGATATCCGGGCGTGTCGCGTAGACGCTCCTCCGACAGCACCACGCCGCGCTCGGTGGCCAGCGCCTTGGGGTCGATGAGAAGCTCCCCGCCCGTTTCGCGCATCAACATCAGGCCGGTGTCGATAAGGGCGCCGTCGCTCCTCGGCAGATCGAGCTGATAGACCGTCTCAGTCCAGCCTGTGGAGGCGTTGGTGTCCGGACCGAAGGCCAGGCCGTTGCGCTCGAGCGTCTTGATCATCTCGCCCTGCGGAACGTGGGTCGAACCCTTGAACGCCATGTGTTCGAGTACGTGCGCCAGGCCCTGCTGAGCGTCGCTCTCCTCGAGGGATCCGGAGCCGATCCTCAGGCGCAGCGAAGTCTGGCCCGCCGGCGTGGCGTTGCGCAGCACAGCATAGCGCATGCCGTTGGGCAGGACTCCGAAACGAACCGCCGGGTCGGCCCTGACGTCGCTTGTCGCCTGTGGCCAGGACGGGGCTTTGGAGGCCGGCTGCGCTTGAGCATGGGCGGCCAGGCAGCCGAGGACAGCAAAGATCGGGACGATAAGGCGGCGCATTCGTACTTCCGTGACCAATTTGCGTGAGCGCCCCCCGCCGCCGGCTCTCCGTGTAAGGTCTGGCGCCACGGTAAACAACCGGAGCCGGCCAGGAACCCGGTCAATCGGTCGTGAACCGATAGCCGACGCCGCTTTCGGTGGTGATGAGCCGCGGAGCCGCCGGATCCGCCTCCACCTTCTGCCGCAGCCGGCCGATGAATACCCGCAGATACTGGACGTCGTCGGCGTTGGCCGGACCCCACACCGCAGTCAGCAACTGGCGGTGCGTGAGCACCCTTCCCCCGCCCTCGGCGAGGCGGGCCAGGAGATCGTACTCCCGGGGCGACAGTTTCACCGGCTCTCCGCCCCGCGTCACCAAGCGTTTGACGAGATCGACGGTAAGATCGCCGGCGTGGATCACCGCCGGCGCGCCTTTGCGGGCCAGGTGATGGCGCATGGCCACCCGCAGGCGCGCCAGGAGTTCGCCGACATTGAACGGTTTTTCCACATAGTCATCGGCGCCGGCGTCGAGCGCCTCGATCTTCTCGATCTCCATGTCCCGAGCGGAGAGGATGACGATTGGCCCGTCGTAGAAGGCCCGCGCGCGGATCAACACCTCCTTGCCATCCAGATCGGGCAGACCCAGGTCGAGCAGCACCGCGTCGGGCGCGCGTCGGGCAATGGCGGAGAGACCGGCCAGCGCGGTGTCGGCCCGGTCCGGCTCATAGCCCGCCGCCTCAAGAGCCGGGGCAAGGAAACGGTGGATCTGCGGCTCGTCGTCGATCACCAGGACCCGTGGGGCGTGGGCGCTCATACGGTCTTCCTGAGGCTGATTAGCACGCGCGTGCCGCGCGCGCCGTGGATGGGGCTGGCGGCGGCGATGCGTCCGCCCATGGCTTCGATGAATCCCCGGGCGATGGACAGGCCGAGACCCGCGCCCTTGCGGTCGGCCTTGGTGCGATCCGAAGGCTCGTCCAGCCGCCGGAATTTCTCGAAGATGCGTTCAACCTCGGCCTTGGGAATACCGGGGCCTTCGTCCTCGATGGAGATCACCACATTGCCGCGGTCCTCGTACACGGCGACTTCGATGGGCAGGCCGTCGGGACTGTAGGCGATGGCATTCTCCAGGATATTGACCACCGCCTGCTCAAGAAGGCCGGGATCGAGCCGCACGTCGCCCAGGCTCGCCGGGAAGTCGCGCTTAAGCGGACGCTCGCCCAAACGCCGCTCAACCCGCTTGATCGCGTTCGCCAGCACATCGCGAACATCGGTGAGATCAGCGCGCGGATTGAGGGCGCCGCCCTCCAGCCGGGTCATGTCCAGCAGATCGCCGACATAGCGGTTTAGGCGCTCAGCCTCCTCGTGGATGCTGACCAGGAGGTCCGAGCGGACGGCGGGCTTCAAGGTCTTGCCGTAGTCAATGAGGGTGCTGGCGGCGCCCAGGACCGTGGCCAGCGGCGTGCGCAGGTCGTGGCTGATCGAATTGAGCAGCGCCGCACGCAGCCGGTCCGAGCGGCGCAGCGCCTCGTTCTCGATATTGGCTGTGGCGAGCTCGGCCCGCTCGAGGGCCACGGCGCCCTGATCGAGCATCGCGCCGACCAGGCGGTCCTCGTCCAGGCCGGCGCGCGGGCCCATCTCAACCCCGGCCACGCCGGCGCGTCCGTTGACCCCGACCAGGGGCCGGAATGTCCACTTCATCTGTGGCAGGGTGCCGGTGCCGGCCCCCGCGGGCTCGCCCTTCTCCCACGACCAGCGCGCCGCGGTCATCTCGGCGGTAGACAGCTCAACGGCCTGCGGCGCGGCGGCGACCACGGCCAACGTCTCGCCTCTTGGAAGCAGCACCACGGCCCGTCCGCCGGCGGCGGCGGAGGCCTGTTCGGCAAGGGTCGCCGCGGCCGCATCCTGGGTGGCGGCGCCGGAAAGCCGGCGAGAGGCGAGCAGGAGAGCGGTGACGGCCGAGGTGCGCGCCGCGCTGGCCCTGGCCTGGTCGCGGACGCGGCCGGTCAGCCAGCCGGTCGCCCCGGCGACGGCGATGAAGATGACGAAGGTCAGGAGATCAGCAGCGTGTCCGATGACGAAGGAAAAGCGCGGCTCCAGAAAAAGATAGTTGTAGCAAGTGATGGCCGCCACGGCCGCCACCAGGGCCGGTCTGAGGCCCCAGGCCAGTCCGGCCATGAGCACGCTGGCGAGGAAGATCATGCCCAGGTTGGCGCCTGCGGCATAACGGTCGAGCAGGGCCGCGATCCCGCAGGCGATGGCTACCAGGACGGCGGCGCCAACATCCCCGATCCAAGGGTAGGAGCGCCTCGCAGGCAGATCCTCCTGACGATCCGGTTCGGGCGCGCCGGCGCTGACAAAATGCACCGCCGCGCCGCCCGACCGCTTCAACAGCGCGTAGCCCAAGGACCGGCCGAGGACGACTCGCAACAGGCTGTCGCGAGATTTGCCCATGACGATCTGGGTGACGTTGTTGCGGCGCGCGAAATCCAGGGCCGTGCCGGGGAGATCGGGGCCGGTCAGCACCACCGTCGAGGCGCCCAGTTGTTCGGC